>ERZ1370068.11075-contig-9720_pt1 | contig 49891 bp, 78 predicted proteins | sample MGYA00561227_ERZ1370068 | MGnify/ENA primary metagenome ERZ1370068 (study PRJEB38410, sample SAMEA6850437) | metagenome | study: Metagenomic assessment of the ecological functions of the soil: analysis of the soil microbiota associated with the... | reverse complement strand
GTTACGTATTGCTATCCATCTATGCCTGAGACGGTCGTCGATGCCAACAAAGGTCAAAACGAAAATCACGAACAGTGTTAATCGTTTCATTTGCTATGCCTCCTTCAGTTCCTAACTCACGATATTTTCCTCCAGGTTCATCTATGGTACATTCACAGCCACTCCGCGCGAAGGGCCAAAGAAATCGTAATCAACGGTTGGAGCGCTCCAATCGTTTCCGTTTAGCTACCACGCGGATAAATGCCGAGATAGTTGGGTATGAGCCACCGATCGTTCCCCCCGCTCTGCGGATAACATCCACGCTTTCCAGGGCGTCGATCTGATCGTCCACCAGGATCGTTGTATCGCGTTCCGCCATGGCCCATTCCGGGGATGTAATACACCGCCAGGAATTTCTCTCTGCACCCTCGCGCCCGAGGGTCTTTCGACCAGCCGCTTGTTCGCGGTCTCTGGGGAGACCGTCGTGTCGGCTGCGTGTGCATGATGATCACCGGCCGCTGCAGGTCACCCGTGAGGTCGAGCTTGCGCAACTCTGCCGCACATGCCTCGGGCTCTTGTCCGGTTCCCATAGTCCGAGCTCGTCGCTTCGCGAAGTCAGGGGCGCCGCCGTTCGATTGAAGGTCGGGTCGAACTGACATGGAAGTCAGGCAGGTAGCCGACCAGGGCCGGATACTGCTCCTTCAATGTCGCCTCGAGCCTCCATCAATCGGCCGGCGTTGTAGCGGAAGCCGCAGCGCAGGCTCGCAGCCGAGAGCGCGGGAATGTCGTAGATGTTGTGCAGCGCCCGAAGTTGCGCTTGGGTGAGCGGCGGAGCAGCCAGCCGCGTTTTGAACGGGTCCCAGGCCGGATCGGCCGCTTCGCTTCGCGATGATATCGTCGATGCGCGGGGCGATCACGTTGTAGTTCCGAACCACCGCGGCGACGCCGCCCCATTGGCTGATTTGCGAGTTGTAGCCGAAGCCCGGGCGATGCCGCCATCGTAGAGATTCGGGAAATCCTCCAGCATCCACTTGGTGTGGTGGGCCGCCCTTGAACTCCCCATTATCAGCGTGCGCGCGAGGATGCCTTCCCGCAGTGCCTCCTTCACCGTCTCGTTCATGTAGAGTGTGAGTCCCGCCGAGGCGCTGGCGCGATTCGTAATACATGTATCTTCCGGCTGGTCCTTGATCGTGACGCGAAACTTCCATCCCTCTCGTCGGTCGCGGCGAAGGCATAGCCCTTCGCGAGCGCCGCCGGCAGGAATGCCCCGGTGTTGAACTCCGTTCCGGAGAAGCCGCGGGTGTGAATGACGACCTTTCCGTTCCATAGCACCGGCAGGAAAAATCTGGAAGCTATGCCGTCGAGAATGACGCCATGAATGTAGCGCGATGCTGGACCGGTGTCGTCCGGACCGTCGGTGTCGATGACCGCCTGATGGCAGCGTTGGCATTGACGCTGAACGCGCTGAGCATCAGCAGCGCCGCAAGCGGTACAAGGCATACGAGAAACCCGCAACGAGAAACAAGACTCTAATCACCTTTATGTTTTCGATCTTCATAACGTCTCCTTTTTGCTTCCGCTTAACTTCTCCAGCGATCTGAAATCTGCCAGACGATTAGCGCAAACAGCGTGCCGATTCGAGAGTCCGGGGACGCTCGAACTAAGCGTCTGAATGACGGAGGAAATTTTGGCTGGAGGATTGAGGTGAAACTAGAGGGAAGATAGGAAGCGTGACTTCTTAAGTCACTCCCTGTAGCAAAAAGACTCACTGATCCCAAAAGATTTCATCAGCCTCAACAGATGACGCCTCTCAATTCTAAGACCTACTTATGATTCTTCTTCAAACCCTGGATGCAAATAAGTCAACATGCATGCCAGGCACCAACCATTCTCTTTGCGCAAAATGTCAACGCCCGAGTGGGCCGATTTCTCGGCTTCACTCGGGCGTTGCAAACCCTTCGCCAGGACCCAAAAGTCAGTCCGGGCGACACCCCCTTGCCCACCAGGGCAGAGGGCCTCAGCGTGAATGAATGCGTCTACCGTTCCGATGATGGGCTCGTGCTTCACGAGCCACTTCGGCGATAGAACATGCTTGAAGTGTGGGCGAACTCTTGTCGGTGCGCGGCAGAACCGTCCCGAAGAACGCAGCCGCCAACTCGGTGATCACACGTTTGACCTCATCTGAGTCCAGAGTAGTGACCGGAACGTTAGTTTCTGTAACGTCGAAACCCGTGAGGGATGCCACGAAAGGACGAATGTCTGGGTTGATGAAGCTGTCAAAGCTACAGTAGTCCATTGCAACCCCAGAGGTTGCGTGTATCAAGATCTGAGTGGACAAGTGTCTTTCTAGAATAGCGCGAGTGTTTGTTTGCGCGATTGAGGCCCCTCATGCATTAGAGCGCAAAAGGCCGAGTCGAACGAGCGATGGACTGCATTCGAATTGTGACCAACAACTTTTCGTCGCTCGCGATCTGATCAAAAACGCTCTCGCTGATCGCCTGAGGACTCCGTACGGTCGAGCCCTCCAGCCACGAGCAGCGTTGGCACAACCACCTCACTAAGGTTTGTGCTGAAGGTAGATACTCTGGCGCGGCCGCCGCCATGGTCATGATCGCTTTGATCCGGGGGTCGGGTGTGATGCCCCACGTCGTACTCCCGCCCGCGATCGCCAGCGCGGTCGCGGTTCCGCGAGAGTGGCCCATAACCCCTGCTTCTGTAGCGTCCACACGGTCTCCGAAGACGCCAGGGAGAGCATCCAATACATATGTGATGTCTCGAACGCGATCATTCATGTTTGCGGGCACGTCATCCCTTGAGCACGGCGGGGCTCTTCCATCGAGACAGGCCAGGAGCTGAAACCCGGCCTGCTCATTGATGAAATCAACACGAACGTCATCCTGCGTATTGTTGACGTGGGCTGGGGCGGCAACCACAAAACCCTCGCCAGCAAGGTTCTCCGAGCGTGTAGGCGTAGTCAATCGGGTCGTTGGTGGACCCGTGAGAGAAGATGATCACTGAAAAGGGTGGACCCTGGTCGTAGAATCGGAACGTTCTCACGTGCGATCTCCGTCTGAATTTCCCACGACAATGGATCCCATTGAGCTTCGATCAACGGGACACCTGCCAGCGCGGAGGTGTACGTAGTGGGCGCGGCATTGTTATAGGCATGCTTGTCGCCTGGGTACCAGAGGTGTACAGCGATCAGGCCTCGTCTCTCCAAAACGATCCGGGGACGTCGAGCAGCAAGATGGTGTGCCCAACTTTGAAGCTCTTCTGCTTAAGGCTGCCGATTGGGAAGACACCACTTCTCTGAGCAGGCGACTCTCCAAACGGGCGGCTTTGGCGCCTTCGCGGTAGTGGACGACGAAGCCCTTCTGTCCTAGGGATCTGCTGTCAGAACCTGCGTGAGCTTCTCCAATGAGGTCATCGATTGGTGATGCGAACGCGAAAACCCCGACCGCCAATCCAGCGAACTTAGCGATGGTCGTCTCCTGTGAACGGATGCTGGTCACCTTTATGCTTTCGATCTTCATTGTAAGCTCCTCCTTTACTTTGCTCCGCCTAACTTTGCGAGCAACCGTTGTGCCGATCCCAAAAATTCAAATGAACAAGCGCAAACAATGTGCCGATCGCGGAGGCCGAGTATACCGAAACTAAGCGTTTGAATGACAGATGAAATTTTGCCTGAGGATTGAGGTGAAGCAGAGGGAAGACAGAAAGCGCTTTACCCCAAAGTAAAAATGACTCACTGAATCTGAACCACTTCATCGGCCTCAAGATGGCGCCTCACGATCCCTAAGAGCTTTGCCGCCAAATACAATTGCCTCCAAGGACTTGACCGCTTCTGCTGAAGAAGTAGAGTCATTGTCAAAGACTTCTTTTTGTGGCATATCCATTCTCGTAACGGAAAAGACCATGAACAAGAAACTACCCGGGCTATTTACGCTTCTCTTTCTCATCGCAGGCACATTCGCCTTTCCGAGCGCGCAGCAGCCGGTGAAAGTTAACAAAATAGGCCTTCTATTGGGTTTCGGTCTTTTGCCTTCTTCGAGTATCGAAGCATTTCGACAGGGATTGCGAGAGTTCGCTACTTGTAGAAGCGACGCAGAACATCAGCGGGGTTGCGTCCGCGAGGTTGAACTCCGCGTTGACGAACGCGTCGGCTGCGGAGCCCGCCGCCGGACTCGTCCAATCTCAAGCTCGCCGTTATTGTTGCGAACTCAACGGACCCGGCCCTTGCCGCCAAAATAACCAAGACAATTCCGATTACAGTCTCATCTAGCGTGAGCTGATCCCTCTGGCAGCAGTGGTTGGTTGCACATGTTCCTAGCGCGACCCTGGAGGGAATGTCACAGGATTAACCCAATCTCCTGCCCCAGAGCTAGGCTTCGCAAAAGGCTAGAAGTACACAAAGAGAGGTCGTAAGACAAAGACTCTTCCTTCGCAGTGGCCGTCCTCTGGAGCTCTCACCTGCCAGGCAGAGGCACAAAACTGGAGGAAATCGAATTGGCGGCCAATGCCCTACGGCTTAGACTTCAACCCTTTGACGCGCCGTGGAGCCTCCCTGAATTCGAAGCAGCTATTTCAAACCGCCAATCAGAGGTTCGCAAGCGGATGCCTTTCTGCACTGGCCTTCCGAGGTTTACAGCCATCAAGCCCAAATAGTCGGCCTAGGCAACAAAGAACCGCCTGCCTTCAGTGTACGTGGAAAGTGACTGGGCCGAAGCCGGCGGCCTTAATGTCCTACGGACCGAATACCAATGAAGCGCTGGCGGCGCGCTGCATACTACGTCGATAGTGACTCGAAAGGCGCGAAGCCTTTCGCCGGATCTGCCCGTCGAGCGGCCGATGAAGTTTGAGCTTGCGGGATCAACTTGGAAGGCAGCGAAAGAGATCGGTCTTAACCATTCCGGGGTCTGTGCTGTAATCGGGCGGATAGGGTGGTTAAGCGGAGAGAATGAGCAGGGAACAGCAAAAGCAAAATGCTAGCGTGAGGAGCAGAAAAACGCGGTGCAAGCCCTGATACACACGAGGCGACCCAGGCGGAAAATTGGTTCTGTCGGTTCAATCAGGAACTCTGTCCCGGCGGACGACTGAAACGCCGAGAGAATCGGCGGCCCGTGTCCCAGTCCTTTTTTGCTTCGACACTGTGGGGCAAGAGCAAAGGCCAAAGGATTTTCATGACAGGTTAGCGCGGCAGCGAGTCCGTAAGATCTACTAACCGTAGGCTGAGCTGGCTACTGCCTCTCCCAGCTCGTACATCCCTCCCGGACTCCACAACATTGCCGACATTTCCTTCCCGCCTTCTTCTGCCGGCATTGGACGCAACATGGTGGGAGTGGATCAACGCTCGCCAATTCCACCCACTTTTCGGTGTAGTTGCGAGCGGGCCAGGCCGTGCCCAATCAAGACAGATGTGCCAAACGTCGGTTTGCGTTCGCTTTCTACCCCAACAATTTCCATTGAGAGCACCCGTCAAGCTTCGGGCAGCCCCTACAAATCGTTGCGCACCGAACTGGGCAGAGCGCCGAAGAAGAGGCCCGCTCACAGAACGACTCGAGCAACCTGCCAGATGAATAAGCGCAGTCAGCGTTGCCGATCGCAGAGGGGCCGGGTGTGCTCGAACTAAGCGTTTGAATGACAGGTCGTCTAATATGGTCTCTCTGCTTCTTGAGTGAAATTATTGGAAACAACAAGTCCATGCGCGTTGTGGTGAAGCATTCTCGTGCGATGTTTCGAAGCGTTCGGCATGTGATTTCCCAGCTCAAGCCTGATGTCCTCTCTCTGAACCGGGCGCGCTTCGGTCACGGCCAGCGTGGGAAATCGAGAAACAGTCGGACTGCGGCGAAGGCGACGTTCGGCGGAATTTTTATCTTCATCCTCACCGCCGTCGGCATCGTCATGCTCATCGTCGTCGAGCCATGTCCGCGTCAGGGCGCGTGTCGGATGTCATTGCCGCCCAAAACGCCGGGCCGACCCGAGTGGGAGTAAAATCGTCGTGCCGGTCGTGGGACAGCATGAAGGACGGGCGTCCACAAAAGCAGCGCTGTTGAGCGAGAGTGACGTTCACCAGGATCCGACTCTAAGGGTGCGACGGTTCTAGCTCGCGTGGTGACCCAGATGTCCCGAGCGCGCCACTCGTGCCGGGGCGGTTCGAATCAAAGAACTTTATCTCCAGTCCGTCACGCCGCACCGTAGGCCCGCCGCATCATCGAAGCGGGCCGTGGGAAGCCACTCCTGGTAGGTACCGCCGCCTCGAGACGACCCGTCTGGTTCACGCCGCGTGGCGAACAGGTCGCGCTCGCCGATCCCCACACCTCGGGCGAAGTAAAGGGACTTTCGCGCCGCGGCTCCTTCTCTCGTAAGGGACTGCCGACGAATTCGAGGCTGCGCGTCGTGTTCACACCTGCGCTGCCACCGGAGGTTCTCCGGAGGTCCCCAGGCAAGAGAATCGTCGCGCTTTGTTCTTCCGGGTAGAGACGCAGATATCGAGACCGCCGAATCCGCCGGGACGGTCGCTTGCGAAATACAGCCGCCGGCCGTCGGGAGAGATCGCGCGGTCTGATCGGTGCCCGGTACTATTGACCGTCGGTCCGAGGTTCTCCGGCGGCGGCCCCCATGGATCGCATACGCTGGCGCGTTTTGAAACGTAGATATCGAGACCGCCAGAATCCCGCCGGGGCCGTTCGAGTTGAAATAGAGACGCAGCCCATCGCGGGAAATGAAGGCCCCGCTGTCGTCAAAGCTCGTGTGTTGATGGTCGGTCCGGGCGAGAAACAGGCGGTGACCAGTCGGAGAACTGTTCTGCGCCTTGGCGGACGCTGATCACCGTCAACTGCCAGCGCTGCACAACAAGGCGCGAATGTGAAGCTTGATTTCTGCTGCCGCATCAATCTTCCCTCAGCGAGTAAGTCGACGTGGGGCCCCAGCTTTCTGACTGTTTCTGGTTAAGCGCAAACAGCGTGCCGATCCAGGAATCCGGGGACGCTTAGACTCAGCTTTGAAGACAGAGGAAATTTTGGCTGGAGGATTGAGGTGAAACTAGAAAGAAGATAGGGAAGCGTGGCTTTTAAGTCACTCCCCCGTGCTAAAAATGACTCACTGAATCCCAAAGCACTTCATCAGCCTCAGGAGATGGCGTCTCTCGATATCTAAGAGCTTTGCCGCAGCCGCGCGGATTGCCCTGAGTCCGTGAGAGAGCCCTAGCGATGATCTGCTGTCTGTAAACATCGAGTGCCTCCCGATAAGGCAAATCATCGACGAGAACATCTGGCGCTTTGGAAGCGATTACGGGGGAGAGGTCTTGTAAAGTGATTTGGGGACCCTGGCCCAAGACAATCGCCCGCTCAATCGTATTCGCCAACTCGCGTGCGTTTCCGGGCCAGTCGTAGGACATTAGTTTTTCCATGGCCTGGGGTGTTACGTCGGTAAAGCTTTTCTTCGTCTCCTTGGAAAAACGCTGCAAGAAGTAATCAACAAGGACCGGGATATCCTCTTTTCTCTCCCTCAAAGCCGGAAGCGCAATCGGGACGACGTTAAGGCGGTAGTAAAGATCGTCCCGGAAACGTCCTTGTTTGACTAGCTCTGCTAAGTTCCGATTGGTAGCGGCAATAATCCTCACGTCCACCTGGATAGGCTTGGTTGAGCCCACCCGCTCAAACTCCTTTTCCTGTAGGAATCTTAAAAGCTTGGTTTGAATCTCCGTGGAAATATCGCCGATTTCATCAAGAAAGACGGTCCCACCATGGGCCAACTCCATTTTTCCTTTCTTAAGCTGGTGCGCTCCCGTAAAAGATCCTCTTCGTGGCCGAAGAGCTCGCTTTCAAAGAGTTCCTTAGAAAGACCGACGCAGTTAACGGCAATGAACGGTCCCGACTTTCTCTCGCTCCACTTGTGAATCGCACGGGCGAACAGCTCTTTGCCGGTCCCGCTCTCTCCAAGAAGCAGAACTGTGGACTTCGCGGTCGCCGCCATCTTGGCCGAATCTACGGCCAGATTCATGTTACTACTTTTAGCTACAACTAGATGGTACCGCTCTCCCGCCTCGCCGGAAAGAATCTCAACTTCTCTCTTGAGCCTTTCCCTCTCCATGGCCCGTTCGACGACGAGCGCGACGTAACCTGGCTTGAGAGGCTTCTGAGATGAAATCATAGGCGCCGTCCTTCATGGCCTGCACTGCCCGCTCGATGGTTCCATAGGCCGTGATGATCACCACCGCAACATCGTTTTGTCTCTTCCTGATCGCTTTCAGGCTTCAAGACCGTTCATATCGGGCAGCTCGATATCGAGGAAAACCATCTGCGGGCTTTCCTTATCCAACAGTTCCAAGCCTTGTTTACCGGTTAAAGCCGGAACTGCTCGGTAGCCCAGAGACTCCAGCCGGTCTTTTAGAACCTCTTGACATCCGAGTCATCGTCAACGATCAGAATATTCTCAGCAGCAGCCTTCATCTCTAGTCTCGGTCCTGTTCTTCTTTACGTACAAAGTTTTTCACTGACTACAAGAAGTTGGAGAAGGTTTTTGCGCAGCGACATCACCTAGTCTATTTGCGCAAGGTAAAGAAGAAAGTGCTTCCCTTTGCCGGTTCGCTTTGCACCCAGATCTTTTCCCCCATGCCTCTCTACGAGTTTCTTGGCGATGGTCAAGCCGAGCCCCATGCCTTTGCTTTCGGCCCGCCCGGTTGCGGTATCTGGTAAAACTCGTCGAAGATCTTTGTTCTGCCTGCTCTGCCGGGATACCTGGGCCCGTGTCGGCAACAGATACCTGCACCCATCCGGCTGCCGTCTCGCTGGGCGGCTACCGTCACTTTACCTTGTGGCGCGGTAAACTTAACCGCATTGCCTATGAGGTTGTTCAGCACCTGGACGATCCTGTCTCGATCCACCCATGCCGTTAGGTTGGCATCCATACGAGCTGATCTCCAAATCAACCGGCTTTTTCTCTGCGACTGGCCTGAAATTTTCCGAGACTCTCCGTAATTAAGCTAGCGAGACGACACATTTTCGCCTTAATATCCATCTTCCCCGATTCAATAACGGAGAGATCCAGCAGATCTTCGATCAAAAGGTTATGTGCCCGCGTTTGCCTGCGTGCGTGCAAGATAGCGGGATTGCTTCTCGTTGAGTTCACCGATAATACGGTCGAGCATGTTGTCCGTTGAACCGATAATGGCATTGAGCGTTCTTAGCTCGTGGCTTACATTGGCCAAAATTGGGATTTGGCGTCTATTAGCCTCGCTAAGCCTACATTGGCAATTTCTTGAGCTGCTGTCTCTGCTCCTTCCACCCTTCTACCGACCGGGCTAGCTGTTCATAGACTCGTTCTGAGCTTGTCGCTCATATGATTAAGCGCGATTGCAAGGGTGCTCTAACTCATCGCGATTCGGTACTTCGAGTCGCTGGGAAAATCTCCTGCAGCAAGTTGCGCAAACCTTTGTATCTTATCTGTTGCGGGCCGATTACTGACCAGAGATGGCGTGTAGCCTGCGGAGAAGAGCCAAGCGATACTGGTAAGGGCAAAGCCGATCACGATCCAGCGGGACTGTGCGTAAGCGGCCTCGCTAGCATCAATGCTGGCCACCATGTCAGCTTCAGCCCGAATCACTAGCTGATTCAACAGGTATTCGAGGCGTTCCGCCATGGGATAATAGCCGCCCCAGTAAGCTGAAGCCGGTTTCCTTCCCTAATCTTCCCGTTGCGGATGAGCTCAACGCACGCTCACCACCTCGATAATCGATCGTGTCTTTGCATTCTGACCGAGCAGCTCCATTTCGTCTCTTTCGCCACAAACTGAAGCCGCTCGAAATCGTAACCGAACTGGCTGGAGCTGGCGCAGCGTGGCCTGGAAGCATTCGCTCATCGTCAGTCAAGAGAGCGGGAGGCAACGCTATAGAGCCGAGCAGTGGTGTCGTGCCAGAAATCTGGCGGTATGCAGCGATCTTCGCCGGGAGCTTCAGATCAACGCGTCTGCGCGGCATCCGACTGGCTCAGACCCGGAAGACCAACCGCACTGACCACGATGAGCAAGAACACGATGGCCATGAAGGCCGCGCAGCTTCGTGTACCCTGGCCGGCGCGCGCGCGACAAGTGTGGGCAAACCGTTGTCAGCCGCCCGGTCATCGTGTTTTCGTTTCTCTTACAAGACTTCTCGAACATCTTGCAGCATTTTCATCGGGATCGAACTTGATACCTCCATATACTGCACGCTGTGCTATCCGCTTTGGTCTACGAGCGAGGTTAGAAACGTGTAAGCTCCACGTCACCTCGCCCGGCTTTTCTTGTAATAGATTCCGTAGCGCCATGACGCGAATCTCGGCTGATGTTCCAGTAAGGAAACGCCAGCCAGCCGGATTTGCTTTGTGCGCACGGCGTAGCGCTTGAGGACCTCTGGTGTCCTGATCGGAATCCACCGTAATGGAAAGAAAAGTAGACTTTTCCGCCAAAATCACGGCCGAGCTTCGATCCTGGATACGCGCCATTTTGCCGTCAATAGCGGGTACGTATCCGCGCATCGCGGTAAATGAACGTGATCGCTGGTGAACCTTCCTATGAAGGTGTCCTTCGTGGCAAGACGCTTGCCGTCTTGTCACAAGCGTGAACTCCGTGCCAGCTTGATCTTCGGCAAGGTTTCGCAACGGCCACATTCGCCGCAACGCGAGCGACCCTAACAACGTCAGGTTGCACGCTGAACACCACTGATTACATGTTTCATAACACTGACTAATATCGTTTTGGCGATTTTTGCGTCCTCAACTCTTTTCTCACTTTTAGAAACCGCCAATCCGTGCCCTGTGCGATGATTTGGTTTGACTCGATTTGATCAATCCGGCTTCCCGGAGACGCAGCGAATAGAAACGAATGGTGTCCTCAGGATCGTACTCTCTCCAACGGTCGTAAGGAATGTCCTTCAGAGGATTGCAGGTATTGCCAGTCGTACTGCTCCACGTATCCTTTATCGTGTAACGAGAAATCGAGCCGCCCTGTTCCGGATCGGCTGCACATGTGCTGAGCGCTCTTTGAAAATCCCGCTCGGATCGCTCGGGTTTGGCTGCCTGGGGATACTTCCTGAACAAAATCCCGATTAAGCCGGCGATCGCGCAGCAAAATATTGTGACCACGGCCGATCCACAATGGTGTTCACTACCACGTGCCCGATCTTCTTTGCTCGAAGCTGTTGTGGCTCGGGCGGCATACCGAAGAACGCATCAATCTTACCTTCCGTGAAGAGCCGCATGGCCACGGCCCGGCCGTTCTGGCAATCCATTGAATGTCTTTTTTGCGCGGGAATCGAGGCCGACGTATGTCGCCATACCTGCAAGGTAGCAGATACCGGCTGGAATTGATACCCTCGACCGCAACAGTTTTTCCTTTCATGTCACGGAAAAAGAGCGGACGCGATCATTGCCGGAAAAGTTCACAACAGCCGATATGCAGTCCATGTAGAGAAAATTACCGCCGGGCTGTTTCTCATCAGGTATGTGCCAATAGTTCTGTGCACGGCCATCGTCCCAATATCGATCGCACCGCTGGCCACCGCTGCTGCTGTTGGCGTGTCCTTTTCGCTTCCTCTGACGTATTGTACGTCCGGTGAATCCCCTCAGCGCGCAAGGCAGTCCCTCGGCTAAATCTTTCGGGACATTGCAGATGGCATCACCGTGATGGAGCCGAATCCTCGTGGTCTCAAGCGGCGGCTCGGCAGCGCTCAAATCCGAGGGTAATTTCAAAAAGAGATCCGGCTCCCGCAAGCGCCATGCTGCTCAGAAATTCTCTTCGACTCCAATGAGCAGATCTTTTGGTACTCATCTGGTCCTCCTTCGCGTCCGATCACATCAATCCAGAGGGCGAAGGAAATTTCACGGCCATCCTTGAAATTATTTTGGCTCTTGCCCTCTCTCGCTAATTCAAATCCAAAATCGTCGAAAAACTAAAATATCATTATCCCTTCATCTCCCTCTTTAGCTCTCTCAAAAACGATAGTTTTTCCATAGCCCCTCGGGTGTTACGTCGGTGAAGTTTTCTTCGTCTCCCTGGAAGAACGCTGCAAGAAGTAATGAACGAGAGCTGGGATATCCTCTTTTCTCTCCCGCAAAAAGCCGGAAGCGCAATCGGGACGACGTTGAGCCGGTAGTAGAGATCGTCCCGGGAAGCGTCCTTCTTTGACTAGCTCTACTAAGTTCCGATTGGTAGCGGCAATAATCCTTACGTCCACTTGGATAGGCTTGGTTGAGCCCACCCGCTCAAACTCTTTTTCTTGTAGGAATCTTTAACAGCTTGGTTTGAATCTCCGTGGAAACATCGCCGATCTCTATCGAGAAAGACAGTCCCACCATGGGCCAGTTCCATTTTTCCTTTTCTTGAGCTGGTGCGATAGCCCAGTAGACTCCAGCCGGTCTTTTAGAACCCTCTTGACATTCCGGGTCATCGTCAACGATCAGGATATTCCCTGCAGCAGCCTTCATCTCTCCAGTCTTGTTCTTTCTTTGCGTACAAGTTTTTTCACTGACTATAAGAAGTTGGAAAAGGTTTTTGCACAGCGGCATCATCTGGTTTATTTGCCGGCAAAGTAAAGAAAAAGTGCTTCCCTTTGCCGGTTCGCTTTGCACCCAGATCTTTTCCCCATGTCTCTCTACGAGTTTCTTGGCGATGGTCAAGCCGAGCCCCATGCCTTTCGCTTTCGGCCCGCCCGGTTGCGGTATCTGGTAAAACTCGTCGAAGATCTTGTTCTGCCTGCTCTGCCGGGATACCTGGGCCCGTGTCGGCAACAGATACCTGCACCCATTCATTACCGTCTCGCTGGGCGGCTACCGTCACTTTACCTTGTGGCGCGGTAAACTTAACCGCATTGCCTATGAGGTTGTTCAGCACCTGGATGATCCTACCTCGATCCACCCACGCCGTTAGGTTGGCGTCTATACCGCTGATCTCCAAATCAACCGGCTTTTTCTCTGCGACTGGCTCTGAAGTTTTCCGAGACCTCCGTAATTAAGCTAGCGAGACACCACATTTTCGCCTTAATATCCATCTTCCCCGATTCAATAACGGAGAGATCCAGCAGATCTTCGATCAAAAGGCTCAGGTGCTCCGCATTTGTCTGCGTGCGTGCAAGATAGCGAGATTGCTTCCTCGTTGAGTTCACCGAGAATACCGTCGAGCATGTTGTCCGTTGAACCGATAATGGCATTAGGTGGCGTTCTTAGCTCGTGGCTTACATTGGCCAAAAATTGGGATTTATGTCTACTAGCCTCGCTAAGCTCTATGTTTGCCCTCTGCAGTTGAGCGGTCTTTTCATTGAGTTTCTCAAAAAGGTTGATGTGATCGATGGCAACCCCAAGTTGATCCGTCATGGATTCTATTAAGCGAACCTCCTCGACTGTGAGCCTTCGAGGCTGCCGCCCATTGCAAACTATGCAGCCCAAGCACTGCCCCTTACTTTTTATTGGAAAAACTGCGAAGAATCTGTAGCCAACATTTTTTGAAGCCTCACTGTGGCTCCACTCCTGATAGCCGGGATCGACCTGGATGTCCTCGAAGATCATGGGCTCGGCGGTTTCCGCCACTTTGCCAACCATTCCCTGCCCCCGGCGGAATGTTTGCGGGACAAAACCATCCGGGTTGAATCCAAAAGCAGCCGTTAAATGAAGCTCTTCTCCCCGGTTATCAAAAAGAAAAATTCGCGTTGCATCAAGATGAAAGATGTCGCTGATTTTTTCATAACCTCCTGCAGCACCGGTTTTACTTCCAAAGATTGGCTAGCGGTAGCAGTCACATCGTATAACGCGGATAGCTCCCGAGTGCGGTTTTGGACTTGTCGTTCCAGCGTGTCATAGGAAGCCTTTAGCTTTTCCACCATCCTATTGAACTCCTCCGCCAGCAACTCGATTTCATCGCCCGTCTTCACTGCCAGCCGAAAGTCCAGGTCCCCTGCCCCGATTCGCTGCGCACCGAGGCGCAACGTTTGTAGCGGACGCACCACCCGCCGCGCGACATAGATGCTGGCCCAGAGAGCTACCCCAAGGCCGACTAGAAGCAACCCGGAAGTACGGAAGCATAGAGGCGTAGAGCGATTCATAAGCCTCGCTAACTGGCCGCTCAACGATGACCGCCCATTCCAACCGAGGAATCGCGGCAGAGGAGCTGAAGACCTTTCGGCCCTGCAAATTAAGGGCAACCAGCGGTTTAGGCCTGCCTGCGCCTTGCGTCGATTGGAAAGCAGATTTTACCTGATCTAGATTGGCCAAGCGTGTCCGCTGCAGCACTAAACTGATATCCGGATGAGCGATGAGCTCACCGGAACCGGTCACCACATAGGCATAGCCGGAGTTTCCCGCCTTAATGGCCGAGATGACTTCTCCTACGTACCTCAAATCTACTTCTGCTCTGAGGACGCCGATCACATTTCTGGGAAGTTGCTCGATAGAGACGGCGAGGCTTAGGTACGGCTCGGAACCCCGGACAAAATAGACTGGGCCGAAATACGTCTTACCCTGCAATGCGATTTGAAACGCCGGAGAGGAAGTGCGATCCGTTGTCCTGGTCCTGCTTCTTGGGAAAAGTGCGCTTGAAACGGGCGACTTGTACACGCTCGATCCCGCTCGCATCGATTGCAGTCAGCTCAGTTATCGAAGGAGATATTAGCAGGAGTCTCTCTAGCTCAAATTTGTATTTCGGCGATATCCCTTCGACAGCCATGTCTCGGCTCTTGGCAGTTGCTCTCATCCCGCGTTCGATGCCGAGAATAAACTGTTCGATCCTGAAGGCAGCCCCGTTGGCCATTTCTTGCTGCAAAAGCGCAATGTGATCACGCGTGTCATGATAAGAAAAGTACAACTCTACTAGCCCACTAACGATGAGCCCACCGCCAATGAGGACAAGAGAAGTAGCAAAGTAATGGCGTACAAGACGGCCGCGCCTGCGGCCGCGAAAGAGCTTGACGAAAGGAAGTGCTAAAAACTTTTGCAGCGGTCCCATTAACGTCCAAGTCATTGGATTACGTGATCCGCTCTTTTCAACACCGCTGAAGGGATCCTAAGATCGATCTGTGAAGAGTCCGTCTCCCTTTCAGATCGCCGGCTGCATGAATTACGGACAAACCGATAAGGCCAGAGAAATTCAGATCAAAGTTGCTGCCGGATCGGCATCAACCGGTGGAAAGCGTGGAGAATCTACTATCGAAGAAAGGATTCTGTCAACCGTTGCCGTTTCATGGGTGAGCCTTCTCCAAATCAGGCGAGAGCTACCAGATTTAGTAGCCCAGATCCTTTACTTCCTGACCACGTACCAATTGTTTTGAATGTCGTGGGCCAGTTCCTGTTTCTCAATGGACCGGAAACCTGCGCGAGTCAGATATTGCCGGGTTTTTCTTCGCCCCACATCGCCCCCAACCCCTCACCACCCTGCGCCAGCGATACGGTCATGCAGTGCATGCAGGAGACCGTATAGAGGAACGTGCCCAGCGGATGATCAATATTCTTATGAACTTGGCTCGATCCTTTGATGTCCTGCATGAGGTAGACACCGTTGCTCCTTAGGGTACGATAGATCCCTTTTAGAACATTCAATGGTTTGGCCTGATCATGGATAGCGTCGAAGGTCGTCACTAGATCAAACGCTTCCTGCTCGGCCTTTTCGTGAAACTCACTTAGATCCGAAACGATGAACTCGACATTGCGCAATTTCTTCTCTGCCGCTTCTTGCCAAGCGACCAGCACGGCTTCGCTCGAAAGGTCGATCCCGGTGAAACGGCTCTTCGGATAAAGCTCGGCGAGCCGATTCATAATGCGGCCCCGGCCGCAGCCAACGTCCAGCATCTGAATACCGGTTGCCAGCCGATCGGCCAATCCCGGTACGAGTGGCACGATATGTGATTCCAAGGATGAAAGTACGGACTGGCCGCTGTCTTCCGCCATCACAGCGTGAAAGCGCGGGAACTTCGCATAGGGGACCCCACCGCCGTGCTTAAAACAGTCGACGATTTCGTCCTCCACGCTCCCGAGCAGGCTAATGTACTGGGTAAAGACCGCAAGGTTATCCGCTCCCGCCACACGCGTGAGAAACCCCGCATGCTCGGGAGGGAGGAAATAGCGTTTTGACTCGGGGTCAACGTCGACTATACGGCCGGTGACCATCGCGCCGAGCCATTCCCGCACGTAGCGTTCGTTGAGCCCGGCACGGCGCGCGATTTCATCGGACGTAGAAGGCGGAAGCTTCCGCATCGCGTCGAACAACCCTACTCGGTGACCCACGGACATCATCAAACAAAGAGCGCCGTCATTAAGCGCGCGCAACAGACGCTCCGCAAACGCCTCGGCTTTCGCTGAGTCAAGCTCTGGTTTGTTCACAGAATCGGACATGACACTCATTCTAAAAGTTTAAACCGTTGATGCAAACGCTAATTGTGGCGAACGCGATGAAGCGTGGATCTCATGGCTGATTCGCCGTTTCCGCTGGCATGGAAGATTTCACTAGCGGCAGATACTCTTGAGCGAACACCGCGATGGCCTCGGCTAAATCGGTTGCGGTTCGCTCCAGGTTTGCCCGGGCTCGAGGCTTCGTTCCGATTTCTAACTGGATCGCATCGATACCGCGGCCCCGATGACTACCGTAGGTTTGAACGATATAGCCACCCACATAGCGCTGTTCCTTGTGGGACTCGGTTGTCGAGGGCAAGACCTTGTATCCCATCAGCTCCAATTGGTAGAAGATGCTTTTTGGCCCGGTAATCGCTTCCGTGCCGAAGCGCTGGGTCAGTGACACGACGGTTTTACCGTTACCGGTTCCCCGGTAGATCGCCTCGGCTTGGGCTCCTGGCCATGTATGTCGAGCAATAAACCACGCCCCCATCCTCGACTGACCCGGTCGTGCGCCTCCTGCAACGCGCTGTGGTAGTCATCGTAGTAGGGTTTGGCCTCTCTTGATTTCGTAAGCGCTCTCGGTGGGCCGGTTGGCATCCAGATATTTTCGTTCGATGCGGGCGACAACCAGGAACGGTTTTGCGTTCAACCTCTTCTCCAGCTGTACCGCAATTGTTTCCGCTAACTCATCCGTGTTGTTGTCGCGTCCGGTGGCAAATTGAATCACTCCAGCTCCACGCCGTGCGGCCACCCCAGGGATTGACTGGCGGCCGCCGTGAGGGCGCCGAAAGTATAATCGGCAACATTCCCGCCCACACCGTCAACAGTTTTTGATGCTCCGATTGGCTTTGCGCGAAGCTGTCGAAAGAGTAAGCAAAAATTCCAACGGAGAAAAAGATTATGAGATGACCATATCGTTCCAGTGCCCTAACCATCGCTCGATTGGAAAAATTGGCTCCTCTTAACAAAATCGTACCCCTAAAGCCCAAACTTTCATTCTTTACTTGAGGCGTTAGTCGTGAGGAGTGAGGAATTTGTACCCGGCGGTCCTAAATGTTCGATCACGTAACCTTCAGGATAGGTGGGATGTCCCATTTCAGTGCGCAGCCGCGGTTCCTTCAGCGGCGGCAACAAACGCACGAACCCTGCACGCAAACGCAGAGCACCCGGCACCAGCCAACGCATCAATCGGCGACGGCTGCGGAAAGCCGAAAGCCTCAATGAGCCGGTCGTCCAGCAAGGCATAAATCGCCGAACGCACCACCGGCGCCAAAAACCGTGGGAACCAACTAGCGAACAATTCGCGGGTCGCCGCGCCCACTCGCCGATTGGCCTCCGTGAAACGATAATGCTCTCTCTCATAGTCCTTATTGAAGCGTTCGAAAACGTCGTAGTCCGTGGGAATGCCCCGGATGTTCATCCGCCGGCCGACTTCGCGCCAAAAGTAAAAGTAGCCCTAGCCGCTCCTGCTCGCACAGCAGTACGCCAACCGAATTGCTCATTCCAACGGATTGGCTCAAAGATAAACGTTGACAAGACATATAGAAAATCTTCATTGGCGATGGTGAAGCGGCCATGCAACTGGTTCAGGCGCCGGAGCGCCCGCTTGCCGCGCTCGCTGTCATAGCCCCATTCCAGCAACTCGCTGACAATAATATCCGTGTCGTCGTAACGCTTCTGCGAGCGCTCTGAAAACTCTCCCGTCCGGTCAAGCAAGGCAGATATGCTGGGGACGCAAAAGGTACGAAAGAGCGCAAATTCAATGCCCGCGTCGTATCAAAGGGAAAATCGTAGCAGGTCGAGAGAAAAATAATACGCTGGTGATCCTTCTCGGGGTCCAGCCGTTCAATGGCATGTAGAATGGCGTAGCGGGACATGTCAGATCTGATCCGGAGCCGGTTGGAACTGCATTTCAATCACATAACAAGGCTTTTAGCGCTCTCACTTTGCCTCAGGCACTTTCTTGCGCAACGTGTCAAGAAAACCAGCCGGGAATGGCTCGCTGTTCAGCTCCATCGCCCGCTTCGCCTTGACCCATGCCTCGGAATATCTTTCCTGTTCGTATAGTGAGAACGCCCATTCCCGCCAACTGCGGGCATAGTTGAGGATCCATCTCCAAACTCTCGGCGAAGCGATTATTCGCGATCACGAAATGCTGGGCGCGGTCGAGCTGTTTATCTGCCGGCAGCCCCGCCCCATAGCTCGAATGCACCGCTCCCAGATCCGACAGCAAGCGCCACTCTTTGCTTTGGGTCGTCAATCAAGTCCCTTGCCGTTTCAAGTTGCTCAATGGCCTCGGCTAATTTTCCTTGCTCGCTCAACACCGCTCCGAACCCCAAAAGGCTTGGTAGTTTTTCGGGTTGAGCAACCACGCTTCGTTGAATCGTCGCATAGCAACGTCCAACATACCCTTTCTGACACTTGTCCATCCTTGCTCCACCAGGGCACGACTCGCAGCCCGCCTGTTGCCGAATCTAAAGGTTGCGTCCCGAATGAAGTCCTCGTCGGTCTTCTTCAAACTCTCCGACCGAGCTACTCCCGGCTGGCCGTACATCGGTAATTTTTCGCTTGGATCACTTTGGGCGGCAGCCCAACTCGCCTGGAACATTGTCACCGATACAACGAGCAATAACAGACACAGAAAACGCTGAGTTCGTTGGTTTTTCGAAGATGAATTGCGCATGAAACGATTTATTGTTTTCCAGTCGAGTCATAATAGCAGCGTCGAAACGCTTCCGCCACATTTCCACTCGCTCAAACTTGACACTTCTCAAAGTTCGGAGCTATTTTGACGGCAATTCAAATCGTTAGGAGAATTCTGATGATCGAAGGACTCAAAGACAAGGTAGTCATTGTAACGGGCGGCGGACACGGTATCGGGCGGGCGTACTGTTTAGGTTTCGGCGGTGCCGGCGCGACGGTGGTCGTCGCCGACATCGACGAGCCGGCAGCGGTGAAAGTGGCAAAGGAAGTCAATACGCAGACGGATGCCAAGTCGCTGTCGGTCAAAGTCGACGTATCCAATGAAACGTCGACGCAAATGATGGTGCAGACGATCCTGGAGCAGTTTGGCCGCATCGACATCTTGATTAACAACGCGGCGATATTCGCCACCATTCCCATGAACCGTGGCGGCATCGACTCCATCGACCCGGCGGAATGGGATCGCATGATGGCGGTAAACCTAAAAGGCTTATTTTTTTGTTGCCGCGCTAGTGTTGCCGACGATGCGCAAACAGAAGTCGGGTAAGATCGTGAACATCTCTTCCGGCACCGCCCTGAACGGTAGCGCCGGCCGTATTCATTACGTCACTTCCAAAGCCGGGGTCATTGGATTTACCTCGATGTCTCGCCCGCGAGGTGGGCGACGACAACATCAACGTCAACGCCGATCGCTCCAGGCTCGACCCTGTCGGAAGACAACCCTAGCGAGGATATCATCAAGATGCGCTCGGCAAGACTCAGCGACCGGGCATTGAAGCGAGTACAACTGCCCAAAGACCTGGTGGGGACGGTGCTGTTCCTCTCGTCACCGTTGAGCGATTTCACGACCGGCCAGACGGTTGCCGTCGATGGCGGTGTAGTGTTCCTATAACTTGAAAACCTAAAGCGATGACGGCTTACTCTCACCGAACCGTATTCGTCGGCGACATCAAAACTCATTTCCTCGAAGCCGGCGAGGGTCCCGAACTGGTCTTGCTTCATGGCGGCGAGTACGGCGCATCAGCAGAAATAACCTGGAAGCACAACATCGGCCCCCTAGCGGAACGATTTCACGTGATCGCGCCGGACATGTTGGGTTGGGGCGGCACGGACAAGATTTATAATTTCTCCGATCCAGCGGGCTATCGGATCAATCATCTGAGGCGATTATTGGATCTGCTCGGTATTCACCGAGCATTCTTTGTTGGCAACTCAGCCGGCGGCGGCACGGTTCTTCGCGCAGCGGTCATGGAACCGCGGCCCTTTCAAATCCAGAGAATGGTCACGATTTGCGGCAATGCAAGTGTTTTCAAGACTAACTCTCAAGCTGATCTCGATAATTATGTTCCATCTCTTGAGAATATGAAGAAAATTGTGGCCCTGCTTTACCACGATTCCAAGTGGCAGGCGGAGGAAAATATCCGGGAGCGCTATGATAGCTCGATCATCCCCGGCGCCTGGGAGGCGCTATCGGCGGCAAGGCTCAGAAGCCCGTGCACCAGACGCGCGCGACCACCGATGCATTCGTCAAAAAGCTCTCCCAACTGCGCGTCCCGCTGCTCATCATGTCCTGCGACCATGACCCGCTGAATCAAAAAGACTGGGATGTGGAATTTCAAAAGATCGTCCCCGGCTCCGAAGTTCATCGCTTTGAGAATTCGTCCCATGAGCCGCAGATCGAAGAGACCGAGGAATTCAACCGCGTGCTGGTGAAGTTCCTGCGAGAGCTTAGATGACTTCGCGTTTCATCGGTTTCGTTTTTGCTTAGTTTTAACATTATTCCAGCTTTCAACTATTCCACCTGCATCTGCCCAGCTCTTCAAGCTCAAGACTTCTTACAGCGCGCTGACGGCCAACATGGCGGCTTATTGGCTCGCGAAAGAGACAAAGCTCTTTGAGAAACATGGACTCGACGTTGACGTTGTCCTCATCGAGAGCGGGACCACGACCATCCAAGCACTCGTCGCCGGCGAAACTCAAATCGCCATGGGAGGAGGGACGGTGGCGGTGAGCAGCGCTCTCGCCGGCGCCGATCTGATTTCCATCGCCAGCATCGAGAGTCGCCTTCCCTATGGCCTACTTGCCCAAAAGGAGATCAAAACATTAGAGCAGCTGAAGGGAAAAAGACACGCCATCTCGCGTTTCGGCAGCATAGCGGATTTGGGATCGAGGCTGATTCTCCAGCGTTTCGGCTTGACCCCGGACAAAGATATTACCCTTCTCCAAATTGGCGGGACCAGCACTCGCCTTGCAGCATTGAGTAAGAGAACTGTCGATTCAACGATCTCTAACGCCGGAGTTCTTTCTAGTGGCCAAGAAGGCAGGATTTACGATCTTGGTAGATCCGACGCAGTACCAGATCGATTTTCCGCAACTGGAAGTCATCACGACGCGCTCATTCGTTAAATCTCGACCTGACGTTGCGACGCGATACTTACGCTCGATCATTGAGGGAGATTTACCTCTTCAAAAACGATCGTGAAGCAAGCATTCGAGCCTTGACCAAGTACCTGCGAATCGACGACCGGGAAACACTGGAAGAAGTTTACCGGATCTATTATGAGATTTATCAGCCGATTCCGTATCCTTCAGCTAGCGCGATTCAAACCCAACTGACCTGGATGGCCGACCGTGATCCCCGCGCCAAGAACGCCAAACCGGAGCAATTCATCGACGGGAGTTTCTTACGCGAGATTGAAAAGAGCGGATTCGTTGCCAAGCTGTACCAGAAGTAGTCCAGACAGCAACTGTTACACCTTGGCCCGGGGTCGACCAGAGGCCGTCGGCACAGCATCCGCTGTGCCGACGGGTCGTGGATTTGCCACAACATCAGTTTGTTGTCACTTGGCCCAGAGCTTTAACTGTTTACCACCTTTTATTTCTGTCCTTCTCCACTTTCACGAAACCGAACATCTGAAATTCTCCAGGTCGTGGAACTAATAAAATGATTCAAGCGCGAACAGATCACCAGGTATCTGCCGGGCTTTGTAAACTGCACTACTTCAACGCCGTCGCGCCGAACAATAGTAACAGTTAGCAGTGCTGCCTGGTAAGTTCGTCACAGTAGCGTCACTGAGAATCCAACACTAGCCTAAAGCATGGCCCAACGGTAAATTCGGACTACATGGGGTAGTGATGACACCACCTGCGGTGAGTGGGACAAGCAGCAGTTAGGCTCTATGATCACTTGTCGATGTCCTTAGGCTTGGTTCCGTCATCGTAGATGGTTACGACGTGGCCACCGCCAATGATGAAGTTGACCGCGTCGCCTTCTTTGATAGTGACCTTGTCGGGTACGATTATGTCATTAACACCCCGACCCATAGCCAGGGTCAGCAACCAACCTATCCAGTGGTTTCTCCCGCAGGTGAGAGGTCAGATTTATTCGGGTCCCACAGGCCAAAACTGACGGCGACATTGTCGCTGCGGCGATCATCGTCGCGCGATCATCCGCGGTCACGAGGAAGCGCTCAGGGCGATGCCAATAAAAGTCAAAACGCAAATCAATGAGAATGTTATTCGTTTCATTTGGTTTCCTCCTAAGTTGTTGAATATCATGATATTGTCTCAAGAATAATTCGTGGCGCGCATCATCGCCCCCGCGAAGGCCCGCGGAAACCTTCGGGGGCATATCTCAAACAGTTCAGCACATCTCGCTGCTGCCCTCCTCCGAAAATTGAGTTTCTGCATTGTTGACTCCTTATTTTCTAATCAATCAGGATTGCGACTACTTACTGGCGACGGGCGGGCCCTCGCGTGAGAATCTGTTGCAGGGCGATTTCCAACTCACGCGCGGTCACGAGCCCTTCGAACTTCGCACGAATAATCCCCTGGCCGTCCACGACAAAGATCCACGGCTCAGTGATCAGGCGCCATTCCTCGATGGTTGGAAACACTTTCTTATCGGCAAAATCCTGCCAAATCTCCTGGTGCGTGAAGGCCACGCGCTTTGCCGTAGGTGGGAAGCAGTGTCCGTACGATATCAACGACCGGCCCGCACATGCGGCTGGTGCAGAACTGCGGCGTGGCGAAAGACAATGAGTTGCGGCTTTCCTTGCGCGATCGCGTCAGCGATTCGAACCTGATGCAGGCGTGGATCGGGCTGCGGGCTGGTATCGATCTGGCGTAAATTCTTGACGTCGCGAGCGATGAGATTGCGGCTCCGCGGCGCGAGGGAACCGACCGCTGGCGTGGCTGCAGCCTCTTCTACGGTAACCGACAGACGTATGGGTTCGAACGCACCGCTGGCCTGGCTCACGAGGAGTTCGACTCCCCAATCACCGGCCCGAGCGAAATTTAGCTGTGCAACGTAGAGACCCCGAACACTTGAGTCGCCCCCATGTACATGCTCTGCTCCATCCGCATGGCGATGCACCGAACGCTCCTGCTTAACGTTTTCGACTGCTTGGTAAGGAACCTTGAGCTCGGCCGCCAGTTTGGCTTCTCCACCATCGATGTCATAAAGGCGCAGTTTCACATCGGCGCCTTCGAGAAGTTTTCCGGCCTTCAGCAACCCGAAGGCGAAACGGTTCTCCCCGACCACCAGTTCAGACGTCGTGATCAACGGCTGAAGCCCGTCACCCGTTTCAGGCTCAGCGGCTACGGTCCGCCCATCGATTTGAGTCGCGTAAACGGAAACTAAAAGGACAAGCGCAAAAACACTCCGGCAAAGCGGTCGTTTCATTACCCTTCTCCCCGGCTGCAAGCCTAGATCAACACAACTAAACTGTACTTTTAGATTTGGTCACTTTTCCCTTAAGGGCATGCCAATCTGCAATCGGGAAAAACCGGATTCGCGTTTTCAATTTCCTTTAGGAGCCTAAGGAAATCGGACCCGCCTGCTTAAAAGGCTATCAATTCGCAGAAAAACTAGACAAGAAGATTTTAACTGTCAGGTGAACAGGCGGCAGGGTGTCTCGTTTAAGATACTCCCCGTGTAAAAAAGAGACTGTGCGCGTCGTCTTTCTTAAGAAGAAATGAGAGCGCTGGTCAGACCAATACTAATCTTTCAATTGAAATAACTTACTTCCCCTAAGGGCTCACATACAAGTACATTCTCTGTCTACCCTCGCCTAGGGCTATGCGCCGGAGCAACTTCTTTCGCGCCAACCGAAGCAAACTCATCCGCGCATCGGACTTGTTGTGGTGATATCCTCTGATCCGAAGCTCTTCCAAGACCTCCTCCAAGCGACGCGGCTCGCGAAAAAACTATCGGACCGCAAATCCAAGATGCGCGCCTGAGTGCCACCTTTCGTTATCGGCTCGCCCGAAAACCAGAGCTCGTTGGCGATACCGTTGCTGCAACGCCTCTTTCGTTGGTGTCCACTTCGTCCAAGATCCGTCGCATGATTACGCCTGCAATGACGCCGCGTAAATGGGGGTCTTTGACAGCAGCGACCGCCGACTCGACGTCGCGGGCAGCTTGCCTCGATACTTCCAGAAGTTTATCTATCAGTTCCTTCTTCACTTGAGCTTCTCCATCCGATTCCTTCTCGCACGCAATCGGTTCTTCGGGTGTTCTCAACAAAACGCATAATGTTTGGTTTCCGTTCTGTACAGAACAGACTGGTGAACACGAAGTTCCGCACAAAACAGCAATTCAAACAGCATTGTTCCAAACTAAACAAGAGCCCAAACAGAATCTAGTATTAGTGTTTGCTGCTGTTTGTCAACCGATTTCTAATCGAGCTAACCCATTGGAGATACAGGGATAATTACTTTCCGACGGAGGAAAACAGCCGCAAACAAAGAGCTGATATTGGAGCTGGAAAAGCCGGCCGCTATTTCTTCGCTTCCAGGAATCCCAGCCGTTCGGCCATCGGCGTCTCGGGAAAACGTAGCCGCAGGCGCGGCAGGTGCGAAGCTTCTCGTTTTCGTTAAATTCCTGATAGACCTGCGGAAACTTGGGTGGGAATATTATCCGGGTCCATGACTCGCGATAACACTAACTCATCGCACTTTTCGCAGAACCAGGCGAACTCTTCTTTTTCTCCTCAGGCCGACGTTTGCGTTCGATGACCAGACCCCAAGTATTCTCAAAGCGCCGCGGGGAATGAGCAAGGCCACCCGGACACACGAAGATCTCCCCTTCCTTAATCTCGACCACCTGACGCCGCTCGCCAGGCGCTTTAAGGTGAAGCTCCATAGCCCCTTCGACCTGGTAGAAGAATTCATCCCCCGGTTCGATATGGAAATCGAGCCGCGTATTGGGCCCGCGCAATATCATCACAAGGAAATCCTTATGATGAACGAGCAAGCGATTGGTTCTGAAAGGAGGATTGAAATAATCTTTGTTTGCTTCAACCCATTGCTTCAGATGATAAGTGGAGAGAAGATCCATACAATTCCTCGTTGGAGTGATGGAGTATTGGAGTACTGGAGTGATGTTCGAGACCCCCAAAACTGTGTTATCCTTTGTTTGGTACGTGAATTTCCGTAGACTCGGTTGACTCTTGACGAATAGACTATCGACCACAGTCACCATCGAAGGTATTCGTTCTTCGAGACTCTCTCACTGAGCATTCCAGCTTAGCCTCATGCGTCGCCAAACCCGGAGCTGTTGATAACCCCGGTTCTTATTCTTCAGCACGTCAGTACTCCAGCAACCTTTGCTTCATTGCCTTATTCTTTGAATTACCCATCACCCACTACTCCAACACTCCATTACTCCAATTTTCCAGCCTCTCACACTCTCTCACCACCCCATCCGTAATCGCCCACCAGATGCTCAATCCTTTTTGCAGCGCCCGCAAAACCTTCACTTGAATCTCGTTTGTAGCGGCGAACTGTTCCACCAGTTCGTAGCCGATATTGCTGTGCTCGGTATCCGCCTCGCCATGTTCGGCGAAGAATTCGATGTCGTGCTCTTTCAGGCCGTAGTGGTTCTTGAACGCCCTGAAGAACCAACCACCGGTCAGCTGATTGGAAAACTCGTTGCAGCAGTTTGTCGAAGCGACTTGCTCCAGGATCGAATCGCTTCTAAGCGCAATGTCGAGCCAACCCGCCCGCGCCAGCATGGTCATCGGCAGGAAGTCATTTTCCCGCTCGCAGCGCTCTAGCTCGGAGGCCGGGATGCCGATGCTTTCACCGAATCGAAGAAAAAGCGCTCGATGCCCGGGGACACGGCGAGGTGTTCCCTCGAAATATTGGTAGCCCACTTCAGACTGAATAATTTCGACGAACTTCTTGTGAATTTGAGGGTCGTGGATCCCCGAAAGCTGACAACGAACGAGCTTCGCTGTATTTATTGCGACATTGTAGGCGAAGATGCCCCACGCTTCCTTGGCCCAAACCCGAATTTCGTCTAAGGACAACTTCCCGTCGTATAAGGCCAGATAGAATGGGTGATGAAGTCGAGCATGACCGTTTTTCACCTCGCTGATTAGAACGTCACAAAATTCCTTTGTCGGTAAGGTCTCTCCGCGCAAAACAGCTTCGACGGACATGCATCACCTCAGCGGAACAGGCATAAGCCGATCAAATGCTTCGTTGTTGGGATTTATCTCCGGCGGTTATCAAACCTTAAACTTATTGGCATTGCAAGCAATCTCAACTCGGTTGCCGTCCGGGTCGAGAAAACTGATGGAGCGATTGCCGGCAACTTCCAAAATCTCAGGGCCGCTAACGATAGGGATTTTTTCATGCTTAAGCACAGGACAAAGCTCGTCCACTTCCTCATTCGTTCGGACATAAATGCAGAAGTGATGTAGTTTCGGTATCCCCTTCCCACCCACGTGCTTTGCTCCCTTTGCTAGCTCCATCAAAGCAATGTCATGATGCTCTCGCCCGAAGCTCATAAAGGTCATCTTCGTGCGCCGGTTCCTGGCGGAGATCTTCATGCCGACTATCGAGCGATAAAAGTTCTCCGACTTCTTCAGATTGGCCACGTTGAGAACAACGTGGCCTAAAACTCCATCACGAACTCGCATGTTAAGGCATTAATACGCAGAGCGGCTGATCGCTGTCAATAACACGTGTCCCCTCTCCAATCCCTTCTCATATCCGAGTCATTGGCAAGGCTCGAAGCAAATTACGCGGTCGCTTTGTTGCTGCGCCTCGGCGAGATGGACTGAAACGACAGCTAAACCGACCAGCGAAACAACAATCGCTTTGTAGCCCTACCCGCATGTTTACTGCTATTCATCGCCGGGTGTCCAGAACCTCTTTTTCCCTTAACCCAGGACGCTGTTGAGATGTCAATCGAAAGTTGCCGAAATGTCAAGACGAATTCGGCTCCTTATGGTGACCCGTTCTCGTTTATGACTCGCCAAGAGATAAAGAGAAGACTGACGAGGTAGCCCGCGAATATGTCGCGACTCACGACCCGGAAATCGAGGAAGAGCTTTACCGACTAGCCCGTGAGCTTGAGAAGATGGCCGATATCTATTCCTGAACCTCGTGACAAGCTGCCCAATGGTTGCTTCGTTTCTGTTCCAGTGGCGGCTCGATGGCTTTGCACTTTTCAACGCGGATCGGGCAGCGCGGCTCCAGGCGGCAAGCTGCTGGCGGGTTGATCGGCAACGTGATTTCACCCTTGAGGGAAGGTGGCATATCTGCCGTGAACGAGGCGATCGTTGGGTTCGAAGCCAAGAGCGCTTTGGTATAGGGATGCAGGGTGTTTTGAAGATGTCCTCTACGGGAGCGATTTCCATCATCTTGCCGGCGTACATGACACCGACTATATCCGCCAGATATCCCACCACATTGAGGTCATGGGATATAAAGACCAGGCTGAGCTTCAGCTCGCGCTGCAAGCGCTTTAATAGATTCAGCACCTGCGCCTGCACCGAGACATCGAGCGAGGACACCGGTTCATCGGCGATGATCAGTTTAGGGTTGGCCGCCAGGGCGCACGCGCGATGCCGATGCGCTGGCGCTGGCCACCGCTGAATTCATGTGGATAGCGTTGCAGGTGTTCGGCACCGAGACCGACCAGTTCCAACAACTCAACCACCCTATCAACTTTTTTGCCCCTTGGTGCCGACAAAAATGCTCACCGGCCGTCCGACGATGTCGACGACCTTCATGCGCGGATTCAGCGACGCGTATGGATCCTGAAAAATCATCTGAATCTGTTTGCGCAGTTCCCGAACCGCCTTGTTGGGAAGGCGGAGGATCTCTCTCCCTTCGAAGTAAACCTCGCCGCCGGTCGCGACGATAAGCCTGGTAATCAGCCGGGCCGCGGTCGATTTGCCACAGCCGCTCTCCCGACCAGGCCGAAAACCTTGCCCTCGGGCACGGCAAAGGAAATCCGGTCGACGGCTTTGAGGATCCTGCGACCCGCGATCAAACGGCTGGACCAACCGCCGCTGACGTCAAAATGTTTGGTTAGGTCCTTGACCTCTAGGAGCGGCATCATGCACCCGGAAAATGGCAAGCCGCCCAACTGTGGGAAACTTCTCCTCAAGCCGTGGCGTTTCGGTTCGGCAAACCTCCTGCGCCTTGGCGCAGCGCGGGTGAAACTTACATCCCGGCGGCGGATCGAACAAGTTGCACACCGTGCCCGGAATCGCATTCAAGATTCATAACGCAGCTCCGGGCGTGGAATGGCGTTCAGCAAAGCGATGGTATAAGGGTGCTGCGGCCGCCCGAACAAGACCTTCTTCTCGGCCTGCTCGACCATGGAGCCTGCATACATCACGCCGATGCGGTCGCACAGGCGCGCGACCACGCCGAGATTATGAGAGATAAAGATGAGCGCCATCTTGAATTTTCTTGGAGCTCTTTGAGCAGCTCAATGATCTGCGCTTGAATCGTCACGTCCAATGCCGTGGTCGGTTCATCGGCGATGAGCACCTTGGGCTGGCAGGCCAGCGCCATGGCAATCATCACCCGTTGCCGCATCCCACCGCTCAATTCATGTGGATACCGATCTGCCAGCGTCTTTGGAGAAGGCAAGCGCACCAAATTCAAGGTGTGTTGAGTCAGCTCACGCGCGGTTTTCTTTGAATGACCCATATGGACGCGGTAACACTCAGCGATTTGGTCGCCGACCGTGAGCGATGGATTGAGAGAAGTCATGGGCTCCTGAAAAATCATGGAGATCCGGCGCCCACGAATTTTTTCCATTTCGCGTTGGCCTTTCTCGAGCAGATTTTCTCCTCGAACAGGATCTCGCCGCTGACAATCTCGCCGGGAGGGCAGAGGAATCAAGCGTAGAGATCGAGAGTGAAGTGACAGTCTTGCCACAGCCGGTCTCGCCGACGATGCCGAACGTTTCGCTTTCCTGTAAGGAAAAGCAAACATCGTGAACCGCGTTGAGAATGCCCCGTTTGAGGTGAAAATGGATGGTGAGGTTCTTCACCTCGAGCAAAGGTCGCATCCATCTTTATCTTCCGTACTGGCGCGGGTCGAAAATATCCCTCAACCATCCCCCAGGAGATTGAAACCGAGGATGATGAGGGAAATCGTTAGTCCGGGAAAGAAAGCGGCCATGGGTTGAAGCTGTAAAAGGGCGTGACTTCTTTTGAGCATTAGCCCCCAGCTCGCGGTCGGCGGCGGCAATCCGAGGCCGAGAAAACTCAGAGAGGACTCGGCGAGGATCACATGGGCGAATTCAAGACTGAGTCGGATCAAGAGCGGGGAGAGGCAGTTCGGGAGAATCTGAAAGAACAGGATGAAGAAGTCGGATTCTCCGGTCATGCGGGCGGCCTCGACGTATTCTCTTTCTTTTTGCGACAGCACGGCGCTGCGTACGATGCGCGCGTTCGACGGGATGGAACTGAGCCGAGGGGCAATATACAAAGAAGCAAAGCCCCGCCGGCCGAAGCCACGAGCGCAATGGCTAGGAGACGTCCGGGAAACGCCATGATCGCGTCCATGAAGCGCATGATGGTTGAATCGGCCCACCGACCTGCAAATCCCGCGATGGCCCCAAGTGGTATGCCAAAGAGAGCTCCCAAAAAACCGCGCCCGTGGCTATCTCGAATGCCGTGCGCGCGCCAAAGACAATCCGACTGTAGGTATCACGTCCAGGAAGTCGGTGCCCAGCCAATGCTCTAGGCTAGGTGACTGGAGGCGATTTGCGATGTTGATTTCGTAGGGGTCATGTGTGGCCAAATAGGGCGCGAAGACCGCAGCCAAGACTCCTGTACAGACGATGAAAAGTCCAAACAAAGCGAGGCGATTGCGGGCGATGACCCGGCAGGCGTCGACAAACCGCGCCAGGGCCGAGCTGGCTTTCTCGGCTCCCGTCCATGCGGCTGAGGTAGAGCTTCCTGTTTCATCGGTTCTTTCCTACTCGAGCTTGATGCGCGGGTCCAGCCATTTGTAAAAGACATCTACGATCAGGTTGATAACAACGTAGGTCACCGCGATCAGTAGGACCGCGCCCTGCACGATGGGATAGTCGCGCGCATAGATTCCGTCAATCAAGAGCCGTCCCACACCGGGCCACGAGAATACGAGTTTCTACGATCGTCGCCCCACCCAACAGCCGCGCCATTTGCAAACCTACAACCGTCACGGCAGCTATCAAAGAATTTCTGAGCGCGTGCTTGACGATCACCATGCGAGAGGGCAATCCTTTGGCCCATGCGGTCCGCACGTAATCTTGTTTGAGCTGTTCCAACATTTCCGCTCGCACGTAACGTGTCAGGGAGCGGCAAGCTCGGTTCCCATCACGATCGCCGGCAGCAAGGCGTGTTGAAGAAAAGAAAAGGATTTTCAAAGGGGCTCGCGTAACCGATTGCGGGAAGCCATCCGAGTTTCAAACTGAAAAGAACGATCAACATGAGCGCGAGCCAGAAGTTGGGCATCGCTACACCCCAAAGAGCAAATCCCATCGCGGCGTAATCCAGGCGGGTGTTCTGCCTGATCGCGGCGATTACGCCAGCGGGAATGGCGATGATGAGCCCGACAAATAAGGCTGACACCGCAAGGTAAAGGGTCGCCGGGTAACGCTCGAATATGATCTCGAAGATCGGCCGGCGGGATGCCAAAGACAAACCAAAATCGCCGTGGATAATTTTGTCCGCCCAATTGAGATATTGCAGATAGATCGGTCGATCCAGCCCAAATTGGTGCTGCAGCACCCGGTACCGTTCCTCGCTGATGCGCGCCCGCGCGTCGGGATCGATTCCGAGCATCACCAGCACTGGATCTCCTGGAATGGCGCGGACCAGAAGGAACACCGCCAAGCTCACCAAAACGAGGACGGGGATGAGCTGGAGCAACCGGCGAACGACGTAACGAGCAAGCATGACGGCATTCGGTTATTTATCAATCCAGGCGCGGCTTAAGCCCCCGCCGAAGGTTTGAAAGTCGCCGGAAGAGTTAGTCGTGAATCCCTTGACATAGTCGCGGAAAGTGAAGAAGCGTGGCGTAAAGCCAATCGGAATGATGGGTGAATCATCCACCAACTTGGCCACGACTTGCTTGAACAACGTCTTGCGTTTCTCCAAATCGACCTCAACTTCGGCCTTCTTGATCAGCGTGTCATATTCTTTGTCGCAGTAGCCAGACTCGTTAAGACGCCGGTTTCTAGGATCCGGCTCGCAGACGTATTCCTCATACGCGGGAAGAGGGTCCGGGAAATCGCTGCCGCCGGCGAGCTTGAACATGAATTTTCCCTGACGTCGCGCCTCAAGCGCTGAAGCACGCTCAAGATTTTGAGCTCAACCTTAACGCCGATTTTTTGAGCTGAGCTTGAATTGTAGCCCCCTCCACCTCGGCGACTTCTCCCCGGTTGCCCATAAGCTCCAGGGTTTCACCGTTGTAACCGGATTCTTTCAACAAAGCCTTTGCTTTGCTGAGATTGTACTTCGGTATGGGGACATCAAAGTACCAAATGCTTCCTTTGGGAAATCTCTGATCGGTTGTCTCTGCTAACCCGAAGTAGGCGGCCTGCATAATCTCTTGTTTGTCGAGAGCATAGGCTATTGCTAGGCGGAGTTTCTTGTTGTTGAACGGTGGATCGGGGACGTTGAATTCAAGGTTGCGGGCGCCCGCTATCTCGGCTCTGGCGTAGCCGATCCCTTTGATTTTTCCCTGAACGATCTGCTGCACCCATTCATAGGGCGTGCGTTCAATGATGTCGACGTCTCCCGCTTGCAACGCGGTGAAACGCACGGTTGCGTCTCCGATCTCGCGCATGACGACCCGATCCACGTAGGCTTTTTCTCCCCAGTAGTCGTCAAGCGCTCAAAGACGACCCGTTGTCCCGGCCTCCACTCGACAAACTTGAACGGACCGGTTCCCGGCGGAAAGGTGGAAGGTTTTCTCATTCCTTCCGGCAAGGATTCTTTAGGGATGACAGAGAAAGCGCGAATGTCCGTCAGCACGGTAAGGAACAACGGATTGATCTTCTTGAGCGAAATTCTGAGAGTGTATTTGTCAATTGCCTCGACTTTTTCAACGGCATCCAGATCCGCCAATCCATAGGCGCCGTTTTTGGGATTCAACGTATAGTCGATGGCAAACTTTATGTCGTCGGCCATCATCTCCTTGCCGTTGTGAAACTTCACTCCTTTACGGAGGTGAAAGGTATAGAGCTTCCCGTCTTTGGAGATTTCCACGGACTCCGCAAGGCGCGGCTGAATCGCTCCCTTACCGTCTCTGCCAAGCAGCGGCTCAAACATCAGCTCACGGATTCTCCGATTCCGTCGAACTCGTGTTGACCAAGGGATTCATCAGCGCCAGCTCTTTGCTGACGGCCAGTGTAAGGGTTCCGCCGCGCTTCGGTTGAGTTGATGCGGCGTACAGGTGCTGGTTGATAAGGAGTGAGCTTACGATAAGTGCGAACGTCAAAAGACGCTTCATGGCGGAGCCTCCAATCGGATTAGGGGCATGCAGGCTACCATGATGGTTCGGTGTTCTCTACTGACGCCCCTCGTATGAAATAAGAACAGGGTCTCTTCGTTGCCCGTGCCGAAACGGTGCCCAGAGATGACACCCGTCTCTTTGTTGCGCCGGTACTTCTGATCTCAGGATTGGGATCTTCATAGTCGAGCATGGTTCATTCGGTTAGAACTCGCATCCCCTTTAGTTCTGTAGAGCTTATCGATGAATCCGGAGTTATCGAGTTCCCGCAGGTAATGCAGGTCCCACAGACGCGAGCGCGCTCATCTGCTTGGCCTCGGGAGACTTGATGCAACCAAGCTCGTGTAGCGTTTATGACTCCCTGCGGATCAGGGTAGGGTTTTTTGGGCATGCGCTCGAGATTTCTATACTGGAAAGACTCACCCGTCTTCTTGTTGAGCTTCTGAAGAATTTTTCAGTCCTTTCCTTCTTCGTTTTGGCAAAGTGGATTCCCAAAACAATGGCCTTCACGAAACGCTCGCCCAACCCCTTTTCTTGTGCAAGACCGTGTAAGAAGTCGTTAGCGTCAGGGCCGTTAATCATAGGCAAGGGCCCGAGGGGTAGGACGTGAAGCCCTACCTCCTTATATCTTTCTCCAGCGCCGGAAATGAAGCGAGCGTCTGCTTTGCCTGACTTTAGCGCTTCAAACTGGGCATCCGGAGTTCTCATCCTCGATCCACTGGACTTCGTTTATGTTGATTCCGGCGCGGATGAGATACATCATGTGGTTTCCCCGGCCATGATGAAAACCGCCGTTCCTTCCTTCCATCGGTGTGTCGGCGATCCGCTTGCCGCGCAGATCTTGAATTGAGTTTATCGGCTCCCGAGAAGCCACACTGGCATTTTGACCGTTCACCGGTGACGCAATGCTCACAATCGGTTTTCCCTGGGCAACCAAACCGTAGGGCGTGAGATGGTCGCCGGAGATAAAATCGATATCGCCTTTAAACAGCGCTTTCTCGGCATCCGGGGGCATCGCGCAGTAGTCGAAACTGACCAGGTCTAAACCGACCTTTTCCCAGATGCCCGTCTCTTGCAGAACCTCCCAAATGGGCAAATGACTGCCCGATCGATAAACACCGCGAATTTTGGTTTTGCGTTGTGCCATCCAGCCCTCCTTTACTCTGTACGGAAGGGATGCTTCCTCCCCTCTTACAGGCTACGCCTGCTCTAGCCAAAGCCGCCTCATCATCCCGATGAATCTGAGCATCTTCCTCATACCCGATTGGTCTCCTGCCTTCATAGTGAGTGATTTCTACGCCGCTGCAGGTTCTTGCCGATAGAGCCCGAGCGCGACCTCCTTGAATGCCAGCTTATTACAACAAACCTGAATCGGTTGCTGGTTACGAGTAGCGTAAGGCCGATCTTTAACTTCGAGATCCCGAAGCGTCGTGCTCATACGACGTATTTAGTCCACTAATCCATACGGGTCAATCCGTCAGTCCGTACTGAGGTAATGCGCTCTCGACGATGCCTCAACGTAGTCTCGTCAAAGGACATATACGGTGCGAGACCTTGGCGAGTTCGATCGCGCATTTTTACTGATGCGCTGGGAATGCGGGCGGCGCGCGGCGATTTACGTTGACAAACTTCTGAAAGGTACAAAGCCCGCTGATCTTTCCGTGGAACCGCCGATAAAGTTTGAATTCGTAATAAATTTGAGAAGCGCGAAGCAAGTCGGTCTTACCATTCCGAAAGCAATTCTTTACCGGGGCGGATAAGGCGATTAAGTGAAGCGATGTTGGTTCCTACATTTTCGATTTTGGTTTGATCTTACCTGTCGGATAAAAGTACTCGTACGTTCCATCTTCGACTCTTTTGAAGATCATCGATACCGTCTTCCACGGATCTTGGGCGTAGTCCGCGTATTTCCTGGGGCGTTGATACCGGGAATCTGCGGCACCCAATCTTCCGCTAATAGGTCCTTCGGATCGCCGTAGCGCGACGTGAGCGCGCGCACTTCAGCGCTATCAAGCGAGGACATTCGTCCCTTGTTGATGATCGTCACCCAGGTGTTTTTGGTGCCGCGGACGCGGAGCCGGTAGGTGGCGAAATAGTTGTGAATGTGAAACCAGTGATCGTTGGGCATATTGTTTTTCTTCGTGAAGTCGACCCATTCTTTGGACCATTCCGGGTCGTCGGGTCCGTGGTGGACGCGAATCCCGTGGCCGAAGTGAAGAACGCCACTTCGGTTTCGCTCCGTAACGTTATCACCGATTAGATTCTCATCGGGCCGCTTGAAGAATTTTGGATTCGTCCCCAGCGCGGTTTCGTAGAGAAGCCAATAGCCCGGTCGATCGTGGTACGGATAGGTCAACTCGTTGATCTTTGGATACTTCAAAAATTCCCGCCAAACTTCGGCGTAAATACCGCTGCCTTTCACGTCAACGACGTATCCGTCTTTAATAACCGCTTCGGTGCGCGGGAAATGGCCAGCATGATTGGCCGTGCCGGCGATCACGCCGTTGGCCTTCGGGGTCGGTGATCGTGGATTCCATTTTTTCTGGAAAGCAGGGTATTCGACGACCGAGTACGGAAACCGGCCGGTCGCTTGATTGGGAAACATGTAGAGATGTCCCTGCTGGTAAACGCCCCGCGCCCATCTCTCCGCCATGTCTTCGGTGAGGTCGCTCGTCAAATTCGTTCCTTCCGGGTCTATGATTTCCAATCTGTCGCTCCAAGCGATCGGCTCGACGGCTCGCTCTTCGGCTAAGCGCCACACATCGCCCGGAAACTGCGAGATCTTGCTCATCACGGTCCAGCGATTGTCGAATACCATCACGCCCAAAAATTTTTCTCTCATAGGGCCGCACATATCGCCGTAACGTCGTTGTCCCGCCCCTGCCCCAGAAGAAACCTCTCACATTCTGATTTTTCTCAAAGTATTCCTTAATGCCTCTTCCAACGTTTTCGCGATCGAGTTTTTTCTGTGTCTCTTTCAACCGGTCGGGCATCTGAGCTCGCGCAGGGTACAGGGCGTCGTACAGATCGGGACGCCTTTCTTTAAGCCATTTCTTCGGTGCTTCCGGGTCCGCAAAACGCTCTTCAATCCATTGCTTTGCTTCCATGTATCCTTGCTCTGAAGTAAACCGCGGGCGAGCTTTGCGCAGATCGGCCGCATCTGCGCGGCTCACTCCGACCAATTCATAATCATGGAGAACCTGGACTTTGACGCCCCGCTCTTCCATGGCCCGCTTGATCGCTTCAACGATCATATCGTCTGCTGTAGCCTCGACCACCAGCGCCACCGTTTCTCCCTGTTTGAGAATGCCAAACCCTTCGCCCTGTAACCCGGTGGTCTGACGGGCAATCGAACGCGCAAAAGGCATGACTTCATCGACGGACCCGGGCGCTTTTGTATAGGACGGAAAGCGCGGCGCGGGATACTTGGTGGTCTCCGCCGCCGAGAGCTCCGAAGCAAACCCGATCAGAAACAACGCAAAAACAAAAGATAAACTTGTCTTCACGCGAACCTCCATCGCTTTAAATCGCCACTAGCCATAGGAATAAACGGCCCGATCCGAATTCGCTTTCTCTCACTGTCGAATTAAAGATGGTTGTATCTTCGGAGAACGGCTTGGAATTTAGTGGCTTTGTTGATGAGTTGTCAAGCACCGTGATTGCGTGCAACGAACTAGATCTTTTTCGGGTACAATCCGACGAGTGGTGGTCAGGAGCTTCGTATCCAGCCGTTTTTTAGAAGAGGGGTGGCAGGCAACATATTCGCAGTGAAAGAGCGAAAAGGGGCTTGCTACTTGAGTGACTTGAATTGCAATATTTTCAGTTGCAGTGGCTCGGCGGAATCATCGACAGTCCCCTCAAGCGAGATCAAACCTTCGGTGGAAATTTTAGGAGAAGCTACCAGAAGAAACTTATCTTTGCCTGCCACAAAGAACCGCTTCCCTCCTTCTTCATGGACACGACCTCGGGCAGTAATTCGGAACCGCACCACCTCTACTTCCGCTCTTGCCACGGCATCGCGAATATCCCATGGCTGGAAACGGGCCCCCGATTTATAGGTAACTTGGAATCTCTGCTCCGACATGCTTATCGAAATCTTGTCGACACCTTCCAGGCGTCTTAGAGCGATCTCCATGACCGCCGCGCAAGAAGGTCAGGTAATTCCCTTCGCGTCCGCGGTCACCTTGCTCACCTGCGCCAATGCCTCTGTACCTACCGCTAGCATCAGCAGCGTGAGCAACCAAATCTGTGTGCGCCGCCTCATTTCCAAATCGATGTCACTTCACTACGATCGAGAGAGAAGTCTCTACCGGTAACGAAGCCATAGCACGACCCAGGAGCCCAGTACTACAAGATTTACGACCAGGCTGGCACCGAAAATCGCCTTGACGCCTTTGGTGCGCAAAGCTGGCAGCTGGCGATGCACGAGCCAGCCCTGATAGGCGAGCGACCCGAGCGCCACCGTGAGGAAAATAGGCTGCAAGCGCTGTAGCCAGAACAGGCAACTGACGCTCAGCAATGAAAATACGCCAAGTCCTGCCAGGACTTGCGGTAACACTCATCAACTGGGTAGCAGCAGGGCAGCGACAATCGACAGCAGCCCCGATCGTTTCGGATCCGTTTCCATATCGAAAATATACGAGCCGGCTGTTGCGACTGTCAAGATTTGCGCGAGGAAGGGAACTAAAGGCGGTCTTCGACAGGGCGGATCGGCACGCGGTAGAGCCCGATTTATCTTGACAGCATGGCGGTGGGTATAATAGCTCTTACTCAACTACATAGAGTACGCTACAACTGAAAATCCTGGACGGAAGGGGGCAGAAATTTATGAGCCGGAGTTATCGATCGCGACGGCTTTATCTGGTGACATTCCTGACCCTAATTGCAGTGATCGCCGGATGGGTGTTAGTGGCAGGGAATCTAAAACTTCCAGAGTTTGTCACTGCCTTCCATTCCGCCTTACGGCGACCCACCGTCTCGGCTCAATTGATGTATTACGATCCATTGCCCGCAGACGCAATGGATGACGATAATTGCAAGTTGGTTCCGGTCAGCGCCAGTACGGCTCTGGCTGCTGATCCGCTGCAGAGAAGAGGTCCTCTGGGGAGACCGCCCCTGCTGACGTGTCCGGGAAAAACCGGTGCGTATGATCCGCGACCGCTACGCTCTTATAGCTCTGTGGCGGTAGATCCCACCAACAACGAAGTAGTTGTCACCGACGAAAACCTGTTCAATGTCCTGATCTATAACCGGCTGGCTAATACGCCTCCCACCGCCATGACCGAGCCTGAAGCGCGCCATCGGGGGACTGAAGACAAAGATTGAGTTTCAGAGCGGCGTTTATATTGACCCTAAAAACGGGGATATTTACGCCGTGAACAACGACACGGTGGATACGTTAGTGATCTTTTCCCGCCAGGCCAAGGGGGATGCACGTCCCGAACGTGAGTGCACACCCCGCATGGAACCTTTGGCATAGCGGTGGATGAAGAACACCAAGAGCTTTTACTTACGGTGCAGCATGACAGCGCAGTAGTCACATTCCAAAAACAGCCAAATCTGAAGACGCGCCCATCCGGCTTCTCCAGGGCGACCACACTCTGCTGGCGGACCCGCACGGAATGGCTTTGGATACGAAAGATGACCTCATATTTGTAACCAACCATGGCAGCGTCCATCAAGTTCGCCCCGGCGCTGTGGCCGCCAGTGGACGAATCCGAGAAAGCGATCTTCGAAAATCGAATTGGCCACTGGGATTCAGCAACGCCATCCCCGGTTCCGGCAAGAACCTGCCTCCTTCTATTACGGTCTATGCTCGAACTGCGAGTGGGGACACCGCCCCGCTTCGTGTCATTCAAGGCCCCAAGACTCAAATGAATTGGCCGACGGAATTGCCTTTGATCCCCGGAGCAACGAGCTGTTCGTCGCCAATGACATGGGAGATTCCATTTTGGTCTTCAATGCCTCTGCTAGCGGCGATGTGGCGCCTATCCGTGTTCTCACCGGTCCCAAGACCCTTATCAAGAATCCCACCGGAGTGTACGTCGATACCACTAACGACGAGTTGTGGGTGGCGAACTTCGGCAACCATACAGCCACTGCTTATAAGCTCAGCGCAGCCGGCGATATAGCGCCTCTGCGGGTTATCCGAAGCGCGCCAAGCGATCAACCGACGCTAAGCATCGGCAACCCGCACCCGGTGGCCTACGACACTAAGCGGGAACAGCTTCTGGTACCCAACTGAGTGGCTCATCCGCAGATTGCGGTATTCGCCAGGCTGGCGGATGGGAATGCGAAACCGGTTCGGAAGATTGAGGGACAAAAGACGCTGTTAGGGCGGACGATGCACTCCATCGCCTATGATGAGATTCACGACGAGTTCGTCGTACCCCAGCAATTTGGCCAGGCTATTCTGACTTTTCGCGGCGCAGCCGATGGGGAGGAAGTTCCGGTTCGGGTTATCCAGGGTGCACTCACCCAGTTGCGCAATCCAGACCGGCTGGGTATCGATCCGGTGCACAACGAAATTTTTGTTCCTCAGGGTAATTCGGTTCTGGTGTTCTCGCGAGAAGCAAAAGGGAACGTGGCACCGATCCGAATTCTCAAAGGTCCCGACACGCAGTTGGGCGCCAGCGCGCTCGCCGTGGACCCGATCCACGATTTGCTCGTTGTGGGCGGAACCGTTAGGGGCGTCGGGCCACCGCCTGCTGATTTTCAACCGCACCGACCAGGGCAATGTGAAACCGAAAGCGGTTATAGGCGGTCCCAAGAGCGGGCTAGCGCACATCAGCGGACCCTTCGCAGTCTATCCACCTAAAAATGAAATTATCGTGAGCGTCCGCGGGTCGAGCAGCGAGAGCAACGAGATGTCCTCCGATGAATGTTTTGTCGGAGTATGGAGCACCCAGGACAACGGAGATGTACCCCGCGGTGGACCATCGGGGGCCAAAGGGGATCTTGAGGATGGTGCGCGGGGTCGATCTAGACCCCAAAAACAAGAGTGTCATCGTCACGGATAAGAGGCTGAATGCCGTGTTAACATTTTATTTTCCGGAAATGTTTTAATTCTGAAACTCCTCAAGAGTTCGCTCTGTTAGCGTTCCACGTAAAGGAAGGCTTGTATGTTCAGTCAGAATCATCATTTGCGAAAATTTTTCGTAATCACTTTTGGACTATTCATCTTGATGACCGTAGCCGAGGCGCAGGCACAATTAGCATCGCGCGAAACAAAAGAATGGATCCAAAATCTAGAGCGGCCCGAAAGGATCGCCGGGCTGAAAATAGACAAAGTGTTGCCCATTTTGAAGTTGAAGCCGGGGGACAAAGTGGCGGATATCGGCGCCGGCACAGGCGCCTTTTCTCTCCCTTTGCCAGGACAGTTGCGCCGTCCGGGAAAGTTTATGCGGTTGATATCGATCCGGGGCTTTTGGATTACATCGCCGAGAAAGCAAAAAAGGAGAACTTAGAGAATATCCAAACCGTTAAAGGGGAATTCAGTGATCCCAAGCTGCCGACCCGTGATGTGGACCTGGCTTTCTTTCATGATGTGCTCCATCACATTGAAAACCGGCAGGCTTATTTGAAGGCACTTGCCACCTATATAAAGCCCACTGGGCGGATCGCCCTCATCGAGATGAACCGAGATGATCCCAAGACTCCGCACCGAAACAGTCCGGAGCTGCTTTTGAGTAAGGACGAAATTAAAAACTGGATGGCAGCTGCTGGTTTTTACCCAGCGGAAGAGTTCGATGTATTCGGTAACCCGAAGTGGTTTATCATTTATACGCGGCATTAATGGGGAATGCCTCGCGATCGCAGACTCGCTGACGTGTTCTTTCGCTTCTCGTCGGGACGTTTCGCGCGAACTGAAAAGCCTCCGAGTCCCATAGGTTAAACTTACGTGACCAACTGTTCAAGTTAGCGCACCATGAGTTCCCGACCGATATCTCTGCGCCGACGCTGATGACATCGTGAATTTCGCTGTCTGGTTGTCTTCAAAATTAATCATTTCATACCCAATCCTAGATTACACCTGACCTCGCTTCATTTTCTTCTTCTTGGAAAGGCCCTGCACATATACTACAGTCAGCCCAGCGAGTTTGAATTCAAACGATCCCGATTCTAAGCGGATCGACGAACTGTTGGATAAGAGTCTGCACGTGATCAGAGTACAAAGGCGATGCTGGTAAATCCATCCGGCTATTTAATGAAATCTTTGTCGGGTAGATAATCAAGTTGCGACAGGAGAGGGAGCACGTGGAAGTCAAGTACGGCTTATTCAGTTGTGATTCCCATGCCCAACTAGATCGCGACGCCTGGACTGCGAGGATGTCAAAGGCGCAGTGGGGCGATCGGATTCCGCAGATCGTTGAAGTGAGCGAAAATGGTCAGATCGCTGACCGCTGGATGGTCAATGGCAAGGTCCGTAGCGAATGGGTGTGCAATTGCCCGGCGGCGATGGAGGCGTGGTGTCGAACGCGGTTACTATCCGCGGCGCTGGGAAGAAGTGCCGAGGATCGTCTACGATCCGACCGAGCGATTGAAAGCCTTGGATGACGATCGCGTCGACGGCGAAGTGCTCTATCCGAACGGCCCCGTTTCCAATTTCGCCTTTCTTCAGGCCGACGCCGCTTTCGAACTTTGCGTGCGTGCAAGCATACAACGACGCGCTGGCGGAATGGCGCGCAGTCAGCGATCGATATGTGCCGGTGGCAATTATTCCATACATGAGTGAGATCGACGTCGTCGTGGGCGAAGTCGAGCGTTGTGTGAAGCGCGGTCATCGCGGGGTCGTCATGCTGGCCGAGCCGGCGTTTACCAAAAAGGTCTGAAGCGGATGAACGATCCGTATTGGGAACCGCTCTGGGCCTGCTGCCAGGAGTTGGGAATTCCCATGCACTGGCATGGCTCGTCGGGTCTGGTCCAACAGCTGTCCCTGCCAAAGTGGGACGGATTCACCAAAAAGAATTTCACACGGTTTCAACTTCGCGCCTGTGCGCGACACCGGCGCAACTGATTCCCAATCTGATCTTCTCAGGCATTCTCGACCGCTATCCACGGCTCAACTGGGCTTGCGCCGAAACGGGATTCGGCTGGGTCAGCTACGTCCTGGAAGCGTCCAATCATGAGTGGGAACAGCGCCGACTATGGAAGGAAGGAATCAAAACCAAACCGAGCGAAGTTTTTCGGCGGCAAATCTATGTCGACTTCTGGTACGAAAAGGCGGGCATCGAGCTGCGCGAGCTGGTCGGCGTCGACAACATCATGTGGAGTCCGATTATCCGCACATCGCGTCGACCTATCCAAGGTCGTGGAGCTATGTCGAGGATTCGCTCGCCGGCGTGCCGCAGAATGAACGGCGGAAGATGTGTTATGGCAATGCGCTGAGGCTGTACGCGACCTAGTTTACGTAGCAAACGTGCCATTCGGTCCATATGGCCGTTCAACAGACTCGTGAGGATCTTTTTGTCGAGCCGAGTTTCACCTCACAACCTGAAAGCGACAGCAATCGGAACATATGGCAACAAATAGTTTCATCAGCGTCGACGATCATGTCCAGGAACATCCGGAGGTCTGGACCAAGCGGCTCTCGCGGTCGAAGTGGGGCGATCGCATTCCTCACATTGAAAAGAATTCAGACGGCGGCGATCGTTGGGCTGTCGACGGGCATGAACTGGGGTTCGGTGGCGTCGCCGATTGCGGCGCGATCATGTCGGACCGGACGAAAAACCCGCAGCACTGGGCAGAAGTACCCGCGTCAGTCTACGATCCGAGGGAACGGCTCAAGGTGATGGATGCCGCCGGGGTCGCTTATTCCGTGCTCTATCCCACCGTAGCGGGATCGGGAGGCCAGAGCTTCGGCCGCATCGAGGACGCTGAGCTAGAGCTAGCTTGCGTGCAAGCGTACAACGACTGGCTGCTCGAAGAGTGGGCGAGCGTGAGCGATCGTTTCATTCCGCAATGCATAACGCCGCTCTTTCCGATCGACGCAGCGGTGAACGAAATTCGCCGCGCCGTGAAGAACGGCCACAGAGGCGTGATCTATCCTTCGGTGCCGATGGAATTGCGCGACGTACCGCATATCAACGATTCAATTTACGATCCACTGTGGACCATCTGCCAGGATTTGGCCGTGCCGATCTGTTTTCACGCCGGCGCGTCTACGGCGATCCAGATCCCCGCATACGAAGCGATATTCGCCGACGATCGCGGCCGCCTTTCAGGCGATCACGCGCCCGGCCAGCACGGTGTCCGTCTTGGTGAATCTGCTGATTTCGAAAATTCTCATGCGCTTCCCGAATCTCAAAGTCGTGCTCGCTGAGAGCGGCCTGGGTTGGGGAGCGTATCTCCTGGAGTACACGGACTTTCAGGCGACGGGCGATCAGTTGCCGCGGAACGGCTACGATCTCATGCCGTCGCAAATGTTCAAACGACAGTGCTATCTAGTCGGCTGGTACGATCAGGCGAGTTTGCGCGTGCGGAATTATATCGGCACCGAAAACATTCTTTGGTCGACACAATTTCCGTTGGCCACTTCAACTTGGCCGAACACCAATGGGGCTCTGGCCAAGAGCTTCGATGGGGTCGACGCGACCGACCGGCAGAAAATACTTTGGGCGAATGCGGCCAAGCTCTACAAGATCCCGTCCCCGTGATGCGAAGAGTTGATAAAGGGTCGTAACTAAAAAAGAAATGCCGCCGCCCAAGAAGCGAGGAACGTATCATGTCCCAGTGGTTGCAAGTCCGTCCCATCATCGATGAAATGGTCAACCGACAATTCGACACGGCGGAATTCAAGAAGCTCTTCGCCGTGCCGTTGACTCCCGGGCGCGTCAAAGTCTACCAGAACCATATGACCTATTACGCCGCCAACCGGCGCGACTGCTGGTCGTTCGTCGCGGGCAAAGCGCCGCTTGACGTGAAGCGGGCGATCTGGGAACACGAGAAGGACGAGTTGATCCATGACGAGCGCATGGGGCGCGCGCACGTGACCGAGGATGACTTGCAGGCCGGCGATGAGTCGCTGCTCGCGCCCGGCGCGAAAGCCGCTTTCTACGCGTGGCTCTATTGCGCGCGGGAAAACCGTGGCTCGAAGGGCTGGTTTATTCCCACATTCTCGAACGGCGCAACAACAACGCCATCGTCAAAGGCGGCGGACTGGTGGAGCGCTGGAAGCGCAAGCAAAGAGCCGAGCTCGGCACCCAGGAAGCGGCGAAAGATTTCCAGACTGAGGTTCACGCGGTTGCCGACGAAGATCACTCGGATATCTTTGAGCCGATCTTCGCGCGGTACGTTGACAGCGAAGCAGCGGCGCAGGCGGTGCTCGCGGCGACTCGGGATGGATTGGTGATTGATCGCGCTTTGCGCGGCGCGATGGCGGACGCGATGGCAGAAGTGGAATGATTATTCATGATGAAGTTCCCTTGGCGATCTAGTCCTTCCCTTGATGGCGAAAGGTTAGGATAGGGTGATCAGCTGCACTTGAAGAGTTCGACGATGCACTCCCACTCTAACTCTCCCCGCCAAAGGGGAGAGTACCCGATCCGGATGGGAACATAAAAGTTCCAAGCGTTACTAAATTAGGATGAACAAAACGGAGGTAATAATCATGGCTAATACACCGGTCAGCGCTGAGGACGAAGTAAAGAACGGGTCGGCTACAAGTCGCCGTACGAGCAGTGGAAAGAGTCGGAAGGATTGCCAACTTATCGTGGTTTATTCGTCAAGAATCTTTATGATCTCGAGCTTAAGTCCGTGGAAATCGAGCGGCGACGGGTTGGCGGCGTTTCTGAATTTGGAAGGTACCGGCGGGTTCAACGATTCCTACGTCGCTCGAGATTCCGCCGGGCAAGTCACTGAAAGCCCATCGCCACTTGTTCGAAGAGACCATTTACATTCTCAAAGGGCAGGGCGCCACTTCTGTCTGGATCGATCCGAATAGAAAGGAGACCTTCGAGTGGCAAGAGGGAAGTTACTTCTCGATCCCGATGAATGCGTGGCATGAACATCACAACGCCTCCGGTCTGGACGCCGCGCGCTACATCGCGATGACCAGCGCGCCGCGGGTGATCGATACGTTCAACAATTATGAATTCGTTTTCGAAAATCCGTTCGTGTTTCGCGACCGGTACAACGCCGAGGAGGGCTACTTCAAACAAAAGTCGCCTGCGCAGCAGTGGTCGACCAACTTCGTCGCCGACGTGCGCGTGTGCCAAACCTATTCCGGCGGCTTCGACCGCGGCGGCGGCGCCAAGAGCACGGTCTTTCGCATGGTCAACAACACGGTCAAATCGCACGTCTCGCTCTGGGGCGTCGGCGCGTACAAAAAGCGCATCGTCACGGACCCGGCATTCACGTTTTGATTGTCAGAGGACACGGTTACTCGCTCATGTGGCAGGAAGGCAAATCCGAAGAGCGTATTGACTGGGGGCCGGGAAGCGTGTTCGTGCCGCCGGAAATGTGGTTCCATCAACATTTCAACGGCAGCGCCGAGCCGGTCTTCTTCCTCGGCCATCGGCTGGGGCAGCGATAAGCCCAAGGCCGGCGGCAAAGCGTACATCTACAAGAGCGTGAAAGAGGGCGGCGATCAGATCGAGTATGAAGACGAAGATCCCAAGATCCACGCCGAGTTCGAAGTTGCGATGAAGAGAGCAGGCGCGCGCTGCAAGATGGACTATCATCCGTATTGCACGATGAAGTAGTTCTTAGTCGAGGATCGAGGATCGACGTATCGAAGATGGCGTTGGAGAAATTTCTGCCGCGGGCGACTCGCGGCGTTGGTATACTTGTCTGCACCTTGGTTTCAGTAGCCGCAAGCTGCGTCGGTCGAAGCGGTCTTAGCTGACATCAACAAGCTGCCGCCGGCGGAACGGCAAAAGCGGCTCGAAGACGGGGCTCGGCGCGAGGGGTCCTTTGTCCATTATTCCGTTTCCAATGCCGAGCTGATCAACGCCTATGTGAAGGCGTTCATGAATAGGTATCCCTTTATCAAGGCGGACTTTGGCGCGGCAGCGGCAACCAGCTTGTCTTTCGCACTTTGATGGAGCACCGGGCGGGCAAGTTGACCGCAGATGTCATTTCAGTGGGAACCGAAAATGTCATCACGTTGAAGAAGGCGGGTATCTATGCGCGCTACCGTTCCCCGGAAGCTCAATTCTATCCGCCCGAGCAGACGGACAAGGATGGATATTTTCATGCGGACAGTTTAGGCATTGCGACCATCGCCTATAATCATCAGCTCGTAAAGAAGAAGAGGCGCCCAAGGGCTATGCCGACTTGCTCGATCCAAAATGGAAGGGTAGCCTATCGATCGACTTGGAGCCGGAGCGGGCGCTGACGGCGTGGCTTCTCGCTTGGGGGAACCGAAGACTCGGAGTTTGTGCAAAACTTCTGGCGAACGGTACAACGGTCCGCCGCGGGCATACACTGCAAGCACAGTTACTGTGCGCCGGAGAGTCTAAAATTGCCGTCGAGATTTATCCGGACGCGATCCTGCGAATGAAACAGAATGGTTGCCCCGCAACGATCGTTTTCGCCAACCCCACGCCTGCTGTTGTAGGGGGCAACTACGGAATCTATACCAACACCCTACATCCCCACGCGGCGGCCTTGTTCATTGATTTTGCTTTATCGGCCGAAGGCTCAAAGATTCTTGCCGCCACGGGACGGGTGCACCGACGCAAAGGAATAAAGTCATTCTATGAAGAGCTTTCCGACCTGGATGAAAAGGGCGTTCCTCTTCTCGTAATCACGCCGGAGCAGACCGAGGAAGTGACAAAGCCTATGGCGAAAATCATGAAGGAGCTGCTGGTTAAATAGGCTTTGGAAAATCTAAGCCGTCGAGGTCGAGCAGATCGAAAAAGACGTAGGGAAATACTAGGACCGTGCAGGTGATGTAGATTACGTGCCACGGGTGGAAGAGAGCGCGTCGCCCTTCTGGACGTTGAAGAAGCCCATCGAATTGCTGCCGCTGTCGTCGCCGCACGCGCTGCGCAAATCTGAACGGCGCTTGGGGAAAGCGAGCGCGCTATAGTCAAGACCGGCAACGCAACGCTTTGATGTCTTTTTTGCCGCAGGACTGAACTGATCGGACGCCTCAGTGTGATAAGCGCCAGGTTCCAAGTTAAAGAGACGACGGAAATTTATACCCACGTCGATTGAAAACGGTTCACGCCAACACGCACCCGTGGGCGTAATGACTAGTTCGAGCGTGACTGATCTCTAGCTTGCCCACAACCTATCCGCGGGCGTACGAGGTAATTGTCATGGCAAACGGAGATGATCCAAGGGCTGAGGAAAATGAGTCGAACAGGATTGCTAAAATCGCAACGTAGCTTGGTGATCACTGTCGGGGTTATCCTCAAGCACGGCATTGAGACAACACTGCTGAACATCGGCAGCGGCTCAGATTCGGCCCGGGAGCCAGCAACGCCAACCGTTCCATTCCGTCGCGTAGCTCACGCACATTCCCGGGCCACGAATGGGCAAGCAGCGCTGCCGCAAAGTCAGAAGCCCAGGGCATGATCGGCCGCTGATATTTTTCGCCGAAAGACTCAGGAAGTAACGAGCCAATAGCGGAATATCATCAGCTCGTTCCCGGAGCGGTGGAAGCGCCAAATGAAAGAGATTCAAGCGGTAAAAAAGATCCTGGCTGAGTTTCCCTTTGACGGCGCCAGCAGGCAGGCGATTCGTGGCGGCGACGACGCGGACTGCGACGGGAATACTTGCAGTGGCCTCCGATCCGACGCACCTGTCCTTCTTCCAGGACTCGCAGGAACTTTGCCCGAACCTCCGCCGCCATACCGGTGATCTCGTCGAGAAAAGGGTCCCGCCGTCAGCTTGCTCGAAGCAGCCCAGGTGCCGCTCTAAAGCGTTCATGAATGTCCCCCTTTCGTGACCGAAGAGTTCGCTCTCCATCAACGTAGGTGCCATGGCGGCACAATGCAGTGCCAAAAGTTCCCCACGCCTTGAGAAAGATCGTGAATAGTGCGCGCGACAAGCCCTTGCCAGTGCCGCTTTCACCACTCACCAGTACAGCGGGAATCCGTAGGGGCTATTTGGCTCAGTCGTTGGTAAACCCGGCGCATGGTTGCCGACTTGCCGATGAGTTCGCCATAGGAGCCCAAAGGGGACTCCAACTTCTGACGCAGCACGTTCGCCTCACGGGCGAACCCTACTTGCTTGAGTCCCTTCTCAGTACCGCACGCAGCTTCGGCGACTCCAACTGGTTTCGGCAAATAGTCATAGGCGCCGAGCTTGATGGCTTGCACTGCGGTTTCGATTGTCGCTTGGCCTGTTAGCATTATAATCGCCACCTGGTGCACGCGTTCATGAAGGCCTCTATAACCGGAAGCCCGGTCATGCCAGGCATCATGAGGTCGCTTACAATCGCGTGAGGCAGATCCTGGTTGCAACTTTGCAGCGCAGCCTGACCGTTGGATACAGCCAAGGCGTGATAGCCCCAGCTTTCCAGCAGCGCAGTCAACCCATCGCGCGTAGCGGCATCATCATCTACGACTAGAACGTGTCGGACGGGGTCGAGCCATAATCAGTTTACCTCCAGAGGCAGCAATAGGCGGGTGCCTCCTTATGTGACCTGTTTTACGCTCCAACCAGCAACGCCAACGCTAGGGTATTTCATCCGAGGTTTGGTAACTTCACGGTCTTTTAGGTAATGTTCCGTACCAACGTCTTGAATGATAGGAGGTGTTTCTCGCCGGATACCGCTTCGCCGATCTTCTAAGGCGGGCTGTGGGGCAAACCATAGAAGTGCCTCTCATTCGGCAGTAATCTGGATTTCCGACGACAATTTCCAGCTTACATCTGGTAGGTTGAGATCGTTCTGTCAACACTGATTTTCTTGCCGCTGTAAGCGCTCTCGGCTGGCGTCGAAAACTTATCGCGATCCTCTCGAAACCATTTTCTGGCGGGATACCGCCCGGCTAAACTTCTAACGCGGCTTCTGGAAACTAGCGGGAAGTTGATTGAGTAAGCTGTTAACCCCAACGCCCACGTAGTGGGCCTCGTTGTCGATGGCGACTTTATTGATCGAGAATTCAGTTCAATCCTGGCATCGCTGCTTGGTTTTCTTCCACCCGCGAGAGAAAATCTTTGGCGAGAAGCCGCCATGAGGGTTGGGCTCCAACCGGTTGTTAGGCAACTGTCTCATAGTCTCGACTTGTGCGTTTTTCTCTCGTGAACTAACACTTTTGGAATGGCACGACATCAGCGGGGCGCCAAGTGCCGAACAAAAAACTCTACGGCGGTTCGCCGCGAGTCCTCCGCAACTTCGCGATCGGGAGTCATACGTACCCTGCCTCCCCGACCGAGCCAAGCCGAGTCGTCATGGAACACTTTAGCCCGCTCCTGAGAGTCCCATCCGTGGGTGGCTTTCGGATAGTACTTGAGGGAAACATGGCTCCGCGCCTCCTCAGGAAGTGAAGCAATGAATTTCTGGCAGGTGTCCGGCTCGTCATAGTCGTCCTCGCCGCCGGCGAACACGAGCCACAGGCGCGCCTGTGAGTTTTTTATACGCGCCGTAGCCCGGTGCCTTTGGATCGGATACCAGGCGTAAAGTATGGCCAGCACACAGGATAGAACGGCGCATGAGCAGCGAAGCGCAACTGCCCACCGGTGAATCAGCTGGGTTAGAGCTAGAGTCGTGGAGGAAAGAGAGAGTCCGCCGCCCCAGGAAAAACCCATTACACCGATGCGCTGAGGATCGATGTCGGGTCGGTTTGCCAGGTAATTCAAGGCGCCACTACATATGGGTGAAGTTTGAGCGGGAACCGTCGCGAGGCCGATTGCCGCTGGTAAACATCAAGACTTCCAGCGTAGCGATGCCTGCCGCATTGAGCGCCTTCGCGTGAAATTCCCCGCGCCCGTCGATTCCGCCGCTACCATGCAGAATCACCACCGCTGGGACCTGTCCCTTAGCCTCTCCTGTGGGAAACACCAGGTAGCCCGCCACCTCGGCAATCTTGGGATACCACTTCCGCCACCGCCCCAGGAAAAGTGACTTCCGTTGCCAGAGCCTCCGCGGCCGCGATCAACAAGCAGGCCAAAACGATTAGAGCAATACGTAAATTCTGAACGAAGTACAA
>ERZ1370068.11301-contig-9927_pt1 | contig 49897 bp, 54 predicted proteins | sample MGYA00561227_ERZ1370068 | MGnify/ENA primary metagenome ERZ1370068 (study PRJEB38410, sample SAMEA6850437) | metagenome | study: Metagenomic assessment of the ecological functions of the soil: analysis of the soil microbiota associated with the... | reverse complement strand
AGATGTTCTCCTTCGTGTCACGGCCCTTCTGGTGTCCGATGATCACGAGCGGCAGATCGTCGATGACCGCGAGCCCACCGACGATGGCCGGATCGTCCGCGAAGCGGCGGTCGCCGTGCAGCTCCATGAAGTTGGGCGCGATGAGCTTGAGGTAGTCGAGCGTGTACGGCCGGCGGGGATGGCGCGCGAGCTTGACCCGCTGCCACCGGGTGAGCTTCGCGTAGATCTCGCGGCCGCAGCCGCTCCGCCTTTCGCTCGAGGCGCTGCAGCTCCTCGGCGGCTTCGGGGTGCTCTTCGGGCGCGAGTCCCTTCAGGTCCTCGATCTTGCGCTCGATGTCGAGGATCGGCTCTCGAAGTCCAGCCAGGTTCCAGTTCCGCAGCGCTCCGGAGTCAGAAGGGGACCGCCTCCGGCGTGACCGTTCGCGACGCGCACCGCCGATTCGCCCAAACGTTCGCGAAGCGCCTGCAACAACTTCGCTGCTCCGGGCGCACAAGCAGGCGCTTGGCGCGGATCCGGTGGTGCCGGGGCCCGTTCCTCTCCCGCACGGTGAAGTATACAGGGCTCTCCCCGGGTGGCGAAGGAGGAGGTCTCGGATCTCCTCGAGCGAGACAGCCTCGCCGCCGCCTCGGCGAGGTCGATATGGACCGGAACGGCCCCCGTCTCCTCGAGTCCGCCGAGGCGCTTCACCGTGCTCAGGACCAACTTCGGCTCCGCATCCTCCCGGAGATTCACGCGGCCGCGCACCTCGATCACCGTCCCCGGCTGTAGAGCCGGCGCGGGAGCGCTCGTAGAGATCTCGGCGAAGACGGTCGTTTCCACGGTCCCCTTCATATCCTCGAGGGTGACGAGATGCCATCGGGCGCTTGTTCCGATCGGTGTGCGTCTTGATCGCGGCGACGAGGACAGATCAACGTGACGTCCGCGTTATCTCTGAGCTCGCGGAGCCGCCCGGTATCGGCCGTCGCCCGCGCCGCGATCACGTCGCGGTGCGCGGCGAGCGGATGGTCCAGAAATAAAAGCCAACACCTCCCGCTCGCGCCTGAGGCGCCTCCTCGAGCGGCCACGGGCTCGATCAGGGAAGCGCCGGGTCTTGCGCGACGATCGCCTGATCCCCCGAAGAGGCTCTCTTGATGCTGGTTCACTCCGCGGGCGCGTCCCTGTGCGCTGGGCCAGGAGATCTCCCACCGCTCCCAGGAGCTGCGCCCGATCGCCCTCCAGCGCGTCGCACGCCCCGGCCTGGATCAGCGATTCGAGAACGCGCCGGATTCAGCTACGCGGTCTCGACCCGGCGGATGAGGTCGCCCAGACGTCCGGAGCGGCCCATCGGCCCGAACGCGCTGCCGCACCAGTGCTTCGACCGAGCCGTGACCCACGTTCTTGATCGCGCAGAGCCCGAACCGGATCGCCTCCCCTCGAGCGTGAATCCGGCCATGCTCGCGTTCACGTCGGGCGGAAGGACCTCGATGCCCAGCAGCTGGCGGCCTCCTCGACCAGCGTGACGATCCGATCGGTATCCCCTACCTCGCTCGTGAGCGGGAGGCGGCGAACGCCGCCGGGATGGTGCGCCTTGAGGTACGCGGAGTGGTAGGAGAGCATCGCGTACGCCGCGCTGGTGCGAACGGACGAAGCCGTATCCCGCGAACTTCTCCATCAGAGGTCGAAGATCTCTTCGGCTTTCTTCTTGGGCACCTTGTTTTGAGCGCAGCCTTCCACGAAGGCCGACTTCCTGGCTGGCCATCTCCTCGGGCATCTTCTTTCCCATCGCGCGGCGGAGGAGGTCGGCCTGCGCCAGCGTAGAACCCCGCCAGGCGGTTCGCGATCTGCATCACCTGGTCCTGGTAGACGATCACGCCGTACGTCTTCCTCAAGATCGAGCTTCAGCGACGGATGCATGTGCGTGACACCGCTGCCGTGCTTGCGCTTCGCGAAGTCGTCGATCATGCCGCTCTGGATCGGTCCCGGACGGAACAGCGCGCCGATCGTGATCAGATGTGTCGACGAACGTGTCCGGAGGACCTGGGAGGAGGTCGCGCATCCCACCGACTCGAGCTGGAAGATCCCGACCGATTGCGCCTCTGGAGGAGCGCGACGTCTCGGCGTCGTCCAGGGAGCGAGGCGCAGATCGATCGACTTCCGGTCGACTGCACTGAACCGGACCGCGTCCTCGAGCACCGTGAGCGATGCGAAGTCGAGGAAATCCATCTCTGAGGAGGCCGACCCGCTCGAGCGACTTCATATCAGAACTGGGTCGTGATGTCGCCCTTGGGCGAGCGACGGTACATCGGACGTAGTCGGTGAGCCGACCCGGCGCGATCAGGACGCCGGCCGCGTGGGTCGAGGCGTGCCGCGCCAGTCCTTCCAGCGCCAGCGAGCATCGGATGAAGGCGGGTGTAGCGCTCGTCACGCTGCGCCAAGGCGCGCAGCTCGGGACGATCTCGAGGGCGCGGGGAAGGTCATCCCAGATCGCCCGGGATCATCTTCGCGACCTGGTCGCACTCGGCGTAGGTCATCCCCGGCGCCCTTCCACGTCGCGCGACGACCGCGCGCGCCGCCATCGTTCCGAACGTGATGATCTGGCTCACGCTCTCGCCGTCCGTACTTGCCGATCACGTAGTCGATGACCTTCTGCGCGGCTCTCGTACGCGAAGTCGATGTCGATGTCCGGCATGCTCACGCGCTCCGGATTGAGGAAGCGCTCGAAGAGGAGATCCGAACCGGAGCGGGTCGATGTCGGTGATGCCGAGGCAGTAGGAGACCAGGCTTCCGGCCGCCGAGCCGCGGCCTGGCCCGACGCCGACGCCGTTCTCGCCGCGCGTAGTCGGTGAAGTCGCGCACGATCAGGAAGTAGCGCGCGTATCCGACCTGGCAGATCGTGTCGAGCTCGTAGTCGAGGCGCTGCTCCATCTCGGGGTGATCTCCGGATATCGCCGCTCCAGTCCCTCGCGAGCGAGACGGCGAAGGTAACCTCCTCGCTCTCGAACTCCGGGCGGAATCGGGAAACGCCGGGAGCTGCACGCGCTCGGTGTCGAGGGTCAGCTCGCACCGCTCGGCCGCCGCGCAGCGTGTTCCGGAGCGCCTCCGGGCGTCTCGTGGAAGAGGGCTGCCATCTCCTCCGGCGACTTCACGTAGAGCTGGTCCGTCGCGAAACGGAACCGGTCCGGCATCGAGCATCGTCTTCCCGGTCTGGATGCAGAGGAGCACCTCGTGCGCCTCGGCATCCTCGCGCGCGAGATAGTGGCGAGTCGTTGGTCGCCACGACCGGAATCCCATCGTCTCGCCCGAGCGAGAGTCGGATTCCGCGCCGCCGTCTTCTCGTCCTGGGATGCCGTGGTCCTGGATCTCGGAAAGTAGTGCTCGGCGCCGCAGAGATCCGGTACCACGGCCGCCGCCGTCGCGCCCGTCCATGTCGCCTGCGACGACGAGCTGCGGCACCTCGCCGCGCGGAGGCAGGCGCTCAGGCAGAGAAGCCCGCCCGCGTGCGTCGCCAGAGAGCTCCTTGTCGATCCGCGGCTTGTAGTGGAAGCCCTCGAGGTATCCGTGCCGAGGAGAGCTTGAGCGAGGTTCCGGTAGCCCTCCCGGTTTCGCGCGAGGAGGACGAGGTGGTCGTAGGCGCCCTTTCCGTCCGGCGTGCGCGTCCGGTCCGCGCGGGAGCCGTGCGCGACGTAGACCTCGCAGCCCAGATGATCGGCTTGATCCCGGCGGCCATGCGCCGTGTCGTAGAACTCGACGCGCGCCGAAGAGATTTCCGTGGTCGGTGAGCGCGAGCGGCGGGCATCTCGTAACCGCGCCGCGCGCTCCGACCAGGCGGTCCACCCGGCAGGCGCCGTCGAGCAGCGAGTAGTCGCTGTGGTTGTGAAGGTGGACGAAGGGGGCGCTCATCGTCGTCGCGCGCGTCGAGGCAGCGCACTCGGGGCTCGGGCGATCCGCATCGGAGTCCACGACGACGCGGCGGCACGAGCTTCCAACCGTTTTTCCGATTCGCGCGCGAGCGGAACTGTGGTGATCTCTCGCGCGGATGGAGACCACCGTCCGCGCCCAGCCGTATTCAGCCGCCTGCACGCGCCCGCTTGAGGCGAGATTCTCTCGAGCGATCGATCCGCTTCGGCGACTTCACGCTCTCGTCCGGCGCGAAAAGCACGTACTACGCCGACGTGCGCACAGACGAGCCTCCATCCCGGAGGGTGCGCTCCTCATCGCCCAGCCTTCGATCCGATCCTCGTCGGAGCACGGAGTGAAATCGATCGGCGGGTTGCACGCTTGGCGCCGATCCCGATCGTCGGCGCGACGATCGCGTGGACGCAGCTCCAGGAAGCGGGTTGATCGGGTTTCTCGTGCAGGAAAGAGCAGAAGGCGCACGGCATCGGGAAACCGGATCGAAGGACCGTTCGACAAGAACCTCCCCGTCGCCGATCGTCGACGACGTCGATCACGAAGGGCGGATCGGCGCTTGCTGGCCTACGACGCCGTGAAGGCGGCGGGCGGCGACGTGCGGGTGGTGGTCTGCGTCGTGGATCGTGGCGAGGGCGGCGGCGAGGAGTTCGCGAAACGCGGCGTCCCGCTTCCGGCGCGCTTTTCAACATCCGGGAATTCCTGCCCTAGGTATCAGCCGTTCGCCAGGCTTCCGGAGCGGTTCGCGCGAATCCCCGCTCAGTGTCCGGAAGGTGTTTCCGTTCCCGCACCTCCCGCGCCCGTCGCGCCGGACGGCGGCGGCTCCTCCGGCTGGGGTTGGCGTCTCCGGAAGGCGGCTCCTCCTGTTCCTGCTCTTTGCTGTTGCCCTTCGGGACCCGTCGGCTCCTCGTACTTCGTCGAATCGGACGCCGTCGAATCCGCGGCCCAGAACGGATGGATGACGGGGCAGCATCTGGCGCGGCTCGGTCTTCCGTATGAACGCGGCCTGCATAACGTGCGGGCATTCCGGCCCCGCGCGATACCCGGTGTCGGCGTCGATCCAGACGTCGACGACGTCCTGGGGCGCCTCGAAATCGCGGAAGCGGCCGGTCTCGAAGCGCGGAGTTGCATGAAGCGCGCCCAGATCGGCACTGCGGCCTGCGTACCGGTCAGGCCGATCCGCCGGTGCCGGTCGCATCCGACCCAGACACCGGTCGGCGAGGTCGCGGCGTGACAGCCGATGAACCAGGCGTCGTTCTCGTCGTCCGTGGTTCCGGTCTTCCCGCCGCGCGGCCGCACGAAGCCGTAGTGCGCTCGGATCGACGGCGGCGGTACCGTAGGATCACCGGCCCTCGAGGAGAATCGTGGCCATGTAGCGCCGATCTCCGGCCGGATCACGTCGGCGGCTTCCCGCGCCGGCGACCAGCGGACGTTTCCGCCGCGGTCGAGGACCGCCTTCACCGCGGCGGAGTCACGCGCACTGCCGCCGTTGGCGAGCGTGGCGTAGGCGGTCGTCAGCTCGAGCACCGGAAAGCTCGCTGGTGCCGAGCGCGAGCGACGCGACCTGGCCGGAGGCGGCTCTCGATCCCGAGCGTCCGCGCCATCTCGATCACCTTGGGCATGCCCACCATCTGAGCCAGCTGCACCGTGGCGACATTGAGCGAGCGCGCGATGGCGCGCGCCGACGGTGACCTGCCCTGCGTACGAGTCCTCGAAGTTCTTCGCGGCGACCACGGCCCAGCGTCAGTCTGGAAGGTGTCGGGCTCGTCTTCGAGACAGTCGTTGCGGCGAGCAGCGGCGCCGCCCCGGAGTAGTAGGAGTCGAGGGCCGCGGCGTAGACGAACGGCTTGAACGCGGAGCCCGCTGCCGGCGCGAGTCGACGGCGCGGTTGTACGGGCTCTCCGCGTAAGCTCCGTCCCCGGACCATCGCGCGGATGTATCCCGTCGAAGGCTCGATCGCCACGCGAGCGACGCCTGCGCGGGACTCGCGCTCGGCGCCGCCGACAGGCGAGCGCCAGTCGGCTTCCCGCGCGCCGGCCTTGCACGATCCGCTCCGCCTCCTCCTGCATCCGGCCAGTCGAGCGTCGTGAAGATCGAGAAGCCGCGGCGCGCTGAGATCCGATCTCGGAGATGTCCTTCGCGAGCAGCTCCCGGACGTAGTCGACGAAGTACGGGGCAGCGCGTCGTCGGCGGCGGGTTCGCCGCGAAGCGCGCAGCGGCGTCTGCCGGTACGCGCCGCGCGTCCTCCTTCGAGATGTAAGCCGCAATCCACCATGTCGGTGAGGACCTGATCCTGCCGCGCCGAGGGCGGCATCGGGGTCGCGGTACGGCGAAAGCTGGTTCGGGCGCCGGGATGATGCCGACGAGGAGCGCCGCCTCCGGCGGGCGTGATCTCCTGGACGTGCTTGTTGAAGTAGTAGAGCGAGGCCTCCTCGACGCCGCAGACGCTCCACGAGCCGCGCTGCCCCAGGTAGATCTGGTTCAGGTAGAACTCGAGGATCTGCTCTTTGGAGTAGCGCAGCTCCACCAGTGACCGCGAGGAGCGCCTCGTGGAATTTCCGCAAGAGGTTCCGCTCGCGGGAGAGGAAGAGGTTCTTCACGAGCTGCTGGCTGATCGTGCTCCGCGCCCTCGACCACCGCCGCGCGCGCACGTTCCGCATGGTCGCCCGCCCCATGCCGAGGAGGTCGAGTCCCCAGTGACGGAAGAAGCGGCGGTCCTCGCTCGCCACGACCGCGAGGACCAGGTGACGAGGTATTGATGCCAGGCGGGATGTAGCTCCGGCGCTCGCGCTCCTGGTCGGAGAACTCTGCCGAGGATCTCGGGATCGATCCGGAGAAGCGCCCTCGCGGTCCCGGCTCGGCGAATCCCTCGCCGAGGGATGCGGATCTGTCCGTCCTGGACCTCAATGACCACCTCGAGTCCCACGCTCCACGCGGATCGGGGTAGGTGAACGGACGGAGGTCGATCTCGAACGGTCGGTCCATGAACGCGGTACTGCCCGGATCGGTCTGGCTGCTTCCAGATCCTGCGCGGTATCGCGCGCGCGTTCCAGGGCGCGCTGTATCCTGGACGCGTCGACCGTGTCCCCCACGCGGTAGTCGCGCCAGTCGGCGAAGACCCGGTCGGGAATTTCCATCCCTGCCCCGCGTAGCGCGTTCGACGAGAGGAGCGAGAGCCGGAACCAGTCGTATCCGAGAAATGCGACGACCAGGATCAGGATGAAGACGAGCCAACGAATGCGCCCGGGAGGCAGATGCGGCAGGTCGGCGTGTTCACCAGGGGCCCGGTTGACGGGCGGGGTCTTGGAGGCGGCTTCTCGGTCACTACTGGGGGAGTTTGTGGGGAGCGGTGTCGCGCGTCAACCCGGCGCGACCTGGCGGCGAAGCCCCGCGCGTTCGGCCTTCGAGCGCGCGCTCGGATCTCAATCCGCGAGAATGTCCTCGGAGGAATCGCATCCGGCTGATGGTCCTGGGATCGGCGCCTCCCGCCGGGCGCGTAGAGGATGAATTCGCGATACGCGGTCAGAGCTTCCCGCCGGTCGGAATTTCGTCCGGTAATCTCCTGGATCGACCAGAGGCAAGTCGCCGTACTCCTGCTTCGCCCGGGCCCGATCGGGCCCCGCGGTCGAGCCGACTAGCGATTTCCAGGACGACTTGAGCTTCCCGCAGCGTCGCGAGATCGGCGTTCTTCGCGGCCAGTCTCGGTCGCGGCGTGGAGCCGGTCGATCGGCTTGTGTCGGCGCCGCCTCCGGCTCTGGTGGGCGCGGGCGTCTTTCGACGGGTGGCGATACTCGGTGGGCTGGCGTGAGCCACGCCCGGTGTGGCGTCGAGAAGCGTCGGGGCCGATTGACTCGGCACCGGTGGATCTGCCGGCGCGGGCCGCGGCGGAGGAGGCTGCTGGGTGGGGCGAACCGTGCGTCCGAGGAGCCGGCGGGATCGTCCACCGGTCTCCACGGAAATTCTCCCTCATCCCCTCGCTCCCGCTCTTGGTCGTCGCTGAGCCGGAAGCCGGCTTCGTTGTCCCGCTCTTCGATCCGGGCTTAACCCTGGGCTTCGTGGCGGTGGCCGCGGAGCCGGTCTTGGTGAGCCGTCCGCCGCGACCCTCGTATCGGTCGGCGGTGGACCCGGCGACGGAGCCACGCCCGGCGCTCGAATCGAGGAGCGTGGGAGCGGTCGCGTTCGGCGAGGACTCCGGCCGGCGCCGGCGCGGTCGACGGCGGCGGAGACCGCGAGGCATCGGTGGGAGCAGGAACCGGCGCGACGCTCCCGTCCGGAGAGGATTCTGGGTCGGCGCGGGCTCGATCGGCGCCGGCGCCGGCGTGACTGTCCCAGCCGGCGGAGGCGTGGACTGCGTCGCGCTGTTCGGTGGAAGCTGCTCGGGTTGACGGAATGCGAGGGCGATCCAGACCGAGATTCCGAGCAGCACGAGACCGCACCCGATTCCTCCGCCCCAGAGCGCGAGGCGCACCAGCGTCGCCTTCCGCTTCTCATCTCCCGTCCGCTTGCGCTTGGGGGCCTCGTGCGCGAACGAGAGGCTTCCCTCGGGCGGGCTCGCGTCGCGCGGCACCTCCACCGGCTCGAAATCCCATGTCTTGGCCTCGACTCGGCGGGCTCCGGCTTCTTCGTGAAATTCGCGAACGGGTCGGGCTCACCCGCGGCCGGTGCGGCTGGCGGCGCGCTCGATGCGGCGCGCCCGGCGTCGTCTCGGCGGCGGGCGCCTCGTTCAGGCTCTCGAATGAGATCTCGTCGAACAGCGCCGTCTGCGGGCGCGCTTCCCGAATGCGGAGGGGCCTGTGGCGCTGGGAACGACTCCACCGTGGACGGAGGAGGCGGCGGGGATTGCGGCTCCAGCGGCGGACGGCTCATCCGAGCCCTCGCTCGGGGAGGACGCGCCTCAGGACGGCCCGCGTCAGCTCCAGCTCGAGGCGGCACCCTTCGCAAATCGCGAGGTGCTCTTCGAGCGCGATCCGGTCCTCGGGAGAAAGCGTCCCGGAGACGCACGGCTCCAACTTGAGCTTTGCTTCGGAGCAACCATTGTCGACAAGATCTCCGGTCAGTCGGGAATCCGGGCTCGAGCGCGCGCGCGATCCGCCTCGCGGGTGCCCATGTCTGAGCTTATCGGATTTGGGCGCTAGGTTCTTGAGGCGAAAGGAGGTGGCGGTGGAAGGGGGCCTTGGGCGACGCCGCCGGAAGGTAAACTGGTAAGTCGTTCCAATATTGCGGGGTGCGGCAACGCGCCCCGCTGGGCGCTAGTCGGGAAGCGATCGCCCCTTCGACGGGGCACGCCTCGAGGCAGGCATTGCAGCTGACGCAGTCCTCGGCGACGATGAACAGCCAGAGCGTGCCCTTGGCGTTTTGCCCCTCGCCTTTCTTGATGCAGTCGACGGGGCAGACATCCACGCAGGAGCTTCTCGCCTTCGCAGATATCTCCTTCACGATCTCGTACGCCATGCGGCCCTCCGAAACGGGTCGGACCGCTATTGCACTTGCAGCATCCGGTCGAGCGCCGTTCGCGCCCAACGCTTCGTGGAACTCCGCGACGCGGACCACGTTCACGGGCGCACCCTCCGACGACGCGTCCAGCGCCCACAGAAGATTCTGCGGCGATATTCGATACATTGTAGCGCACATGACAGAAGTCCTTCGAGAGGATCACGATCTTCTTGTCCGGCATGAGGGTGTTCGCGAGCCGCTGCACCGAGGTGGTATTCCGGTGCCGACCGCCCAGCTGCGAGCCCGCCGGGGCTCTCGCGCAGCGTGTCGAATGATGGTCTCGGTCGACCCCGACGACAGTCGGCGGCGCGGCCACGACCTCGTGCGGCACTTCCGGGTGGACCAGGATCTTGACGTCCGGATCCTCGGCGCGGCGCTCGAGCACGTGGTGCGGCTGGAACTTGGTGTGCACCGAGCAGCAACCCTTCCAGACGATGACCTTGGCCTGGCGCAGGGCCTCGTCCGAGATCCCGCCCTGCGGCAGCGCGCGGATCCCAGCAGGGCGATCCGCTCCGAGCGGAATTCCCATCTGCCATGGCGGTGTTCCGTCCCAGGTGCTCGTCGGGAAAGAAGAAGATCCTGCTCCCGCTCGCGAAGCGCCCACTCGAAGATGCGCGCGGCAATTCGATGAGGTGCAGACCGCGCCCCTCGCTCGCCGCAGTACGCCTTCGATCTCGGCGGTGGAATTCATGTAGGTGATCGGCATCACCGAGTGGAGCCCGGCGCGCTCCAGACGCGGCTCCGCGCTTCGAGCACGTCGTCGGTGGGCGCCATGTCGGCCATCGAGCAGCCGGCGTTCATGTCGGGCAGGATCACCTTCTGGTGGGCTGGCGCAGGATGTCGGCGCTCTCCGCCATGAAGTGGACGCCGCAGAAGACGATCCACTCGGGCGTCCGGTCCGCTCGGCGCCGAGCACGGGCGAGCTTGTAGGAATCGCCCGTGATGTCGGCGTGCTCGATGACGTCGTCGCGCTGGTAGTGGTGCCCCAGGATGACGAGCGATCCTCCCAGGCGCGCGCTTCGCCGGCGCGAATGCGCGTGGCGATCTCGTCGTCCTCCAGGACAGATAAGGCTCGGGAACTGCCAGACGTGCGCGTTCGCCATGTCATCCATTTGATGCGCCACGGGCCTCGCGGTCAAGGGAAAGAACCCGCAGCACGCTCGGCGACCGCGGAACCGCCCGGCCGATTCGGCAGCGTCTAAAATAGGTTAGGGGCGCTGAGGCGCCCGGAGCGGTCTTGACCCGCCTGGACTGAAATGGGACCATGGGTCGCCCGGCTGCAGACGTCGAGCTCCACCCTCAACCACAGGAAGCACTCCTTGTCGCCCAGCGACAACCAATTCACGCTCGCACGTCGCTGACGGTCAACGGCTCCGGCAGCCAGACCGCCAACACGACGCTGCTGCGCGCCATCTTCCAGATGGGAGTTCCCGTCTCGGGCAAGAACCTCTTCCCTTCGAACATCGCGGGGCTCCCCACCTGGTTCACGATCCGGGTCAACGACCAGGATACGTCGCGCGCGACAAGCGCTACGACGTCCTGGTCGCGATCAACCCAGAGACTTCGGTCGCCGACGTCGCCGCCATGGGACCGGGAAGCGTGCTCGATCCTGGCGCGAGGGAGCTCCCGACGCCGAAGATTCCGCCGGACCGCATCGCTCTACACGGTGCCGTTCACGAAGCTGGTCGAGCCGCTCGTCGCCGACGCGAAGCTCCGGAAGCTCGTCGTCAACATGATCTACGTGGGCGTGGTCAGCTGGCTCCTGGGCATCGATCCGGCCGAGGTCGGACCGCGCGCTCACGGCGCAGCTCGGCACGGAAGCCCGAAGGCGCTCGAGATGAACCGCGCCGCGGTTCAGGCGGGAATCCGGCTACGCAGCCGAGCACCTCGAAGAAGACGCCCGTTCCAGGTCGCGCCGCCTGACAAGACCGCCGGGCAAGATCCTGATCGACGGCAACCAGGCCGGCGCGCTCGGCGCGGTGTTCGGCGGCGTCACGTACGTCTCGTGGTATCCGATCACACCGTCCTCGAGCCTCGCCGAGCAGCTGGAGATGTTCCTCGCGCGACACTCGCGCGCGATCCCAAGACCGGCAAGGCGACCTATGCGCGTGGTCCAGGCCGAGGACGAGATCGCCGCGATCGGCATGGTGCTCGGCGCCTCCTGGGCCGGCGCGCGGGCGATGACGACGACCTCGGGGCCTGGGCTCTCGCTCATGACCGAGTTCACCGGCTACGCCTACTACGCGGAGATCCCGGCGGTGATCTGGGACATCCAGCGCATCGGCCCGAGCACGGGGCTGCCGACGCGCACGTCGCAGGCCGACCTCCTCTCGGTCGGCGTTCCTCTCGCACGGCGACACGAAGCACGTGATGCTCTTCCCCGCCACCGTGCGAGGACTGCTACGAGCTCGGGCTGCGAGGCGTTCGATCTTGCCGAGCGGCTCCAGACGCCGGTCTTCGTGATGTCCGACCTCGACCTCGGCAGTGAACGACGTGGATGTCCGACCCGTTCCGCTATCCCGAAAAGCCGTGGGACCGGGGCAAGGTCCTCGAACGCGGCGGATCCTGACGACGGATCGGGTCGTTCGAGCGGTACAAGGACGTCGACGGCGACGCGATTCCCTACCGTAACGCTGCCGGGGACCGCAGCACCCGCTGGCGGGCTACTTCACGCGCGGCTCCGGCCACGACGAGCAGGCGCCGATACACCGAGGCGTCCGAGACCTACGCGCGTGTCATGGACCGGCTCCGGCGCAAGTGGGAGACCGCGAGGGAGCTCGTGCCGGCACCGATCGTGGACACAGGCGCGCGGCGCCGAGGTGGGCACGATCGCGTTCGGATCGACGCACCATGCCATGGGCGAGGCGCGCGATCCGCTCGCGCGGAGGGCGCTCGCGACCTCCTATCTGCTCGTGAAGGCCTATCCCGTTCTCGAAGGAGGTGCAGCCGGCTTCGTGGAGACGCACGAGCGGATCTACGTCGTCGAGCAGAACCGCGACGCCCAGATGGCCGTCTCTTCTCAAGATGGAGTATCCCCGATCTGGCGCCGCGCATCTCGGTCGATACTCCAGTACGACGGACTTCCGATCGACGCCCAGAGCGTGATCGATGGCTTGCGGTCCGGCGAGCGGATGGAGGTGGTCGCCCGATGAGCACCGCTGCCGAGCGCCCCGGAAAACCGGATCGGCCTCGCCGCGAGCGACTACAAGGGCTCGAAGTCCACGCTCTGCCCCGGCTGCGGGCACGACGCGATCACGGCGCAGCATCATCCAGGCAGCGTTCGAGCTGGGCCTCGAGCAGCACCGCGTGGCAAAGCTCTCAGGAATCGGCTGCTCGAGCAAGACGCCGGCCTACTTCCTGGGCCGGTCCCACGCCTTCAACGCGGTGCACGGCCGGATGCCGTCGATCGCGACCGAGCGTCCATCGTCGCGAACCGCGAGTCTCGATCCTTCTCGGCGTCTCGGGCGATGGGGACAGCGCCTCGATCGGGCTCGGCCAGTACTGCCATCTCATCCGCCGCAACGTGCCGGTCGTCTACGTCATCGAGAACAACGGGGTCTACGGACTCACGAAGGGCCAGTTCTCCGCGACCGCCGACGTCGGCACCAAGGCGAAGGCGGGCCAGGTGAACGAGCTCATGCCGATCGATCTCGCGCGGTCGCGATCGAGCTGGGCTGCGGCTTCGTCGCGCGCTCGTTCTCGGGCGATCCGAAGCAGCTTCGGCCCATACTCAAGGCGGCGTTCTCGCACCGCGGGACGGTGGTCCTCGACGTGATCAGCCCCGTGCGTCACCTCTCAACAACCACGAAGGATCGACGAAGAGCTACCTGAACGTGAAGGAGCACGACGCGCCGCTCCACGAGGTGACGTTTCGTTCCGCATTTCGAGAACATCGAGGTCGACTACGCGCCCGGCGAGACCCGCGAGGTCTCGCTCCACGACGGATCGCGGATCGTGCCTGAAGAAGCTGGAAGAGGACTACGACCCGACCGACCGGATGCGCGCGCTCGGGGTGATCCACCAGGGGCGGGAGGAGAACCGATTCGCTGACCGGGATTCTCTACCTCAATCCGGAGGAAGCTTCTCTGGATCGGGAGCTCAATCTGGTCGACGAGCCGCTCTCGCGTCGCTGCCGCTGGAGCTGCGTCCGTCCGCCGAGGGCCGCCCTGGAAGAGATCATGGCCGGCCTCATGACCGGTAGGCGTAAGAGCTGGACCCGCCGAGGATCCTAGCGATGGCGCGCGGAATCCGGCTCCCCTGGCGCCGGGACTTCCTTATCGATCCTGCGGGGTGTCGTCATCGCCCCGCGTTTCCCTGTAGTAGACCCTTGAACTTCCGGCGCAGCCGCCTCGCGCGCCATCGGTCGCGTAGACCCCGGAACGGATCAGAATTTGATTCCGCGCCACGGTCCGAGGCCCCTCTCAGGTAGAGCCAGCCGAAGAGCATCCTGCCCAGGTGCGCCACGTGCGCCGACCCCGCCGCCGGCCGACGTGAGGTGGCTCGACCAGAAAGTGATGCGCCCCGAGGAATCAGCACGAAATACTTCGCCTTGATCAGGATGACCAGGTAGAGAAGGAGGATCCGCTCCGGGAAGAGAAGCCCGTAGGCGGCGAGGAGAGCCGTAGATCGCTCCCGGACGCGCCGATGATCGGGATCGTGCTGTTCGGCGTCACGAGCGTCGAGCAGAGCGCCGCTCCGATGCCCGTCACGAAATAGAAGCGGAAGAACCTCCGGGTTCCCCAGAGCCACTCCAGCTCGCGTCCCGAACATCCAGAGCGCGAGCATGTTGCAGCAGGAGGTGGAAGAAGCCGCCGTGGAGAAACAGGATAGGGATACCATCTGCCAGAGGAACAGGTGGTGGGTGACGTCGTACGGCACGAGGCCGAAGAGCCGGTCAGAAGCGAACCTGCGCGAGAAATCCGCGACGCAGCTGGAAGACGTAGACGCCGACCGTCGTGAAGAGGAGCGTCGGACGCCGGGGCGAGCGGGCCGCCGAAGACGATCGGGCGAGGCTGCCCGAAGTCGCCCGTTCATCGAGTCTTGCCTTCGCGGGCTGCGCCGCGCGCGCGGCTTGCGGGCGGCCGCAGTGCGCGGCGCGGCCGCGCCTCCGTAGAATCCGCGGTCCTCTTTCGTGTCGTCGAACGCCTGGCGGATCCAGCGAATCGAGCTCGACCCGAAGCTCGACCTTGCGGCGCTCCATCGGCGCGCGCGGCGGTTTCGATCACCGCGTCGATCCGGTGCTCGACGAAGGAGCCGGGACGAGCCCCAGACGAAGGACGGGACGTAGGCGGGCATCAGCTCCGTCCCGTAGAGGTTGCACCCGATTCCGACGACCGAGCCCGTCGTGAACGAGGTGCTGATCCCCGTCTTCGTGTAAGTCCCCGATCGTCGAGTCCCAGGAACTTCTGCTCCGAGCCCTCGACTCTTCCCTTCGCGGCGGTACGCCGCTGCGGAGCTGGAAGAAGCGGACCTCGCCGCAGTTGTTCTTCAGGTCGCTGTTGTTGGTGTTAGCGCCGAGGTTCACCCACTCTCCCACGAAGGAGTGCCCCAGGAATCCGTCGTGCTGCTTGTTCGAGTAGCCCTGGAACACCGACGCTTCGACCTCGCCGCCCACCTTGCAGACCGGGCCGATCGAGGACCCGCCGCGGATCCTCGCCCCGGCGCGTTCACGACCGTCCTCTCGCCGATCACCGCCGGGCCCTCGATATAGGTCGAGCGGCTCCGACCGTCGCGTTCTCCTGAATCAGGATCGGACCCATCTCCGCGTTCAGGATCGCCCCGATTGGACCCGCGCGCCCCTCGCCACGTGGATCGCCTCCGGCTGGGTCACGTGGACGCCCGGCTCTACGGTGCCGCGCACCGTCCCCGGCTGAAACGCGTTTCGGAAGTCCTGCACGATCTGCCTCGGGACTCCACCGGACGAGGTCCGCCGCCGGAACGCGCGAGGAAGGCGTTCACCTCGGCCGGAAATCGTAGGTCCTCAAACGCGCGTTCGGGGTTTCCGGCGCGGAGATGGCGCGCCGCGTGCGCCACCCGCTTCGCCGTCACCTTCGCGGCGAAGAGCACCCCGTTCGCCATGAATGAGGCCTCGGTCGGAGACGGCGGCGAGGAAGTGGAGCACTTCGTCGTCGGTCATGCAGAGGCGTCCGTTCACGAAGAGCGTCTCCTCCTCCGGCGGCTCGCCCGACCTGCGCCGTCGGGTAGAGGAACACGCGTGAGCTCCTCGAGCCCGGGCGAACGACGAGTCACGAGAGCGCGTCCGGGAAACGCCCGGATGAGCTTCTCGACCAGAGAGAAGACGCCGCAGCGGAGCGAGAAAACAGGACGGAGGAGCGCGTGCGGTCCGAAGGAGGCGACCTCGGGATCCTCGTAGAGGCAGAGATTCACCCGGCTAAGGTAGGGACGCGGCACCGTCGCGTCAAGTCGTGGCGCCGGCGACCGCACGATTCCCTACAATGCCCCCATGGCCGAAGCGAAGCCCGCAAGCCCTCGCCGCAGACCCCATACTCACCGCGCGGCCAGCCGCCCACCACGCCGCCAGCGGTGCCCCGCGAGCCGTCCGCTCGCGCACTCCGATACCGGGAGCACCGCATTCCGCGGCGCCACCGGGTCTTTGTGAACCGGAACCTCCGGATGACGAAGATCCGCGCCATCGGATTCGACCTCGACCACACGCTCGCGCACTACGATCCCGGTCGCCGGTCGAGGACGCTCGCCTTCGACCTCACGAAGCGAGAAGCTGGTCGAAACCAAGGGATATCCGCGCGAGATTCTGGCGTTCCAAGTACGACCCACCGTGGGTCATCCGGGGCCTCGTGGTCGACAAGAAGCGCGGCAACCTCCTCAAGATGGATTACTTCAACTTCGTCTCGCGCGCCTACCACGGACTGATCCGCGCTCCGCTCGGACGAGCGGAAGCGAGCGCTATCGATCCGACCGGATCCGTCTCGGGCACGAGAACTACGTCTCCGTCGACACACTGTTCCATCTTGCCGGAGGTCTACCTCTATCTCTGCTCTGATCGACTTCCTGGAGCGGCGCAACTCCGGAACGCGCGCTCGACTACGAGAAGATCTACCAGGACGTGCGGGAGATGATCGACGAAGCGCATCAGGGACGGGAGCGCTCAAGTCGGTGATCACGAGGCGACCTCGGACCGCTACATCCGCTTCGACTCCGGAGGCACGAATCACGCTGGAGGAGTTCCGGCGCGAGCGGGAGAAGCTTTTCCTTACTCACGAACAGCGAGTGGGAATACACCGACAAGCTCCTCCAGCACATCCTCCAGCGCGGACAGCGGCGCGCCCGGCGCATTGGACCGATCTCTTCAACATCGTGATCGTCGAAGCGAGCGAAGCCGCGGCTTTTTCTCCGTCCACGGACGCGCCCGCGCCGGTCCACGAGCTCAAGGGACAGAAGCTGTCGGCGACGGTCGGCCGCGGCGGCGGGCGCGCGTATCTCCAGCGGCCCTCGGCGCGAGCGGCGAGCACATCCTCTACTTCGGCGACCACACGTACGGCGACATTCTCGCAGTCGAAGCGCGTCGCCGGCTGGCGGACCGCCATGATCGTGCCCGAGCTGGACCGGGAGATCACGGTCAACGACCGACTTCGCCAAGGAGTTCGAGCGGCTCTCGCAAGCTCTCCGTCCGAGCGCCACCAGCTGGAGATCGACAAGGCCGCGATTGGGCGGGAGCTTCGAGGCGCTGACGTTCAGGTCTTGAGCGAGAACGACGGGTCGGATCCGACGCGGCGGGCCGAGATCGCGGCCCGCATCCAGGGCATCCCGGACCAGATCGAGGAGATGGACCGGCGCGGCGCGGAGCTGGAGGGCGAGATCGAGAGCCTGAGGGTGAAGATCGACCGCGCCGTACAATCCGCGGTGGGGATCCCTCTTCCGCGAGGGGAACGAGTCGAGCCGCTTCGGACACCAGCTCAAGGACTTCGCCTGCGTCTACACGAGCCGCGTCTCCAACTTCCTGCACTACCCGTGGAACTACTACTTCCAGTCCCCCGTCGGGTACATGCCGCACGACATCTGGGCGAGCGCCGCGTCGATCGCCTCGAGGCCGTGCCGAAGCTGGGCTTCGTCCGACCGTGAGCGGTGGGAGCAGCATGAGCACGTTCTCGTGGAGCCGCCGGGAAGAGCGCTAGGATCCCCCGCGCCAGATAGCTCTGGCATCAGACGGCCGAGCGCCCTCGGGGGCCGGCTCTTCCTTGCGCGCTGATCGCGCACCAGCTCGATCGCGCCGAGAAGGTAGCCGAGACGCGTACCTCCCACGACCGCAGCGCCGGGCCGCGATCTTCGCCAGCCCCTCTGCGAGCGCTCTTCCCATCGACTCCACGTGCTCCCAGGCTCCGGTTCCGTGAGCCGCTCGATCGCCGCGAGCGCGCCGGCGCAGGCGAGCGGGTGGGCGTAGAAGGTGCTCGCGTGCGGCGCCTCGCCGGAGGGTGGAACGTGCGCGCGCCACGCCTCCATCGAGCTCGCGCTTCCCCAGTAGCGCGCGCGATCGCGACTCCGCCGCCCAGTCCCTTCCCCGCGCAAAGGAGATCGGGCTCCGCTTCCGGGCCCCGAGCGCTCCCACGCCAGAACGGCCCCGGTCCTCCCCGCGCCGGTCAAGATCTCGTCGTAGATCACGAGCGGACGCCGCTCCCGCGCGAGACGGCAGAGGCTCGGGAGGAAGCCCACGGACGGCGGCACGATCGCGCCGGCGCGGTCCTGGATCGGCTCGACGATCACCGCGCCGGGAGGGTCCTCGCCTTCGAGAGCGGCGTCGATCGCCGCGAACGCCTGCTCGAGACAGTGCCTCGGCGCGCCGTCGCACCGGGGCGCCAGCGCGCAGCGGTAAGGTACCGGATACGCCACGTGGATCGCGCGACCGTGAAGCTGGGCCAAAGAGCGGCCCCGGTGGCTTCGGATGATCGGTGACCTCCGCGCCCGTAGGAATCGCCGTGATACGCGCCCCGAAACGCCACGACGCGCCTGCGTCCGGTCGCGATCGCCGCCGTCTTCAACGCCAGCTCCACCGCCTCCGCGCCGGTGCTCGCGAGGAGCACGCTGCCGAGCCGCCCACCCAGCTTCGAGGCGCCGCACGAGCTTCTCCCGCGACGCGTGCGGCATCAGGTCGCCGAGCCCTTGGACGAGCCGGCCCGCCTGGGCGGATACCACGCGCGCTTGACCTCCGGCGCGGGTGCCCGAGCGATGCCACGCCCAGGCCGGACTGAAGTCGAGGTAGCGATTCCGTCGAGATCTCTCGACGACGGCGCCGCGGGTCCGGGACCACACGATCGGAGGCGATGCGGCGCGCCCCCAGATGGCCGCCTCCGCGCGCCGGAGTCGCCCTGACCGCGGCGGACGATTTCGGCCCCGGCGGCGGAGCGACGATCGCGGGCAGCTCATCGCCCTGGGCGGAGTCCGGCGCTTCAAGAGGCCTCCCTCGGAGCCCGCGGCTCACGCGCTTCCTCCGGGTCTCGACCCACGTCACGCCGGCAAGGATCGGGGCCGCCCACGAAAAATCCGGGGTCAGCACTTCCCGGAAGAAAATCCACGAGAGGATCGCCGCAGAATCGGCTGCGTATTGGTCGCGACGGCGACACCTTCGAAGCCTCGAGACGCCGGAGCGCGTACATCCACAGCGGATAGGCTATCACCGACGTTCCGATCGCGGTGGAGGATCCCGCCCCACGCGCCCGGGCCGATCGTCTGGAGCGGGCGGCAGTGCTCCCGGAATGAGGAACGCGGGCAGGCAGAACGCGGTGCCCGAGACGATCGCCCAGAGTGGTCACCGCCATCGGGTCAGTACCGCTCCAGAAGCGGCTTCGGAAGCACGGTATAGAGGGACCAGCCGAAGACCGCGGCGAGAATGAGGAAGATCCCCCTCGAAGACGCCGAGATCGCGCTAGGCCGCGCTCCAGGAGTGATGACCACGACGCCGCTGAAGGCGACCGCCATCCCGGCCAGCTTCGACCAGTAACTCCCTCGCAGAAGGAGCCGTCCCGCGAGCAGCAGCACGACGACCGGGGTCAGCGCGTGAGAGGCGCTGGCGTGGCTCGGCGTCGAGCGCGAGAGGCCGAAGAGGAAACATCCTTGGTTGACCGGCACGACGAGGAATCCGAGCAAGAGGAAGAGCGGCACGTCGCGGCGGGCCGGCCCTCTCGACCCTACCGGAATCGCTGGTAGACCAGAAGAGCTACCGACGCTCCCAAAAAGCGAAGAAGCGCGACGGGCAGCGGTCCGATCGCGGTGAGCGCTCCCTTGGCGATGAGAGTGCGTGCCGCTGGAGAGGAGCTGGTTCGCCGCCAGAGCGAGGGGCGACGCGCTTCTTCTGAGAGATGGAGGCTCCCGGGCTCAGGTGGGCGATTGGACGAGGCGAGCGCGAGAGTATGCGACGCGGCGGCGCGACCGGCGCGGCGCGCGGCGCGAGAACGGTGGCTCCGCCGGGGTCCGATGCGGTATCCTGCCGAGGCTCGGAGGTATGTCACGGATGATGGATGCTGATCTACGCCGCTACCTGGCCGCGGTGAAGGCAGACGGAGGCGCCCGCCTCGTCCGCCGATCCGGGGTGGGAAGAAACGGAAGTACTGGCTCGAAGGCTGATCGCGGAAACCAAGGCGGAAGCGGCGCTCAAGCGATCGGCCAGGAGCCCGCGCGACGGAAGCGATGGGACCTCCTCCTCCTGACGGGCCTCCTCCGGGAAGGGCTGGGAGATCGCCCCTCGGCGCTCGACGCGCTCGAGGTCGTCGCCGACAAGCTCGTCGCAACCGGCGACCGGAGCGGAGTGCGCGGCCTCCTCGACCGTTTCCTGAACCCGGAGCCGACCGGCGCCGCGGTCCGGTTCCTCGAGTTTCTCGCGCGGGGCGAAGCCGAGGACGCGGCCCGCATCGAGCTGCTGCGCGAGGCGATCGACATCCGGCCACGCGACCCTCAGCTCCATGCCGAGATCTCCTCGACCCTGGAACGGATGAACGACCGGACGAGGCGCGCGAGCACCGGCTCCTCGCGATCGAGATTCTCCTCGGACTGGAGCGCCCCGAGGGCGTCGGGGAGAGATCTGCTTCGAATCATCGACGAGGACCTGCAGCACGCGCCCGCTCGCGTCGGCCGGATCATCCTTCGCTTCGCGTCGCTCGTGTCGTGGCGCGAATCCGAGGCCTCTTCTGGACCTGGCGCTCCCGGAATTCGAATCGCGGGCCCGGGCAGGCTCTCGTGGGATAGCCTGGCGCCGGTCGCGTCCCGCGCCCCGGCGACGCCCGATGCCCGCAGCCTGATCGCCCGCCTACTTCGGGTCGTCGTCGCCCTCAAGCCCGAGCCCGACGCGATTCTGGAGGGTTCCGGGATCGGAAATCCCGGAAGTACCGATCGAGGAGGTCGGCGCGAGGCTCCCGAAAATTCTCGCGCTCCCGCCGGGCGCGCACGTCTCCCACACAACATGGGGACTGGGCCGCGTGCGCTCGAGCGATGGGAGACCCTCAGCTCTCGTTCCACGGACGCGAAGGTCACAAGATGTCGTTCGCGATGGCGTCCCGTTCCCTCGATCGCCTCGCGGACGACGGGCTCCGCGTCCTCGCGATCGAAGATCGGGCCAAGCTCCGCCTTCTCGCGCAAGCGGAAGCTGACCCCAGGTGCTGGTGCGCGCTCTTCGGGACGTGGGAGGCACCGCGACCGGGGCGCAGCTCAAGCCGCGCCTCGAGGCGATCCTGCCGGACTTCGATTGGGGTGGCTATTGGAGAGCAGGCGAAGGAGGGCTTCAAGTCGGACCGGCGCGTCTCGATCTGAGCGAGGGCTACCGCCAGATTTACCGCCTCGCCGCCGAAGGCGCCGAAGCGGCCGCCTCCACCCTTCCCCAACCTCGCCCCGCGCCGCCGTGGAGGGCTGAGTCTCATTCGCCGATTCCTCCGCGAGCATCCGGAGGACGAGCAGCGACTGAAGGCGCACGTCGGGTCCGCTCGTGCATCGTTGGGCGGCCACCGAGAGCACTCGATCCCTCGACGCGCGCGCAGGCCTCTGCCGCGCGATCTCCTGGCGCACGTAGTGTACCTGGAGGAGGCGCGGCTATTCGCAAGGAGTTGATTGCACAGGGCCTTAGCCCGGATACCCTCGCGTTGAGCACGAACCGGGAGTTGCTCCTCGATAGCGCCGCCGCACGATCGCGAACGAGGAGGAATTTCTGCATGGCGCGCCGTGGAGAGCCGGCTCCCGCGGCTCCGCGAGCGCGGGAAGGTCCGGCTCCGGGAGGCTCCTGGGCGATCGCTACGCGCTGGCCATCGAGCAGCGGATCACGAAGGGCGCCGACTCTCCGGCCTCGCCGCGCGGACTCGATTGAGGAATTCGCGGCGCAGCCCAGCGAAGTCGGGGCCCCCGCGCCGGAAGCGCTCTTGATCAGGGCCATTCGCCTTCTCGAGCGGGATCTGGCCGAGGGGACACCGGAACGGCTCGTCGCCCTTCTGGGCGAGGAGGGTTCTCCGCAACCACTTTTCCAAAACAAAGCCCCAGGCGATGGAGGCGCGCGCAGCTGGAGAGCACTCGATCCCTCTCCTGGGCCGGGAGCGAGCGCCGGCTCATCCCGATCCTCGATTTTGTGCGCGCGATCGGGCTGCCGGCGATCGCCGACAGCTACGAAGAAGCGGAAGGCGCGCGCGCATAGCCTCCTCGAGGGGGAAGAGCGTCGAGGATCTGGAGACGCGCTTCACGATCATGTCCCGGAAGACATACGAGAAGCTCGAGAGCGAGATGAAGCGACTCTCACTCGAGCTCAGAACGTCGATCCCGGCTGCGATCGAGAAGGCGCGGGAGCTGGGCGACCTGCGCGAGAACGCCGAATACGAAGCGGCGAAGCTCCGGCAGGCGAACGCCGGCGCGCGGCTGCAGGAGCCATCAATACGCTCGAGCGCACGAGGCTCCTCGAAGTCGATCGAGATCGACGACTCCCGGGTCGGTGTCGGAACCGAAACGGTGCTCGCCCCGCTCGAGGAGAATGGCCCGGCGCTCACCTACTGGATCCTGGGCGAGGGGACGGCGGACTCTATCCGGGCGTCCTCTCCTACCGCGCTCCGCTCGCGCGGCCGCTTCTGGGGAAGCCTGTCGGGAGCGAGGTGGTCCTCGAGTTCCCCGACGGTCCGCGCCGGTACCGGATCGAGTCGATTGCCCGGCGCGTCCCCGCGTAGCGCACAAAGCGGCGCCGATCGCCGTGGATCAGGAGTCAAATTCGGCGCATCTGGTAGAATCGGGGCCTTCGCCGAAAGCAGTCGGGATCCGGCTCGCGCGGGATTCCGGAATCACGATCGAATCGAAAGGAGACGAGCCGCATGTCGAAGCACGGAATCAAGCCCCTCCCCTACGCGAACGACGCGCTGAAGGGAATCGGGGCGAAGACGATCGAGATCCACCACGACAAGCTCTATGCCGGGTACGTCAATAAGCGGAACGAGATCGAAGAGGCGCTGGCGAAGGTGGATCGCAGCAAGGCGAATCAGATCTACAGCGAGATGCGCGGACTGAAGCACGAGGAAACCTTCGCCGCCAACGGCCAGATCCTCCACGAGATCTACTTCTCGATCATGGGCGGTGACGGCCAGGCGAAGGGCGAGGTCGTGGAGAAGATCAAGGAAGACTTCGGCACGTACGCCGCGTGGGAGGAGGATTTCAAGGCCTCCGGCCATGTGCGCGCGCGGATGGGTCGTGCTCGCGTACGATCCGACCGACGGCCGGCTCCACAACTTCATCGGCGACTCCCAGAACCAGGGCGGCGTCTGGGGAACGTTCCCGATTCTTGAACTGCGACACCTACGAGCACTCCTACTTCATCGACTACGGCAGCGACCGCAAGGCTTACGTTGAGGCCTTCATGCCGGAACGTGCAACTGGGACCGAGGTGAACCGCCGGTATACCGCGGCGACCCAGATGGCGATGGCCAGGAAGTAGGCGTCGATTCACTTGCAGCTCGGCGGGCGCGCGTGCATAATGCACGGCGCCCGCTTTTCGCTTCCCCGCACCGTCTGAGCCGGGCCCCTCAGCCCTAACCCCTTCAACCACCTAGCTCGTTTCGCCCTCGCTTCGCAGCGTGGCATGTCCCTTGCTTTTCACGGCATGGGTTTCTGTATCTATTTGTGTGAGAGTTACAAGCGATGGGGATCGCAAATGCCTAAGGAGACCGACATGAAGACGGTGATGCGGTTCACGCTGGCGGATTCTGACGATCGGTGCGATGCTCGGGATGAGCGGCTGCACCGACGCTGTCGTCTCGAAACACGCTGACGGTCGTAGTCGGTGAACGGAGGGAATACCTACTTCAGCGATCTGGTCAACGATAGTCGATCCGCTGAACCCGTTCATTCCCGTGGACCAGGTGAAGGTCGCGTTTGGCAACATTCGAAACGGCGGTGGAGAGCCGCTCGAGCCGGGCGATCCGTTCTCGGAGATCGTCGTGACCGGCTACACGGTCACCTACGACAACGGCATCTTCTCGCCGGTGACCGGGGGTTGAATGTCCGCGTTGTCTCGGGTTCGACGAGTGAAGCGTCGATTCTCCTGAGCGATTCGGGTGAAAAAGGGCGCGCTCCTCGGGCATGTCGGGCACGGTCACGACCATCGCGCGGATCCACTTTACCGGGCTATAACTACATCAACGGCTATGAACAACGGAGAGCGCGTGTTCGCCGACGCCGCGCTCTCGGTTCAGATCGAGGACTTCGGCGACGCCGACACGAGCCCTTAGGTCGTCAGACGCATCGCGATCCCCGCGGCCCGGACGACCCTGCCCGGGCCGTTTCGTTTGCCCGCCCGCGTCTCGCTAGGCGCCCGGCGGCGCCGACTCGGCCGTCGCCCGCGCATCAGGCCGCGGCCAAGGCGCGATCTCGTCGACGCCCGTCGCGCCGCTCCGGCGAGGATGCGCGCCCAGCGGCGGACCGAATCCGAGGAGCACGGTCGCGACGAGAAGCAGGAGCACGATGCTCAGGATGCCGTCGAGGTAGCTCACGGCAGGCCCCTTGTCGGCGATGTACGCGGGCGAGAGGTACCGGAACGTGTTCAGCACTCCCGCCGTCATCGTCGTGACGGTGAGGAAGCAGAGCGGCAGGAACGTCGTCGAGCGCGTAGGCCGGCGGCCGCTGGCGGAGCAGGAACGTGGTGCCCACCGCGAGCGCGATCACGGCCAGGAGCTGGTTCGACAACGCCGAAGAGGGGCCAGATCGTCTCCACGCTGCCGGTCGCCGCCAGGTAGCCCCAGCTGAAGCAGACGACGAGCGCCGACGAAGCCGACGCTCCAGATGTTCGTCGTGGAGCCGAGCGGCGCCCAGACGCGACCGGCGACGTCCTGGAACAGGTACCGCGCGCCACGCGCGTCCCGGTATCGAGCGCGGTCAGGATGAAGACCGCCTCGAACATGATCGCGAAGTGGTACCAGTACGCCATCCAGCCCGCCCATGCCGGGGATCTGGCGCAGGATGTTCGCCATCCCGACGGCGAGCGACGACCGCGCCGCCGGTCCGTCCCTGCAGCGTCTCCTCTCCCACCAGCCGCGTCAGCTCGGTGAGCTGGGCGGGCTGGATGCCGAGCGCGTGGACCACCTTGGGAACGCCGTTGATCAGGAAGTAGTCGGCCGGCGCGAGCGTCGTCGCGGCGACGAGCGCCATGATCGCGACGAGCCCTCCGTGAGCATCGCGCCGTACCCGATGAAGCGGATGCTCGGCTCGTCCGGCACCATGCGCGGCGTGGTGCCCGAGCCGATCAGCGCGTGGAATCCGCTGATCGCGCCGCACGCGATCACGATGAAGCAGAACGGGAAGACCTTCATCCCGGGAGCACCGGCCCGGTCCCGTCGATGAACGAGGTGACCGCGGGCATCTGGATCTTCGGGATGGACGATCGCCACGCCCACCACGAGGAGCACGATCGTGCCGATCTTCATGTAGGTCGAGAGGTAGTCGCGCGGGCAGAGGAGCAGCCAGACCGGAAGCGTCGCCGCGATGAAGCGCGTAGAGCGGGCAGGATCAGCGCGAGCGTCTTCGGCGAGAGCGTGAACCAGCGCGCGCGCGCCGCGACGTGAACGACCCACGGGCCGAGGAGCACCGCCGCCAGGATCAGCGCGACCCCGATCAGGCTTCCCTCGACCACCCGCCCGGGCCGGATCCGGTACATGTAGAGGCCGAAGAGGAGCGCGGCGGGATCGTCATCGCGACCGTGAACGTTCCCCACGGCGAGTGGGCGAGCGCGTTCACGACGACGATCCCGAGCCCGGCCAGGAGCAAGATGCGTGATGAAGAGGATCGCCGCGGTGGCGGCGCCGTGCGCGACCGGGCCGATCTCGCGGCGGGCCATCTCGGAGAGCGACGCCGCGCCGTGGCGGACCGAGGCGAAGAGGATGATGAAGTCGTGCACCGCGCCGCCGAGCGCCGCGCCGAGGAGGATCCAGAGCGCGCCGGGCAGGTATCCGAACTGCGCCGCGAGCACCGGGCCCGATCAGCGGGCCCGAGGCGCGAGATCGCGGCGAAGTGGTGGCCGAAGAGGACGAAGCGGTCGGTGCGGACGAAGTCGCGGCCGTCGGCCTTGGTGACCGCGGGCGTCGTGCGCGCGGGGATCGAGCCGCGCGACGCGGTTGGCCAGGAAGGCGCCGTAGTAGCGGTAGGCGAACGCGAAGACGACGATCGCCGTGAGCGGGAGGACGAGCGAGTTCACGGTCGGGGCCGGGTCGCTCCCGGCCTCACCGGCGCCGCTAGCCTTTCTCCTTGTGCGGCGACCACCTTGGTGATCACGATGCCGTAGGCGCTCGGATCGGTGGTAGACCGCGCCCGTGACGTCGACCTTCTTGTGGATGTAGTTGCATCAGCGGATCGTTCGGGTTCTTCCCCGGAAGCTCGCCCGCGATGAAGTAGATGCGGTCGTTCGCCCGGTCGTAGATCGCGAGCGTCTGGCCCGAGCGCGCGCAGTCGATCGGCGCACTGGAAGTGCCCCGGGCCGATCGATTTCGGCCCCGGCCTCGAGGAAGCAGGCGGGATCCATCACCTCGCCCGTGATGGTCATCGTCGACGCCCTTCTCGGACGGAGACTCTCGCGGCGCCGGCGTCGCGGCATCGTGGTGCCCTTCGTGGCCGGTCGGCGTCGCGCTGCCTGTGGCGGGCGTCGCTTCCTTGGCGGGCGTCGTCGTCTGCCTGGCGGAGGACCGTTGCACTCCGGCGCGGCCGGCCCCGCTCAGCGCGAATGCCGCGATCCCGACGACCGAGAAGCAGAGCCGCGACGTGATGTGGACGCATCGGTTGTCATGTTCCGCTCCTTCGCGCCCCTGCGACTCGGTTACTTGGCGCCGGCCTTGGGAGCCGGCTCGACGGAGGCGACCTGGATCGCCGAGAGCCCGCCCGCGTGAGTAGACCTTCCCTTCACCAGCACCGCCTCGCCCGACGTAGTCGATCAGGCTCTTGTTCGGGTCTTCGCCCGGACGCTCCGGAGGCGAGGATGTAGACCTTGTTCGTCTTCTCTCTCGAGGATCGCGAGCGTCTGTCCCGCCTTGGCGCAGGCGATCGCGCACTCCTTGTGCGCCTCCCCTTCGCGCCGTTGATGACCCAGCACGCCGGGTCGATCACCTCGCCGATGACGGAGCCGGGGCCCGGACTTCGGCCGACGTGTCGACTGGTCGCGGTTTGCGTCCGGCCGTGCCGTCGGGCCGCGCTTTCGAGGCGGCGGACGCGCTGCTTGTCGTCGCGGCCTTCTCCTGCGCGATTGCAGCCGCGACGACCGCAAGTGGATACGAGAAGCGTTCCCGCGATGCCAACCCTGGACATCCTCATCCCATGCCCTCCCTGTGGATCCAGTGCGGCCAGACACCTTCTGATCAGCATTCCCGTCAAGCGTACCAGAGGGTCCGCGGCCGCCGCAAGAAGCGGCCCGCCTTGGTGGCGCTCATGGGCGCGACCCCGCCTCGGTCGACATCGAGGGCGGCTCTGTTTGCTATGATTGGCCGCTCCAGCGACCGATGTCACATCCACGAGGAGCGCCGAATGCCGGAACCTTCGAAGCGCAGCCAGCTGATTCCGTTCTCCCCGATCCGCGTCATGTTCCGCCTCGCCGACGAGTTGGAGCGCGCGGGCGGCGGACGCGTCATCCGCCTCCACGTCGGCGATCCTGATTTCGCGCCGCCGGATGCGGTCGATCGAGGCGACCGACGCGCGCGATGCGCGACGGAAAGACGCACTACCCGCCGAGCGTCGGCATCCACGAGTCTCCGCGTGGCGCTCTGGCGCAGAAAGGTGACGCGGAAGAACGGGATCGCCGCGGCCACGGACCAGATCGTCGTCACGCCCGGCTCCACGGAGGCGCTTCTCGCGGCGATGGAGATCGCGCTCCATCCGGGCGACGAGATCCTCCTGCCCGAGATCTACTGGCCGAACTACGTCCAGCAGGCGCCTGATGGTGAGCGCGACGCCGGTCTTCTACCCGCTCGGGGCCGGGTACCAGCCGGACGCTCGAGGGCGTGCGATCGCGCGATCACCGCTCAGGACGCGTGCGATCTTGATCAACAGCCCGAGCAACCCGACCGGAGCGGTCATTCCCGAGGCGACCGCTGCGCGCGCTCTACGCGGTGGCGCGCGAGCACGACTCTCTGGATCGTGAGCGACGAAGCCTACGAGGACATCGTGTTCGACGCACGGCCACGTCTCGCTCGGCTCGTTCGAGCGCGACCTTCCCGAGCCAGACGACGGCGCGTCTTCTCGCTGTTCACGTTCTCGAAGTCGTACGTGCGATGACCGGCTTCCGCCTGGGGTACATGACCGCGCCGACGCTCACTGGTCGCCACACGCTTCTGCGCAAGATCCAGGAGCCGTTGGTGGCCAGCACCGGCGACCCCGATCCAGTGGGGCGGGCTCGCGGCGCTTCCCGACGAGGCGACAATCGCGTCGATGCGGGACGCGTACCGGCGCCGGCGCGACCTCGCGCTATCGATTCTGCGTCCGGCCGGGACTGGTCGACTACACGCCGGAGGGCGCCTTCTACGATCCTGGCGGACATCGCTTCCACCGGGATGAGCGCCGAGGATTTCGCGCTCCGCTCCTCACGCGAGCATCGGGTGGCGGTGGCCGCCGCGTCGGGTTTCGCCCTGGCGCCGCCGCATCGGTCCGGATGGGCTCCCGATCGGCGATGATGGCGACAGGGCGCCCCGGATGCCCGATCGATCCCAAAGCGCGGACGCTGGTTCGAATCGCCTTCTGCGTCTCGGACGAGGAGCTGCGGAGGGTCTGACGCGGCGCGGAGTTCAGGCGCTCGCGCCCGCCGCGCACCGCCCCGGACGGTCTTCTGAGCGTGGCGACGGACGTCCGTGTAGCCAGCAGCCAGGGAACTCATCGGCGAGCCGCCGGCTCTCCGCACGCGGGCTTTCCGTCGACCAGGCGGCCGATCTCGGCGACGCCGAGCTGACTGAGTGGTTTGGGAGCTGCGCTGGTGCACTGCGAATAGGGCCGGGCGTCGAGCGCGCGGCCTGCCGACGTCGTGCCGCGCGATCGCGCAGGAAGAACAGGCGTCTGTGGGCGCTACTCTGTCGCGCTCGCTGACTACCGCCTGGGAGCACCGGCCTCGGCAGGTTGAAGATGGATTCCTTCGTCACGCGCGTGCAGAGCGGTCCGCCCAGCCGCGCGATCGCGATCCAGCTTCGCCGCGTCGACGCGGCTGTCGGTGAACACCTCCTCGGCGATGTGGAGGTAGACGACCTGCGCCGATCACGTAGTTCGCGTGATAGGGCCCGGCGCCGTGCTCCACGATCTGAAAGAGGCGGCACTCCATCGCGATCGGGCACTCGACCGCGCGCCACGGCTTCACCCTGGCGCTCGGCGCCTTCGTGAACCCGGCCTCCACGAACTCGTCCACCTCGGGCGGATAGTCCGGCCGAGGCCTGCGTTCATCCGCTCGCGCAGCGCGTAACGGACGATGTGGATCGACGTACTCGCCGGTCGCGCGCACGTTGTGGAGCGTGTCCTTGTCCCGGCCGGTGCCGCTCGTGACCGGCATGAAGACGACCGACGGCGGATTGGCGCCGCCCGCGTTGAAGAACGAGAACGGCGCGAGGTTCGCGATCCCGTCTTGGGACATCGAAGAGACGAACGCGATCGGCCGCGGCACGACGCACGCCGGTCAGGAGCGAGTAGAACTGCCCGGCTCGGACCGTCGCCGGATCGATTCCCCGAAAGACGCCGGTGGTGCCGCCCATCGGCTATGGCTCACCCCGTCGCGCCCTCGCCCGTGAACTTCCCGGTCGGCTCGAGCCAGGAGTAGGGATACGCCGTGTCGTCGTAGCGCGCGGCGTCCTTCGTGACGTTGAGCGGGTAGAAGGTGTCGAGCATCACTGGCGCAGCTCCTTCGTCTCCTTGGCGCCGAGCGACGCCTCGGCCGCGCCCGGGTGCGGCCCGTGCGGAATCCCCGACGGATGCAGCGTGAACGAGCCGACCTCGATCCCGCGCCGGCTCATGAAATTCCCGTTCACGTAGTAGAGCACCTCGTCCGAGTCGACGTTCGAGTGGTTGTACGGCACCGGGAACGCGAGCGGGTGGTAGTCGTACATCCGCGGGCACGAACGAGCAGACCACGAAGTTCCGCCCCTCGAAGCACTGGTGCGTCGGCGGCGGCATGTGGATCCGTCCCGTGATCGGCTCGAAGTCCTCGATGTTGAAGATGTAGGGGTAGAGAAAGCCGTCCCACCCGACGACGTCGAGCGGGTGGAAGTCGAACTCGTACGCGGTGATCTGGTCGCGCGCCTTGATCCGCACCTCGAACTTCGCCGCGCTCGGTGAACGTCTCCAGGCGCTCGGGCTTGCGGATGTCGCGCTCCGAGTACGGCGCGTGCTCGAGGAGCTGGCCGTACTCGTTTCGGTAGCGCTTCCGGGGTCTCGATCGACGAGGCCGATTCGATCACCAGGTAGCGCTGCGACGTCGGCGTCCGGATGGAACATGTACGTCGTCCCGCGCGGGATCACGACGTAGTCCCCGGGCCGGTAGTGGAGCTCGCTCGAAGATCGTCTGGATCCGCCCGGTGCCCTCGTGGACGAAGTACATGTCGTCGCCCTGGCCGTTCCGGTAGAAGTAGCGTCATCTTCTGGTCGGGCACCGCGATCGCCATGGAGACGTCGTTGTTGTGGAGGAGCACCACGCGCGCCGCTCACCGGGTCGCCGCTCTTCTTCAGATCCTTCGTCTTGAAGTGGTGGTGGCGGAGGCCCTGCTCGTCCGGCGTACGTCACCCGGCAGTCCTGGATCTTCCGGATCTCGCCGGGCCTGGGTCGGCATGTTGTGGTGGTAGATCAGCGAGGAGCGCCCCGAAAATCCGCGCGAGCCCATCAGCTGCTCGGTGTAGAGCTTTCCGTCCGGGCGGCGGAACTGGGTGTGCCGCTTGTGCGGGACCTGCCCCAGGGTGTGATACATCGGCATGGCGTTACCTCGCGCGGAGATCAGACGATTCGATTCGTCAGGGCGCCGAGACGCTCGATCTCGAGCGTCACCTCGTCGCCGGGCTGGAGCCAGCGGTGGACCTCGGGACCCAGCTCGAGGAGGCAGCCGCCCCCGACGGTGCCCGACCCGATCACGTCGCCGGGAAAAAGATACACGTCCTGCGAGGCCCTCGCAATCATCTGGCCGAACGTGTAGTGCATGTCGCGCGCGTTCGCCTCGGGAGAGCGTCCGCCCGTTCACGCGCGCCTCCATCGCGAGGTCGTGGCGGTCTCCGCGGCGGCGCGGCTCGAGCTCATCCAGCGTCACGAGGGCCGGACCGAGCGATGTCGCGAAGTCCTTCCCCTTGGCCGGGCCGAGACCGACCGCCATCTCCCGCCGCTGGACGTCGCGCGCGCTCCAGTCGTTCAGGATCGTGAAGCCCGCGACGACCGAGCGCCAGTCCTCCGCGCGCACGTCGCGCGCCTGCTTTCCGATCACGCAGGCGATCTCCAGCTCGTAGTCGAGCGCCTCGGTCCACGCGGGCTTCCGGACCGCCTCGCCGTGCCCGACGAGCGCGCCCGGATTCGAGAAGTAGAAGACCGGGAACTCATACCACTCGGGCGGCACGGTGAGGCCCCGGCGCGCGCGCGCGTCCTTCACGTGGGCCTCGAACGAGTAGAAGTCGCGCAGCCGGCGGGCGAGCGACGGGCGGATGGAGCACCACCGAAGGCGAGATCGTGCGCGTGCCTCGGCGAGGACGCTCGCGCGGCTCTCGCCCGACGCAACGCGCCTGCGGCGCGCGCGCGGTCTCGCCGGGCGCGCGGCGAGGCCGCGCTCCCAATCCGGCGAGCAGCGACTCCATCGTGGCGAGAAGCGCGGGGCCGCGCGTCGGGAACGTCGAGAGCGGCCGCGGCGCGAGCCAATTCGAGAACGGACGCCGTCCTCGAGCGCGCCTAGGCGCGGGAGCCCGCCCCTTCCGGAGAGAAGGAGACCGAGATGCATCGGCGAGCTAGAGGTTGCCCCGGAGCGCCTGCTCCCGCTCGATCGCCTCGAACAGGGCCTTGAAGTTCCCCTTTCCGAAGCCGCGGCTCCCTTTCGCTGGATGATCTCGTAGAAGACGCGTCGGGCGATCCTCGACCGGCTTGGTGAAGAGCTGGAGGAGGTAGCCCTCCTCGTCCCGGTCGACGAGGATGCCGAGCTCGACGAGGTGTCGATGAGTCTCGTCGATCGTCCCGACGCGCGCTCGGCAGCATCTCGTAGTACGTCGGGCGGCACCGTGAGGAACGAGACGCCGCTGTCGCGGAGCCGCGCCACGGTGCGGATGATGTCGGCCGTCGCGAGCGCGATGTGCTGCACGCCCGGGCCGCGGTAGAACTCGAGATACTCGTCGATCTGCGACTTCCGCTTGCCCTCGGCCGGCTCGTTGATCGGGAACTTGATCCGCCCCGATCCGTCCGCCATCACCTTCGACATCAGCGCGGAGTACTCCGGTCGAGATGTCCTTGTCGTCGAAGTGCTGGTACTGGCTGAAGCCCATGACGTCGCGGTAGTAGGCGACGTAGCGGTTCATGTCCCCGAGCGGCACGTTCCGACCATGTGATCCGACGTAGAGAAGCGGCCCGCTGGCTCCGACCTTGCGCCGGTCGCGCGGTAGCCCGGAGCAGGAAAGCGCCCTTGTATCTCGAGCGGTCGATGAAGGAGTGGATCGTGTCGCCGTAGGTGGCGATCGCCGCGCGGCGCACCGACGCCGTGCTCGTCCGTGACATCGTGCGGCTCCTGGATCGAACGGGCCCCGCGCTTCGTGGTCCCTTCCCACGCGCGGTCGACGTCCTCGACGTCGAGCGCGATGTCCCTGACGCCGTCACCGTGCCGTGCTCGACGTGGTCGGCGATCGGCCCGTCCGGCCCGAGCGGGCGCGGTCAGGACCAGCCGCGACCTTCCCTGCTGGAGGACGTACGACGCACGGTCCCGCTGGCCCGGTCTCCAGGCCGCCGTAGGCCACGACCGCGAGCCCGAACGCGTGCGCGTAGTAGTAGGCCGCCTGCTTCGCGTTCCCGACGTAGAACTCGACGTGGTCGGTCCCGCTGAATCTTCAGAAAGTCGTCCGGAGCCGCTTCTGGCGCCTCGCGTTCCTTGGCACCGGCCGCGTTCGCCTGCCGCCTTCGCCGCTCGCCGTCTCGATTTCAACCGTAGAGTCCCCGGAGCCGCGTCGCCTCGGCCACGCGCCCGACGCCCAGCATGTACGCCGCGGTGCGATTGTGGACGTGGTGCTTCTGCGCGAGCGCGCGCGACGTCGGCGAACGACCGGCGCATGACCGTCTCGAGCTTCTGGTTCACCTCGTCCTCGCTCCAGAAATAGTTCGCGAGGATCCTGCACCCATTCGAAGTAGGAAACGGTGACGCCGCCCGCGTTCGCCAGGATGTCCGGGATCAGGAAGACGCCGTTCTCGTGGAGGATCGGATCGGCTTCACGGCGTCGTCGGCCCGTTGGCCGCCTCGGCCAGGATCTTGGGCCGGATCTTCGGAGCGTTCTCCTCGGTGATCTGATTCTCGAGTGCGGCGGGGATCAGGACATCGACCTTCAGCTCCGAGCAGCTCGTGGTTCGAGATCCGGTCCGTGCCCGGCATGCCGACGACGCTTCCCGCCTCCTTCTTGTGCGCTGACCGCGGCCGGGTCGAGGTCCCTTCGAGCTCTGGATCCCGCCTCGGAGTCGCTCACCGCGATCACCTTCGCGCCGCGCGCGTGGAGCGCGATCGTGGTGCGATCGAGCCGGCGTTTCCGTATCCCTGAATCGCCACGGTGAGCCCCGCCAGCTTGATGACCCAGGTGCTTGCACGCCTCTTCGATCGTGACGGTGCAGCCTCGCGCCGTCGCCTCGCGCCGGCCAAGCGGAACCGCCGAGCGAGATCGGCTTCCCGGTCACGACGCCCGGTGACGCAGAACCCTGCGCGCATCGTGAACGTGTCCATGATCCACGCCATCACCTGCGCGTCGGTATAGACGTCCGGGGCGGGGATGTCCTTCTCGGGGCCGATGATGATCGCGATCTCGTTCGTGTAGCGTCGGGTCATCCGCTCCAGCTCGTGCAGCGAGAGCACCTTGGGATCGACCTCGATGCCGCCCTTGGCGCCGCCGTACGGCAGGTTGACGACCGCGCACTTCCAGGTCATCCACGCGGCGAGCGCCTTCACCTCGTCCAGGGTTACCTGCGGGTGGAAGCGGATGCCCGCCCTTCGCCGGGTCGCGGGAGACGTCGTGCTGCACCCGGTGACCTCGTCACGCACGCGCCAGGTGCCGTCGTCCATTCTCGAAGGGGACGGAGACGGTCAGGCAGCGCGCGTGGAACGCGCAGCTTGAGCCGGATTCCGTCCTCGAGGTTGAGCATGTCCGCGGCGATGTCGAACTGCCGCTGGGCGATCTGCGAAGGACTCGGATTGCCGTGCCGCGACCAAGGCCATGCGCGGACCCCTGTCTGGCTGGCGAAACAGCGCCCTGCCCGGTGGATAGCGGCAGGGCGCCGGGTTACTGGCTAAGCCGCAATCATTGTACGCCCAGCGCCCGAGGGCGCAACCGCGAAAGAGGAGCCCGTCTACGGTGCGGTCGGACGTCAGGCGACAGTTCCGCCCCCAATCGACACGCGTCCACGATCTGCTGGTGCCCGATCGTGAGGAGGACTGCACGCGGTTACGCCTGTAGCTCTGGCGCCCAGATGACGAAGAATCCGGGCTCGGGGTCTCGGCGACTCCGGCCCGTGCGCGCCTGGCAGGCGAGTCGCCCGCGCCTGCCGGGATTTGACGACCTGCCGCGGTATGGCGGCGGCCAGATCCATCGGACGCCTCGGACGCGTAGCAGAGGTGGACTCTGAAGCTCGCGCGAGATCGCAGTGTCGGGACGGTACCCGACGAGCGCGAGGACGCGGTCGACTTCGACCGACGCTCCTCCCCGGACGGATAGACGCAGCGACGCCCAGCTGCCGCCCGCCGGTGTCTCCGGCGTAGGAGCGCAACGGCCGCTCCGGATGACGGGTGAGCCATAGCGCGCGGAGCGAGCGGTCGCGTTCGCGCCCGCCGCGAAGCGCTCGCGACGCGCAGGAAGCGGGTCGTCTGGCATCTCCGCAGAAGACCGATCGTCCGCCGCGCGGTCGCGGTGGACCCAGTGGACTGCGAGCCCCGCGCCAAGGTCCCCGCGCACGAGCGCGCGATCTCAACCGCGATCGCCGTGGCGGCCGGAGTGGCCGTCGCCGACCGAGGAGGATCGTTTCGACCTGGCGTAGCGGCCCTCGCGCGTTACCGGCGGACCGCGGGAATTGACCGTTCGATTCGGTCGCCCAGACGATTCCTCCCGAGCGCCGGGAGCCTCGCCGGCGCCGTGGCGTTGGGATTCGCGTAGATCGCCGCTCGCGTCGAGCACGACGTCGGCGCGATCGAACCGAGCCGGCCCGTCAGGCGATTCCGCGCGAATCAGAACGCGCGGCCTCTTCGCGGCTCCGATCACCGGTCGCCGCGATTCCCCGCGGCTTCGTGAATCCCTTCGCGTGCCGATAGCGCGTCACACGCGCGCCCTCGCGGATCGAGCCTGCGAGCTCCGGCAGCCGCGAGCGGGCGCGAGGTAGCGCTCGACCAGCTCCAGCGCGGTCAGCGATCGCCTCGTCCCCGGGAAGTCGCGCCCGCGTCGCCGGCAGTGCGCGCCCGCCCCGTCTCGGTGGAGTTCATCCGGAACGGGGTGAAGAGCGACGACGTGCCCGAACTGGAGCAGGTGTTCTCCCGACGCGACCGGCTTCGTAGACGCGGTCACCTCGAACCACGCGCCGCTTCGCCGCAAGCGCCGCCTCGATTCCGATCGGCCCGCCGCCCACGATCGCGATCGTTCGCCCGCTCTTCTCAGTCTTCACCCGGGCGTCATCATCCAAGCCCCAGATGCTCCAGCTCCTCCTCGTCGAAGCCGAGGTAGTGGCCGCTATTCGTGGAGCAGCGTGATCTTGATCTCCTTCGTCACTTCGGATGCGGGAGCGCGCCCGCCCGCTCGAGGATTTCGCTGATAGAGCAGCACCACGTTCGGATAGCCGGACGGGGCGAAAACCTTGTCCTCCACGGTCGTCGCCGACGAAGAGGCCCAGGACTTCCGGCGGTGATGTGAGGGGCGCGCTCGCGCGATTGCGCGGCGTCGGCTTTGCTTCAACGAGGACAGGCACCTGCGCCACCGCGGGCGAATCACCTCAGGAAGCGATTCGAGGACCTTGTCGAGGATCGGCGCGAAAGTCGGCCTCGGTCGTCCGGATTGGGGAGCGGGAATTCGCGCGGCGCAAGCTCGTTCGCGCGAGGCGACGAGAGACTGGTCGGCATCGTCGAACTCGCCGCGCGCCTCGAGGATCCGGGCTTCCAGATCGACGCGCTCCGGATCGTCCTCCTCAGGCGTTGAAGGACGAAGCGCCCGAACGTCGCGGAGCGCCTCGCTCGTCCGCCACAGCATTTCGAGGCATTCGATCCGCCCAGCGCGGCGCCCCAGTGCTCCGGATCGCGCCGCCAGCGCCCGCTCGAACGATTGGAGGCGCGCTCCGTATTCGCCCGCCTCGAGCGCCGCGTCCGCCTCGTCGATCAGTGCGTCGACGCTTGCTCGATCGGGCCATCGGGACGATTCCTAGGAGCCGTCTTGGGTGTCGTCGACCCCGGTCGCGCGGATCGTGTGGTCGAGTAGCGTGTCGACGTCGTCCAGCACGGCGTTCAACTTCTCCACCTCGGACCGGACCGCGTCGATATCGCTGGAGGAGGCCACTGGTTGATCGGAAGTGATCATCTTGCGCCCGATGCGAGCTGGATGGCGAGGTGCTCCCGGTCGAGGAGGTTCATCGCGGACGATTTCGCCCAGATGTCGTTGAAGCAGGTGTTGAGCCCTGAAGGTGGCCCGACACGCGGTCGATCTCGCCCGCCGCGAGCGCCCGGCTGCAGCGCGGCCCTGTTCTCGCTCAGCGACTCCTTCAGCGCCTCTGAACTCCTCGGGCGAGCCCTTCGGTCCGGCCAGGCGTCTGGCAGGAGGCGAGCAAGAGCGCGGAGCGCCGCCGCGAGAGCTAGAGCAGGTAGACGATGGTGAAAACGCATATCCAGACGACGTCGACGAAGTGCCAGTACCAGGAAGCCGCCACGAACGGGAAGTGGTTGCTCGGGAGTCATGGCGATTCTGGATCGCCGCGCCGTAGACCACGTTCAGGAAGATGATCCCGACCACGCACGTGGAGTCCGTGGAAGCCGGTGAGCATGAAGAACGTTGTGCCGAAGATGCCGCTCGTCGACGTTGAACGCGGAGTCCGTTCAGGAAGCCGTACTCGTACGCCTGGCCGCAGAGGAAGAGCGCGCCGAGAAAGATCGTCATGAGCAGCGCGGCGATCATCCCGTCCTTCCGGTCCCGCTCCAGCGCCGACGTGTGCCAGGTGGAGCGTCGACGCTGCTCTAACAGGAGGACGGTGTTTATCCCGGGCAGGAGGATCTCGAAGTGCGGCATTCCCGCCGGCGGCCAGCATCTTCGCGTGATGCCGCGCGAAAACAGCGCCGCGAAGAAAGCGCCGAAGATCGCTCGCTTCCGAGGCGATGAAGAACGCGAACATGCGCTTCAGGCGGGAGTCGGCCTCCGCCGCGTCGCGGCCGAAGAACTTGTCGCGGAGAAGCTCGCTCCACCAGCGGCCGGCGCCGTTGAGCGCGATCAGAAGTCCACGCCGATCAGCGCCAGTAGCCCGCCCTTCCAGCCGTGGGCGTTCCCGACGAGGCCGATCGGAACTGAGACCGACACCGATCGCCGCGATGATCGGCCAGCGGCTCGGGACCGGATCGTGCAGTGGTGCTCTACCGCGGTGGCCATCGATCTCCTCGGGACGCGGCGACTCGGTTACGGCCGGCGTATCTTGCCCCATGGCGTGAGACGGCCCGCAAGGGTCGTCGAGGCCGTCGCTTCGGTGCCGAGCTACGGCGCTCGCCGACGGGAATCAGACCCCGGGTTGCCCATCAGGCGGGCGCGTCGCGCGGGCTCCGCGGCCAACGCCGGCAGCGGCTGGAGCTGCCTCGACGCGGTGAAGCGCGCCAGGAGCCGGTAGACCACCGGCACGCAGAGAGCAGCGTCAGGAAGGTCGAGAAGAGCAGCCCGCCCGACCACCGCGATGCCGAGCGGACGGCGCGACTCGGCGCCCGGCTGCCGAGCCCGATCGCGATCGGGAGGACGCCGAAGATCGTCGCGAAGGAGCGTCATGAGGATCGGCCGGAGCCGGATCTTCGACGCCGCATCGACCACGCCTCGGTGGCTCCAGCCCGCGGGCTGCGGAGCTGGTTCGCGTACTCCACGATCAGAATCGAGTTCTTGGTGACGAGCCCGATGAGCATGATGAGCCCGATCTGGCGAGAAGATGTTCATGCTCTGGCCCGAAGACGAAGAGCGAGATCAACGCGCCCGACCGACCGCGAGCGGAACCGAGAGGAGAATCGTGAGCGGGTGGATGAAGCTCTCGAACTGGGCCGCGAGCACCAGGTAGATGAACACGACCGCGAGCACGAAGAGAAGTAGAGGCTACGTGCTCGACTCCGCGGAACTCTTTCGACTGCCCGGCCAGCTCGCGCTTCACGCCGGCGGGCAGCTCGGTGCTGGAGATGCGGTCGAGGTCGTCGAGCGCTTTCCCGAGGCTCACGCCCGGAACGAGGTTCGCGGTGATCGTCGCCGAGCGCTGCCGGTTGTAGTGGTTGAGCTCCTTCGGCGCCACCGTCTCCTGTCACCTTGGACGACGTTCGCCAGCTGCACCAGCCCGCTCTTGCCGCGGAGGTAGATCTCCGAGATCGCGTCGGGCGTGGCCGCGTCGGTGCGGCCTGAGCTGGGCGATCACGTCGTACTGCTTCGTGCCCCGCTTGAACTCCGAGATCACGCTTGCCGCCCAGGAACGTCTCGAGCGTCCGCCGATGTCGGTCACCGAGGCTCCGAGCTGCGACGCGCGGTCGCGGTCGATCGAGATGTCGAGCTGCGGCTTGTTGAGCCTCAGATCGGTGTCGACGTTGACCAGGTAGCCGAGCTTCTGGGCCTCGCCCATCGATGATCCCGACGAGCCTGCCCGAGCGTCTCGTAGTCCTGCGCCTGGAGCACGTACTCGACCGGCGAGGACGAGAAGCTCTCCGCCCAGGCTGGGCGGATTGATCACGAACGCGAGCACGCCCGGAATTGCCGCATCAGCTGCGGGAACAGCTGCTGCACGATCTCCTGCTGCGACCTCGCCCGGTACATCGGCACCTGGACCATCGATGGGATCGGGAGCGGCGTCGGGATCCACGTTGCGGCCTCTCCCCTGACGGCTTCAAGCTCGAGGAGGAATCCGTTCGTCACGCGCCCCGGCCCTCCGAAGCCCGAGGCCGGTCGCGGTGAAGAGTCCCCGGCGCTCCGGCAGCGGCATCGAAGATCGCTTCCACTTCGCGCATGTAGCGGTCGGTGTACTCGAGCGTCGAGCCCTCGGGTGCGATCACGATGCCGAAGCCGACGCCCCGATCCTCGACCGGGACGAGCTCGCGCCGCATGAACGTGAACGCCACGACGCTCACCGCGATGAGGACGCCGGCCACCGTCAGCACGCGCCAGTAGCCGCGCATCGCTCCGCGGAGAAGGCGATCGTAGAACGCGTTCAGCCAGTTCGAAGAAGCGGTCGAACGTTCCGCGAGACCCACGAGTCTCCCGCCGCCGTGGAGCGGCTGGAGGATCCGCGAGCAGAGCATCGGCGTGAGCGAGAGCGCGACGAACCCCGAGATCAGAACGGCCACCGCCACCGTCGAGCCCGAACTCGTTGAAGAGGCGCCCGACGGTCCCCTGGAGGAATGCCGACCGGGATGAAGACCGCGACGAGCGAGATCGTGGTGGCGAGAATGGCGAACCCGATCTCCTTCGACGCCGTCGAGCGCGGCGCGGAGGCGCGGCTTTCCCAGCTCCATGTGACGGTAGACGTTTTCCGAGCATGACGATCGCATCGTCGACCACCAGCCCGATCGCGAGCACCAAAGCCGAGCAGCGTCAGGATGTTGATCGTGAACCCGAGGAAATAGGCCACCGCCAGAGCGCCGATGATCGAGACCGGGATCGCGACGGCCGGGATGAACGTCGCGCGGAAGCTCTTCAGGAAGACCAGAATCGACGAGCACCACGAGGCACATCGCGACGACGATCGTGTGAGAGACTTCGGTGATCGAATCCTGAATGAACGTCGAGGAATCGTAGGCGACGTCGAGCTTCATTCCGGCCGGGCAGGAGCGTCTGCAGATCGGGCAGCGACTTCGAACCTCGCTCGGCAACCTCCAGCGTGCTCGAGTTCTTCTGCTTCACGATTCCCAGTCCGACCGCCTGCTGCCCGTTCCAGCGGGCCGCGGTGCGCTCGTCCTCCGGCCCGACCTGGACGTCGGCCACGTCGCCCAAGCGAACGACGTCGGTCCCATTCTGGGCGACGACGATCGCCGCGAATTCTTCGGGCGTGGTCAGCTCGCCCCGCGTGCGGACGGCGAACTCACGGTTCGTGCCTTCCACGCGTCCGCCCGGGATCTCGGCGTTCTCGGAGCTGACGGCGCGCTCCACGTCCTGCGTCGTGACGCGGCGGCTCGCCATGCGCTGCGAATCGAGCCAGACGCGCATCGCGTAGCGGCGCTCGCCGCCGATGAAGACCGACCCGACGCCGGGAAGCCTCTGGAGCCTCTCCTTGAGCACCACGTCGGCGGTCTCGCTCAGCTCGAGCCCGTTGTGGCGGTCGCTCGAAAGAGCGATCCAGAAGATCGGCTGGGCGTTCACGTCGACTTTGGCGACGATCGGGTCGTCCGCCTCGCTCGGCAGCGTGCCGCGCACGCGGGCGACGCGATCGCGGACGTCGTTCGCCGCCTGCTCCACGTCGCGCGAGAGCTCGAACTCGATCGTGATCACCGAGCCCTGCTCCCGGCTCGAGGAATCGATCGTCTTGACGCGCCTCGAGCGTGGCGAACTGCTCCTCCAGGACGTCGGTGATCTCGGTCTCGATGACGTTCGGGCTGGCGCCACGGTAGAACGTGGTCACCGAAACGATCGGCGGATCGATGTCGGGGTACTCGCGCACGGGGAGCCGTGAGAATGCGATGATCCCAAAGAGGATGATCGCGAGGCTCATCACCGTCGCGAAGACCGGGCGCTGGATCGAGACTTCGCTGAGTCTTCATTTGCCGCTCTTCTCCCGCAGGCTTCCCGGCGGCCGCGCTTCGCGGCGCCGCGGCGCTGCGCCCGGCGCTCCACCGCCCCTGAGATTCGACCGGGATCACGTGCGCCGTCTCAAAGAGCTTCTGGTGTCCGGCGCGCACCACGCGCTCGCCGGCCTCGAGCCCCTGCACGACCTCCACCACATCGGGGAGCCGGGTCCCCAGCGTCACGGCGCGGCGCACGACGGTGCTGTCCGCCTTGACGACGTACACGAACGTCTGATTCCCCTCTGCGAAGACCGCCTCGCTCGGGATGGTGAGCGCGTTCATCCGCTCGCTCAGCACGACCGACACGTTGGCCGACATGCCGGGCGGAACTTGCCGCCCGGGTTTCGCACGCGGGCGGTCACGCGGGCGCTCCGCGTATCCTGATCGAGTACGGGATCGATCACGTCGATCCTGCCCGACAGCGCGTAGCCCGGGATAGGCCGTCGTCGAGACCGTTACGGCCGCGCCGGGCGTGAGCTTCGCGAGATATCGCTCAGGCGCGGAGAAGACGATTTTCAGCTCGGAGATTCGGGCCAGGTCGGTGACGGCATCTCCTACCTTCAAATACGCGCCGGGGCTCACGTTTCGAGCCGACGACGCCGTCGAAGGGGGCGATGATCTTGCGACTTCGAGAGCCGGGTCCGGGCGATGGCGTGAGTTCGCCTCGGGCCACTTTCAGTGCGGCCACCGCGTCGTCCAGATCCTGTGCCGAGCCGGCGGCCTGATCGACGATGTTCTTGACGCAGCTCGTAGCTGCGAGCGGCCTGAGCCTTGAAGCGCGGAGGTCCGATCGTCCTCCGCCTTCAGCTTCGCAGCGTCGTCCAGCTGCGCCGAGAAGCGCGCCCCTCGTCGACCGGGCGACCCTCACGAAACGGAAGGCTGACGACGTTGGCCGCGATTTCTGTCTGACGACCGTGATCGCGTCTCCGGCATCGACGTTGCCGACGGCTTCGAATCGATCGAAGACCTGCCTTGCGAGGCGACGGCGGTCTCTGACCTTCATCGAGGCATCGAGAAGCCGCCCCTGGCCCGCCGCGGGCGCAGCCGTAACGCGGCGAGCGCGGCGGTGGCGACCGTGACGCCAAGTCGGACGCGCGATAGATCAGGGACGAGGATCATGGCTCCGTACTCCTCTCGGTTTCTTTCGCTGGATAGGCGCCCGAGGTCAGAATCGCAACGCCGACGCGGCCTTGGCCGTGCGGACGAGGAGCCTGCGAATACCGCTGCTGGGCCGCCGCGCATCCGCTCCAAGACGGACCAGCTCGAAGGCGGTCGTCCGCCCGTTAACTGTATTTGCAAGACTCCGATCCGCACCTGCTCCCGCGCCGCGCTGGCGCCGTTCTGCGCCAGCTTCCGAACCGCGCTGCTCGCGCGGACCAGCGCCCGGTGGTGCCGGTTCAGACCGCGTCCTCGAGGCGCTGGGCGCTGCGCCTCGTAGTCCTGCGCTGCCCGGTCGCTTCCGCGCGCAGGCGGTCGGCCTCACCTCTCCTCCCGCAGGAAGAGCGGCATCGAGAATTCGAGCCCCGCGCTCCAGTTCGGGAAGTCGCGGTGGCTCACCTGGGACCACGCGTCTCCGAAGTCCCCGTTCATGTTCGTGCTGAGCGATGTCGGTTTGCCGAAGATGACCGCGATCTGGCCGGTCCCGGATTAGCCTCTCTGCCCCGAGCAGCCACGACAAAAATTGAGTGTAGGAGAAACGCCGATTCCACGCTGCCCCTGCGCCTCTCTCGTCTTCAGCCGCGGCCCAATCGCGCTCCGCTGGCCACGAGACTTCGCGGTTTCTCACTCAATGCGCGGGCCGCGACCGAAATCTCGGGCTCGATCGGGAACTGCGTCGGCGGATCGTCGAGCCCGGCAAGAAATCCGTGGCAGCACCGGCTCGGGCGGCGGCCGATGAGTGGGGCCCCGAAGCCGGTCCAGGTGTCTGATCGAGGTCCTCACTCGCGGTCGAGGCACCGCCTGCTCCTGCTCGGCGAAGCCGCGCGTTGGCCGGGTCAGCACTCGGCCCGACAAGCCACGCCCCGGGCCCCGCGTCCCGCCTGCGTCTGCCGAGCGCGCGCCAACCTGGTCGCGAATGCGTCGCGCGTCGCTTAACCAGTTCAGCGCTCCGCCGCGTAGAGATCCCGGTATGTCATGCTCTGCCGACGCGCGACGCCTGCCGCGACCGAAAGGATCACGTCGTCGCTGCAGCGCGCCACCATCGCCGCGCTTCGGACTCGTGCTTTGCAGCCTTGGCCTCGCTCCCGGGACGCACCCGGGCCGAAGCACATGGGCAGCGGCTGGCGGCAGCGGTATCCGCCCGACAACAGCGTCGGCTGCTGGGATTCACCGCCGCCAGATCGAGGTTGGTATTTGTTTTTGCGGAAGCGATGCCGAGCGAGCGCCTACGGATCTCGGTGCCTGGAGGAGCGCGATCCGCGCTCCGCCGATGCCCGGCGGTCCGGTCAGTTCCGGGTGACCGCCACCGGCGAACGGAGAGGCCAGTCGGCTGCGGGGTCTTTCTGCGTCCGCGCCGCCTACAGCTCAGGATCGAAGAGCCCGCTCTCCCGGCGGTGCGCGCGCGCGCCTTTTCCGACGGCCAGCGTCCGCGGCCGCCGAGCGGGCGGCTGTCGAGCCACTCATGGCGCGTCCGGTGTCCGATACGCCTGCTCTGGAGCGTCGGGCGGCGCCCCCTTCGATCCCGCCGCCATCCGCGAGCTGCGGGGGCGCTGTCCGGATTTTGCCGTCGCGGCCAGGTTGGTCTGCGCGCCCGCGGGCGTGCCCGCAGAGGAGAAGCGCGCCAGGCCACCGCCAGACTCCAGAATTTTCACCCCGGGATGCGGCACGCATTCCTCCCCTGCGGCCTCCAAGGCGCGCGGATCACGCCGCGCTGCGGAAGGTTCGTTAAGAGTCTTGGATTCCCGGGGCACGACGTCCAAGTCAGGCCGCGCCTCGACTCCTCGAAGGATGCTTGACCGTCGTGAGCGGACCCCAACCCTCACCAGGTCAGAGATCGGCGCTCGCCTGAAGGTCGTCGATCCCCCGAATCGGCGCTTCGCCCCGAACGCCACGATCACGTCGCCGGGTTCCCCGGAGCCCGGCTTGCTCCTCAGGACTGCCCGCAAAGCTCGACGGCTTCCACTGTACGCGCGCCGCTTTCCGAACGGCAGCTGGAAGAAGCGCGTGCACCTTCTCCGGGCGATCGGCACGCTTTGGCCGGCGAGTTCCCAATGGCGCTCACGGCGAACGCGGCCTTCCCACGAATCAAACGCCATGCCCACCAAGCTTGGCCCGATGTTGACGGCGATGCGCCGAAAACGAGTGCCTGCGCGGGCATGATCCGATCAGCTGGTTCACCCCGATTGGCTCAACGGATTTACCACCCATCTGTGTCGTGACAGATGGCCCCCCGAGAGTTGCCGGGGTGAGGGCGGCGTCGGTTCCTGGATCCCGTTGTCCTGATCAGCCCGACGTCCGGACTCCGGCGGGGCGCAACGGCCGCAGCGCGCTCTACGCGCCCCGCCGTGACCGCGGCCTGCAAATCCACCGCGAGGGCTTCGATCGCGACGACCAGCATGCCCACGCGCACGTATCGCGCGAATCGCCGAGCCGGGCGGGCGTGAGCTGCGGCGCCGTGATGCGGACCACCGGCTGGGATCGGTTCGCGGTCATCCTCGCCGAACCAGGTCCGCCTCCGTGGCGCTGTCCGTGAACGGCGCGACCGCGACCACTGGGCGGCGTCGTGCACCACGTGGCTGTTGGGAGGATGAACGCCGTCAGGCGTGAGACACGAAGCCGGAGCCGGCGCCTCCGTCGCGCCCTCGAGCCCTCCCCGCACACGCCGCTCGATTCCAATCGGGAAGCGACGGACGAGGCGCCGCCTCCGGCCTGGCATCGTGTCACCGCTCAGCGAGTAGGCGTCGGCGGTTTCACCAGTTCACCGAGCGATCATCTCTCCAGAATTTCTGGACCCGGGTTCCGGTCCCGGCGCATGGCTGGCTCTGTTGCGCTATCATGAGTGATTGGCCCAGATGCTACAGGAACCTGCTCGAGGCGATGCGACTTTCGGATATTGCTCCGCGGGGCGTGGATGATGACGGGGTGAGAATATCGCCACGGAATTCCGGATCGAACATGCCGCCGCCGCGGCGAGGTGGTTCGGGGCGGGAGGCTTCTGGGCGGTCGGGGCGCGTCCGAGGGTGTCGGGATCCTCCCTGGCTCGAGCGATCAACAATGCCGGGACACGCCGGCATCAGTCTCGAACGCTCCGCCGCCACTGGCGCTGGCCGCGGCTGCGCGGCCCAGGGGCTCGATCTACCGGTGTCATGGAAGAAAATCGGCTGCGGCCAGCGCGGGCGCGTCGACTCGTGGAACGAGTATCTGACGGACCGTCCACGCTCAGCTCGGACCGGGCCGCACGCAGCGCTCCAGGCGCGGCGGTGTCGATCTTCTCGGTCCCAGAGCATGTGGAGCATTCGGCGTCGCGCTCGACTGGCGGGCTCTTTTCGAGATCGGTTGCCGGGTCGGGCATGACTCGTCCTGCGCCCCACCATTTCACAGCTTCGCCTTTCGCCTTGCTTTCGCGCGATCAGAAGGTGAGAGCGGCGCAGACTCGCTAGCATAAAGATCCTGGCCCGGGTTTTCGCACGGGAACATGGTCCTCCCGTCGATGCTCATCACTTTGATCCGCAGGTCGTACCGCGAGCACGCGATGCGATCCGCTTTCGTCCACTACCGGATCACCGCGCGCCTCTTCCTCGAATTCAGGCGATGCGATCCCTCACTCGGACGCGCCCGCGATCTGTCTACCGGATTCCGTTGCTTTCGCTGCCACGGCGGCGCAGGATCCGATCCGCGGCGCCGGGGAAACAACTGCTGGGCCGATATCAAGCGCCCGCCTGGTGATCGTCTGCGCCGTCTCTACCACCGACGCTCACTCTACGAGGCTGTTGAAGGGGTGTGGGAGCGGCGCGAAGATCATCGCCCGATGATCGAGCTGGCTCGGGAGGCGCGCCGGGCCGCTGGGGGATAGCGGCGCGCAGCACGGCCTGCCAGCCCGCAAGCTGGCGGTGCGCGCTGCGCCGCGGGCCACCGGCCAGCGCGGCACCTTCGCCTGCGCGCGCTCTGCCCCGGGATCGCGCACGGCGCGAGCCCAGGCCGATCCCCGATCCCAGCCAGATCGCGCGGCACCGAGCGCCACGTCGTTTACCTGTCGAGCGGCCGCTCGATCGGCGCTGCCAGGATGTAACGGCGCTGAAGCTGCGTCAGGCGTCGTTTTACTGCGAGGCCCCGCCGTCGAACTCGGAACGGCGGCGGATCACGCACGCCGGCGCATCCCGATTCATCGCCTCGACGACGTCGCGATCCCTCGACTGGAACCGCGTGTCGATTCAAGCGCGCGCGCGCGGTGAGGGTGGGCGCGATGTCGTTGTCTCCGCGATGACCCAGCCAGTGTGCACAACCTCCGCCTCGGGTCGCCAGTACGGCGCGCCGATGCCCGGCTGAACGCGGAACTGGGGGCGATGCCCCGCCAGATCGCCCGGACCGACGCCAGCTGGCGCTCAACCGAATCGGCGAGCGGCCGAAGCGGGGATCAGGGCATGCGTCCCGCAGCCAAACTGGATCGCGCAGCGCCGGCGTGATGAACCGCCTGCCTTCGAGCGCGTCGGCAGCCTTTTCTCCCGCTGGGACCTGCAGGCGGCCCGGTTGTTGAGAGCGCCCGGCGCAGGAGCCACCGGACGTTTCTGACCCGCAGTAACGACCAGAGGAAGCTGAAAAGCCGAGTTCCCAGCAGGTGTTCTGGGGGCCACCCGCCGCGACGCGACCCCGTGGCCGAAGAGCGCCGCCTGCTGGTCGCCAGCCACGCCGCGCGGATCAGGATGCCGATCGGGAGATCCAGAACTGCCGCGCGTCACGCCAAGATCTCAAGCCGACGGGCGCGCCTCCGGGACCAGCGCTCGCCGGGCGAATCCTGAAAGCGAGGAGCCCGAATCGATCCCAACCGTGCCATGTGCGGATGTCAGTGGCAAGAGGTCCGGCTCGCGCATTGGTGATGTCTGGTCGCGTGGACGCGCCCTCATGGGGCTTCCGGAGGAGGCCACGCATCGATGACCGTTCCGAACGCGAAACCGCCCCTCCGCGCGCCCGGCGCGCGCGCCGAGGCGTGTGGTCAGAGGGCGCGCTCGAGAGCTTGGTCTCTGGCGCAAGGGCAGTAGGGATCAGAGCCGGAGCCCGGTTCGCCGACGCGGTCCGCGCGCTCGTGTCCGCCGCTGCGGCGGAGCGCCTCGCACCGCGGGGCGGGCGCGCCCGGTCCTGCCGAGACGATCGACCCACGCGCACGACGGAACGCCCGAGGTTTTGCCCGATCCCACGGCGACCGATCATCCCGCTGGTTCAGATCCCGATCGCGGCGGGCGCCTCGCCCCGCTCCCGGTCACGGGCGAGAATTGCGTCTCCGGACCGCCAGGCGGTCGCGCCCCAGATCTCCCTCGCCGTCGTGCTCCGACCCGAAGCCGAGCTGCGGGAAGTGTTCGAAGGCACGCTCGGCGTGCCAGCCGCGCGCGGCGACCGTCTTCCGCGTCTGGAGCATCGCGCGGCGCGCTCCCGGTGATGTTTACGATCTCGGTCGAAACTTTCCCCGAACGGCGGTCGGTTTTCACTTCATCGCATCCTCACTCGATCCTCCGCTCCACTCTTCGTCTTAAGCGCGCGCGTGAGCCGACACATCGATTCTCCATCTTGCGGTGCGCGCGCCGTTACCACCGCAGGTGCGGAGCCATCACGCGCGCCAGCCGGCTGGCGCCGCCGCGCGGCGGTAGGCGCCCGGGCATCTGAAGCCGCAGAGCGGGTCCGCCGGAGGAGCACGTCCTCGAGGCGCCGCGCTTTCTCCGCTCTGCACCGCGTGCACGATCTCTCCGACTCGGCGAGCGCGAGACCCTCTCCGAGATCCAGCGACCCCGGATGCCGCGCGCGAGGCGTCGGACTGCGGAAGATCGGCCCGATCCCGCCCCGACCGGCGTCGTCCGCGGTGCGGCATCCGTTCGCGGCGGTCTTTTCCCCGCACATCGTTACGACGCGATCGACGACCCGAATTCCGCCAGACTCCGATGCGTGGAGTGTATTTCCCGCCGACGATCGTAATCATCCGGCGCTCAGGCATCAGGCGGTGAGCAACGCGCCGGTTATCCGACCAGCGTCCCCGCGAAAGCGCCTTGGTCAGCTGGGCGCTGAGTCTCGGCGAACGCGCGAATCTATGGACCGGCCGGATGGCGGAACATGCGGGGAAGAGCCCGGCCGCCTCTTCCAGATCAGATTATCGATTCTATCGCTCTGCCACGGGCGCAGGCGACGCGCTCCGGGAGATCGTCCTCGTCGGATCTGATCCCGATCGGGGACAGCCACCCTTACCGGAAGAACGAAGCCAAAACCGCAGTCCGTCCCGGCGGGCCGTCAGGAGCCAGCGCACGATCCCCGATCCACCGGGAGGGCGCGTGCGTGCCGCCTTGCGTCCTCACATCAGGGCGCTTCAGAGCACCATTCGCCATCGCGCGGACGTCGATAATCCGCCCACGGCCCCACCGCGTTCACGCACGACGCGCGGACGCCTCCCCTCAGGCCGTCGATCGAGTCGCCTGGCGTGATGCCGCCTTCCGAGGTCAGCGCCTTCGCGCCCAGCACGAAGTGAAGGCTGAAAGCTTGGTTGTGCGTCAGTGTAGCACTCACGCCGCTTGCGCTCCGGCTCCGACCGCTGAGTCGCGACGCAGAGGAGGGCGTCGTCTCCATCTGCGTCCAGGAGGTGGCTACCGACGAGGGCCAGATCCCGGCGCGGACCTCGGCTCCGATCAGGCGATCTCCGGAACCTCCGAGAGCGGCAGGTGCTCGGCCGGGGGTGGCGCCGCCAGCCAGCGCGGCGGGAGGGACAGAGCCCGGGGGCGACCACACGGCGGCGAGGCGCCCCTCTCCCCGGTAGTGCGGGATGCATGAGGAAGCGGACCAGGGGACGGGAACGCGGGCGCGGTTCTCGAGGAGGGACGGTGCGCTCACGGACGCGCCTCTCTGGACCAGCCCAGTGGTCGACGCGGTCTCCAGAGATATCAGTTCCACCAAGCGTGGATCAGCGCTTCGACGCGCGACGCGCAGCCTTGTTCCGGAAGCGAAGGTCGCCGGCTGCTGAGCACGAGCACACGGACCAACCCGCCCGGAGCGAGGGCGTCGCCATGCGGCGCAGCACCGTGAGATCCCACCCCACCACGCAGGCGTCGAAGATCGCCGAGCGCCTCACTGGACTCCGGGACGCCGCACGGCGCGCCTCGCGGGAGGTCTAGAACCCCACCCGCCCCGCCGGCCGCCTCGATGGGCATCCTCGGCGCTCGCTGACTCGAATCGCCGCCGCCGGAGAGGGTACGTTATGTCGGAACTCCGGGGCCGCCCCGGTACGCGCCTGGTCCACCGGGCAGCGACGAGACGGATTCCGACGCGGGGCGATCGCCCGCCTGATCTGGCCGCACACAAGCGTGCCATGTCGCGATCACCGGACGGCGCACGGACCACTCATCGAGCGCGTGGCGAAGGAGATTCGATCGAGCCACAAGGATTGGAGGCGTCGACTTGCTCCGCCTTCGATGTCGCCGACGTCGAACGGCGAACCTGTCGAGGGGCGGCCGGAAGGCGAAGGCGCTTCTCGCATGGCTCGGCATCTGGTCAACAACGCCGGCCTCGCCTCGCGCGGCCCATCAGTCGGAGGCGGCACGTTGGATCGATGATCGACACGGGCGTGAAGACTCCTCTGTTACGCGCGCGATTCTTCCCGGGTTGCTCGACGCGGGAGCGGGCTTCGTCGGATATCGGGTCGGTCGCGGGCCACCGGTCTGCGCCGGCGGCGGGTCTATCGCCACGCCAGTTTCGCCGTCCGGTAATCCAGCGG
>ERZ1370068.9076-contig-7881_pt1 | contig 49905 bp, 60 predicted proteins | sample MGYA00561227_ERZ1370068 | MGnify/ENA primary metagenome ERZ1370068 (study PRJEB38410, sample SAMEA6850437) | metagenome | study: Metagenomic assessment of the ecological functions of the soil: analysis of the soil microbiota associated with the... | reverse complement strand
AGTTACGTATTGCTGGACCCTGCGGCCATTCCCGAAGTAGGAAGCCGGCCAGGGCGCAGCTCGCGCCGCGTTCAGGGCGACGGGACGAGAGCACGCGCCGGAACGACATCCAGCGCTCGTTGCTCCAGTCGAACAGCATCCGATCCACCCTCAGCCCCGGCGCGTCGTGTCGTCGGTCGCGGTGATCCGAGGACGTGACCGGGGCTCGTGAGCGCGCGCCGAGACTCAGAAGGATCGGCAGCCGGGTCCTGGTGTAGGCGGCGCTGACCAGCGGAGCGGGCGGCGTCTGAGCACCAGCCACCCGCGTCGACCCGGCCACCACGATGCCGATCGGGTGAACCGGTGCCGTCGATCCGCCGGACGCAGATCGGGAACGGCGTGCTGCTGTCGATGGAAGCGGTGTCGCCGCTCCCGGGTCCGGTCGCGGCGCAGGTTCCTCGCGATGCGGAAATCCGGCAGGCCGTCGGAGCAGAAGCCGAAGCCGGAGTCGACGTCGGTGAGGAACGGGGCCGCCCCCGGGACGACGGCGTAGACGAATCCTTCTCCCGCGGTCCCGGGGTTGGGATGCCACGCGGCGGCGCAGGCGTCGAGATTGCCGGCCACGATGTCGGGCACCACGGTCGCGGCCCGATGGTGATGCGGGCCGGACGGCGTCGCTGGGATCGCGGAGAACGGTCGCGCGAGTCCCATCCGGCCCATGGGTGAGGGCAGGATGAGGATTTTCAGCTGCGGCTGGCATCGCCCGCGCCGTCGCCATTGGCGTCGGCCTGCATCGGGTTGAACGCCGTGGGACAGTTGTCGACGTCGCCGCAGACGCCATCGCCGTCGACGTCGTTGGCCGGGTCGTGCGGGCAGGTGTCGCAAGTCGTCGGAGATGCGTCCCCGTCGGCATCACCGCCGCCGCCCGCGCCGACCAGCGCGAGCGGCCGGCCGGGCACGGGCGTGGCCGGACAGACGTCGACTCAGGTTGGCCACGCCGTCGCCGTCGATGTCGCCGTCGCAGGCGTCGCCCAGTCCGTCGCGATCGAGATCGCGCTGCGTCGGGTTGGAGACGCCGGGGCAGTTGTCGCACAGGTCGCCGGCACCATCGTGATCGCCATCCGCTTGATCCGGATCGGCCACGTACGGACAATGTTATGCCGTCGGCGACGCCATCGCCGTCGGTCGGTGGCGCGCAGCAGCTCGAGGTAAAATGGGAGGGATCTCGGCGGAGCTAAGTCTGCCGCCCTGCATGACCAGGACGCCGCGGACGCTGTCGAACGTGGCCGCGTGGTCGGCCCGCGCCAGGGTGGTGTCGAGGCCGGAGCGGATGAATGCGCGCGCGCCGCTGAACAGCCGCGTCGCGGCGGTGGCGCCACCAGGACCACGTCGCCTGTGTCGCGATGCGTACTCCTGGCGGAGCGCCTGGCTGCCGAAGAACGGTCTCCTGCGCCGCACCGGGTCGTAGACCATGACGCTGCCACCGGCGGGCGGTCACCGCGGTAGTCGACCGGTGCTCGCCACCGGGCGCCGTCGAATCCCCCAGAGATCACGAGCACGTCGCCAATGAAGACCGGACCGCGGCCGCCGGCGACGACCGTCATCTGTCATCGCCGGGCGTCCCAGGTCATGCCGGGAGAGAAACGGGGATGGTGCGAGCGGACTCGCACGAGGCGCCAGACGTTGCCGCGCAGGACCCAGGTGTGTCGCCCAGGATCCGATCGCCCGCGTCCGCCGAACAGGACGAGCGCGCGCTGCGTCTCGTCGCGCGCCAGGCCGAAGTCGGCGCGCCCCGGGCATGACCATCAACTTCCGCTGCGACCACTGGTGATGCGCGTCGTATTCCCACTGGTCGCCGCATGGCGTGCCATCGGACAGGAGCTGGCTGCCGAACAGACGACGCGCTGGCGATCTGAATCACACCATGCCATGGCCTCGCCGCGCCGTGGGAGGTGGAGGTGGCGTAGACGTGCCAGGCGTGACCGTCGTAAATTCTGTCGAGCGATCGGCCGAGCTGCCGAACAGCACGACGACGCCGCGGCCCGGGTCGAACGCGCGCTCCGGCGCGCCGGGGGACGCATCCGCTGCGCTCGTGGCCCAGCAGCGGTCGGTCACCGTCGTCGGCACCATCGCGGCAGGGTCGCAGTCGTCGCCGATGCCGTCGAAGTCCGAATCGATCTGACTGGCCAGTGGCGTCGAGGGACAGACGTCGACCGGCAGCGGCACGCCGTCGCCATCAGGTCGAGAGAAGATCGGGGAGGACGATGGCGGGCAGGGCGTCGAGACTCGAGAAGACACAGTCGCTTCCCGCGGTGAGCGGCGTGCCAAGCAGGTGCAAGGGATGGAGGGTGCGGCCGGTGCAGTGGGCGTCGCGATCGACAGGAAGGCGCCCGTTCCGAGGTTCGAGGCGGTGGAAGTGGTCATGGAGGAGGTTCCGCTCGAGGAACCACTCCGGCGGGGGCGGACACCCTGGCGGACAAACGGGGTCTGGGAAGAGTGGCTGCGGCCCGCAGCTTTGCACCCTGGTCCATCCAGGGACAGGATCAGCCGATCGAAGACCGTCGCCGCGACGAGGGATCGCAGCGGAAGCCGGGCAGGTCGAACCGCGCCTGCAGCGCGCCGTTCGGATCGCTGTGCACGCCGGTGACGCCAAGCGCGAGGGTGTCGAGCGATCCGGAGTGCAGCAGACGATAGGGACGCGGCACGAACGAGTCGTACGGGTAGCTCGAGGGCAGCCAGCCGAGGAATGTCCCGTGCGCATCGTAGTTGCCGATCGCCGGGTTGCGGCGACGGCCGGTCGTCGAGCTGGTTGTTGTGGTTCCGATCCTCGGCCCCCGGTCGGAGATGGCCGTCGCCGTCGATGTCGCATTGGGGTAGAGGGGACGGCTGGATCGCAGATGCCGTTGCCGTTCGGGTCTTCGTCGATGGTGTCGAGATGGCCGTCGCAGTCCTTGTCCTCCCGCGTGGCGCCCCGCAGCCGTTCCGCGGAGTCAATCGGCCATCACCATCGCGGTCTTCGCCGGATCCAGAACACCGTTGTGGTGCAGGAAATCCTCGAATACGCGTCGAACTTGCCGTCGTGGTCGAGATCCTCGACGGAGTCAGCACGTCGGTGGTTCCCCGAAGCGGCTGCAGCGAATAGGCATGACCGTCTCCAGCCCAGGACCAGGACCAGAACGCCGCCCGTCGCCGGGCGGAGCCTTCACCGTAGGGGTAGAGGGTACCGTATTGCCGTTCTCGTCAGGGATGCGGTCGCCTCCGGGAGCAACGACGGGACGGTCATCCAGCGAAATTGTTGTGGTTGCGGTCCTCGTCTCCGTGATCGAGATGGCCGTCGCCATCGATGTCGCAATCTGGATAGAAAACGTCGTGCGGGTCGCAGATGCCGTTGTTGTTCGAGTCCCGTTGAGCGTGTCCAGATGCCCGTCGCAATCCTTGTCCTCGCGGTTGACGCCTCGCAGCCGCCGCCGCCCCCGACCCTTCACTTCCGGGTCAGACGGCCGTCGCCGTCGCGATCCTCGCCCGGATCGAGAATTCCGTTGTGACAGGAAATCCTTCGAACACGTCGAACTTGCCGTCGCCGTCCAGATCCTCGCGGACGTGCTGGATGATCAAGACCAGGGGCGGATGATCGGGAGACATCGTGGCGGGGCAGCCGACGGTCTGGGATCGCCCCAGCCGCCGGGGCCTGTCCCGGGGCGTCGACGCGGTAGTCGGGCAGGCCGTCCTCGAGATCGCCGACCGGCTGAGCCAGGCCGAGGCCGGCAGGGGTGCTGCCGTTGGCCGTGTCACCGGCGCCAAGAACGAAGAACGATCCGGTCGGGGCCGCGCCGCGTCGGTCAGGAGCGACCGGCGGACGGCTGGATCGCCGCCCCAGGACGGCAACGCTGATCCCCGGCGGACAGTCGGCATGCGCTGCCGGTGTGCCGGCCACCCAGACGGTGAACAGGGTCAATAAAAGATGATGGGCGGACAGACGGGGTACGACCGGCGGGGCGGGGTGAGAGGCATGGCGCGCAGACCGGCACCCTTGCAATTCTGGCGATCGCGAGCGAGACTGGCCGGCAGAGCTGTCCGGCTTTACGTGTTCGTATTTACCTCACGGTCATCCATGGGGAGTCGTGGAATTGGTCACGGATCGCTGACTTCGCACCGCGTGCCCGGTCGTGGCTTGACAAGGGGGGCGAGTCGGCGTATCTGAGAAGCACCCCCATGCGCGCTCTGACCAGACTGCTGCTCGCCCTGGTGGCGTTGCGCGCGGCGACGGGCCAGACGCTCACTGCCGCGACGGGCGCCACCGTGACCATCACCCCGGCGGCGCCATCAACGCCAGCACCTACAACACCGGCTCCTTCGTCATCACGAACACATCGTCGGGTACGACGCGGATCACGCGGGTGCGGATCGATCTGACGACGGCGCTGTTCCCCGACCTCGTCTACGATCCGAACGGGACGGCGGGCGACACGGTCGCGAAATGCTTCACGAACGACGGCGACGGCGGCAACGTCGGACTGGTCGCCCCGGCTGACCTCGTGCGCCACGCCGTTCGGCGGGCCGCACGACGGCGGGTACGACACGCTACAGATCGACTTCACCTCGTTCACGCGCCTCGCGCTCATTCCAGTTTCCGGTCGACGTCGACCCGACGACCATCAAGGGGCCACTGCCCCTGGTCCGAACGAATCGGGGAGCGTGTCGGGACTCGATCTGACCGGCGCGACCATCACGATCACGCTCAGCGACCTTCGGTTCTATCGGGGCGCTGCTTCCGGGTGCCGGGGAGCGACGGCTCGTGCACCGTCACCTTGAACACGACGCCGCCTCGCGGCGCCCGGACTCGTGCTCCTCGGAGCCCCGGCTTCTACCGGCCACCGTCGTCACGCCGGCGCAGACGGCGCACGTGACCGGCCCGGCCAGCGCACAGGTGGCGCTCCTGCAGGTCGAGGCGGGGCTGTTCACCGCCGGCCTGACGTCGGGGGATTCGACATCGATCCGTTCGAGGCCAACTCCGCGATCCCTGGTCAACGAGTACGACGCGACCATCGGCCTTCCGGGAGCGTCGACATTCCGGTGACGCTGACGCGCACCCCAGCGCCGATGGCGGGCTCAACCACCTCGTCGCGGTGGTGAAGAATGCCCCCTGGGGTCACCGGCGCTTTTCGCCGCTGACCCTGCTCGATTTGCGACGATTGCACCGCCCCACCGCTGCGCCAGCCGGCTCGATCTCGACCTGGCCGGTGACCTGTCGTGGACCCCGCTGCCGGGCGCTCCCTCCTACGACGCCGTCAAAGGAGACTCTGCCTCCCGCGCCGACCCGTTCCTACATCCTCGAGCGTCCTGTCGTCCCGGCCGACCGGCAGGCCGGCACGTCGCTGGCGGACCCGGACGTCCCGGATATCGATCACGGCTGGTACTACGTCGTCCGGGGCGCTCGGCTGCGGCGGAAACAGCACATGGGACGACGGCGTCGGCGCGGGCGATCGACTCGCGCGACGCGGCCATCGACGCCGCCCCGGCCTCCTGCCCGTAGCCTGGACCCTGTCGCGAGCTCCAGCCTGGCGCGCTCCGATCCGGACAGGTCCCCGCGCGATAGAATGGCCTCCCCCACGAGGTCCGGGACGGATGAGCGATTCGGATCACCACCACGACCGCTGCGACGGCGCGACTGCGCGCCGCACTTCGCGATCGGTTCGGGCTCGAGGAGTTCCGGCCCGGGCAGGAGGGAGGCGGCTGCCGCGGTGCTGGCCGGCCGCGACCTGGTCGCCGTGATGCCGACCGGGGCGGGGAAGTCGCTCTGCTTCCAGCTACCGGCGCTCCTTCTCGACGGCGTGACCATCGTCGTGTGCCCCCTCATCGCCCTGATGAAGGACCAGGTCGATCGCCTGCGCGCGCTCGGTCTCGCGGCCGCCGGCGATTCATTCCGGTCTCGCGGCGCGCTGACCGGGGCTACGGCGGAAGTCGATCTGGCCGCCGGGCGTTCTCCAGCCTTTCTGTACGTCGCGCCGGAGCGGCTCGGCTCGGGCGGCGTTCCAGGCGGCGCTGCAGCGCGCCCGGGTGACGCCGCGTGGTGATCGATGAGGCGCACTGCATCAGCCAGTGGGGTCACGACTTCAGGCCGGACTACGGCCGCCCGGCGGAGCTGAGACGCAGGCTCGGCGTCCCCGCGGCCGCCTTCACCGCGACCGCCACTCCCGAAGTGCGCGCCGACGTCGCGCGCCAGCTCGGGATGAACGATCCGCTCGAAGTGGTGACCGGATTCGAGCGCGCCCAACCTCGACGCTCGAGGTCGAGCCCTGCCGCGCCTGCGCCGACAAGATGAGCGCCGTCGACCGTCTGCTGCGCGACCCGGGACCGCCCGGGATCGTCTATGCGGCGACACGCAAGAATGTCGAGCGCTGGGCGGAGCACCTGACGTCGACCGGCCTGCGCGCCGCGGCGTACCACGGAGGCCTCGCCGACGCCGAGCGCACGCGGGTGCAGGACGAATTCCTCGCCGGCCGCCTCGACGTCATCGCGGCCACCAACGCGTTCGGCATGGGAATCGACAAGCGCGACTCTGCGTTTCGTCCTGCACGCCGACGTGCCGGGCAGCGTCGAGGCCTATTACCAGGAGGTCGGGCGGCGCGGGGCGCGACGGGCTGCCGGCGCGCGGCACGCCGCTCGTTCTCGCCGGGCCGACGTGCGCACGCAGGAGTTCTTCCTCGAAGGATCGAACCTGTCCCCGGAGACCTTCCGGCGCGTCTGGCGCCTGATGGGCGAGGCTGGGGACGACGCGGTGATCGAGACGGCAGCGGCGACGCCGCTGCGTCGATGGCGGCCTCGACCGCGGCACGCCTGCTGCGCCGGGCGGCGCAGACGCTGGAGGTGGAGGCGGGCGCCGGGGAACTCGCCGATCGATTTCCCGGCGCAGGCCGAGAAGGCGCGGCGCGATCGCGCCCGCCTCGACACGATCCTGCGCTACGCCTTCGGGCGGCTGCCGGACGCGGTTCATCTACGACTATTCGCCGGCGCGGGAGAAGCGCGGCGCCATCCCGCGCTGCGGTACGTGCGACGTTCTGTCTCGGCTGGCGCCGCGCCCGAGGGACGGCCGCTCGACGACCGCGAGTACGAGCAGGTCCGGCCGTCGCCCTTTCCGCCGTGGCGCGGCTGCCGGCGCGGTTCGGCGTCGAGCGGATCGCGCAGGTGCTGACCGGAAGCCGGAGTCGCGAGATCACCGAGCGTGGTCTCGACCGCCTCCCGACCTTCGGGCGGCTGGCGGAGAAGAAGATCGACGACGTAAGCGGCTCCTCGGACGTCCTAATCGAGGCGGGGCTCCTGGAGCGGCGCGGCATCGAAGGCGGCCGGCCGGGCGCCTTCGTCCTGGCGCTGCAGCGAGGAGGGCGCGGTCGTGATGCGCGCCGAGCGCCGGCCGCTGCTGCCGATGCCGGAGGCGCGCCGCCGGGCGGCGGCCGCCAGGAGCGCCAAAACCGTGCGCACCGGTCCGGTCGGGAAGGGCTCGGATGGTCGCGAGCGCCGCCGGGAGTGAAGCGCGGGCCGGACGCGAACCTCCTGCTGCGGCTCAAGACCTGGCGGGCCGGATGAAGCGCGGCGCCGTGGCGTGCCCGCGTTCGTGGTCTTCCACGACACGACGCTGGCGTCGCTGGCCGAGCCTGCGGCCGCTCGATCGCGGGGTCTCGGCGCCGTCCGTGGCATCGGGCCGGCGAAGATCGCGGCCTATGGCGACGTCCCGCTGCGCGTCCTGCGGGGGAGACGTGAGGAGAGATCGATGGACTGCCGCGGCGTCGATCGTCCTGGTGACGACGGTCGCACTGACTGCGGCGTCTCTGACCTGCCGGCGCTGTCGGTCAGCTTCGCCGCGGCCGGCCCGGCCGCGACGACGCCCGGCGCGAAGAGCTGCTCGCCGCGGCTCCAGGCGTACTTCGCGGCCGACTTCAAGGACGCCGACTACCAGAAGAGGGCATTCCAGAAGATCGCGTCGGCCTGGAAGCGGCCGAAGGAATCCCCGCGGCCGGCGCGAAGGCGGTGGTGATCACGTCGATCGCGGCGAGCGGCGCGGCTTCGTCGCCGGTGCTGCACATGAAGAGCGCCTCCGATATCTGGGACGCCGCCGCGCTCGCGGCGGTGCGGGCGGCGGCGCCCTTCGATCCGCTGCCGAAGTCGTACCCGCATCCGTCGGTCGAGGTCCACTTCCACTTCGAATGCGCGACCCCGGATGTTTCCCGGTGAGGCTCCCCGGGCATCTAACTTGCCGCGCCGCCGCTTCGGGCGCATCGTATCGGGTCAAGAAGGAGGATTCCTCATGCGCGCCGCCGTCCTGAAGCAGCACAACAAGCCGCTGGTCGCTCGAAAACGTCGCGGATCCGCAGCCGGCTGCGGGCAGGTCCTGATCCGCATCCGCGCCAGCGGCATGTGCGGCACCGACGTGCACGTGCATCACGGCGTTCTTCCCGCTCGAGCTTCCCAAGATCGTGGGGCACGAGCCGGTGGGGGAGATCGTCGCGCTCGGGCCCGGCGTGACCGGTCTGCGCTCGGGCGATCGCGTCGGGGTGTCGTGGCACCAGCACGGCGAAGGCCGCCGCCGCTTCTGCCAGATGGGGCGCAGCCTCTATTGCCCCGGAGGCACAGACCTGATGAACCTCGGCGGCGGCAACGCCGAGCCTGATGCTCGCCTGGGCCGACGGCTGCACGCTCGTGCCGGCGGGGCTCGACGACGCGGCCGCGGCGCCCATCTTCTGCGCCGGGTACACGGTGATGAGCGGCCTGCGGAACGCCGACCTGAAGCCGGGTGAGCGGGTCGCGGTCCTCGGCATCGGCGGCCCGGGCATCTCGCCATCCAGTTCGCCAAGGCACTCGGGCTCGAGGTTCGCGCTGATCGGCACGGCCGCGAAGAAAGACGAGGCAAAGAAGCTCGGCGCCACCGACGTCATCGTCGCCAGCAGTGGATCTCGGCGCCGCGCTCCTGGCGGCGGGTGGTGCGGACGTCATCCTCCGGCAACACCAACTCGGCGGCGCACGCTACGCAGGCGCTCGGGTCTCCGGCCGGAGGGAAGCGGTTCGTGAACATGGGCGCCCTCGACGGCCGATCCAGGCCGACGCGCTGCTCCCTGCTCACCCGGCAGGCGAGAATCATCGGCAGCACGCAGAACCACCGCCGCGATCCCGTCGAGGCGCTCGAGCCTCACGGCCTCCGGCGCAAGCGTGCGGCCGCAGATCGAGACCTCATCCTCTGGAGAAGGCGAACGACGTGCGCGATCGGCTGGCGGCGGGGAAGCGTGCGTGGTACCGGCGGTGCTGCTGACGCTCTGGAGGGCTCGGCCGCCGGGACCGGGGAAGGCGTCTGGTCGAAACCAACGCGGAAGGTCCTAGCCGCAGGCGCAGGGGTCCAGGCGTGAGTCCGGCGCGGCGGGTGACTTGGGGTCCGCGATCGGCAACGAAGCGCCGCCGCGCGTCTTCCGCTCTCCTCCCGCCGCGTCAGCAACCATCCGGCCGAAGCTGCGTCTCCCCAGGATCCCGCCGACGATGACGCGTCGCTCGGGAAGTGCCGCTGGGCCTGAGGAGCTGACGCGGTGTTTAACCACTGGCGGCGCGCCATCAGGCCACGCCGCCGCCATAGGCTCACACCCACGGCAACCTGGCAGCGATGCTCCTTGTAGACGCCGCTGAAGACCGTGGCGAGCGGCGAACGCGCCCATCGCGTGCGTCTCCGACGGGAACGAGTCGGGCAGGTGATTCGCCGGCGTCGTGGATGGAACTCCAGGAAATCGCCGGTCGCGTGTTGACGACGGACGCGTGCGCGCCGAGATCTCCCTTGAGTGGCTGACGCCGGGGAGCACCGATCGTCGAGCAGCGCCTCGGCCGAGCGGTGGCTGAGCCTTCGACAGCTTGTCGTGGCCGCTCCAGCGGGCCGACGCAGCAGGTGGTCCCGAGCAGGACCGCCCTTGCAGCGCCGCCGCCGTTGCCGAGCGAGGTGCGGAAGAGATGGGCCGAGGTGGTGCTGCGTGATCGCCGTGGTCCATCTGCGGCTGGAAGCGTGCGCTCGAGTCCGCAACGTCGGGGTCCTCCGCCCGCAATGCGGCTGAGGAGATCGTGCTATGGCGGGTGCCGGCGGCAGCAGCGGCGCGGAGCGAACGCCGGCCATCTTTAGAACTCGGAAGCGCCACTGCAGGTGCAGGTGAACAGGTACTTCTGGCCGCGTGAAGAAACGGGGTCAACGCAGCAGATTGGTGCGCCAGTAAGGCTTTTCTCCGTTCCGCCGCGGAGGTCTTCGGCTGCGGATGCGTCCTCCGCGCTGGGGCGGTTCTCCGCGGCGGGGGCGGATGCCGCGGCGGCTGGAGCGGGATCGTCCGCCGCGCTCGGCCCGCGCGGGCAGGTGGGACGAGGCGCCACCAGCACTGACGATTGCGGCGGCCGCGGGGACCGGGAACGTGATGGAAGCGGTTCAAGACCGCGTGAAGCGCCTCATGCGGAGCAAAGCTTAGGGAGCCATTCCCGCGGAGGACCAGGAGATCTCCTTCGGCCCCTGGCACTCTCGATCGTGCGGCCGTTGATTATTTCTCGGACAGGCTCCAGCCTCTTCCCTCCCGGAGGCGATGATGACCCTGGTGGTTTCGATTCTGCTCTTCGGCCTTGTTCTTCTCGGCCCCGAGCCTGTCGACGCCCGGCGGCTTCTCTTCATCGCCTTCTTCTGCGGGCGGGGCGCGCTCGTCGGCGTCCTTGACAGGCCTGGGCCTTTTGGGGCCGGTCTGGATGCAGCGGCTCCTCCATCACTTCGATCCTGCCGATCGCCTTCCTGCTCGTCTCCCGCCGGCCGCTCCTCGAAATGGATGAAGCGCGGCGCGAGCCGCAGCGGCCCGCGGTCGACGCGATCGAAGGGCGTGACCGGGCGATCCTGACCGGAGCAGACCCGCTTTCGGCGGGCGGCGTGGGCAAACGCCGAGCCTGCGTGGCACTTCCATGGTCTGTCCAGGCCGCCGGGAGAGCCGGGCCCCGCCGAGCGGTGGCAAGCGTCGCCCGGTGGAGCGGGTGGATTGGATTGAGCCCGCGCGGTGCGGGCGGATTGTGACGAGAGCCCGCGGGGGATCGATGTCGCCGATTCTGATCGTCGTCGTGTTCCCTGGCCTTCCCGGTGCTGATCATCATCGCGCAAGACGGCCGTCGTCGTTCCGCAGCAGAGCGCCTACGTCGTCGAGCGGCCTGGCGGGCGCTACCACGCCATCGCTGCCACGCGGAGTTCCACGTCCGCTGCTGCCGTTCGTCGACGTCATCCGCTACCGCCACTCGCTGAAGGAGCAGCGCGGTCGACATCCCGGCGCAGGTCTGCATCACGCGCGACAACGTGCAGGTCGGCGTGGACGGCGTGCTCTACCTGAAGGTGCTGAACCCCGAGCGCGCCTCGTACGGCATCTCCGACTACACTGTTCGCGATCATCGCAGCTGGCGCAGACCAACCTGCGCAGCGAGGTGGGCAAGATCGATCTCGACCGCACCTTCGAGGAGCGCACCAACATCAACACCGCAGGTCGTCACGCGAGCTCGACAAGGCGTCGGAGCCGTGGGGCGTCAAGGTGCTGCGCTACGAGATCAAGAACATCACGCCGCCCGCACGACATCCTGGCGGCGATGGAAAGCAGATGCGCGCCGAGCGCGAGAAGCGCGCCGTGATCCTGCACGTCCGAAGGCACGCGCGACGCCGCGATCAACAACGCCGAAGGCGAGAAGCAGCAGGTGATCAAGGCGTCGGAGGCGAAGAAGCACAGCAGATCAACGAGGCCGAGGGGGCCGCCGCGGCGATCCTGGCGATCGCCGGCGCGACTGCCGAGGGGCTGCGCAAGGTCGCGGAGCAGATCCAGATTCCGGGCGGGACCGAGGCTGTGCAGCCTGCGGGTGGCGGAGCAGTACATCGCCCGATTCGCGAGCTCGCCAAGGCCGGCAACACCTTCGTGATCCCGGCGAACATCGCCGACCTGACCTCGATGTTCGCGCTGGCGACCAACATCCTCGGTTCGTGGTCGGGCGCGGCCGGCGGCCGCCCGCCGGGCCGTCAGCGGTTCCGCCGGTGCGCCCGTCGCCGCAGACCCCGCCCGATGCGCTGAAGCGGACCGTCGCCGCGACCCCTGGGTTCAATCATCGCCCTAGGAATCGGAACCGCCAGAGTCACCGCCGAGGTCGCCGCCTCCGGAGATCGGCTCCACCCGGATCACCACCGAGATCGTCCCCGCCACCGAGATCGCCGGCGCCACCGCCGACGTCGGAGTCACCCCCGAGATCGGAGTCGCCCCCGAAACCCGATCCGCCGAGATCGCCGAACGAATCCGATTCCGACTTGCGCTCGGCGCCGGAAACGGCGAAGGTTGGAGAACAGCCGCTCGAGATCGCGGCCATTGGCATTTCCGGGCAGTGGGGCTTTTCGCTCCCCATCACGAGGAACTCGAAGCGTTTGGAGCACTTGCGGCATTTGTATTCATACAACGGCATGAAACGGTCTCCTCGCACGGGCAGGCATGTTATCGACGCCGGCGCATCATATTAGTACCAGCGCCGTCTGAGGGGTCCCGAGGACCGCGGCCGGACGGCGTCACCCACGACGTTCCTCCTCGATGCTCGGTGTTGATCTCGTAGTCGATCTCGGCGGGCTTCAGCGTAGATGCAGCGGCTCGACGGCGTACACCTGGTCTGGCCTCGATCTTGAAGAATACCTGGTCGCCGTAGCGCTCGCGCCAGTCGGGGCCGAGCAGCGGGTCCGACGTCGTGCACCTTGAGGCCGATCGGTGCCGCTGGTGCCGTGCGGGTACTTCCGTCGAAGCCGTCGGCGACCGAGTGCGACGAGCGCGCCGGCGGTGTCGACGTCGTGGCCGCGTGTTGCCGGGCGCGAGCGCGGCGATGGCGGCGCGGTTCGCCTTGAGCGTGGCGGCGAAGAGTTTCTCGACCCAGGCGGGCGCCCGTTCGCCCGGCTTTGCGGACGTAGCGCCATGCGCTGGATGTCGGCGCAGTACCCTTCGTACGACGCGCCCCAGTCGATGCGCAGCGACGTCGCCGTGCTGAATGACCCGGTCGCTCGGCTCGAGTGGCCGCGCGACCGGCCCGACGACGATCGCACCCGAAGGCGAGCGCGCATCCCATGGTCGCGCCGACGCGCGCCATCCAGTCGCCGAGCGCGCGCTCGCGTGGTGGTGCCGGGCTTGATGCGCTCGGGCGTGAGCGCCGACCCGATGACCTTCTGCGTGACCGCACGGCCTCCTCGAGCGCGGCGATCTCCATCGGCAGCTTGCGCGCCAGGAGCGACACGACGATCTGCTCGGACGAGGTGAAGCGCGCCACGGCCTGATCGGGCCGAGAGTCTCCGCGAGGTAAGCCGCGCAGGCCGCACGGTCAGGCCGTCCGCGATGGTGACGTCGCGCGACATGTTGACCGGCGAGCGCGCGCGGCGCCAGCGCGTCGACCAGCTTCTTGAGGTGCGGCTTCACGCCCTCCGACTTGTAGGCGATGACCTCGTCGAACAGGCCGGTCTTCCGGATCGGCTCGACGTCGTACGAGGCGGCGAATGGCGATGCGGCGGAAGGCGCCGTCCTGGTGCGCGAACAGGAACGCGCCGCGCGCCACGATGTGCTCGATGCCGAAGACCGGCAGGATCGGGTCCGGGCGTGTTCTCGCGCGTGAAGGTGAGCCAGGCGTCGGTCGACTGCCTGCGCATGATGCGCGGCAGGAGCGTCGTGATGCCGGTCGCGGCGGATGGCCGCGTGCGATCGACCGCCGGCCGGCCGGCGCGTGAATCGGGCGCGGGCGTCATGGACGATCCCTCGTGGGGGAGCGGTGCTGATGGAAGCGGGGATGAACGCGACGATGCGCAGCGGCGCCGCCCGAGCCGCCGGCGATCTTCATCGGCAGCGCGGCGACCCAGGCGCCGGTCTCGGGCAGCTCGCTCGAGGTGCGCCACGTTCTCGAGGCCGGGACGTTCGCCGCCGTCGACGACCTGGTGCACGATGAAGTCCTGCGACGGACCGTAGTCGATGCTGGCGGTGTCGACGCCGAGCGCCGCGACGCTGCGCGCTCGCCGACCAGGATCCGCGCCGCCTCGCTGCCGTAGCGACGGGAAGTGGAGGTGCGTGCGCGTCGCCCGGCGTGTCGTCGCCGAAGTAGCGCTTGCGGTCGGGCCAGCGCCGCCCCAGCCGGTGCGCAGCAGCACGATGGCGCCCGTCGGGATCGCCGCCGTGCGGCGCTCTCCCAGGCGCGCAGGTCGGCCGCTGTCAGACGGTAGTCGCGGGTCGGCGGCGGCCTTGGCGCGCACGTCGATGACGACCGCCGGCGGCGATCAGCTGCTCGAGCGGCACCGATCGGCGCGTCCGCCCTTCTGCGGCGAAGTGGATCGGCGCGTCGAGGTGCGTGCCGCCGTGCTCCGGGGCGCAGAAGGTGTTGGCGGAGTAGAAGCAGCCGCCCGCCGTCGGACCGTGCGAAGAGCGGCTTCAGCTCGAAGGCCGAGGGGACGTCGGCCAGTAGAGCGTCGTGCGCGTCGAACGGCCAGGTGAGGTCGACCGACGCGGCGCGCTGCGCGAGGTCGACGCCGGCGGCTGATGGCCGCCGAGCTCTGCGCCGATGCGCGGCGGAATCGCGTCGAACGGCGATGTCGAGCACCGGATACTCGCGCCAGTCCTTGTAGTCGAAGTGCCACCACTCGTACGGGTAGACGAAGAATCCTTCGCGCTCCATCGCGGCGCGCAGCAGGTCGCGGCGCTCGGCGCTCTCCGGCGGCGCCGCCGCCGTACGGTGGCAGGGCGCGCGGGCTCGATCTCGTCGTCGTAGGCGCTCGGCATGGCGACCTGCGCGCCCGGTCGGCCAGCGAGTCGTAAGGCGTCAGGTCGACGGCGCAGCCGCGGTTGTGCTTGAGCCGAGCGCCGGGTCGGCGACGAAGATCTTCTGGTCGTCCGGCGTGACGTCCCAGAAGAGCCGTGGTCACCGCCCAGGGACGATAGCCGTCGAAGATCGCCAGGCCGTACCCCTGTCGCGCGAGCGCGCGGTGCACGCGCACGAGCGCCTCGGCCGCGCGGACGCTGCAGGAAGCGCGCGCGCCTCGTGTAGACGGCGCGGCCGGTGAAGTTGTTCGTGGTGCGCGTAGCGGATGTCGAGCTGGATGGTCGGGTCGAGCGTCGACGACCTCGACCAGGTCCGGGGGTCCGCATCGGACCGGCTCGACCGGCGGACCGGTGGCGGTGGCGTGGTTGTCGTCGGTCTTCGTCGGGGCCGCGGACTTTCGGCGCGACAGGCGCGCCGGCGCTGCCGATGGCGACGCGCGGTCCCGAATGCGGGCCGCCGCGATGGCGCGCTCAGGATGCGAGCGTGGCGCATGCGACTCCCTGCTCGTGTCCGGTCGCCGCCCATTATGCCCGAGATGGCGCAGGTCGCGCGGATCGCGCCAACGCCGCGCCGGGCCGCGGGCGCCGCTCAGCCGAGAGGTCTTGAGTCCGACGCCGTCGTGGCGGCAGCCGGTGCGCCGGCCGAGACCGCCATGGCGTTGTTGTCCGGGCTGCGGATCGATCAGCTTGTTGAGCGGATCGATGCCGGCCTTCTTCGGCTCGGCGTCGACCGACGACCTGAAGCGTCTCTGTCGGCCTCGGTCGATGTGGTGCTCTCGAGCGACAGCAGCTTGCCTTGCGGACGGAGACCCTTCGGCCCTGTCGCCGAAGACGCCGATATCGATCCAGTCGTCGAGCGTCGCGGGCGTCTCCTTGCCCTGGCCGTCGGCGCGGAACTTGGCGGCTGCGACCTCGAGGCTGCACGACGTACTTGCCGTCCGTCGCGCTTCGTCCAGGTGGCGCTCTCGCGCCTTGTTGTCGTAGAGCGTGATGTTGCGGAAGAGGTCGTCGAGGATCGCCTGGCGATCGCGCGGGCACCGCCTGCTTGATGAAGTCGAGGAACTCCGGGCGTGTAGGTGTAGGGCGGCTCCTGGAACGTCACCGCCGTCGACGTAGGCGCCGAGCGCCTGGTTGAGCGGCTCCTCGCCGACGTAGTCGCTGCAGGGCGTACATCACCAGGCTCCCTTGCGGTAGTGGATGTAGGGCTGGTTCTCGACCAGGTACGAGCGGCAGCTCCTCGATCCGCTCGCCGCCGCGGCCCCGCAGGTAGCGGTCGAGCTCGTAGCTGCAGGAAGCGGCGCATCTTGTCGCGGCCGTACTCCTTCTCCATCACCATCAGCGCGGAGTACTGCGACATGCGTCTCGGACAGCATGGTCGCCGCCCTGCACGTTGCCGCCCATCACCTGGTGCGCCCACCACTGGTGCGCCACCTCGTGCGCGGTGACGTAGAAGACGTAGTCGATGCGCGTCGGGCTTGTCGTCGAGCCGCGCGATGAAGCCGATGCTCTCCGAGAACGGGATGGTGTTGGGGAACGACTGCGGCGAAGCGTGGCGTAGCGCGGGAACTCGAGGATGCGCACCTGGCGGTGCTGGTACGGGCCGAAGTTCGTGGTGAAGTAGTCGAGCGACTTCTTCACCGCGTCGATCATCCGGTCGACGTTGTAGGGGTGGTCGGGGTGGTAGTAGACCTCGATGGCGACGTCGTTCCACGCGGTCGCGCTTCACCGCGTAGCGGGCCGACAGGTAGGCGAAGAAGTCGAAGATCGGCGCGTCCATCTCGTAGTGGAAGTAGCGCCGCCCGTTCTCGGTCCACTCGCGCTTGCAGATACCCGGGCGCCAGCGCGATCTGGTCCGGGCTGGTGCTGACCGTGGTCGTCGAAATGCACCCAGTCGGCCTCGCTCGAGAGGTAGTTGCTCATCCGCGCGCCGCGGCGTCGTCGATCTTCGGAGAAGCGCTGCACCGGCGGCAGGCCGCGCCGGCGGCGCTCGTTCGGGTCGTCGAGCTCGAGCCGCTTGACGTAGCCGACGTGCGGGAAGTAGTCGAAGCTCGTCGAAGAAGGTCCCGTTGTAGACGAATCGTGTTGCGCGCGCCGTTGTTCACGAAGCCGTGGTTCGGATGCGCGCAGATCGAACGTCACCTGCAGCGCGTCGCGCCCGGAGCCAGCGGCGGGTCGAAGCTGGTAGATGCGGTAGCCGAGCTCCGTTGTCCTCCATCTCGAGCGTGCGCCCCGGGACTTCGAGGCGTCGCGCACGGTCATCTCGGGTTCAGCGAGAGGTGCAGGCGATCCGATCGGCGCTGTCGGTCTTGTTCGCGCAGCGTGTAGCGCCCGCGGATCGTCGACCGAGCGCTCGTCGGGACGGATGTCGACGTCGGCCTGGACGTCGGTGATGCGCGGGTGCTCGGCAGGTCCTCAGATACTGCCGGTACTTCTTCTCGTAACTCGGCCTGGCGGTCGAGCCGGGTCTTCGTCGGGAGGTAATGGTTCAGGATGTTGGTGTTGTAGAAGACGAAGCCGCCGGTCGCCAGCGCGCCGCAGAACGCCAGCGCCATGAAGGCCGTCGCGGGAGCGGTCAGCCGGCCGCGGGCGATGCCGCAGCAGCGCATGGCGCGAGCCGCGGCTCGGTGCCGCGCACCCAGAGCAGGTGCGCGATGCCCACCAGGACGGCGCAGACGCATCCCCAGTAGAGGATAGAACCAGAGCGAGCGGCTGCACGAAGTGGCCGTAGCTGGTTCATGTCGGAGTAGGGGCTCTCGGGAGCCGATGCCGAAGCGGTACAGGTGATGCTCGAGGCGGACGCAGGCGGGCTGCAGCCGCTCGCGAGGTAGAACAGGCCGTCGCGACGATCCAGCCGACGAACTTGTTGTCCACCACGACCTGGACGAAGACGCAGAGCGCCGCGAGGAAGAGGTACGGGATCACCTGCGACGAGGAAGAGCCCTTTCAGGTACAGCAGGATCTCCGGATGCGACGAATCCGCGAAGCCTGGACCTGCACGCCGATCCCGACCACACGTCGCCGCCGAGCATGCGCGACCAGGAGGACCCCTGCCAGCGCGGCCAGCTTCGACGCCCAGAAGACCCAGGTCGGGGACCGGCAGGGCGTCGACCATCTCCGACAGCCGCAGGTTCCGATCGCGCCAGACCATGTCGCCGGCTGTAGAACGTCAGGATCGAGGAACAGGAAGAGGCCGAACGCTCCCAGTCGATCGCCTCAGCATGATCAGGTTGGTGACCGGATAGACCTGGCGTTCCGTAGACAGGTCGTCCAGGGCCTCGAACGGAGCGGCGACGACAGTTGAGAGCCGCGAACATCAGCATGATCAGGAACGGGACGCCGCGCACGGCGCCGCTGGCCTCGATGCGTGCCTGGCGCGGGAACTGGCTCCAGCTCGCCGTCGCCGCGCCGAACACCTGCGCCGCGGGCGCGACAGCTGCGGCCGACTGCGCCGGGGCCGCGGCCGGCGCCAGCGCGGGAACGTCGTCGGTCGCCGTCGCGCGGGCGCGTTCGCGGCGCGGCCGGCGCTCACTCCGCCGGTGAAGCGCGAAGCGCGCCCAGGTGAGCCCCAGCGCCAGCGCCCGACGCGCCGAGCCACAGGCAGGCGGCTCGCTCAGGAGGCTCGCCGGCGAGCGGGCATCATTCCGGTGTTCTTCTCGGCCACGGTCCAGTAGCGCGGTCACCAGCTCGGAATGCGCCGAAGCCGTAACGGATCGACCAGCGCCGCGAGCCTGCGGTTCTGCCAGATCGCCGCAGGAAGAGTCGCGGCGATGCGCCCAGCCCACGAAGAAGACGACGACGCCGGCGTAGGTGTAGCAGCAGGCTGCGCGTCAGGGTCGCGAGCGCGAAGAAGATCAGGCGCCGTGATGATCAGGATTCGGCAGCACGAACGCCAGCATCGAGAAGACGTACGGCGCCAGCAGGAACGGGCCGACCCGCTCCGGCTCGAGCCACGGCATCATCCGCCGATCGACCACGCCGAGCAGGACCCCGATCGTACACGAGCCACGACACGGCGAGCGAGCCCGCGAGGCGGCCGAACAGGTAGTCGGCCCTTGCGAAGCGGCAGCGAGAAGAAGATCGCATCGGCCCGGGTCTCGTAGTCGCGATGGCACGCTGGTTCGCGGCGAACGCGGTCGTCAGGAAGGTCCCGATGACCGTCATCACCAGCAGGATCTGCATGAGTACGAAGGGCGCGTTCCGGTTGACGCTGCCGATCGAGCCGCCGAGCGATGACGACGTCGGTGGTCACGGCTCCGAACGTCATCAGGAAGAAGAGGATCGAGCGCGATCCAGAAGAGCGGCTGGCGGAGCTGGTAGCGGACCTCGAAGGCGAAGATGCGGCCGAGCATCGGCGTCAGGCGGCGCCTCGGCGTCGCGGGCCGTCGCGCAGGGTCGAGAAGTAGACGTCCTCGAGGTCGACCGGCGCCGCCTCGAACGACGGGTCAGGGCGCTCCGGCCGCCACGACGTGGATCGCCGTGCGGCCCGCGACCAGGTGCGTCGAGATCACCGTGGTCGCGCTCGTACGCCGGCGAGCTGCTCGCGCGCGCACGATCTTCTTCCAGACCCGTGCCGCGCAGCGCGTCGATCGTGCGCGCTGCGGATCGCCGCTCAGGAGGACCCGCTCCGCTGGCGATGATCGCCATGCGGCTGCACAGGTCGCTCACGTCCTCGACGATGTGGGTCGAGAGGATGACCACGACGTTCTCGCCGATCTCGCTCAGCAGGTTGTGGAAGCGCAGCGCGCTCGGCGGGATCGAGTCCGGCGGTCGGCTCGTCCACGATGATCAGCCGCGGGTTGCCGAGCAGCGCCTGCGCGATCCCGAAGCGCTGCTTCATGCCTCCCGAGAAGTCGCCGAGCCGGCGCTTGCGCACGTCCCAGAGGTTGGTGCGCTGCGAGGATCGCCTCGACCGATCTCCTTGCGCGCGCGCGCGGTCGACGATGCCCTTCAGGACGGCGAAGTGGTCGAGCATCTCCGAGCGCCGAGACCTTCGGATAGACGCCGAACTCCTGCGGCAGGTAGCCGAGCGATGCGCCGCACGGCGTCCTTCTGCTGCAGGACGTCGATGTCGCCGAACGTGATCGCGCCCGCGTCGGGCTCCTGCAGCGTCGCGATGGTGCGCATGAGAGTCGACTTGCCGGCGCCGTTCGGCCCCAGGAGCCCGAACATGCCGGCGGGGATCTGGAGCGTGACGCCGTCGAGGCCCGCACGCCGCCCGGATAGGTCTTCGAGACGTCAACGATGACGAGTTCGGGGTCATGCCGCGGTTTCCTCCCATGCCGGTGCGCGCTTCCGGGTCTGGATGATTGGACCGGCCCGTGTCTCGGACCGGCCCGTGTTACGCCGGCGGGGAGGATCAGGTTCAGGTTTGGCGGCTCCGGCGTGGTAGTTCAGGTGGGCGGGCCGCTTCGGCATCGGCGCCGGCTGGGCGGCAGGCGGTCCATGACCGCCTTGACCGCCTGCCTCGAGCTGGGTGTCGTGGCCCGCGCGCCACGGCTGGCCGGGTCGAGGTCGACGTCGATGTCGGGATCGACGCCGTGGTTCTCGACGTCCCATTTCCCCTGAAGGTCGTAGAACGCCACCCGTGGAGCGGTCACCGTGCCGCCGTCCATCAGCACCGGGTAGTCGTAGATGCCGACCAGGCCGCCCCAGGTGCGCTTGCCGACCAGCGGGCCGATCTTCGCCTGCTGGAACGACCAGGGCATGAACGTCGCCGCCCGAGCCCGGCGTACTGGTTGATGATCATCGCCTTCGGTCCGAGGATGGAGCCGAGGGGCTCGAGAAGTCGGCGCCGGTCGCGGGTGGTCAGCGGCTGGTCAGCGTGCGCTTCAGGACGTCGATGATGTAGTCGGCGATGTAGCCGCCGCCGTTGTTGCGCTCGTCGATGATCGCCGCCTCGCTTGATCGACCTGCGCGAAGTAGTAGCGGTTGAAGCTGGCGTAGCCGCGGTCGGCGGTGTCGGGCAGCCAGACGTAGGCCAGCCGGCCGCCGCTCAGCTCGGTCGACCTGCGCGCCGGTTGCCCTCGATCCAGGCCAGGTTGCTGCAGGCCCGTCTCGCTCGCGACCGGCACCACCGTGACGTCGCGCGCGCTCGCCGCCGTCGGCTTCGGGCCGACGCGCAGCACGACCGACTTGCCGGCGGTCGCCTCGAAGAAGGCTGTAGACCTCGTCCGCCGCGGTGACGCGCCGGCCGTTGACCGCCAGGAGGTACTCGCCCTCGCGTGACGTCGACGCCCGGGCTGCGTCGAGCGGAGCGCGCAGGCGCCGGGTTCCAGTTCTCGCCGTCGTAGATGCGCGCGAAGCGGTAGCGCCCGTTCGTGCGATCGGTAATCGGCGCCCAGGAGGCCCGCCTTCGGCTGCTCGGACGTGCGGCGGGTCGCCGCCGCGCACGTAACAGGTGGCCGACCGTCAGCTCGCCGAGCATCTCCTGAACAGGGTAGTTGAGATCGGCGCGGCTGCCGATGCGGTCGAGGTAGGGCGCGTACTTCTTCTCGGCCGCCGCGAGATCGAGACCGTGATAGTGCGGGTCGTAGAAGAAGTCGCGCTCGATGCGCCAGACCTCGCGGTACATCTGCCGCCACTCGGCGCGCGGATCGGAGAGCACCTGCATGTCGTCGGTGTGCAGCGGCGTCAGGTCGGGAGCCGCCTTCGACCCGGTGCCGGCGATGAACCAGGCTTCGTCGCGCTTGTAGAGCATCGACGAGCCGTCGGCGGAGACGCGCACGGTGCTGCGCCAGCTCTCCTCGTCGGCGTCGTCGCCGAAACCGGGAGACCAGCTCGACGATCGGCTCCAGAGTCCTCTTCTCCAGATCGAAGCGGTGCACCGGACTGGTGGGCGTGCTCCGGCTCGTCGGGCGTTCCGGCCGGCTCGCGGATGGTCTCGAGGAGCAGGAGCGTCCCGGGCGCGATCACGAACAGGCCTGAGAACGGCCGCGCGGCGATCGGCAGCGCCAGGATGCGCTGCGGCAGGCCGTCGAGATCGATGCGTACCGGCCCGGTCGGCGGGGGCGTCGACTCGTCCTCCGCGTCGTTCCGGTCGCGGGCGCCCTTCCCCTTGGCGCTCTTGTCCCCGGCCCCTTCGACGGGTGAGCCGGCGCTCCTGCTTCACCCTCCTCGTCGCTCTGCGGTGCTATGGGGGACGGCGAGGTTCCGGCGCAGGACCGCGAGGTAGACGTTGCGGGTGACCGTATGTCCGAAGCTCGACAGGTCGAAGCCAGGGGCGGCGGGGCCGGCGTCGACGCTGGCGGTGAAATAGAGATTCTTCCCGTCGCGGTCGAAAGCCGGGAAGCGCGCGTCGCTCAGCCCATCGGTGATCGGTCAGCTCCTTGCGGGTCTCGAGGTCGTACGACGAAGACGGCGTGCAGGTGATTGGGCAGCAGCCGCGTGTAGGCCACGAAGCGCGAGTCGGGCGACCAGGAGGGATCGAGCGTGCGCGCCGGCGTCTCATAGGTGTCGGTGGCGATGCGGAGGTTCTTCCCGTGTCGAGGTCGAGGACCCAGAGCGACAGCCGGTTGTCGAGATAGACGACCCGCTGCCCGTCCGGAGAGAAGACCGGGGAGTAATAGAAGCCGGCGCGCGTCGCCCAATGCGAACTTCCGCGGCGCGCCGAGCCCGGTCTGGTCGCGCAGGAAGAGGGGCGTACTCGCCGTCCTGCGTCGGAGAGGTAGGCGATCGATTTCCGTCCGGTGACCAGTCGGGATCGCGCTCCGCCGCGCCGGTCGTGGCGCTGATGTCGCGCACGCTTCGCTTTCTCCGCCGGCACCGGGAGGATCTCGCCGCGCGCCTCGAACGCCGCGCGCGCGCGGTGGAGTGAGAGCGCCGCGTTCAGGATCTGATCGTCCACCGCGACGTAATGCGAGGCCGCGCCTGCGGCAGGTCGGCAGCGACGCTGATCGCGAGCCTGCGGGCCGCGCCGGTCGTGGTCCGTAGAAGAACAGGAGTCCCGAACTGCTCGTAGACGATGCCGCCCGGCCCGGAGGAGGCCGACTTGAGGTCGAGGCCGTCGTTCTTGCGAGCGCCTGTCGCACCGCGCGCGTCTTCGTGTCGTACGCGAACAGGGTGACCGGCCCGTCGCGATCGGACAGGGAAATAGATCGTGTCGCCGACCCACATCGGACGCAGGTCGTTGGAGTTGTCGCGCGGGATCGTCTCAGGCGCGCGTCCTTCATGGACGCGATGGCGATCGATGTCGTCTGGCCGCCGCGGTAGCGCCTCCAGGCGGCGAAGGCGGGCGAGGTCGGCATCCGGGCGAGACAGCTCGCCGTCGTGGGAGAGAGCGCGCCATCGTAGCCGCTTGGCAGATCGACAGGCTCAGGGAACCCGCCGTCCTCGGAGACGGTGAACAGGCGGTGGTAGCGCGGCGCCACGCTGGCGCGCGACGAGCGGAACGGGACGCGCCCGCCGTCCGCAGTCCAGCCGACCACCTCGTCGTCGTCCGGGTGATGCGTCAGCCGCCGCGGCATTCCACCCTCCGCCGCGCACCACGTAGACGTCGCGCTTGCCGCCGTACCTCGCCGGTGAAGGCGATGAGACTCCCGTCGGGGAGAAGGCGGGGCTTGGTCTCCTCCCCGGCGCCCGAGGTCAGACGTCGCGCGGCGCCGCCGTCCCGGCCCACCAGCCAGAGATCGCCACCGTAGGCGAAGCAGATCGAGACTGGCCCCAGAGCAGGCTTGCGCAGCAGCAGCGGCGACGAACCATCGACCGCCGCGGGCCCGGCCGCCGTGGATCCGGCCGCCGCGGACGACGGTTTCGCGACCGCAGCCGCAACGAGGAACACCGCCGCCGCGACCAGCGCCGACGCGGCGCGGGACAACGACGGAATGGCGGTGTGGATTGGGCGGCAGGGCGTCGGCACGATGGTCCTCCTAGGGGCCTGTCCGGGAAACAGCAACGGCTGCGGACCTATTTTCTCCGGGCCACCCAGAGAAGGCACGCGCCTCCGACCGCGATGGCCATGACCCCCGCCCAGTTCGGGATTCTCCACCCGCTCGCTCTCGTTCATCTTGACCTCGAGCGGGCCCAGCTTCGCCTCGTGCTGCTTCGGGGATGCTGAACCCGTGGTTGACCAGAACCAGCACACCTGCGATCAGCAGCAGGACACCCAGGATCCTCAGGATCATCGTCGGCCCACCTCCAGGACCCGAGATGGTAGATCAGACCGCGGTGATCGCGTCCCTTGCCAGGAACCGGACTAGACTTGCCGGCAGAAGAATCCTGGCGCATGGAGATCGAATGAGCGAGCGAACACGAATCTCTCGACCGGGGCCCCCTGGGAGCCGATCGTCGGCTACTCGCGCGCCGTGCGCGCCGGCCGCGCACGTCGTCGTGTCAGGCACCACCGCGCTCGGCCCGGACGGAGCCCTGGTCGGAAAGGGCGACGCCGCGCACGCCCAGGCGATCCAGACGCTCCGGAACATCGAATCCGCCCTCGCCCGCGCCGGGGCGCGCTCGCCGACGTCGTCCGACGCGCATCTACGTGACCGACATCTCGCGCTGGGAGGAAGTCGGGCGCGCGCATGGGCAGTTTTTCGGCGCCATCCGGCCGGCGACGAGCATGGTCGAAGTGCGTCGGCTGATCGACCCCGACATGCTGGTCGAGATCGAGGCCGACGCCATCCTGGACGAAGGCTGAGTTCCCGATGAGGCGACGCTCGGCGTGGCTCGGCCTCTACGCCGTCGCCATGGCGTTCGTCGAGGCCGCGGTGGTCGTCGACCTGCGGGCCCTCTTACTATCCGCGCGGATTCTGCTTCCCCTGGTCCCGATGCCGGCGGCGATGGCGGCGGTCGAGATCGCCCGCGAGGCGGCAACGGTGGTCATGATCCTGGCGGTCGCCGTCCTGGCGGCCGGAGGCTGGATGGAAGCCTTCCTGCTCTACGCCTGATCTTCGGGGTCTGGGACATCTTCTATTACGTCTGGCTGCGCGCGACCCTCGGCTGGCCTCCGTCGCTCATGACGCCGGACATCCTGTTCCTCATCCCGGTTCCCTGGGTCGGACCAGTGCTCGCGCCGCTCCTGGTCAGCGGCGGGCTGATCCTCGGCGCGACGCTCCCTGCTGCGCGCTCGCGGCCGGGGCATGGAAATCTCGTTCCGCCCCGCCGAGTGGCGCGCGGCGATCGCCGGCGGCAACCTGATCCTGCTGTCGTTCACGCTCGACAGCCGCGTGGTCCTCGCCGGCGGACCGGTGCAGCCGTTCCGGTGGGTGATTTTCGGCGCCGGCTTCGCTTCCGGGGCCTGGGCGCTCCGGGCCGCCCTGCGCAGGTTCCGGCGTATCATGGCGACGTCCCGGTTGTCCTGAGGCGACGATGGTCGAGATCGATCTGGAATACGAAGGAGATCTGCACTGCCGGCTGCGTCACGGTCCGTCGGGGGCGGAAATCACCACCGACGCTCCGGTCGACAACCATGGCAAGGGGGAGGCGTTTTCGCCGACCGATCTCCTGGCCGCGTCGCTCGGAGCCTGCGTGATGACGACGATGGCGATCTTCGCGCGCCGCAGGAGGTCGACCTTGAAGGGCGGGCGCGCCCACGTGACGAAGGAGATGATCCTCGGCTCGCAGCGCCGGGTCGCCCGGCTGACGGTGATCGTCGATCTCCCCGTCTCGGTGCCGGCCCACTTCCGGCCGGCGCTCCTGAACGCCGCGCACACCTGCCCGGTGGAGCGCAGCCTGCGCCCCCGAGGTCGAAGTCGTTCTGACGATTCGCTACGCGGTCTGAGCCGCCGCGCCGCCGATTCCCGGCGACCGCGTTCAGGGCTTCGAGGCGGCGGGCGGCGTCGCGGCCGCGCCGCGGGAGCCGGTGGCGAGTCGGGATCTCCCCCGTCGAGCACCGCTTTCCACGAGCCGCCCACCTGCCTGCGCCAGATGGTGACGTACTTGCCGCGCCGGACGTGCGGGATGCCCTGTTCGTCGAGACGCGTCAGCTCGTAGCTCCCATGTGGTCCATCCGAGCTCGCCCGAGGCGGCGACGTCCGCGCGCAGCGGGATCCAGGTCAGCTTGATGGTGTGGTCGTCGAACAGCGGGCGGAACGATTCCATGATCGCCTTCTTCCCTTCGACCCGCGGCTCGAAGGTCGGAAGGTAGACGGCGTCGTCCGCGAAGAAGCCATCGAAGGCGGCGAATCCCTTGGCCGCGACCTCGTTGGAGAAATGCGTGTCGATCGCCATGAGCACGGCGCGCTTCTCCGCCGCCGCCTTCGTGGCCGCCGGAGCGGAGCCGGCCGCGGGCGAGCCGGCGGCCGGATGACCAGCCGCCAGGGCGACGGGAGCGACCGCGACGAACGACGCGGCGAGGAGCGCCGCCCGGAACAGAGGGCCTGGAACGGAGTGCATCGAATCCTCCCGGAGGACCACCAGGGCGGGATTCTATCCCCGGACAGGCCTCTAGTTTCGCGCCGGATGGCTTCTTCGCTCCAGGCGCGGTGGGAGCCGGCACCGGCGAAGGTGACGCTGCGGCGGGCGCCGGCGCCGCGGCATCGGGCGAAGGCTCGCGCTGATCGGGGCTCCCGCCGTCGAGGACCACCTTCCAGCTGCCGTCGTACTCGCGCCGCCAGATGGTGAAGTATCTGCCGACGCGGCTCACGAGATTCCCCTGATCGTCCGCGGTGGTCGCTTCGTAGTGCCCGTAGGTGAAGCCGAGGCCGCCATCCTCCGAGACCTCGGCGCGGCTCGGTTTCCAGGTCAGTTTGAGAGCTCGGGTTGTTGCCATAGGGGCGGTAGAAGTCGAGGATGGCCGACTTCCCTCGATGAATGGCTGGAAGGAGGGCATCTCGACCGCGTCTTCGGCGTAGTAGCGCTCGAAGACCGAGAGACCCTGGCTGGCCACCTCGGCGGCGAAGTGCTCGTCGACCGCGCAGAAGCTCCTCGCGGGCCGCGCGCGGGTTGTGGCCGCCGCAACCGACGACCAGCGCCGCCAGGACGACCAGGGGCGGCAGTGCGGGCAGGCTCGGTCGCATCGAGTCCTCCTTGCGCCCCACATCCTACTCGCAGACGGCGCCGGTTGGATCCGGAAGACCGTCGGTCGGCGCCTCTCCCGGGCCTAGGGGCAGACGATCGAGGGCCGCGGGATGCCGCTCGTGCCGGCGCCGAGCGGACCCGGACCGCAGGCGTTGCGCGCCCGGACGAGATAGTAGAACGCATCGTTCAGCGGCGGCGCCTGACCGTCGGCGTAGGACGACGGCGGCTGTGAGGACGCCAGGCAGGCGGCCGCGGTCGTGCCGTGGTCGGCCATCATTTGCTTCGCCTGTCCGCGAAGAACGTCGTAGGTCCAGGTGGACGGCGCTCCGCCGAGCGGCGATCCAGCCGACGACGGCCGTCGGGCCGCCGGTCACGTCGACGCCCGCCACCTCGGCGCCGGGCGGATCCTGCGCGGTCGGATCGGCGGGCGCGCAGTCCGATCCGTTCGCCCGGCCGTCGCCGTCGAGGTCCGGAGTCGCACGCATCGCCCAGTCCGTCACCATCCATGTCGGCCTGGATCGGATTCGCGTTGGCGACGCAGTTGTCGGCCGTGTCGGGCACGCCGTCGGCGTCCGCGTCGGGCAGGGTGATGAGCGCCAGCGTCCGGAGAATCCAGACGTCGGGATCGAAGGTGACCGAGGTCGGCATCGCCGGCACCGCGGGCAGGGCGAAGTCCTGACCCACGGCGCCGTCCTGCACGACGAACGTCTGCGTCCCACCCGGCCAGGCCACCCGGACGTCGATCGGCATCGGCGAACGGCGTGCCGCCCTGCGCCTGCTCGATACGCACGTGCGTGACGTAGCCGGCGGGCGTGGCGGCGGCGAGCCAGCCGACGCGATAGGTCGGCTCTCCGGCTGCCGTAGACCCAGGAGTTGAAGAACGACACGAGATTCCTTCCCGGAGGCCGCCTCGATCGTGGCGCGGAAGCCGCCGGTGGTCGCGACGGCTTCCCTTGAACGCGACGTAGTAGTTGCGGAATCCGGCGAAGAAGGCGGAGTCGCCGACCACGTGGCGCAGCATGTGGAGGACCCAGGCGCCCTTGTTGTAGACCGTGTCGCCGAAAGAGGTCGCAGCCCGGTTCGGGGTTGTAGACGGTGCCGCAGAAGGGACGCGTGTCGAGCGGGGTCATGTAGGCGTGGTACGCGGTGGCGCCGCCGAGGTGCTCCTGCCAGAGCGCCTCGGCATAGGTCGCGAACCCTTCGTTGAGCCAGACCTCGGGCCACTCGGCGGGACCGACCGCGTCGCCCCCACCACTGGTGCGCCAGCTCGTGCGCGACGATCCAGTCGTAGTGGTGGTCGCCGCGGATCAGCCCCGAGCCGTACGAAGTGCAGGTCTGGTGCTCCATGGCGCCGCCGAACGGGAAAAGGGCGTGCCCGTATTTCTCCGCCACGAACGGATACTCGCCCCAGAGGCCCGCGAAGAAAGTGATGGCGGGACGGTCACGTTCAGGTCGACGGCGCGCCGCGGATCTCCAGCTCGGGGATAGACCCAGTGCTGCACCGGCATCACCGGTCCGCCGGTGACCGGCGTGTAGAAATCGGTCCAGGTGGTGTAGTTCGAGATCGCCACCGACACGAGGTAGGTGCTGATCGGGTAGGCCGAGCGCCAGCGATAGGTCTTCGTCGCGTCCGGGTTCGACACCGGTCCCGATCAGGACGCCGTTGCTCACCCCGACCAGGGTGTTCGGGACCGGTCAGGTCCAGGTCGACGATCGCCTTGTCGTCGGGACGGTCGAGGCACGGCCACCAGGTCGGCGCGTAGGTCGGCTCGCAGAGCGACGCGATGATCGGCACGGCCGGGGTGCCATGCGTCTTGAACGACGAAGGGGAAGCGGAAGGAGCGGGTCGCTCACCTGGGGGCGTGCCGCCATAAGCGACGGTGACGTCGATCAGCTCGCCCGTCGCGTAGGTCCGATCGAGCGTGACGTGATCTGGTTGCCGGAATGGTGAAGCGCCAGCGCCGGACCGGCGCCCGACACCACCGACGTCACCGCCAGCGCGTCGTAGAGATCGATGTCCAGGAGGCCGACGCCCGCCGCGACGACGCGCGCCTGGATCCTGACCGTCCCGTCGACGCGCGACGCCGGCTGCGGCGTGACCTGGATGGCCAGGGTGTAGCGCTCGACGTCGACCGGGGAGGCCGGGAGGAGCAGCTCCTGATCCAGGAGCATCCGATGGCGTTCCTCGTGACAGGAGTCCGGACTTGCGGACCTTTTCGCGCTCTTCACGCGTAGGAGGAGGTTCTGCAGGGCCGGGCTCGCATGCGTCTCCCCAGGTCGGCACAGGCGGTGCGGCTACCCGCCGCCGCGGTCGATGCGACCAGACCCAGGAGAAGAGCAAGGCATCGGATGGGTCGGCGCGCGGCGGAGCGGCATGGTGGCAAGGGGAAGTTACGCACACCGACGAGGCTCCGGACCACAAGGATCTGTTGTCCACGATGCGGAATCCGCGCCCTCGGCGCGCGGCATATAATCCGGCCGAGACACGGAGCGCACCCGTGAACAGCACCACCGTCACAGCCCCAGCTCCCGAGATCGGGATCGCCACGCGGACGCTCGAGAGCTCCGCCCGGCCGTCCGCGAGATCCCGCGGGCGACCGACGGCGATGCCGCCGCTGCGGCTGCTGCTCGCCTGGGCGCTGGGCTCGTTCATCGTCGGTTCGATCGTCGCCGCCGGGATCTCGTTCACCCGGCGAGGGCGTCGACGTCTGGCCGATGTTCTTCGTCAGCGTCCTGTTCGCCGAGGTGGTGGGGTTCACGGCGCTCCTGTCGGCGCGCGCCTGCTGTTCCCGCTGTTCGAGCGGCTGCCGTACGCGCTCAACCTGGCGCTGCAGATCTTCACGCTGTTCGCCGGGACGCTGTTCGGCTCGGTCATGATCCTGACCGTCGCAGCCGTACTTCGCCCTGGCGCGGATCCGGACCGTCGCTGGTCATCGTCCTGGTCAACGCCATCCTGTCGGTCGTCGTCGGGATCGCGCTGCACACCTACGACTCGCATGCGGCACCAGATCGAGCAGCAGTACCAGGCGCTCGCGGGAGAAGAGGCGATGGAGCGCGAGCTGGCCGATCGCCCGCGAGGTGCAGCGCGAGCTGCCTGCCGCGCGGCCGCCCGTCGATGCCCGGGCTGATGCTCTCCGGCGCCTGTCGCCCGGCGATCGGCGTGGGCGGGGACTACTACGACTATCTGCAATTCTCCGACGACCGGCTCGGCCTGGTGATCGCCGACGTCGCCGGCAAGGGGATCCCGGCGGCGCTCCTGATGGCAGGGCTGCAGGCCTCGTTCGCAGGCCTGCGCGGGTCCGACGGTCGAGCCGGGCGAGGTCAATCGCCAGGTTGAACGGCATGCTGCTACCGATCGACCTCGACGGCGCGTTACGCCACGCTCTTCTTCGCCGTCTACGACGCCCGCGCCGGCGTCTCCTGTCAGTACAGCAACGCCGGGCATTTCCCGCCGCTGCACACTCGAAGCGCCAGGAGCGTGAGCGGCTGACCGCCGACGGCATTCCGCTCGGCCTCATGGAGGACGGCGCTCTACGGCCAGGGGCAGCGCCGAGACGGTCGACGCGGGCGACGCTGCTGGCGCTGTACACCGACGGCATCGTCGAGGCGCCCGACGCGAGAAGGGTCGAGTTCGGCGAGGATCGGCTGGTAAGGTTCTGCGGCGCCACCACGAGGCACCAACCTGGACTCCCTGGTGCTCGTGGCTGATGGACAGGTGTCACGCTGGACGCACGGTGCCGCGGCGCACGACGACGCGACCCTCGTCCTCGTCCGGGGCCACCTGAGGTCCGTCGGTGCGCGCGACGCAGCCGCCGTTCGTCTTCCAGGTCCTGCTCTGGGGCGCGCGGCAACACTCGCCGGCGGCGCCGTCGGCGCTCGCGGTCGGGGCTGCTGCAGCAGCGGTTCCGAGCCGACCATCGTCCTGATCAGCATCCTGTTCGGCAACGTCGTCGGCTTCACCGTCCTGCCTCACCTCGACGCCTGCCGCCGCGCCTGCGCCGCGCGTCGGGTCAGCCGACCCGCGCGCTCGCTGGTCTCGCTGGCGCTGTTCTCGGGCGCGGTGGCGGGCACGGCGTTCGTCTTCTATCTCTTCCCGCTCTTCATCCTGCGCGACATGCGGCAGGCGCTGGCATGTCATGCCGGTGAACGCCGTCCTCGCGCTGGTCATCGGCGGCGTGGTCCACATCTACGAGGACCTGCGCTGGCGGCTGGCGGAATCGCCGTGCGCGAGGTGGAGGAGGTGCGCCTGCGGCAGCCTCGCAGGCTGCGCGAGCAGGCGGCGCGCGCCAGATCGCCGCCCTCCAGGCGCGCATCAGCCCGCACTTCTTCTCTTCAACACGCTGAACGCCATCTCCGCGCTGGCCGAGGACGACCCGCGCCGCGCCGGCGAGATCGATGCAGACGCTGGCGGAGCTGCGAACCGCTACACCTTCAAGGTAGCCGAGTCGCGGCCCGCGTGCCGCTTCGAGGAGGAGGCTGGGGTTCGTGCAGCGCTACTTCCGGCGATCGAGCAGGCGCGCTTCGGCGATCGCCTGCGCGTGCTGCGCTCGGTCGAGCCGGCGGCGCTCGCGGTCCGGGTGCCAGGTCTCATCCTGCAGCCCCTGGTCGAGAACGCGGTCGGGCACGGCATCGCGCCGCTGCGCGCACGGAGGCACGCTGCGGATCGCGGCGCGGGTGGAGGCCGGCGACCTGGTGGTCGAGGTGTCGGGACAGCACCGGGCTGCCGCCCGGCGCGACCCGGTGCTCGCGAGGGACACAGGCTGGACAACGTGCGCCAGAGGCTCAGGACTCTACCCGGCCGCGGTGCGCTCGATCTCGGCGCCGGCCCCGGCGGTCACGGCGCGCTGGCGCGCGTCCGGCTGCCGCTTCCGGCAGGAGCGTCGCGGCGGACGCGCCGGCCGGCGCCGCGGTGGCGCGCTGATGCGCGTCGTCATCGTCGAGGACGAGCGGCCGGCGCGCGATCGGCTGCGCCGGCTCCTCAGGATCACCCGGACTGCGTCGTCGTCGGCGAGGCCGGCGACGCCGTCACCGCCGCCGCGCTCATCGATCGCGAGAAGCCCGACCTCTGCTTCCTGGACGTGCAGATGCCGGAAGGGGACGGGTTCGAGGTCCTGCGCCGCATCACCCACCGGCCGCGGGTGATCTTCACCACCGCCTACGATCGCTACGCCGTCCCGGCGTTCGACGTGCGCTCGGTCGACTACCTCCTGAAGCCGTTCAGCCGCGAACGCTTCGCGGCCGCGATGACCCGGGCGCGCGAGGCGCTGCAGGCGGGCACGACCCCGGCGCCCCAGGACATCCTCCGGCTGCTGGAGGAGATCCGCGCCGGGCTCGAGCGCTCCGGGCGCGCCGCCTCCTCGCCCGCGCCGCCCGAGGCGTGGCGCGGTCCCGCCCCGCCGGACGCGGCAGCGCCGCCGGCGTCGACGACCGCGCCCCTGCGCATCCCCGTGCGCCGGGCGAACAAGATCGTCCTCCTGGAGCCGTCGGAGATTCTCTGGTTCGAGGCGGAGGGAGACGATCGTCTTCGCGCAGGCCGCCACGGGGCGGATGCTGGTCGAGAGCGCACCCCTGAACGATCTCGAGGCGCTCTGGCGCCGTCGTTCTTCAGGACGCACCGATCGTTCCTCGTCAACGTCTCGCATATCGGCGAGATCCTCCCGGAAGAAGGGGGGACTGCCCGGATCGTGATGAAGGACGAGGCGCGGACTGGCTGCCGCTGTCGCGCCGGCAGGCGCGTCTCCTGCGGTCGATCATCCCCTGGTAGGCCCGCCACCGCCGCCGCCGAACCGCCGCTCGACCCTCCCTGGCGACCGCTCGTCGCCCGATCCAGCCGCCGGCCGGGAAGGCGTTGATGCGCGGCCTCGCGACGCCGTATTCATCACCCTGGGAGGAGGCCATGACCAGGAAAAGGACGCGAGGGCACGGCGGCGATCCTTGCCGGAGTCATCGTCCTGGTCGCCACCGTGGAGCGCGCGCGGTCGGCGGGGAGAGCGTCAAGCCGAAGCCGCCCGCCGCCCCGCCCGCGGCGCCGGCCCCCGGGATCCCGGCCCCGGTTCCGCCGATCCCGCCCCACCCCGGCGGGCACGGGACGACGCCGTCCACCGCCGTGAAGCGCTACTACCTGGCCCCGGGCGAGACCCACAAGGGCGATCTCTACTTCATGTCCGAGTCGGTCGAGATCGCCGGCAAGCAGCAGGGGGACCTGAGCGTCTTCGCCCGCGAGTCGACGCTGCCGGGGACCGTGACCGGCGACATCAACGCCTGGTCCAGTCGGCCGACCTCGAGGCACCATGGGGGACGCGGTGCGCGTCTTCTGCCAGGACCTCAAGGTCACCGGCCACATCGACGGCGACCTGATCGCCATGTGCGCCACCGTCCTCGTCGATCGCGACGCCCACATCACCGGCGATCTCGAGGCCAAGGGCGCGAACGTGGAGATCCGCGGCACCGGTGGACGGCGACGTCGACGCCACCGGAGGCGAGGTGATCGTTCTCCGGCAAGGCCAGGCGGCGACACGAAGCTCAAGGCCGACGTCGGTCCAGATCGATCCCGGCGCGAGGATCGACGGCAGCCTCGAGTACGCGTCGCGCGATCGCCTCTGGACGTCGACACCCAGCAAGGTCGTAAGGGCGACGTGACCTACTCGCCCGAGAAGCCGAGACCCGCGGTCAGCCGTTCATCGGGCGTGGCCTGGTGGTTCTTCATGATGGCAACCGCGCTCCTGGCCGGTCTCGGGATGCTGGCGCTGTTCCGGCGCGAGCGCGCCCGGCATCGTCGGCACCGTCCGCGCCGACGGGCTGAAGAGCGCGGGGATCGGCTTCATCACCGCCATCGTGGTGCCGGTGGCGGCGGCGCTCTCCTGCATCCTGATCATCACCATCCCGGCCGCGATCCTGGTCCTCCTGATGTACGCGCTCCTGATGTATCTGTCGCAGGTACCCGTCGCCCTGGTGATCGGGAGACGATCCTCAGGCGGATCGGCCAGGCGGTCCCGTCGCCGTTCCTCGCCCTGGTCGTCGGGGTGCCGGCTCTCTATGTCGTGTTCGCCATTCCGGATTCTCGGAAAGATCGCTCTCTTCGCCACGCTGTTCACCGGGTTCGGCGCCATCGTCATCGGCATCTGGGCGGCGCGCCAGGCCCGGCGTGCCGGCCCGGCGGGAGCGGAGCCGCCGCTCGCTCCGATGCCCGCGGTCTGAACTGGAATTCACGCGGCGCCACGGGGCGCCGGAAGGGAGGGGCCCATGCGTTGCCATACGCTGCTGATCCTGACCGCCGTGTTCGTCCTCATGATCCTGCTCTAAGAGCGCGCTCTTGACGCGGGCTCGCCGCGTGGTGAAAAGTCTCGTTGATGAGACGCGGCAGGATCTGAACCGGGTCCCGGCCTGGGGCTTCGGGATGGCGGCGATCTTCCTGATGTCGCCCTTCGGCGTCGTGGACGCCCGGGCGGGCAACGAAGAAGGTCGCGGTCGTCACCACGCCCCAGGGGGAGTTCGTCTGGCGCTTCCTGCCGCAGGACGCGCCCGAGCCACGTCGCCTACGTCAAGCACCTGATCGCGAGCGGCTTCTACGACGGCACGACTCTGCACCGCGTCATCCCGCACTTCGTGGTCCAGGGCGGCGACCCGAACACGAAGAACGACGATCGAACCGGACGACGGCGAGGGCGAGGCCGACCGCCGGCTGAAGGCGGAATTCAGCCGTCGGCTGCACTACCGGCCGGGCACGGTCGGCATGCGCGCGCGACGCCGACCCCGACTCCGGATCGTGCCAGTTCTTCGTGGCGCTCGAGGAACCTGCCGCGTCTCGACGGCCGCTACACGATCTTGCCGAGGTGGTCGACGGCCTCCGAGGTGGTGCGGCGGATCGCGTCCCTGCCGCGCGATCTCAACGACAACCCGTTGTCCAGGGTCACCGATTCGCGCCCGGCTCGAGAAGCGCGCGGTGCCCGACCGGATCGCCTCGCTCGATCCAGGGACCGGGCGGCTCGGGCGAGGTCCTCACCGGCCCCGACAAGCCGCGCCGCTTCGATCCCGGCAACCGCCTCTGGACCGCGCCGGCGCTCCTGAAATCTCCGCTCGAAGCCCGGCCCGGGGGAGGGCGACGTGCGACTCCGAGGTCGCGGTCGCGCCGGACGGCAAGGTGATCGACGTGCGCTTCGTGCGCCCGAGGCGGCGCGCCCCGACATGCTGCTGGCGATCGCTTCGTCGTGGACCTTCGGCCCGGGACTCTACGACGGCCGGCCGCAGAAAACGCGCCTGGAGACTCGACGCCGACGGCGGCCGTCCCAGTCCGCCGAGCGGCGGCAGGGCGCCGGTCGATCTCGCCGTCGACCCGGCGCTCCGGCAGCGCCAGCGGCATCACGCCGCCCCGGCCGGCGATCCGGGTCGGGACTCCCCGCCGGCGCGAAGCCGCGCCGAACATCCGGCGCGGTTCCGGCTCACCGTGGACGCGTCCGGGTCCGTGACCGACGCAGCCCTCCAGGAGTCGTGCGGCGACGCGACCCTCGATGCCGCCGCCGCGACCGCCGCCACGGCCCTCGCCTTCAGCGCCGGCGACGCGCCCGCGCCTCCGGACACAAGGATCCCGATCCGGTCGCCGTCTACCTGAACGTCGAAGCCCGCTTCGTCCCTGCCACCACGCCCTGAATCAGCTCGAGCCACCGGGGCGGGACGCGGCCTCAGGCCCGTGGGGCACCGGCTCCGGCCTCGCGGTCGAGGCGTCCGCCTCGCACGACTGCTGCCTGAGATCTGCGTTGGCCCGCCACTCGGCCTCGCCTTCGCCGCGCCGTCGCGGGCTCGCTGGGAACGCTCGCTGCCGCGACGGTCGCGGAGAGCCCACGGGCCTGGGCTGCGTCCTCCTCGATGCCGTGAGCGATCCAGTTCGTGGCGACGCATCCGGTGAGGCGACGCGCCCTGCGCCCGTCGGGGCGTCTGGACCCCTCGCCCAGGGCCCCGACGCGCCGCTCTTTGGCGCGGTGGGTGGGCGAGGGGCGTGCTGAGGAGGTCTCGCGCAGCGAGACCGGACCGTCCCCGACGGGCGCAGGGACGGGCGCCCGGTGGCTCGAGCGACTTATTTTCCGAGGACCTGCGGACGCGTGCCGTTCGCGCGCGCGCGGTTCGTCGCGGAGGATGGCGCGGCGAAGTAGCGCATCAGCCCCTCGACGTACGCTTCCGCCACTCGCTGGCGGTAGGCGGGGTCCTTGAGGGCGCGCGCGTCGCCGGGGTTGCTGAGGTTGCTCACCTCGATCAGGGTCTCGACCGGGACGGCGTTGCAGCGCAGCACGGCGGGGACCCAGGCGCGCCCGCGCCGGATGATCCGCTCGCGCACCGGCTCGAACGGCTGCACGCCGACGTCCCGATCGTTGAAGCTGTCGATCAGCATGGCGGCGGACTGGCGCGACAGTCCTTCGGAGCGCTCGCGCTCGGCGCGCGTGAAGGAGACGAAGGGCTCCTGCCGCGCCTCGCGGTAGCGCGTGTGGACCTCCCCGCGCTGCCGTAGCGGCCGCGCCGGTACTCCTCACCGGGGACGTCAGACCATGGCGCCCGAGAGCGATGGATGGCGCGCGTCGGCGTGGATGCTGGTGAACACCGAACCTTGAGCGGGTCGAACCCCTCGCCGAGGGCTTGCGGTACCAGGCATTCGACGGGTACCAGCGCATGTTCACGCTGGAACGCTGTCGTTCAGGTGAAACGGCGGATCGCTGAGCAGGACCTCGGCGCGGTTCCGGACCAGGTTCTCCGAGTCGTGGATGCTCCAGCCTTCCTTGGCGTCGCGGATGGTGGGGAGCACCTTCGGCGCGGGTGTGCTTCTCGAGCACCGCCTGGACGCGGCAGAGGATGTCATAGACGTAGTCGTGCTCCCAGAACGCCGTTGTGCAGCCGCGCCGATGTCGCGCCCGCCGTGACCGGCGTCCAGGATGACCGCGACGCCCTCGAGGTCGCGGCTGCGGGCGGCGTTGGTGTATCGCGCCACCTGCCGCCTGCTTGCGCTCCCAGGCCTGGCGCCGGGCGTCGTCGCGCGGCAGGTACTCCGGGCAACAGATCGTCGAGCGGGATCTTCACCTTGTACCCGATGGCGATGTTGGTGACATCGGCGATGCCGCTGCGGTGGGCGATCTGACCCGCCAGATCGTTCACGTCCTGGACGTCGACGCGCCCGGTGGTACCGGACGACGACCGCGGAATAGAGCGCCTCCCCCTTTTTCAATCGATAGACGGCACTGGCGTCCTTCGGAGTCGCCGCCGTACTTCAGTTCGTCGGCGCCCTCGGCGACGGGCGGCGGGGCGAACGGGCCGGGCGCGCGCCGATCGAAGGCCCCTCCTCATCCTCCGCCGCGGCCGGCGCTTCGGTGAAGTCGTCCTCGGACGATCGGGCCGCGTCGGCCGGCGAGGTCTGGGTCGACACGTCGCCGGCCTTCGCCTGCGGCAGGGCCTCGAGAACAGGGTGGGCCGGCTCCTGCGCCACGGGAAGGGGGCGCGCGCGGCGAACTCAGCCAGGAGCAGCGCGTGCGGGATGACGATCTCCTGCCCGGGGCGGATGCCCTGATCGCCGATCGGATTGCGTTCCGCGAGGAGGGCGACGTTTCCGCCGCGTCCGGTGTACCACGCCGGCGATCCGCTCGAGCGAGGGAGACTGCCTTGCGGCCCTCTCCGCCCGTCGTGTGGACCCAGTCGCCCCCGCGCCCGATCCGAGCCAGGATAGAGCGCGCGCAGGAGGCGCACCCGCGCGTCTCCCGACAGGCGCGACATCGCGAACCTGACCGTTATGCCCGGGCCGGGCGGGGAGAGCCGAGTACCCTCTTGAGCCGATCGCGCGCCGCGTCGTCCGGGACGTATCCCGCAGCCAGTCCTCGGTGACGCCGCCGGGGCGGGACGAGCACCAGCAGTGCCGGCTCGCCGTTGGGGCCGAGACGGCGCTCTCTCCGGGACGGAGCGCGTCGGGATCGGTTCCCTGGGGCGACGCGCGCCCTGGGATGGGGCGGCCGGAGTCCGGGCGCGGCGTCTGCGCGTCGAGACGCACCGCCGGCTTCGGATCGGAGGCGCTGTGCCCCGGCGGACGCGTCGACGAGGAGAGCGCCGGGAAGGCGAACGACAGGAGCGCCAGCGAAGCGAAGCAAGGTCCGGGGATAAGGACGGGCGCCGCGAGATTCGAGGATCGGCCTCACCGTCCCGAAGCCGCCGGGCCCTGCTCCGGCAGGCGCGGTCGCCGGGAACGGAAATCGACCGCCGGCTCGATGGCCGCGGCGAGACGGAGGACGGTCTCCTCGTCGAACGGCTTGCCGATGATCTGCAGGCCGATCGGCAGCCCGGAGCCGGTCACGCCGCACGGCAGAGAAAGACCCGGCAGTCCCGCGAGGTTCACCGTGACGGTGAAGATGTCCGACAGGTACATGGCGAGCGGATCGTCGACCTTCTCGCCGATCCGGAACGCGGGCGTCGGGCTGGTCGGCGTCACGATGGCGTCGACCTTCTCGAAGGCGGCGTCGAAATCGCGGCGGATCAGGGTGCGCACCTGCTGCGCTTTGCGGTAGTAGGCGTCGTAGTAGCCGGAGGACAGGACGTAGGTGCCGAGCATGATGCGCCGCTTCACCTCGGCGCCGAAGCCGCCGCTGCGCGTCCGTACGTAGAGCGCGCGAGATCGCGCGCCGCGTCGTCGCGATGCCCGTACCGCACGCCGTCGTAGCGCGCCAGGTTGCTGCTCGCCTCGGCCGTCGCGACGATGTAGTAGGTCGGGATGGCGTATTCGGTGTGCGGCAGCGAGATCTCCTCGATCTGCGCCCCGAGCCGCCCGGCCTCCGCGAGCGCCCGCCGGACGGCCGCGTTCACCTCGGCGTCGAGACCGGCGGGGAAATACTCGCGCGGCACGCCGAGACGCAGGCCCTGCACGCCGCGCCCGAGGGCGGCGCGAAAATCGGGCACCGGCACGCGGGACGACGTGGCGTCGCGATCGTCCCGCCCCGCGATCACCTGGAGGATCTCGGCCGCGTCGGCGACCGAATTGGCGAGCGGACCGACCTGGTCGAGGGACGGGCGAACGCCACCACGCCGTACCGCGACACGCGTCCGTAGGTCGGCTTCATCCCGACCACGCCGCACAGCGCGGCCGGCTGGCGGATCGAGCCTCCGGTATCTGTGCCGAGCGACGCGGGCACCTCGTCGGCCGCCACGGCGGCGGCCGACCGCCGCTCGAGCCGCCCGGGACGCGCGTCGCGGTCCCAGGGATTGCGGGTGCACCTGGTAGGCGCGAGTTCTCGGTCGACGATCCCATGGCGAACTCGTCCATGTTGGTCTTGCCGACGACGACCGCGCCCGCGGACCGCAGGGCGCGCCACGCAGGTGGCGTCGTACGGCGGGACAAAGCCCTTCAGGATGCGGCTGCCGCACGTCGTCGCCGGGCCGCGCGTGCAGAGAGGATGTCCTTCACGGCGACCGGCACTCCGGCGAGGGGGCCCAGCGGGCGGCCGGCGCGCCGGTCCCGATCGATCGCCGCGGCCGCGGCGCGCCCCGTCGGCGTCGACGTGCAGGAAGGCGCCGCACCTTCGGCTCGACGGCCGCGATGCGGGTCAGGTGCGACTCGACGACTTCGGCGGCGCTCAGGTCGCCGCTGGCGACACGGTCCCGGAGCGCGCGCACGCCGGTCGCCCGCCAGACCGCGCAGGTCGGTCCCGCTCATCCAATCACCCGCGGCACCTTGAACAGTCCGTGGTCGGTCTCGGGGGCGTTGGCGAGAGCCTCGTCCTGCGGCAGTGTCGGGATGGCGACGTCGTCGCGCAGCGCCGCCGCGTCGCCTCCGGCGTGCGAGGTCGGCTCGACGGCGCTCGTGTCGAGCCGATCGGAGCTGCTTGACGTAATCGAGGATGGCGCTGAGCTGGCGCGTGAATCGATCCTGCTCGTCGTCGCCGAACTCGAGATTCGCCAGCTTCGCGATGTGGCGCACTTCGTCGCGGGTGATCGCCGCATGGGTCCGGGAGCGCCGCGGGCGCTGGCGTCAGGCGTGCCCGTCGGGCCCGTCAGTATACCCGAGGCGTCGTGTGATAGCCTTCGCCCGCCGTGCGTCGCATGTCCGCGGGATCCGTTCCGCACGCCGCCTGTCTCGGCCTGCTCCTCGCGGGCGCGGTGCGCGCCGCCGCCAGGCCCCGGCCGCTCCTCCCTCCGACGGCGCGGGCGTCCACGTCACCATCGAGACCTTCGCCATCGATCGCAAGGGGACCTGGAGCGTTGGCTCCGACGAGAGCCGATCTCTTCCAGGCACGCCCGGCGTCCTGGAGAAGTCGGTCACGCTCGTCGGGCGCGACAAGAAGCGGACGCAGGACAAGGTGACGATCAAGGCGCGCCTCACGCCCGACGCCGGCCCACCAGGGGAGGCCGCCTGCGTGCTGCGCGTCGTCTTCGAGACCCGGCACGGCGCAGGGCACCCGGACGACACGCCGATCGATCGACGCGACGCGCTGGTGACGCTTGCGGCGGGCGAGGAGCGCCTGCTCGACGTCTACGCGTCGCCCCTGAACGCAGGGTCGGGTCGCCATGCGGGTGCGCTGCGCCCCGTCGGCGGCCGGAGGCGAAATCGCAGCCCGACATGGTGACGCTCGACGTGAGCGTCCAGAAGGACGCCGAAGGAGAGCCGCCGGAGATCCTGCGCAGCCAGCGTCTCGTCGCCACCCTCGGACACGAGGCGGGGACGGTGGTGACCGCGAACGCCACCCTCTCCGACGCGGAGGACGGCTCGAAGCGCTATCGCCGTGCACAGATCGAAGCGGCTCTGACGCCCCTCCTGATCGTGGCCGGCAAGCTTCAGATCGACGTGCACGTGACCGGCGAGATCGCCACGGTCGGGGCCGGCGGCAAGATGGTTCCGTACCCCATCGATCACTCCGAGACTTTCATCGTGGCGCCTTCCGAGCCGCGCGCTCGATCAAAGGTGGAGATCACGGCGCACGGCCCGGACGAAGGCTGGAAACAGCTCACGCTGACCATCGGCGTCATCGCCCGCTTCTGAGAGACAGGCTCCTAGCGGCAATCCGCCCGGGCACGCCGCTTCTCGCCTGGTATCAGGCGCTGCGCGGGAAGCGTATGGCGCGCAGCGCTGGTGGCCGGCGCGCACCCGCTTCGAGGTCGTCCTGGGCGCCATCCTCACCCAGGGGGTCGCCTGGTCGAACGGTCGAGAAGGCGCTCAGGCGCTCCGTCGCGCCGGCCTCCGGACGCCCGACGCCGTCAAGGCGCGCGCCGCTGCGCCGCGTCGCCCGTCTGATCCCGCCCTGCCGGATACTTCAACCAGAAGGCGCGAGCCATCAAAGGGTTCGTCCGATTCCTGCATGCCGAGCAGGGCGGCCGATTCGACCGCCTGCTCAGGATGCCGACGGCGGCGCTGCGCCAACGCCTCCTCGGGCTGCGCGGCATCGGCCCCGAGACGGCGGACGCCATCCTCTTATATGCCGGCGGCAGGCGCACATTCGTCGTCGACGCCTACGCCCGCAGGGTCCTGTTCCGCCACCGCGTCATCCAGGGGTCGGAGAGCTACGAAACCCTGCGCCGGGGGCTTGAGGCTGCACTGCCGCGTCGGGTCGCACTTTACAACGAGTACCACGCCCTCATCGTCCGCCTCGGGAAGGATCGCTGCCGGCGGGCCAGGGCCCCGCTGTGATGGCTGCCCGCTCGAGGCCCTGGCTCCCGCGCAATGGCCCCCGAAAGGCTGCTCAAGAGTGACCCCGATCCGGCCGGCCGTACATCCCCGTCCCGATTGACACAAGACGTTGGTTGAATTAGAGTAAGCGCCCTTCAGAAGCGTCACCCACCGGATAGTGAAGGTCAGCTCGGTTCGGAAAATTGGACGGAGGGCAGCCGATGAAGAAGCGATCCTGGAAGCACGGCGGGGCGCTCGGGCTCCTCTTTGCGATCTCCGCCTCGATCGCGGCGTTTGCCGCGCCCTCGCCCGATCGAGACGCTCGTCGGCCGTCTGACCGACGCCAACGGAACCTCGGTTGTGGGAGCGACCGTCATGGTGTTCCCGGCCGTGGCCAATCGAGATGGCGCCCGAGGCGGTCCTGCTGAGGACCGACGCTGCGGGTGAATTCATCACCCTCCTTCCCCGGCCGATACATGGTGGCGGCGGTGAAGCGCGGCTTCGAGGTCTCGATGACCGAGGTGCACTCGCTCTCCGGACGGGTCGCTGCAGATGCGGCTGCGGCCTAGCCCGCCGGGAGGCCTGCACCTGACCACCGACCTGGGGGCCGATCCTGATGGTTCCGGGGAGCGGTCGGACGTCCTGCGCGACGAGGATCCGATCCTGCCGCCGGCCATCTTCGTCTCCCGCAAGGACGATGACGGGCCCCTCGGTCGTCCCGGGTCCGGCTCCGGTCCCGCCGTGGCGCGCGACCCCTCCGGGCGCTCCTCGGGGCGCTGGACGGCGAGCGATGCAGAGCCTCGGCGCGGGCGAGCTTCTCGGGCTCGAGTCGGGCGCGCCGATTGACGCGGCACGCGCGACGACGCTGTCGCTGCGCGCCCCGCTGCGACCGGACGTCGCGCTGGCAGGTGGACGGCCACAGCCTCCGATCGCGCAACGACATCCCGGAAGAGAGCGAACGGCTCGCCGGCCGCTCCGACAGGATGGCCTTCACCATCGCGCGAGCGCCCGGGTCGGGCGAAGGGCTGCGTGGCCGGCTGAGCGCCGGCATCGGCAACGAGAGCGCCGGCGACCTCATCTCCAGGGATGCCACCATCCAGGGGGACGGGGAACTGGGGTACGGCGAGAAGGGCTCGACGATGGCCTACGCGCTGCACGCCTGGGGAACCCGGACGGGAGTCGATCGGATGTCCGACGCGACCGGACTCGCGTTCTATGCCGGCGATCGGCGCTCTCTCGGCGTCCGCACCCGAATCGACTACGGGCTGGAGTATCGCGATGATTCGCTCTCTGGCCCGGGGCGAATCGTGCCGCACCTCGGCGTCACCCATGCGGCCGGGTTCGGGACCCCGATCACGATCAGCAGCGAGCTCCCTGCTCGACTCAGCCCGGCCCGGGGGGCGACTGGCGATCGAGGGGCGGCCGGGGAATCTGCTCACGGTCGCGGCGTCGGTGTCGATGATGCCGGCCAATGCGGCGGTCGTCTCGGAGCCGCTCGCGCCGGACGCCCGGCCGGGGGCGCCCTCGATCCCGCCGCGATGAATACCGCGGCGATGCGGGAGGTCGACCTGTCGCTGTCGGGCGATTTTGGCCCCCTCTCCGGAAGCCCTGACCGGCAGCCTCAGGCGCACCGGGCCACGCGGCGTGCCGCTCATCGAACAAGGTCCGCTGCCGCTGGTGTCGTACGGCGGGGAGCGGTTCTACGAAACCCGTGTCGGCCTCGCCTACCGTCCGTGGTCGACGGAAATGCAGCTCGCCTATCGCTCGGTGAGCACGGAGGACGATCCGCTTCCCGAGCAGACCGGCGCGGCGCGCGACTACCGTCGACTCGATGTCGTGGTTTCGCAGGGCCTGCCGTCGCCGCGCGCGCTCGCTGGGTGCGCGATTGCACGCCCTCGTCGCCTGGCAGGGCCTCGACTACCTCGCCGCCGAGGCCGCGCCGAGGCGGAGCCGCCCTCGCCGGCCTGGCCGCCCGGCTGACCGGCGGCGTCGGGCTCGGTTTCTAGGATGCGGTTCCGCAGGACCATCGCCGTCGCCGTCACCTTCCTGCTGCTCGCCTGGGGGTCTACTCGTTCTGCTACCGGGTCGGGCGCCTCGAGCCGGAGATCGGGGTGGAGTGGGATCAGACCCGTCCGGCGTGATGGTGGAGTACGTCACCCCGCGCGAGCCCGGGTGGCGCGGCGGCCTGCGGCCGGGCGATCGTCTCCTCGAGATCGACGGCAACCCGATCCAGAGATCGCGGGAGGGTGAGGCGGCGCTCCGCAACCTGGCGCCGGGCTCGACCCTGGCGATGCGCGTCGATCGCGACGGCGAGGCGCTCGAATGCTCGGTCCGCGCCGATGTGGGTCGGCGGCGGCGACCCCCGTCGACTACTACCTCGCCATCGTCGCCCTCACCTTCCTGATGGTCAGGCTCGCGGTCTGGCTGCGCGCCACGCGGGCGCGCGCCGCGATCCCGTTCGCGCTCCATTGCCGCGGCGATGTTCCTCTACCTGCAGTTGCATTCCCCGACCGGTCGCGGCGGGATGCTCGATCTGGCGGCCTACTGGGGCGATCTGGTCGGGCTGCTGCTCGCTCCGCCCTGTTCATCCACGTCAACATCGCGCTCACCGACGAAGATCGCGGCGCGGCCGGAGTGGCGGATCGGGCGCGCCCTTCTCTACCTGGCGCCGCTCCGGCCTGTTCCTCTGGAATATTTATCTCATCCCGCTCGGAGGTGCCTACCGGTTCGCCGATCCGGTGGCGTCGATCCGCTGGAAGGAGAGGCTCGAGCAGCTCTATGTGGCCGTCTACCTGATCTCCGGCATCGTCATGGCGGTGCGCTCGTACCTGTCGGCCGAGAAGCTGCAGACGCGGTGGCAGCTCAAATGGATGGCCTGGGGCAGCGTCTGCGGCTTCCTGCCGGCGGCGCTCTTCTATCTCGCCCCGCTGTCGCTCGGTATCCGGGTCGGGACCTGGAGCGAGCTGTCGGTCCTGCCGATGGCCCTCGTGCCGCTGACCTTCGCCGCGGCGATCGTCCACTACCGTCTGCTCGACCTCGATGTCTTCGTGAAGCGCGGCACGGTCGCCATCGGCCTGCTGCTGACCGCGGCGGCGACCTACGCGGCCTGTTACGTGGTGATGGATCGGATGACGGGCGGCGAGAAGCGATCGGGGATTCAACGCCGCGCTCATCCTGTCGACCTTCCTGATGGCGATCTTCTACCCCCGCATCCACCGCCGGCTGAAGGGGCGGTCGATCAGTTCTTCTATCGCGAGCGCTACGACTACCGCCGCACCTTGATCGAGTTCGGAGAGGCGCTCAACCGCGAGCCAGCCTGCCGACCCTGGTGCGCAAGTTCACCGGTCGCGTGGAGCGCACCTTCAATCTCGCCTCGGTGCAGGTCTACGTGCGCGACGCCGGCGGCGGGCGCGCTGGTGAGCGATGTTCCGATCGGTGCCATTGATGCCGGACGATCCGATCCGTGGCGATGCTCGGCGGCGTGGACTACCTGTCGCTGCGGGACCATCCGGGCGCCGGCGAGACCGCCGCCGGGGCGCGCCTGGCGGGCGCTGCGGGAGTCGAATACCTCCTTCCCCTGACGGTCGAGGGAACGGTGGTCGCGATCCTCGCCGTCGGAATCCCGCAGGACGGGGGGCCGCTCAACTCGGACGACCTGCAGGCTCCTGGTCTCGTTCTGCCGCCATGCCGCGGTGGCCTTCGCGGGGCGCGACTCTACAGCTCTCTGGCAGAAAGGTCTCCGAGATCGAGGCGCTCAAGGAGTTCAACGAGAGCATCCTCGAATCGAGCCGCGTGGGACTTCTGGTCACCGATCCCGCCGGCCGGGTGGTAGAGTCAATCGCGCCTTCGAGGAGATCTTCGGCGCTGCGCGGCCGGCACTGCGCGGCCGCCCCGTGGAAGAGATCGTGCCCAGGGAATTGTTCCGCGACGCCCGGCTCCACCCGGCGGATGCCGCCGCGAGGTCGCGGGCCGGGCGCATCGGGCCCGGTGGTGCCGACCGACGGCGAGCGGGTCGACCGGACGCCCTGGCACACGCCCGACGGCCGGCGTCACCTGGTCAGCCTCACGCGCTCGCCGCTCCAGGGAGCCGACGGGGAGCCGCTCGGGACCGTCATCACCGTCGATGACGTCACCGAGCAGGTGCGCCGCGAGGAGGATCTCCAGCATCGCGAGCATCTCGCCTCGATCGGGCTCCTGGCGTCCGGGGTGGCGCACGAGGTCAACACGCCGCTCACCGGCATCTCCTCCTACACCCAGATGCTGCTCGGAAGCGGCTGCCGCACGATCCGGGTACGGCATCCTCCGGAAAATCCAGCAGCAGACCCAGAGGGCGTCGGGGATCGCGTCGAGCCTGCTCAACTTCGCCCGACAGGCCGACGGCGATCGCCGAGTCGGTCGACGTCTCCGGGATGGCGGCCGAGACGCCTGCAGCTGTTCGAGCCGCACCTCAAGGGCCGGAGAATCGCGATGGTGCGGGAGATCGAGGCGCCCGTTGCCGAGCGTCATGGGGAACCGTGGGCGGCTCCAGCAGGTCTTGATGAACCTGCTGCTCAACGCCGTCGACGCCGATGCCCGGAGAGGGCGGCACGATCGGCGTGCGTGCCTCTGCCGCGGCGGGCCGAGGTCCGGCTGACCGTGTCCGACACTGGCATCGGAATATCCGCCGAGCACCTCGAGAAGATCTACGATCCGTTCTTCACCACCAAGCCGCGCGGCCGGGGACGGGGCTCGGGCTGTCGGTCTCCTACGGGATCATCAAGGAGCACGCCGGAACGCTGACCGCCGAAAGTGCCCCCGGGCGAAGGCTCCCGATTCATCGTCAGCCTGCCCATCTCCGAAAGCAGGTCGAGGAGGGTTTCTGCATGAGTGAGGTGATCGCCGAGACACAGACCGCCGCCCCGGCTCCGAGCGCGGAGCGGGAGGCGGGGCGCATCCTGATCATCGACGACGAGCCGATCGTTCGCGAGGTACTGCGCGACGTCCCTTGGCGCGCGAGGCCTATGCCCTGACCTTCGCGGCTGACGCGGAGGCCGGTCTTCTGGCGCTCGGCCGCCAGGAGTTCGACCTGGTGGTGCTGGACCTGATGCTGCCGGGCATGGGAGGGCTCGAGGCGCTCACGGAGATTCGCCGGCGCGGTCCGGACCAGGTCATCGTCATGCTCACGGCATTCGGATCGGTGGAGACGGCGGTGCAGGCCATGCGCATGGGCGCGAACGACTACCTCACGAAGCCGTTCAAGAACGACGACGTCCTGCGCTCTGTCGGCCGCGGACTGAGCCACCGGCGGCTCATCCTCGAGAACCGCAGCCTGCGCCAGGCGCTCCAGGGGCGGACCGGTTCGTGGGGGCTGGTGGGCAAGAGCCGGACGATGCAGACCCTCTACAGCCTGATCGAGGCAGGTCGCCCCCAGCCGCTCTACCGTTCTCATCCAGGGCGAGACGGCACCGGCAAGGAAGCTGGTGGCGCACGCCATCCATGAGCGCTCCGGCCGCCCGGCGGACGCCTTCGTCGTCGTCAACTCGAGCAGCATGCCCGCCGATCTGCTCGAGAGCAACCTCTTCGGGCACATCAAGGGCGCGTTCACCGGCGCGGTCAGGCCAAGAAGGGGTTGTTCGAGGTGGCGAACGGCGGGTCGATCTTCTTCGACGAGATCAGCAGCGTGACGCCGGACGATCCAGGCGAAGCTGCTGCGGGTGATCCAGGAGAAGGAGTTCATCCCGGTGGGCGCGGTCGCAGAGCGTCCGGGTGGACGTCCGGATCATCGCCGCCACCAACATCGACCTCATGGAGCTGGTCCAGCCGCGGCGAGTTCCGCGAGGACCTCTACTATCGCCTGAACGTCATCACCCTCACCCTGCCTCCCCTCCGGGATCGGCGCGAGGACATCCCCCTGGTCGCAGCATTTCATTCGTAAAGTACGCGCGAAGAGAACCAGAAGGCGGTCGGCGGGGTCATCGCCGGAGGCTGATGGAGCCGCTGCTCATGGCATCACCCTGGCGCGGGCAACGTCCGCGAGCTGGAGAAACGTCATCGAACGCGCCGTCGTCTCTCGGCGCGGGAACCCCTGATCGGGGCTGATCTCCTGCCCGAGCCGGATTCACCGGCAGGCGGTCCGGGCTCCGGTTGTCCAGAGGGTTGATGAACGACGGGGCGTTCTCCTTCTACCAGACCCATGGAGAGCTTCAGGCGGGAGATCATCACGGAGAGCCTCAGAAGCGCAGCAACGGCGTCCAGCGGAGGGCCGCGGTCCTCCTCGGCCTCAAGGCGACCACGCTCAACGAGAAGATCAAGCGCCTCAAGATGAATCTCGGTTAGAGCACCTCCATGCCGCGGATACCGCAGGGATACTCAGGAAGTTCTTGACAGGGTTGGGCTTGAACGTAGAATTACCGCGGATTCCCGAACTGCTCGCCCTTCGCCGTGTTCGGGGTTGGCGGACTCGGTTCGCCGACAGAAATCCGGAGGATTTCCTAGACTGACAACGCGCTCACGACAGGTGTGCGCGTTCACTGCTCTCGGCCGAGTGCGCAGGCGGGGCTGATCGCGATTTGCGATCGGCCCGGAGGTTCAAGCGATGGTCGCTGAAGATCTGACCCGACTCCTGCTGGCCGCCCTCATCAGTTCTGTTGCCATTGAGTGTCGTCTTCGACGCAGAGGCCGGAGGGCTGCGCGGCACGGTTCTCGACAAAGACGGCAATCCGCTCCCGACCGCGCGCGTCATCATCGCCAACACATCGCTGGGAATCCAGGGGCAGGCCCGTCATCGCCGACGCGAAGGCGAGTTCCGCGTCGTGCCCTGCCTCCCAGCAGAGGTACAGCGTGCGTATCGAGTTCCCGAGATGTCGACGGTCACGATCCCCGACGTCGAGGTGATCGCCGGCAAGGTCATCGCGATCCCCGTGACGCTGCGGCCGGGCAAGGAAATGATCGAGCATGTGAAAACGGTCGCGACGGCCGACGTGGTCAGCTTACCGAGTCGACGTCGACCCAGACCACCATCTCGTCCGAGTTCATCGACGCCCTGCCGATCCTCGGACGAAACTATCAGGACGTCCTCACGCTGGCGCCGGGCTGTCACGGACGTGGACGGCGACAACAGCCCGAACATCCACGGCGCGCGCACGCGACACGGTGACTTTGGTCGACGGCGTCTCGACCGTCGACCCGCTCGCCAGCTGAAGCGCGGCCAGGAGCTGAACATCAACTCCATCCAGGAAATTGAAGTCGTCACTTCGGGCGCGTCGGCGGAGTTCAGCCGCGGCCAGGGGAAGCTCGTCACGGTCGTGACCAAGTCGGGCGGCAACGATTTCGAAGGCAGCTTCCGCGTTCGACTGGCGGCGGCAATGCGCTCGACGGTGACGGCGCGGGCATCGACGGCCCGAATCTGCACGGAGGACTCGGCGAGTCGGTCTGCGCGATCTCCATTTCAACGACCTCTATCCGCAGCTGACCGTCAGCGAGACGCGATCGTCAAGGACAAGGCCTGGTGCTTCGTTGGCGCTGGAATACCGGCAGGGGCGAGACCCCGGTCCAACGCGCTGACCCGGAGCGTTCGTCCGCAGCGTCTACCAAGCAACGCCTGTTCGGCAAAGAGCGACCCTGGCAGATCTCGACCAACCACAAGCTGGTGTTACCACCGCCACCTTCGATCCGCAGAGATACGAGAACCTCGGCCTCGATTCGTTCCGCCGCCCTCGAGTCCGGCTACACCCAGCATCTCGGCGGGCGCAACCTGGTTCTCAAGGGGACTGGCGGTCTTCCACAGCCCCAACGTCTTCCTGCGATTCCGTGCGACGCTGCAGGACTTCGACTCGACCCCCTCGAGTCCCTCCGACGACCGATCCCGACACCAACCGCAACGGCAGGATCCTGTTCGTGTGCGATCGCAATCACGACGGGTTCATCGACGCCTCCGAGTCCGACCCGGGAGAGGATTACGACCGGGACGGGAAGTTCACGACGTGTTCGAGGACTTTCTCCACCACAACGGCGTCCTCCCCGATCCCGGCAGAGGACAACCCTTACTCCGCGGACGCTGGCGATGCGCGGCTGACCGCGTCCGGGGTCGGCGGCGGCCCCGGCGGATGCGAGGGCGTCCATCGCTGAGGACATCGGATTGTGACGGACGCCTCGACAACCTCGCCGAGGACCCGAACCACAACGGGATCTGCGACGCCTCCGACCCCCTCTGCCCCCAGCTGCGACATCGACGGCGACGGCCATCTCTGACGCGGGAACCGAGGATCGGAACCACAACAGTCAGCCTGGACGACCGCCCCGTCGCCCAGTGCCGCCGACACGATCCCCGGACGAGAACGGCAAAACCAGACACCCTCTATCCGTACGGCGAGCTGGTGCCATGTTGAGCCGGGACATCAACGCCACGAGCAGGACCAGCGCACGCTCGGGACGACCGGGCCGTACCTGACGGATAACACCGGGAATCGTGGCGCGAGTCGATAAAGAGGACTGACGATTTTCGTCCCCTCCAGCAATACGTAACCT
>ERZ1370068.4529-contig-3597_pt1 | contig 49913 bp, 79 predicted proteins | sample MGYA00561227_ERZ1370068 | MGnify/ENA primary metagenome ERZ1370068 (study PRJEB38410, sample SAMEA6850437) | metagenome | study: Metagenomic assessment of the ecological functions of the soil: analysis of the soil microbiota associated with the... | reverse complement strand
CGTTCAGTTACGTATTGCTCTATCAGCCAACGCACAACGGACATTTGCCCACCCCCTCCTCATATCAGGCTATCAGATATATAAGGGCTATCATAGGGATTATGGATTATCGCGTGGACTGGATTATTCCACCGTAGTTAAGGATATGAATTGATTAAGCGATTAGTCTGACTAAGCTGTTAGCTTATTGATCGACAAATATCCTCAACGCCTATAGTCCTTAGGGATATTCACGATTTGTTCGATCACGCGTTCGTGATCCATTATCACATTTTCGTGATCAAACTGCCTTACAATCGCCACAATTAGGGCGCCAAATGCCCTGGTCAGCGGATAACCCCTGATCTACAATGTGGAGCTAAGGCAATGGCAATTCTTCAAGACGTATCCAAGGCTAAGACCTTGATTGAGCAAACCTTACAGCAGGAGATTGACCAGCTTAAGGCACAGAACGAGGCTATGAAGGCTAAGCTAGCTAGCCGTAGTCCTAGCGTTAGCTTCAAGGTTACAGAGAAGGGAGGGGTATCCATGTACGGCCTTGGCCGCTTTCCGGTAACGCTATACCTCTCGCAATGGCAGAAGCTAATCAAGGCCATGCCTGATCTCGAAGCCTACCTTGAAGACAACGTGGATAGGCTTACCACTAAGGACGATTAGTCCAACCTAATCAAAGGCTTAGATCGAACCCCTAGGGCAGCCTAGGGGTTCTTTTTTGTTCTCACGCGATGCGTGCCACCCCCAGGGGCCCAAACGGCGGCCCTCGCGCGGGCCCACAATGTCTCCCAGCATTTTGTGTAAAAATAAAGACCCATACCTAACGCGCGAGATCTTGTTTACACGTCTGAACTTAAGTCTTGACAACGCCAAGGAAATGTGCTATAATAAGAAGAAACGTCTCGCGAAGATAAGGGATTGGGTTGATGCTTGGAAGGGGACGGCCCCCTGCTAAAGCTGCGATTCTTGGTATTCGGCCGTTGACTGCGGAGGAGGTAAGGGCTGCGCCGAGGGGTAAGGTTTCGATAATTAAGAGATTTCGAGATTCTCATCATAGGATGGCCCGGCTGTTCGCGTCGGGCCTTCGCGTCAATGAGGTAGCGGCCTTAACAGGTTATTCGGTTAGCCGAGTTTCGACTTACTATAACAATCCAGCATTTCAGGACTTGGTTGCTGAGAAGCGGCTGATCGAGGATCAGATCGCGAAAGACCATATCACGGCTTATAACGAACTGATTATGTCCAACGGCTTAAAGGCCGAACGGAAGCTGGCAGATAAGCTGGATGATGATGACGAACTTGAGAGCATGTCGATCCGGGAGCTGATTTCCATAAGCCGAGATTCTGCGGATCGGGTCGGCCTCTCGAAGAGATCAATTCAGACAAACGTGAATATGGACTTCGCTGACATGCTTGATCGAGCGATTAAGCGGTCGGATGAAGTCTTGCCCCGGTCTGGCGACTTGAAGCTGGTTTCCTCCTCAGCAACGGCCTCGTTGGCGCCGGATCGGGGTCCTTTACCGACTAATGGATCATCTAAGTTGGTTAGGCGGTTCTAATGCCTGATCAATGTGATAACTGCTCCTACAGCCGACCACGGACTTATGGAAGTAAGCAAGTGCTAGAGTGTCGTCATACTCCTCCGGTAGCTCAAGGACAGATTGGGCATTGGCCTGAGTGCCAGCCGACGGATTGGTGTGGGGAATACGAGCCGCACGGAGCCGAGATAACGGATACCTACATCAATGGAACCGTAGCTTTGACCTCAACTACTAGAGCAAAGTTGATGGATGTTGGTGGCGATAGCGTCTATACTGTTGCTGCAATGTTTGGATGCCAGATTACCAATCTAGCCAATCAAGCAGTGGTGGTCTTCTTTTACGATGGAGACACCACCAATATGATAGCCCAAGCAGGCTCCGTTGCTAACGGATCGAATGAAGTCAGCTTTAGCTATCCTCCAGTGGCCAGGAGTGGGAAATCTGGTGTGCTCTTAGTGCTGCCTTAAGCACGATCTATGTCTCGGCTCAAGGCAAGAAAGTGAGGCCATAATGGGTGCGAACATTTGGTTCTGGTTAATCTACGTGATCTTTGGGGTCTTCGGACTCCTTGGTATAGAGTCCTTGGTATAGGGACCGGGTTGGTCCGTGGGGACCGTTCGGCGGCTGGATCGTTCTGTTCATCCTTATCGGTCTTCTCGGCCTACATGTCTTTGGGAGTCCTGTTAGGTGACAGATCGGCAGACCAAGATGGCAATAGCAACTACGGTTGTACTTATCTTGATCGTACTGATCCTTGCTACTTACGGATACCTTAGCGGAGCTTGGGATGCCGGACCCGGGACAGGATAATAGGAAGCATGCTCTTAGACATGCGATCCATGCTTTGGAGGACTTCGAAGCGATGAAGCTTGAGGGTGAGCTTGCCCATTCTCTAAGCCACCATCTACGTCATACAGTCTATCGAGTTGGCCTTGAGGTTCGGGATGCCAACAGGTGACCAAGAAGATGAGGCCAGACATAAGCTGGCGATGGGCATTAAGTCCAAGCCGAAGGATCGATACTACGACCTTATCGAGAAGCATGCACAGAGAGTAGGAATTGATCCACAGGATATGCTGAGGTACATGAAGATCGAATCAGGCGGTGATGCAGGCAATCGAACCGGGAGCTATAAGGGATTGTTCCAACTGTCGCAGAAGGAATTCAACCGCCACGGCGGATCGGGCAATATCTACGATCCAGAGCAGAACACAATGGCAGCTGCTAACAAAATGGCTCAGGACAAGCTAGCGTTCAAACAAAAGTACAATCGTGAGCCAACTCGCCTTGACACTTATATGGTGCATCAGCAAGGCGAAGCTGGCTATGGCGCACATATGGATAACCCAGATAAGCCAGCTTGGGAGTCTGTTAAGAAATATTACAAGGACGATGCCACGGCCAAAAAGGCGATCTGGGGCAATATCCCAGACCAGGATAAGGCCAAGTATGGATCGGTGGAAAACGTAACCTCAAAGCAATTCGTTGATGATATTTGGGGCAAGCGATTAGAAGGTGAGATGGGAGAGGGTTCTGGAACGCAGATGGCTGGGACAGGCGGCAAGCGAAGAGTAACCGAAGGGGACAGAGACTTATCTGAGGAAACAGAGATCGAGAGAAAGCAAGCTAAGGCCGACTTTAGTGGGGCCGAGAGGGTTGATGTATCAGTTAGTGGGCCCTCGGCTCCTGAGTTTGGACTACCTAAGCGGCCACAGATATCAGGCCTTAGTAAGCCACCAGAAATCCGTCGGCACGGACAGGGATAATGAAGGTACCAGATTTATTCACGTCACAATCTGACGTGGGCTCGTTAGGGAGCGAAGCCTCTACCACGTTCGGGATGGACCGTCAGCTTTGGACACCAACGATGGATAAGCCATTGCCGACTCCGGTTGAGCAGCGGATTATTGATGTAGCTAAGGCCACGAGAATACAGTTGGGGTTAAAGGGATGAATGAGCGTCTGCTCGCTTGGCTAGGCTCAGTATCCAAAGACCCATTGGCCTTTGTGATGGGAGCATTCCCTTGGGGCGAACCAGATTGTCGCTTAACGGACTTCCCAAATGGACCAGAACCTTGGCAAAGAGAAATCCTTGGCTACATTAAAGACGGCCTTATTGATGTCAACAAGGCCATACAGCTTGCGGTCGCATCAGGACACGGGATTGGCAAGACTGCTTTGGTTAGCTGGATTATCCTATGGGCAATTTCTACCAAGCCTGACGCCCGAGGAGTGGTTACCGCCAACACTGAAACGCAATTGAAGACCAAGACCTGGGCCGAACTAGGCAAATGGTTTCATATGTTTATTGCTAAGGAATTCTTTAGCCTAACGGCTACGGCCTTGTTTGCTAAGGACACCGCTCATGAACGCACATGGCGTATTGACATGGTCCCATGGTCCGAGCGGAACACGGAAGCGTTTGCTGGTTTGCACAACAAAGAACGTCGCATCCTTGTGGTATTCGACGAAGCCTCGGCCATCCCTGACATCATTTGGGAAACGACAGAGGGTGCACTTACGGATGCTAATACAGAAATCATCTGGTGTGTATTTGGCAACCCAACTAGGAATACGGGAAGATTCCGTGAATGCTTTCCTGGTCAACGTCATGCACGAGCTTGGAAGACTAAGCAAGTCGACTCCCGTGAGGTCTCGCTCACGAACAAAGAACAGATTCAGAGTTGGATCAATGCGTACGGTGAGGACTCCGACTTCGTGCGTATTAGGGTCAAGGGAGTATTTCCAAGAACAGGCGAAATGGAGTTTATTTCGTCGGAGGATGTTGCGGAAGCTGCCTCACGAGAAACTGACAGCCATCCACACGATCCGCTAGTCATAGGAGTTGACGTTGCACGGTATGGAGCAAATGAGACTGTTATCTTCTTCCGCAAGGGAAGAGATGCTCGCTCAATCCCACCGATCCGACTTAGAGGAGCCTCGGTGGTCCAAGTTGCGGCCAAGGTTTCGGAGGTCTGCGCTACGCATCGTGTTGACGCTGTTTTTGTCGATGGTGGCGGCGTGGGCGGTGGTGTTGTGGACAATCTTCGGGCTTTGCACGTTCATTGCTTCGATGTGCAATTTGGATCAAAGGCCGAGAATATGGGATTCGCCTGGGGTACCGAAGGCGAGCGATACGCTAACAAGCGTGCCGAGATTTGGGGATCGATGAGGTCTTGGCTTAAGTCAGGGTGCATTCCATACAGTTCGGACCTTATGGCTCAGCTAGTCGGACCTACATATACCTATACCATCCAGAGGAATGAGATTCAGCTTGAGCGAAAAGAAGACATGATGAAGCGGGGACTCGAATCACCAGATATAGCTGATGCTCTCGCATTGACCTTCACTATGCCGGTTCATAAGCATGCGTTTGCTGGAGGCGATGGACCTCAGAAGCCGCTGGTCGAATCAGAGTACAATCCATTCGATACCAAGCACATCTATAATGAGCCTTCGATGCCAGAAGAGAGGAGGGTAGCATAATGGGTTTCGTACAACGTGCCTTTACCCCGCCAGGGACCGGCGGAGCAGAAGCAGCCGCGATTCAAGCTCAGACCAATGCGCAGAGGGCTATTGACGCTGCGAACGCTAAGATGGCTCAGATGTCGCAGATGCCGACGGCACCAGAGGCACCTAAGCCTCCAGGGGCTCCTCCTCAGTTTATGCCAGGACAAGGTCCAGGTGATAAGCAGAAGGCTGCTAGGACCTCAACAATACTTGGTCAAACAGCCGCTGCTTCGCAACAAAGCAGGAAGGTATCAGTGTTGGGTTAAGCCATGCCAGAGCAATTCCCATATCCAACTGATGGTTGGTCCACAGGTAAGATGCGGAAGAAGGGGGATAAGTATATCCCCGGCGATAGAGATATCATCGAGGGTGCCCGGGCCTTAGGTGAGCAGAATCCCCTAATCAAGAGTATAACAGAACAACATCAGGAGCGGATGAAGGTTCAAGGGATTCCTGAGCAGATGAAGCAGTATCTGCCAAGGTCCGGGGTAGGGCAAGCAGAGGTTCGTGAGCTTGAGGGCATCCGCAAAGAAAAGACCCAGCATCTGTCACAGAATGGTCAATTGCCTTCCGAGGATTGGAACAAATACTGGCAAAGCGGGGCTTGGGAGGTTATTGGTAAGACACGTAAGGTCGATCCTTCTAAGGCCAGCCCAGATGGTGTGATTCTTGAACATAGTCATCCACAGATCGATGAACTTAAAGAAAAGGGTTGGGAAAGCTTTGACATCCCGGATGAGGGGTGGAGCAAGAAGGGTATATTCATGAAGCCACCAGCTAAATCACCGGAGGTAGCGTGATGCCAACAGTACCTAAAGCAATGGCAGCAGCAATGGCAGGCGGCACAGAGCAAGGCCTCCTAAGCGATCAGCCACCAAGTCAGAGGCCTGATGCCTCATCGATCTTAATGGCAAGTTCGCTTATGGCAGGTATGGGCAAGCTTGGACGTGGTGGTGGTGAATCGCTTAGGGCCCCAAAGAAGCAAAGGGGCACTGGTAAGGGCATGTTGAAGTAATGGCTCAGGACCTTCAAGGCCGACAAGTAAGCGAAGGCGATATTGAGTTACATCGCCATGTGAATGAACGCTTGCTTGGGCTCCGAGTCAATCGCTACAGCTGGTGGGTTCACGCTAGGGAGCTTGCTGATTTTCTCTTACCAAGGAGATACAAGTGGCTCATAACGCCGAACCAGATGACCAGGGGCTCCCCCATTAATCAGCATATCCTGGATTCAACTGGTACTCTCGCCGCACGAAACTTAGCATCGGGGATGATGAGTGGGATTTCCTCCCCACCCGCCCATGGTTCCGGCTGAAAATCGGTCGGATCGATTCTACCATGACATCCCCGATTTCTTTGTGGTTGTCCGAATGCGAACGCCTGATGATGATGGTGTTTCAGGAGAGCAATTTCTATAACTCAATCGCGACAGCGTACTTCGACCTTGTTGTATTTGGTACGGCTGTGATGTTGATGTATGAGGACTACGAGAACGTTATCCATTGCTATAATCCTTGCTTTGGTGAATTCTATCTCGATAATAACGGCAAGTACCAGCCGATGATCTTCTATCGTGAATTCACTATGACTATCGACCAAGTAGTGGATCAGTTCGGCCGAGAGAACTGCTCTCCGAACGTTGTGCGACTTTATGACGATGGCAAGGCCGGATTGACCCGAGAAATCATTGTAGCACATGCGATCGAGCCGAATAGCAATCCACAGAAGTATGGCATCCCGGCAGATTTCAAGTTCCGTGAAGTCTATTGGGAATGGGGCGGCTCGGCCAGCCCACAAGGAGGTATCAGTGGAACACCCGGATTTCTTCGAAAACGTGGTTTCTTTGAAGCTCCTCATATTTCAGTCAGATGGGACCTTGTCAGTAATGACGCTTACGGACGAAGCCCGGGAATGGATGCTCTCCCTGATATCAAACAACTCCAACAAGAAGTCCGAAGAAAGGCCCAAGCAATTGATAAGTCAGTTAACCCACCAATGGTCGCCGATATCCAACTCAAGAACCAACCCGCTTCCCTGCTTCCGGGAGGCACCACCTACATTGCTGGAATGATGGCATCGACGAGTCCAGGCTTTGCGCCAGCTTATGGCAATTGGCGCCCGGACATCGCGGCCATCTCCGAAGATCTTAACGAGATTCGACAACGCATCCGAACCACGTTCTTCAACGATCTATTTCAGGTCATCTCCCAGTTTCAGACAAGGTCAAATGTCTCGGCCACAGAAATTGACGCCCGCCGTTCAGAAGCAATGATAATGATAGGGCCAGTCCTAGAGAGGATCCAATATGAACTCCTTGATCCAGTCATCGACCGAACATTCGCAGTTATGGCTCGTGCCGGAGTTCTCCCTCCCCGCCTCCCGAGATCGCAGGCCAGAATATCGACATTGAGTATGTATCTATGCTCCTTACCGCCCAACTCGCGTCAGCGACCAGCGGTATTGAGCGAACTCTTCAAATCGCTGGTGGACTTGTCGGAGTCGACCCCACAGTCATGGATAACATCGACATCGATTTCACAATCGCCAAATACTCAACCTTAATGAATAATGATCCGCGAATGATTCGGTCGCCTGAGCAGTTGCAAGCCATTAGGAAGCAACGGCAAGAGCAGGCTCAGCAACAGCAGGCGATGGCACAGGCTGAGCAGGCCTCCAAGCTTGCTGGCGGTGCCAAGAACCTTTCTGAGACTGATGTTGGTGGCGGCCAGAACGCCTTGCAGGCAATGATGGGAGGCGGCGGATGATGACCGTGACCGTGACCCTATCTGTAAGGGTAACCAGAGATGAATATGAGGATCTGCTAGCCTTATGTGATAGAAACAACGTAAGTCGACAGGACATGCTTCGAGCTATGATAATCGATGCTTTAGCGGAGGAGGCCGATGCCCTACGATGCAGGGAATCGCAAGGACGTGAGGGAAGCGGAGAAACGAGCGAGACTTGCGGAGCAGCAACGTCGTGAAATCGTTACCGGAATCATGTCTGTGGCACCTGGTCGAAGCTGGATGTGCGATCTACTTGAGCACTGCCATATCTTTCACACCAGCTACAATGATCTGCCACACCGAATGGCTTTCATGGAAGGTCAGCGGGAAGTCGGCATACGACTTCTTACCGATATCATGTCTGCCTGCGCAGATAACTACGTCTTAATGATGAGGGAAAGAAATGAGCGAAACAGCAGCTACGACGCCGGAAGGAGTCGCAAGGACGGCAACGGGCGAGATCGCCAGCCAGACCCAAACGACGGGGACGGGGACGACACCCCAGACCTCTACGACGCCGACGGAGACTCCATCAATAGCGAATCAACCCGGTGAGTCCCTCGCGAATCAGAAACCGGCAGCGACTGAGGGGACGGGAGCACCGACCGAGTATTCCCAGTTCACCGTACCTGATGGTTATGAACTTGATCCGGGTGTGGCTAAAGAGGCTACGGGCATCTTTAAGTCGATGAACCTTAATCAGACCCAAGCCCAACAGCTGGTCGACTTCTACACAGCCAAGACCGCTGAATCTGCCAATCAGCCATATATGGCTTGGCAAGAGATGCAAGAGCAATGGGTTAAAGAAGTCAAGGCCGATCCACAGATTGGGCCGAAGCTCAATGAGGTCAAGACCACGATCGCTCGAGCTATTGATGGAATGGGCGATCCGAAGCTGGCTGCATCCTTTCGTGAGGCTATGGATTACACAGGTGCTGGAAACAACCCTGCGTTTATCAAAGCCTTCTACAAGCTTGCTCAAATGGTCACAGAGGGCGGCCATGTCGCCGGTTCTGGACCATCCCCGCAAGGTCAGAAGAGAGCCGGAGAGGTTCCTTCGGCTGCTAGAGCTATGTATCCAAATCTACCATGAGTCCCACCGCAGAGCGGTTGAATGGAGAGGGGCCAGTGGCCACAAGGAGTTTAACGCTGGATTAGGAGGCCATCATGGCCGTAATTGGGGCAACTGCCCTAACATATGCTGACTGGGCTAAGCGAATGGATGACGGTTATCACGTTGCCGTTATCATCGAACTGCTCAGTCAAACCAACGAGATACTCGATGACATGCTTGTCGTGGAAGGTAATCTTCCAACCGGGCACAAGACTACCGTCAGGACTGGCTTACCACAAGCAACGTGGCGACTCCTTAATACAGGCGTACCAAACGCTAAGTCTACCACGGCGCAAATTGTTGATACGTGTGGAAACTTGGAGACCTACTCCGTTATCGACAAAGATGTGGCTGATCTTAACGGTAATACTGCTGATTTTAGGCTCAGCGAAGTCAAAGCCTTCCTCGAAGGAATGAGTCAGCAGGTAGCCGCAACCTTGATCTACGGCAACCAGTTCATCACCCCCGAGCGGTTCTCTGGTTTGAGCCCTAGGTACTCGACCAAGAACCAAGCCCTATCCCAAACCGCAGCCAACGTCTTGGATGGTGGCGGTACAGCATCCACGAACACAAGCCTTTGGATTGTGGTTTGGGGCCCTGATACTTACCATGCTACGTTTCCAAAGGGCAAGGTAACTGGGCTCCAACATAGGGACATGGGCGAGTGGCCCGTGCAGGATGGCGGTGGAAACACCTATCAAGCATACCGTGACCACTTCAAATGGGAAATTGGACTTGTCGCCAGAGATTGGCGCTATGCAGTGCGAATCTGCAACATTGACATCACCCAGCTTTCTGGTGTTAATGCAGCCAATCTCATCAACCTGCTCGTGCGGGGCCTGTACAAGCTCCCGACAGCTCCAGCAGGTGCTACGACAATCCAAACTTCGGACACCCCTGAGGTTAGGGCGAATATGGGTCGAACCGTTATCTACTGCAACCGTGTCATCCGAACCTATCTCGACCTCCAAGCGATGAACAAGACCAACGTACTTCTCCGGATTGAGGAGTTCGATGGTAAGCCGATTACGACCTTCCGCAGCATCCCAGTGAGAACCTGTGATGCGATCCTTAACAACGAAGCACAGGTGGTGTGATGGCAGTTATCAAACTGAAGGCAGGCGAAACGGTTCTCGTAGCGGCAGTTAAGCCGGGGCAAGGTCCAGATCAGGGTCTTCCTGTGCCTCCTGGCCCAGGCAAGCCGGATCAAGGACTTCCGGGTGGCAGTGGTCCGGTCGATCCTGGCTATGGCATCGATGCGGGGCTTGGCTGGCTCAGGCCTACGCATCCGATTGCGGGTCCGGGTGTTGATAACACCCTACCGATTCCGCTTCCGCCCGAAGGTCCGGTTGATCCGGCGTGGGGCATTGATGCAGACATCGGTTACGTGCGCCCAGACAACTCCCTCCCAGTTCCTCAGCCTCCCGCAGGTCCAAAGTGGGAAGTCAAGGTCGGCTGGACACCACTTACTGGTTGGATCGTTGTTGCGGTCCCAACCGGCGAACATGTAACCCCTTCTAAGAGGAAATAGTCATGATCCTTGATGGACTACTTCAATTCAGTGGCGTTAACGGCGATAGCCCAACCGCCTCTGGTGTTTCCACAAACATCATCGATCTGCATCTGGCTGGCATTCCTGTCCTCGCAGCAGGCCAGGGTGCTAGAGATATGGGCATCGGTGATGATCCTGCTCTCAAGCTCTTGGTGCAGGTGACGACGGCCTTCGCAGGTCTGACTAGCCTTGCCGTTGCCCTTCAAGGGGCACCGGACAACGGCGCAGGGGCACCCGGCACGTTTGTAACGTGGTGGACTGGTCCTGCTGTGTTGTTGGCTAGCCTGACGGCCGGGGCACGGCTCTACGATATGGACATGCCCCGTCCCCCGGCAGGTGTCCCCGTGCCTCGGTTCCTCCAGTTGCTCTATACCATCGCTGGTACCGGCTCTGGTGGAGTGATCAAGGCCTATATCGTGCTTGATCGTATGGATCAGATGTACAATGCGTCTGATAACGCACGCATGGGCGGCTATCCGCCTGGCATCGTCATCCAGAACTAAGGAGATACCTATGCGCAAGTTCTTAGTATCCGCAGTTCTAGGGCTTGCGCTGGCTGGGCTGGCGTCCCTAGCAGCGTCAGCCCAGCCTGCTCAATGTGGTCGAGTTGCGGTTGGCTCTAGTGGTGTTGCTACAACCCTAGTCATTCCTGGAGTCGCTGGCCAGGGTACCCATCTCTGTGGGTGGGACGTAACAGCAACAGCCATAGGAACGTGGCAGTTGATTACTGGGACAGGGGCTACTTGTGGCACTAACACGGTTAACATCACAGCTGCTCACTCTATAAGTGCTCAGAACGTGTTGTCTTCGTCTGGTGCTACTCCTGGCCGGTTCTCTACTCCAGCGGCTAACAATACCTGTGTTATAGTTACTGGCACAGGCCCAATTCAGTGGACTATCTACTACACACAATTCTAGGAGGATAGAATGGCTAGATTCGGATCAACTGTTGCCATTGTTGTAGGGCATCAGCGATATAAGGCCGGAACAACCTTTGCTGATAGCAAGGCCAACGCTATTGGTAATGACGTGATTTGGGTTGGTCTAAGCTCAGCGTCGATGTCTCCAGGGCTCATTCCCTTGGATGGCACAGCTACATCGATGAAGGCTGCCTCGGTCTACTCTGGGATTAGTATCGCTCGGCCTGACGGGGCAAACTCAATAGAAGGATAGCGTGATGGCTAGATGGAAACTGACAGATTCCCATTACCTTGCCGTCCCTGGCACGGAGTGGGAATACAAGGAACAGAATCGTGAAACTGGTCGACAAGCTCGGAAGGTCTATGAAGTCCCACTCTATCTCAATCCGAAGGATGCTGCCGACTGGAACTACCCTCGAGATGAAGCTATCATCGTTGCGAACAAGTTTGATCCTGCTTATCCTCGGGACATCATCTTCCATGGTAGGCCTACGGCTGACATGGAACCTTTGGATGATGAGGCGCAGGCTATCTCGGATAATGAGAGGAAGAATTGGATCCACCCGATTGAGTCCTTGAATATGACCTATTCAGAGTCTCGACTGAGTGAGTTCGAGCGAGGGATCGCTGAGCTTCTGGCTAAAGGCGTTCCAAAGATGTCTCCGGCTCCTATGCCTTCGATGTCACTTAGCGGCATTGATCCTGTAGCATTCGAGAAGATGCAACAGCAGCTTGCTACGCTAATGGAGCAGAATGCACAGCTCCAGAAAGCTCTTGTTGAGGCACCAAAAGGCGGCTGTAATGACCGATCTAGACAAGAGTGGTCATGGCTTTCAGCGGGTAAGGACTTATCTTGGTCCATCCCTTGGGTGGGTAGACGAGCTTGTTCAGCCGTCTACCTCCATTGCAACGGGAGGGACCTATAATGTTCAGCCTGGGGATAGCCTTATCCTTGTTGAAGTTGCGGCCGCTGTAACAATAAATCTTCCAGATGTTAGGTTGTGGGTATCGCAGTCGGGCTATCAGCCAGGTACTGCGTTTGATAGATCAATTACCGTTAAGGACTTAGGTGGAAACGCCAATAACTTTAATATCCTTATCGCTCCGTTCCAGGCGCAATATATAGACGATATTCAAAATGCTCTGGTTATGTCTACGGCTAGGGCGGCTATTAAGTTGATTCCATTGATTGATATGACAGGATGGGTTTCTGAAATTGCTCCTGGTGCTGGCGGTAGTGGTTCTGGCGGTGGTGATGTATTTAAGGCTGGTAACAATACCTTTACTGGTATAAATACGTTTCTGAATGCTACTGCGGCACTGACACAGCCGCAGGGGGATAATAGTCAAAGTGTTGCTACTACTGCGTTTGTGAAGAGCCAAGGCTATCTTATCAGTACAGCACTAAATGCATACGCTCCATTATTTAGTCCAGTATTCAGTGGTGATCCGCAAGCCCCAACTCAGCTGCCTAGCGATAACGATTCCAGTATAGCCACTACTGCATTTGTTCAGAGTGTAGTGCTTACCAAGCAGCCTTTGGATGATGATCTAACCTCGATTGCTGGTCTAACTGCTACCAATTCACTGGTCTATCGGTTAGGCGGTGGGGATTGGCACCCTGTTGTTATTGGTGGCGGCTTGAACTTCACTGGTGGTACTCTTTCTTCTACCGCAGGTGGAGGCAATGTTAACAGTAGCGGCACGCCAGTAAATGGTCAGTTAGCGAGATGGATTAGCATTAATACTATCGAAGGAGTTGATGTTTCTTCGCTTGGATATGCTCCAATCGCTAATCCGGTCTTTACCGGTGATCCTAAGGCACCTACCCCGGCGACGGCTGATAATGATACTAGCATTGCAACTACGGCCTTTGTTAAAGCTAACATGGCAGGCTTCCAGCCGTTAGACGGGGACTTGTCAGCGATAGCGGCTTTGACAGGCACTAACACAATCTACTATCGTAGTGCTACCGATACGTGGACTCCAGTTACCTTTAGTGGTTTAAGCTTTAGTGCTGGTATCTTGACCGTAACTGTAGGTGGTGGCAACGTCAGTAACTCTGGTACTCCGACTGTTAACCAGCTTGCACAGTGGACTGATGCGACTCATATTAAGGGTACCTCTATAGCAACGTTGGGACTTGCTCTGTTGGCTAGTCCGACCTTCACAGGCGATCCTAAAGCTCCAACTCCATCTCTTGGAGACAATGATACTTCAATAGCCACTACTGCATTTGTGCAGGCGACTCTTGGAGCGACAGTCCCATCTGGAACGCTGATGCTATTTCAGCAGGCTACAGCACCTACTGGATGGACTAAGCAGACAACTCATGATGATAAGGCATTGAGAGTAGTCGCGGGCACACCTACTAATGGCGGTGTCACTCCATTCACAGGTGTATTCTCAAGGACTACTGTTGACGGGCATACCCTTGATGGTAATGAGTTGACCTACCACATCCATGGTGTTGGCGATCCTGGGCATGCACATAGCCTTTATGATCCAGGACACGTCCACTATAATGCCGCAGGTGGTGCAACTTGGACGGACTTTCTGAATGTTGGCGGTGGTTGGGAAGGTGGCGGAAATCCTTACAATAACATAGCTATGGCTTCTGCTGGTACCGGCATGGGTGTCTATGGTGCTGGTACTGGTATTTATCTTGGATACGCCGGTGCCAACTATGCGCACACACACGGCATAGATATGCAGGTTCAGTACGTTGACCTCATCATAGCAATGAAGAACTGATATGACCGTCAGCACAGCAAATAGTAAGATAAGCTACGCAGGTAACGGCTCAACATTCACGTGGACCTTTTCGTTCCCTGGAGTTGCGGCCTCAAATATCCTTGTCTTTATTACAAACGCTACTGGTAATATTACTCCGTTACCAGCTAGTTCATATGCTGTGAATCTCAATGCGCCAGTGCAGCCCAATCCAACCAGCATCGGTGGTACGGTTACTTATCCAATTCTAGGTGCCCCACTTGCGGTGGGTAATACTATAACGATCGTTAGGGTACTTCCTAATATTCAGCCAACTTCTATTGCTAACCAATCAATTATCTATCCGCCGATAATTGAACAAGAGTTTGACTATCTGACCATGATTGGTCAACAGACATCCGAGGAGATTGATAGGGCTGTTAAGGTAGGTATTGCTGATACACCAATGGGTCCACTTCCTCCATTGGCTTTCAGAATAAATCAGCCAGCTGTCTTTGATAACAATGGTAATCTAACAGCAGGTGGAATACCTGGCGGCGGCGTTATCATTTCTCCGGTGATGATACCGGTAGTTGGTGCGCCTACCCTTGCGATAGCTCGCAGTACAATGGGAGTCCCTGGGATTGATTCACCAGTCTTTACTGGCGATCCCCAGGCGCCAACGCCTCTTGTAACAGATAACGATAACTCTATCGCAACGACAGCATTTGTTCAATCACTCGGGGCAACGCTTGGAGTTCTTATTCCTTCTGGCACATCGATGGTGTTTCATCAGACCACACCGCCGGTTGGATGGACTAAGGATGTTGATCATAATGATAAGTCCTTGCGTGTAGTTAATGGAACTATCGGCTCTGGAGGCGTATTGGGGTTCTCGACTGTATTTAACAGAACCGCTGTCGACGGTCATACTATTGATGGTAATGAATTAACATTCCATGGTCACGCCGTTTCTGATCCGACACATTCCCATCCTATATATGATCCAACCCATAACCACATCAATGCCGACGGCGGTCTAACTTGGGCGTGTTTCACATCTGTTGGTGGAGGCTGGCAGGGTGGTGCTAACCCATACAATAACATAGCCATGGGCTATTCTGCTACTGGTGTTCTGACTTATGGTGTTGGTACAGGTATTGGTATCTTTGGTGCAGGTGCCAGCTTCCCGCATACTCACGGCATGGACAACCGTGTGCTATATGTCGATATTATCATAGCAACAAAGGACTGATATGGCTGATACAGAAAAGCCAAGAGCCAAAGGCGACATGAAATGCCCACTGTGGCAGAAGCCTATGAAGCAAGTCTGCCATACCTGTGAGTGGTGGACGCACATTCGTGGTAAACATCCACAGAGTGATGAGGCAATCGATCATTGGGGCTGTGCGATTGCGTTCCTTCCAGTGCTGATGATCGAGAACTCTCAGATGCAGCGACAGACTGGCGCAGCTGTTGAGAGCTTCCGTAATGAAGTAGTCAAGTCAAGTGCCAGTGCACAGGAGATAACTGCACGGGCTCTAGCAAGTCAAAGGAGAGTTCCAGATGCGATTGACTATCATCCCAAGTGACAACGTCATCATCGTCGACGGGCGTGGTGTGACATTCGATATGGGGGCTATCCGGCCCTTAATGGGGTTCACGCCATTCAGTGGGACGGTGAGCATGGTCACATTGAGTGGAAGAACGCAATGTTTGATACAACTAACTTCAAGGCCAATGAGAGACTTGTTGGTATAGCGGCCTATCAGAACATCGTTGATAGGTGGCGACAGGTGGTCCACGAAGAAGATACTAAACCAAAGCCTGTCCCAGTTGATCCGTCAACAACTCCAGAGGCTAAGGAGCATCTTCGGAAGATAGAAGAGTATAAGCGTTTGGCTGAGGAAGCCAGGATTAAGGAGCCAGCAAATGCCCAGCTCAACCCCCAAGCAAGCCCGAACTATGGCAGCGGCAGCCCACAACCCTCAGTTCGCCAAGAAGGTAGGTATACCCCCTCCGTAGCCAAGGAGTTCAACCAGGCGGACGCGAAGACAGGGATCCTACGAAAGAAGAAACCAAAGACCCAATGAGGCGGCTATGAGCGAACATGATCGTAAGGTACCCGCAGCGATTATGTTAATGACCCATCATTACCATAATCTAATCTACATTCGCCATTTCTGGGAGGAACAAGGTCAACAAACTCCCAAATGGGTTGGAAAGGAAATGCAGAGAATGGATACCATTCTTCAGCAGGAACTGGAAAGAGAAGAGGGCCAAGGTGGCCTTCTGAGAGGAGATGAAGATGAAACAAGGCAGAGCGAGCAGGGACGTATCGGAAAGCCAAAAGAGAGAACCGATCCCGAAAGCGGTGCATGAGACTGCGGTATCGGAGCTTGGACGAAGTGTTCAACATGCCAAGTCACCATTCTACGGTGGCGGGGGATTAAAGGGTCCAGGACCGGCTCCAACTAAGGCTGGTCCAGGAGGCGGAAGAGTGATCCATCCACACGGAACTCAAGGCAAACACAAGTAGGAGATTACAATGGCTGACACTAAGGAAGATACGGGACCGGTACTGCAAGTCGTACCCATCGAGGACCTCGATAAGATCGAGAAGCTTCTCGATGTCTTCTTGAGCACTATAGAAATGCCTCATCTTGGAGCTATCAGACAAGCCTGCATGGATGAGCTAATGCAGATCAATGCTGCAATGTCCGAAGCTCAAGTAGCGGCAGCGGATAAGTTCGCTAAGGAGTCAGTTGAGTACGAGGCCAAGAAGCGTGCAGAGGCTAAGGCCAAGGCCGATGCCGAAGCCAAGGAAAAAGCAGATGCCCAGAAGGCTAACCAGGCAGCTGCATGGCAGGCTCCAACTCAGCAGAATGGCGTTGAAAGGAGAATCTGATGGCTAGAGATATCCTCGGCGAGTATGGGAAGGATTCTTCCCAGCCACAGGCTGCTAGGGCCACTTCTGGTGGAGTGACCTCAGCTAAGCCACTCGAATATTGCCCTCCAGTAGGGCCGAGTAACATTAACGACCCTAAGAGTCCAGGCATCCATGGAGATTCTCACGGTATGGCCCGTAGTCCTGTTGCTAGCAGGCCTAGTGGTTCTCCTGGCAATGGCGGTACTATTCATCGTAGTGGATCGCAAAGAGGATGACTAGCGAGGTTGACGTTGCGAATCGGGCCCTGTCGTTGATAGGGACCCGATCGCAAATCGCAAGCTTTGATGAGGACTCTAACGAGGCCCGCAACGTCAAGCTCGTGTTCCATTCTCAGCGGGACGAGCTTCTGCGGATGGCACCATGGAACTGTGCCTTTAACTTTGCTAATCTATCGTTGATCTGTTCAGCACCAGGGACGCCAGAAAACCCATCTGCTGGAGGCTCAACCTGGGAGAAGGGAATACCACCGCCACCGTGGAGCTACGAATATGCCTATCCATCCGACTGCCTTAGACCAGTCTACGTTGTCCCTCAGTTCACCACCGGCTTCACCAGCGGAGTCCCAATTACCACAGCCGTTACTGGAGGAGCCCCTGCCTTTTGGAACGGGCCTCCAGTCAGATTCAAAGTCGCGGTTGACCAAATCGGTCCTGCCGGAAAACCTAGCTCGGAAGGTCTTGATCAGAGAGTAATCCTGACTAACCAAGAGCAGGCAATCCTCGCTTACATTAAGCGAGTTACTAATCCAGATGTGTGGGATGATCTGTTTCGTCATGCGCTGACTAGTGCTCTGGCTGCTCGATTGGTTATTGCCCTGACGGGTGATAAAGGCTTGGCTCAGCTACAGGCAGAGAATGCTAATCGACACATCATGTCAGCCAGAGTGATGGATGGCAATGAGGGCCTGACCGTCAATGACGTAACGCCTGACTGGATCAGAACTCGGGGTATCAGCTATCAAGCTTGGGAGTTCTCTCCGAACATCATGTTCGATTGGGGCCCGATGCTAAGCATGTATTGAGGTCTAAGATGGCATACCAAGAAGGCGTAGCAATTCGGAACGCTCAGCTGTCAGCGAAAGCTACTGCTATTGGGGCCTCCGGGACGTTGAAGATATTCACGGGGGCCGAGCCAGCGAACTGTGCTGCTGCTGATCCTGCTGGCCTTCTGTGTACGATAGCCCTTCCAGCCTCTCCATTTGCTGCTCCATCTGCTGGATCGATGGCCAAAGCAAGTGTCTGGTCTGTTGCAGCGGCTGCGACTGGAACGGCAGCAAGCTTTAGAATATATGACGGTTCAGCAGTCTGCCATATGCAAGGGGCTATCCCTGCGGATATGACCCTGGACAACACATCTATAGCTACTGGGCAGACAGTGACGGTTAATACTTTCACTCTTACGGCTGGTAATGCTTAATGCCCGTTACAACAGTACAGGTACACTATCGGTTCCGTACCGATACTGCTGCGGTTGACACGGCAGCTACTTGGGGTGCCGCGGAAGATACTACATTTAATCCAGGCTCTGCAACCTTTAGGTTGCGATTTGAAGTCCAGAACACTGGCAATACAGCAGCTAACCAGACTTGGGCAATCTTTATGTCCAAGAATGCTGGAGCCTATGCAGCCGTTACTCAAGCATCTGCCAATGGTGTTAAGTCTAGTGCTGCGGCCTCGTCCTCGGCAGATGAAACTGCTATAGCTACAAGGCTGTTGACCGCTGCAACTGGCACCTACTCAGCTGGTATCTACGATAACACAGGCGTTACTGCAACCAAGAGTCTTGCGGCTGCTGGCGTCACTGAGTTTGAGTTCGGATTGATTCTTGACTATACAGTCCTGAACAATGCAGATACGCTGGACTTTAGGGTCTATAGTGGTGGTGCGGTCCTTAATACCTATACTGTTACCCCAAGAATTACAGTCGTTAAGCGAACAGCTAACGTAGCTATTACTCAAGCTAACGACACTATGGCTGCGGCGGCAACGCATCCTGTCACGGCAAATTCTAGTCTTACTGAAGGTCCTGATACTCTATTAGCTACTGGTGCAGTTACCGTTGGTGGATCAGCAAGTCTTGTTGAGGGACCTGATACTCTGGTTGCTGATGGAACTAGCGGATCGGTTATAAATGCCAACCTAAGTGTTACAGAAGCTAACGATACTCTGGTAGCAGATGGGTCCATAACCCTCGGCCCAATAAATGTCAGCGCAAGTATCGTTGAAGCAAATGACACTTTAAGTGCTGCTTCTGGCGTTTCTGTTAAGGGCACATCTTCCATCACTGAGGCCAATGACACTTTATCAGCGGCCACCAAGGTAACTGTTGGTGGCTCAGCCAATATCACTGAGGCTAATGACACTATGGTCGCGGCTGCTAAGGCCACGGTCGGTGGATCGGCCTCTATCGTAGAAGCTAATGATACCCTAACTGCCTTAGTCAGTATTCTGAACCGTGGCAACGCTATTATCGTTGAGGCTAACGATACCTTAGTTGCTAGTGGAGGCATTGCGGCCCCACCAACTTATGCAAACGCAAGCATTATCCAGGCGAATGATATCCTATACGCTCAGGGTAAGGCCGAGTTTATAAGCATAGCCAGCCTTATAGTAACACAGGAAGATTATGTGCTTGTGGCGGAAGCTAGTGTTGGAGTTCCTCCATATAAGCCTCCCGATCCACCACAGGAACATATCGTTGGACAAGAGCTTCAAGGTCTTAGCTGGAATCAGATGGCGTTTATGAGGCGGTACGGATGAGTGACAATGTTATCCAGACCTCATTCTCTGCTGGTGAGCTTTCGCCGAACCTTAACGCTCGGGTGGACTTCGCTAAGTATCGATCTGGCGCAGCCACGATGCGGAACTTCTTTGTTGACTATCGGTCTGGAGCAAGCACAAGAGCAGGGACAGAGTTCATAAGGCCAGCGAGGTATGCTTGGGCTGCTTCGGACCCTAACTTTGGTAAGGTCAGGATAATAAGATTTCAGCAGTCTACTACAGTTACCTTTATTCTGGAATTTGGCCACGGCTATCTTAGGTTTATTTCACAGGGCTCTTCCATAGTTGAGTCTGCCATTGGCATTACTGCTGTCTCTCATGGGCCATTGTGCCATCTAACTGTTCCAGGGCACAACTATGCCACTGGGGATACGGTCTTTGTTACTGCTGCTGCTGGGATTCCACAGCTAAGCAATCGCTATTATTATGTTCAGAATGCGGTTGCAGGGGGCTTTGATATACTCGATCAGCTAACAGTTACTCCTGTTGATTCAACCCTTTGGGATGTCTATTTGGGTGGTGGAACATCTCAACGGGTTTATACTATTACAACACCCTATACTGGCTTAGAGCTTTCTAAATTGAAGTTCTCTCAGAACGCTAGCGTGATGAATATTACCCACCCTAACCATCCTCCATATAAGTTGCAGCTATTCAATGCAACGAACTGGACCTTAACACCTGTTACATTCGGGGCAACGATCGGGCCACCAGTTAGTGTTACTGTTACTGGTTCTGGTGCTGGACCAGCCTATTACAAGTATGCGCTTACAAGCGTGGACGACAGTGGTCAAGAGAGTGTTCCCAGTGCTGTTGTTATCGCTTCTGCTGTTCAAGACCTGCGGGTTAATGCTGGTACCAACGCTATAGGTTGGGGTGATGCCGGTCCATACAATGCTAATATCTATGGATCATCTCCATCTTATGTTGGGCAAGGGGCTACCGTTGGTGGACTAGGCTTTATGGGGACAGTTAAATCTGGTATAGGTTCGTTCTTTGATTCAAACATATCCCCAGATTTTTCTCAGTCTCCACCTGTCCACGACAATCCATTTGCTGGTGTTAATCCGCAATGCTCGAGCTATTTCCAGCAAAGGCTAGTTTATGCCAATGGTGGCGGTAATCTAGTTGAAACCTTCTGGGCAAGTAGAACTGGTGCCCCATATAACTTTGACATATCGAACCCACCGCAGGCTGATGATGCTATTACAGCTGAGTTGGTCAGTCTTGAGGTTAATGAAATCAAGAGCTTGATCCCAATGCCGACGGGATTGATTGCTCTGACCACCAATGGTGCTTGGCAGATCAATGGTGGTGCTGGTGGTGTGGCTACGCAGGGTGGCCCAATTACCCCAATAACAATCACGGCCACACCGCAGGCTTATATAGGTGCGAATGACGTTCCACCTATTGTGGTTAACTACGACATTCTATTTGTGCAAGCTAAGGGATCGATCGTTAGGGACCTGACATTCAACATCTATGCTAATATCTACACAGGCAACGATATCTCTATTCTCTCAAGTCATCTATTCTATGGCCACCAGATCGTTGAATGGGCTTATGCCGAGGAGCCATTCAAGTCTATCTGGTGCGTGCGTGAGGATGGCATTCTATTGAACCTGACGCTGGTTAAAGAGCAGGATATGTATGGCTGGAGTAGACATGATACCTTGGGGAATTTCAAGTCTGTTGCTTCTGTTACCGAAGGTCAGAACGATGCAACGTATGTTGTTGTGGAGCGGCCGAATCCTAGGGCAGGATTTGGGAACGTGATGCAAATCGAGCGCATAGCTAACCGAGAGTTTCCGTTCGGTGCCGAGGATGCTTGGTGCGTTGACGCTGGTGTAACAACGGTATCTAACTTCCCAAACTCTACTCTTACTGTCCAGAACCAATATGTACCAAATCCTAACTTGGTTACGGTTCCACCAGTATTTACATCGGATATGGTTGGGTGGATTGTAAGGGTTGGTGGCGGGATTCTAAAGATCATTTCTGTTAGTGATACTCAGAATGCATTTGCCGAGATTTTACAAGAAATAAGTGATGTTATCCCTAATGATCCACGAAACCGGCCAGACAATGCGCCTCCAGGGACGTGGACGTTGGATAAGCCCGGCACCAAGGTATATGGTTTGGATCATTTGGAGGGTCAGCCAGTAGCAGTATTGGCTGATGGTGGTGTGGTTAATGGTTTGGTGGTTCATGATGGTTCTGTGACCTTGCCAGGACCTGCTACTAAGGTCATTGCTGGTTATGCCTTCCAGGCCCAGCTACAAACTATGCCTCTCGATCTTGGAAATGAAATCAATTCAGTTCAGGGCAAGCGTAAGAAGGTTGGTGCTTTGACTGTTAGGGTCAAGGATAGCCGTGCTGTTAAGGCCGGGATGACCTTTGATACTGTTACCCCAATCAAGGAGCTTAACCGAGTAACTGTTATGGGCCTTCCGATTAAGTTGATCACAGCTGATGAACGTATTGTTATGGATCCACTGTGGGATGTCCCTGGACAGATTTGTATCCAAGTAGATGATCCGCTTCCAACAACTATCTTGGGTGTAATCCCCGAGGTCGTGGTAGGAGATGGGCAAAAATGACAGAAATCAAGAGGGTATCCAACTACGAGGCCGGAGAGCTAGTCAAGGGAATAGACCTTGATGAGATAGGACAGAAGACTATGGAGTTCTGTCTGCTTATGAGTACGGTAATCTGGGCTGGATTCATTGATAGAAGGCTTGCTTGTATTTGGGGCGTGATCCCTCCATCGCTTATGTCTCACCAAGCCTATCTTTGGCTCTATACCACTGATGTGATTAAGGGTCATGAGTTTGTATTGGTTCGCCATTCACAGCTGGTGATCGATGAAATCTTAGAAGAATATCCATCTATCGTGGGCCATGCCGTTATGGGTGCTGATAAGAGTATTCGATGGCTAAAGTGGCTCGGAGCTAAGTTTGGGACACCGCAAGGTACTGGCATTCCATTCAGGATAACTCGTCATGGCTAGTCCAGTTAGCATAGGTACGAGCATCGCGGGCGGCATCTTTGGTGCTATGGGGGCAGCGACTAAGGCCGCAGGCGAACAGACTCAAATTGCCGGTCAGATGATCGGCACGATGGGTAAGGCATTTCAGTTCGATGTCGAGTCCCAGAACTATAAATGGAAATCAGGAGTTGAGGAATACCAAGCGGCCGTTGCTAGAAACAATAAGCTGATAGCTCAGCAGAATGCCAGCTATGAACGTGACGTTGGCGAGTTTACGGCTCAACAGCTTGGGATGAAACAGCGATGGGAACGCGGCCAGATGATAGCTCAGCAAGGAGCATCCGGCCTTGCTGTTAGTGGTGCATCAGCTGAGCGGGTTCGATCTGGTATGATTGACGTAGGTTATAATGAGCAAGCGGTAACTCGAGCTAATGCTGCTCATGTGGCTTATGGGTATGAAGTTCAGGCAACTCAGTTTGAGGCCGAGGCAGCTATCCATTCTACCACCGCTGAGCAGGATAGGCTTCAAGCTGACATGGCTACTACTGCTTCCAATATCACCAAAGGAGCCCTTCCATTACAGAAGGCTGCTTCGGACTTGAGCAAGACCGCTGGAACCATTGGAGTGCTTTCATCGCTGACTGGTGCAGCAGGCTCGGTTGCTGGTAAGTGGATGCAGGGTAGCTTCCAAGGCATGGGGACTGGCTGATGGCTGAGCGAACCAATCTATACGATCCATTTAGCAAGGTTGCCGCTACTGAAAAGCCAACCCCATATATGTCTATCCCACGTCCGGACGTGACGTTTACGGACTCTATTGGGAAAGCTTTAGGTGCGCTTGGTGAGGGAGTCAAGACTTTAGGTGGCTCACAGGTACAGGTTGGCTCTGCTCTTGCCCATTTTGGCGGAAGCCTTGAAGGTGCTGGCGACGAGATATTTAAGCGGGCCTCCGCTATCAAGGCCGTGGAGAATGATACTGCCGCAACCGAGGCATCTGTTAAGTTTCACATCGAAGGTCACAAGATGACCGAGGCCTATGAGGCAACCAAGGGAAATGCCACTACTGGCTCCCTTGATGCCCATATGAAAACCTTGGAGGATCAACGACAGAAGATTCGGACTTCGCTAAATAACGACCAAGCCCGCAATATGTTTGACCAATCGTCGTTAAAGACGCTTGGTGGGCTTGTAGCTAAGGCCGGACATCATGCGGTTAACGCAGGCAAGACCGCTGCTAGGAATGCGGCTGATGCCGAGGAAAAGATACAACTGAACAACATAGTGCTTAGTGCTAATGAGCCAGGCTTTGACTTTGATAAAGAAGTTCAGACAGCTAAGACTAGATATCGAGAGAAGATAGCTGCGATTGACGGTGACTTTGGGCCTGTCAAGCAGTTGAAAGAGATGGAGCTTATGTCTAGACTTTACTCCAGCTGGGCTACTGGAGTTGGTAAGGTCAATCCTGAGAAGGGATATGAGATTTTAGAAAAAGCTAAGGCCGAGAAGCAAATCTTAGAGCCTGCCTATGAGCAGGTTAAGCACACCCTCGAGACAAGGGATAAGGATATCTCGTCTCGCATGTCGGCCGCAAAGGCTGTTGAGGGACTTAAGGTAAATAAGACAGAAGAGGAGAGGGCTAAGGAGCCAAATAAGGAACAGATAATAGATAAGGCTCTTGAGGAGTTGCGTAAGAGTGAACGACTGATGAAGGACCCGTCAACTAGATTGGAGGCAGAGCAATTAACCGCTAAGCGAGCAGAGTTTGAATACGATAGTATTATGCGGCAGCGTAAGAATGCTATGGATCAAGCTAGGCGAGATGTTACGGCTGTTGGTATGGGTATAGGTAGTCCTACTGGAAAGCGGCCCAGGACCATGGAAGAGTTTGAGGCTATGGCCGGTGAGAAGGGTATGGCTTCTCTTAGTCAATTACCGCTTAAGGAGCAACAAGCCTTTCGTAATAAGATAATGTCGGGCGACTTCTTTGATACTCCTGATATTAAACTTAAGCATGAGATATGGCAACTGATGGCCGAGGATCATACTGATCCAGAGTCGCAGAAGAGGGTTCTAGAGCACAATTTCTTTAAGGAAGAATGGCCGCTTAATCGCATTGTTGATATGTTTAAGCGACAGCAGAAGCTTCTGCAAGGGGAGTATAAGAACCCAACTCTTGAAGAAGCTATGAAGGTAGCAAAGACTAACCTTCCACAGTCATTGCATGATAATCCGGACAGGATGCAAGAGCTTAGAAGCGCAATGCTACAGAGTATCTTTAAGTATCAGGAGATATTCCATACCCCGCCCGATCCAAAGATGTATGAGAAGTGGAAGGATGATTGGATAAAACAAGAATCTGGTAAACACTTTATACCCTGGCTAAAGAGCTACAGATTCCAGCCGGACAATGCATGGATCAGCAAGGCCAAGGAAGCAAATCCAAACTGGACACACGAAGATATTCAAAGAGAATATCAGGCCGAGAAAGCTGACGAGATGCTACGAAGACTGTATCCAAATAAGATACCTGGAGAGCTACCAGCTGTGAAGTACATGAGGGAACATGCCCCTAAGCAGTGAACCCTTCGATATAGCTTTCTTTAAGGACCATGATACTCAGAATAGCCTGGTCCTTGATGCCGGGATCAAATCAAACGATCCTGAGAAAGCCTCAAAGGCTGTCCAGCTTGCCGCAGCAACGGATATACCCGCGGATCAAATCTTTAATGACCCGGAGCTTTATGATAATCAGACTAAGTCATTCCTAGCAGAACAATTAAGGAAGAGCTCGAAGCCGATACAGCAGTATATTGATTCTGATCCGATGGCTACCCATGCCAGTAGCGATGATTGGTCGAATATATGGAGCTTTTGGCCGAGCCTTAGATCGTATCTTTGGTGGCGAGCCAATGGTTGATAGGAGTAAGGTAGTAGGCAAGCCAATAGGATCTCTTCCAGGTACTGGCATTGAGCCTTATATACCTACAACAAAGAGCCTAGGCGAAGATGTAAGTGCTGGCCTTCATGCTATTACTGGCGGGCTGTATGGAATAGCTACTGCCCTTCCTAAGGCAGCAGGGCTTATGGAGCTTGAGCCCTATACTCAAGAGGTACTTAATGATCTCGAAGCAAGAATGAAGGATGCCCAATGGAATCCTTACTTGCGTAAGTCTGCTATGTACATGTTGCGAAGGGAGGCTGCTGGAGCAGAGGCTCTCTATGGTGCGTCCCCGCTGATATTGTCTAAGTTAATGGGGATACCAAAGCTGCTAATACCTTTTGGCCTGGGCTTTGGCGGTGTTATGTCCCAAGAGATTTCCAAGCCTTTAGAAAAGGAAACTGGCATTCCAGCATGGGCCACTGATACGGCTATGATGGTTGCTGGAACGGCCTTTGGATTTAAAACCTTGAGGGATATGCGACTAGAGCAGGGCACTAAAATACAGCGGGCCCTCAATGCAGCAAGGCAAAGTGATCCATTCTTTGAATTGGAAAAGACTCCACCGTTTGGGTTCAATGAAGTAACGGATCACTTGCATGTTAAGGCTGCTGAACGTGAATCTAGCTTGATCAAAGAGGCTATAGATGCTGGTGATAAGTCTGCTACCAAAGAACGCACCCCGGACCTTGCGGTTAAGTTTGCTCGTGGTATCACTGGTGATGATATTATAGAGATAAATGCCGATGCTGTTCACAAGCTTTACGAAGGTAAGCTCGAGGAGAAGTACAGTCCTGAGGATGGTCTGCTTGGTTGGGTTACTAACCTAAGGGAACAGTTGCTCCACTCTGATAAGGACGGTGGGCCGATCCGAGTTCGTGCTGATGAATACTTTGGTCGAGCTACTAAGGATGTTCACAAGCTGTTGGAAGATGATATCCGTCGTGATCCTGATGGGCTCACCAAGAACCAAGCCAAGGAACATAAGCTAGTCGAGGAAGTGCCGAGGGCAGAGATAAGGCCGGAAGAGGGCTTCTGGTCAGTATATGTAGACGGGCTCAGGAGTAAGACCTTTCTAACAAGGTCTGCTGCTGAGGAGCATCTTGATTTGATTGCTCCGGAACAAAGCTTTGAGGGTGGGCTACGCAAGGCCGCAGGGATAGATCAGGTTGAGTACGACCTTGCAGCAGGAGATGTGGTCGATATTGCGCCATCTCCTATAGCTAATAAGCTGGTATTTAAGCTGCCTCAAAGTATTATGGACCGCATTCTAAAGCTTAGAGAGAAGGTTGAGAAGGCTCGCCAAGATCGCCAATTCAATAAGGCCGAGAAGCGGGTTAGGGCAGAACGTGGGCCTGAGTGGCAAGAACGATTTGATGAGCAGTTGGCACAGACTGCGGAGGATATGAAAGATAATCCTCAGTATATGATTAAGCGATTGTTTGACGACGGGATGATTGGCGATCAGGCAGTAGAGGGACATGTAAGGATCGATCGTGCATCACTTACGGCCGATGAACGGAAAGCTATCCCAAGGAATTGGATGGCTAAGGAGGGTGGTGTTGGCGTGAGTGATCTTGTTAGGCTCTTAGGCCTTGATAGCAAGGAGACACTCATAAATCATATTACAAATCTAGAGGGAAGCAGAGGTAAGGCTAGTCGGACAGATTACTTTAGTAGGCTTCTTGCTCAGGAAGCTCGTGAAAGGATGCATCGAAAGCATGGTGATCCAGTTGAGGCAATCTATGACGAAGCTATGGATCATGTCACAGATGATAGCACGTTCGGGATGGTATATGAGCATTTGCTTGCCTCTGCTATGAAGGCTAACAAGCCTTGGACACAGACCAAAGAGGACTTTAGGATATCGGTTATTGAGGACTTGCGTGGGCGCCCATTCACAAGAAGGATAATGGAAGACGCTCATAGAGATATGGGTAAGGCGCACAAGGACTCGATGGCCGCAGCCACTAAGGGAGACTGGAATGAGCTATTAGTTCAGCAGCAGCGGTATGCTTACAACCATGTGCTTGCACAGGAGGGTAAGCGATTAAATTCTAGGATCAAGGAGAGTGATAAATTCGACAAGCGATTTGGTAGAGGCAAAATAATTGAAGGCGTTGCTACAGAACATACTGACCGTATCCATGATATCATGGCAAGAACTGGAGCAGACGTTAAGCGTGGCCCCGGAGCAATGAAGGATCTGTATGACGCAGTAGATAGGCATGATACGGCCAGAAAAGGAAAGGCAGGATTCTCCGAAGGTCTTAGAGGATTCTGGGAAGAGCATGCTGACCGAGGCATGGCTGTAGCAGATGCCCAATATGAGAACGATAGCATGCCCAATATGGTTGTCTACGATAAGTTGTTCGATAAAAGCTGGGTTAAGCTTCCGAAGGATATGACTATCGGAGAGTGGGAAGCAATAGCTGATACTAAGAAGTCTATTGCTAAGTGGGGTTCGAAGGTCCTCTATGAGGACAAGGCTGGTAGGCGGATAGCACACGAGGATCTTATCACCCAGATTACCGATGACATTGATTTCTTTATTGATAAGGGTGCCCCGGTTGTAACGTATGATAAGTTAGGTATTGCAAAAGATGCCAAGCCTGGAAACCTTAGGCTTATGTGGACTGCGTTGCGGCAATTAGAACCAATAGTCCTTCGCATAGGTAGATATGACCCTAATGCGCCATTTATTCGGGCGTATCACAAACTCGTAGATGCTGCCAATAATTCTAGGGTCTTAGAAACAGAATATGGTCGGCGGCTCAATCAGCTAGCCGAGCTTACTAACAAGTTCACCAAAGGGAGTAAGATGACGGATGAGCTTCATAACGAAACATTATATGAACCGAGGACTTTGATCCAGGATGAGCGTGGTAGGTATGTAGTTCCCCCTGTTGGTAGTGCCTTTAGAGGAATGACCGTACATAATCTCACTACCATGATGTTAAACATGGGATTAAAGAGTGGGCGGCAGAGAATGGCCGATGGATATGGGGCCACTCCTGAGACACTAATGGATTATATTAACACCCATGCTACCAAGGAGCATTGGAATTATGTTGAGGCTGTGTGGGATTTGTTTAGGGATATTAAGAACGCTGAGAATGAGCGGGATTTGAGACTACAAGGGACCACTATCCCAGAGGAGTATGGAGTTCCAATAGATACTCCATTTGGCAGAATACGTGGACAGTATTATCCAGTCATACATGATCGTGGAGATCCATTCTTTAATGTTAAGAGTGATGTCAATAGATTTGGCAACCAAAGGGCTAGAGTTGCCGATGGCTGGGAGAAGGAAAGAACCACTCATGATGGACCGCTTAGCCTGGACATTGCAGACCTTAACGGCCACCTAGCCCGAAGGATCAGGGCCTTAGGAATGAAGGAAGCTGTTATAGAATTCGGTAATATAATCTATGACAGGAAGTTTCAGCAGGCTTTCACTAAGGCATTCGGTAAGACTACTATGGATATGTGGGAGCCATTCCTTAAAGATGTAGCCGGTCAGCCTGGATGGGAGTCACCAACAGTTCAAGGATTTGGTAAGTATTTTGATGCGATTAGACGTGGCTCGGTGCAAGCGGCAGCAGGGCTAAGCATTAAGATCTTAGGTAAGCACTCGCCTACTGCTCTAATACATGCCATTGGTGAGGTTGGAGCATGGCGATTTATGGAGGCCTTAGCTCACGTTACTGTTAACAACAAGATAACTAGGGATCAGAACCGAGACTTCATTTACGGTAAGACTATGATAGCTGGCCGTGAGCATAACGGATCAGCTGAGATAAAAGGTCGAGCCCATCACTGGTATGAAACTACGCAAGGTGGTGTTGAATCTATAATGAGCAAGCCACCTTCTGCTTTCGAAGCCAGGAAGTATGGAATACCTACTAATATGTCAGTATGGAAGGTAATGAAGCAGGAGCTTATAGAACGCGGTGCCTATGCAATTCAGACAGCTGACATGAAGATTGCTGAGGCAGTCTATTATGCTAAGTATTCGCATGTTCATGAAGATCTTACACCCACTGGCATGAGTCCGTGGGAGATACATACAGAGGCACATAGATTAGCAGAATTTTCTGTTCGTAGTGCACTGGGCTCCACAGCTATTACTAGTAGATCAGCTTTGTTTAGGCAGGCAGCGTGGTATTGGCGAGGCCTAACAGCATTCATGGGATTCTTTAACAGTACGCAAGCAAGGCTAGAGACTTCTATCTTTAGAAGCAAGGATGCGTTTAGGGAGTATGCACAGACTGGTGATGGTAAGGCACTGCTACAGGAACAGAAGGCAGCTGGGAGTACGATGCTGCACTACTTTGTTCTTACTGCCGCTGTTGAACAGATTGTTGAGAGCTTCTTCCATGAAGATGAAAGCCCAGCTTGGTGGAAATGGGGAGTTAAGCCATTCGCACACATAGGCTCGCAGATGCTTCCGGCTGCTAAGAGTCTATATACTGCGGTGGAGTGGGGATCAGGGTTCAATCCAGGCATGACTATCGTGGACACTGGGCTGGATAAGATTGAGAAGCTAGCTCAGAACCTTACTGATCCACGTAAGTTCAGAACTCCAAGGGGACAGATTCAACTTATTGGTAATGGATTAGATGTGCTGGCTGCTACTAGGGGCATTGGTAATTTCCAGACTTCCAAGATAGGACAGGCTATGCTTAATGTAATGTATGCTGGCGAGATTCCTAATGACGTACAGGACTTCTTTAATCTATGGAACCGTGGTACTGTGCGTGCGCCTAAGCATAGAAAGAAGACGTACATGGATCAGCGAGATAGGAGGATAACATGAAAGTAGTTATCTCTAGTGGACATGGAAAGTACATTCGTGGAGCAGAAGGCCCTGAGCCATGGGGGCTAGACGAGGTCGACGAAGCCCGAAAGGTGGTTGACGAAGCTGCGGATATCATGGAGGACCTTGGCGTTAAGGTAACGGTATTCCATGATGATGTGAGCGATGATCAGGACGAGAACCTCAAACGGATTGTAGACTTTCACAACAGTCAGGGTGCACATGATCTGGACATTAGTGTACATTTCAATTCTGCCACTTTTAGTGGCAATGACTATACTAATAATCCCGTGGGTTGCGAGGTATTTTATACTTCGAACTCTGGCGAGGACTGGGCCACCGCCTTCGTCAACGCGATGTGCAAAGCCAGCGGATTGATTAATCGTGGGCCTAAGGAAACTGGTAACCTATACTTCCTGAATAAGACAGCCGAGACAGCGGTGCTGTTGGAGGTCTGCTTTGTAAACAGTAAGGCCGATGTCGAGATATATCATGAGACGTTTGAGGCAATCTGTAAGGCCATAGCAGCACAGGTGGCTACTGATGAAGAACTACCCAGCATACCAGATGGACCAGAGCCAGGCGATGATGTATTGTTTCAAGCGACAGGCACAAGTTCAACATTTGGCGGGCCAGACGATACTGGTGTATCGCCTAGTGAGGGCCTCGCCTTTATCTTTGAGTTCGATCAAGCACCACACCTATTCCTTGCTCACCAGCCTTCGGGCACATCTGGTCTTGCCAGAAGATTAGACCCAGGGGTATTCTATCTTGCCTGTCGATGGGACTACAATGTAACATCGAAGGACATGCTACGCGAGAGTGGCCAGATGGCTAAGGTCACAGCTAAGAAGACTGGGATTACAAGGCTGTGCCATCCTGCCGACTGGGGACCACATGAGGGAAGATACTGGACGGGCTGCTGATCTTAGCCCAGCGTTGATGGAGAGCTTAGGGATAGGCACTGACGATATAGTAGAGGTAATATACCCATATGAACCGTGAATATATCTGGGCCCTACTGACGTTAATAATAGCCATAGTGCTAGCATTCATCCTGATTAGTGTTTCAAAGGATGATGCCAGTTCTAAGGTCCAACACGATTGTGTTGACCCTACCGAGCGTGAGAGGGTAAGGCAGTTAGTGTTCGATGGTATCGATCAAGGATTGGTAACTTCAATGTCCCATCTCTTCGATGTCTGGACAAAGGACCCACAGAACTCTCAGCCTCAGCGAGCACAGGTGGGTACGACTAATGCTGTCAATGCTCATGTTCGTGCAAGGAAGCTAGCATTTGCTTGGGACCCGCCACCCTGTCCTAAGGAACCGTGAACATGCGAAGCCCAGTCTTAGCATCAATATGGACTGCTTTAATTAATTGTGATGACTCCATCAAACCTAAGATGGAACGAACTGTATTAGCGGACGCTCGCTGGCTTGCAAACTGATTAACCAAATGTTCGCTTACCCCCTTAGGGTGTTGTTTAACAAAGTAAACAATCTCGTCCATGATACGACTGTCGGGTGCGATAGCCCCGGTCTGGAATATGGCAGGCATCCTGGACTCTACCTCTAGCAGCCAGCCCATTGCTTTATTAAAGTCCTCAACATCTAGCTTTAAGGTATCGGTTCGATCAACGCAAGCTATCATGGCTAGCTTTAGGAGATGAGCAAATCGTCTGGTGTTATAGTGCTTGAGCTTAGGATGGCTTGGCTCAGGTATCATCTTCATTATTCTCCAATCATTCATTGCCTTAGCAAAACCGCTCGGTGTAATCAAACTGCCCTTCTAAGGTCCAGATTAGTTTGAGATCATGGATCAAGTCCTTGGGCTTGGGTGGGCGTGGTGTGTTGAACACATCAATGAATGGGCGATTGTCAGCGTAGACCATAATGACCCGAGACATTAAGCCCTGATCCCATACATAGTCCTTGAGGGTGTGGATTAGATTGGAGGGTGTGGAACCGGAGAGAATGTTAAGTTGCGGCCGAACAATTTCAATTCGAAGATTGTTCATACGGCGTCCTTCGGAGTAGGGATTAACATCATAGAACTCTACCAGAGCAGCTACAAGGCCGCTGTCGTACTCATGCATGAAGGCGCTAAGCTCGTCAGCTACGATGACAAGGGAGTTATATTCTATTGGCGCGTAAGGTATATTGGCTATAAACCGCTTGGCCTCCTTCATATAATCTGACAGTGCTGCCCGCGTCATGGACGTGCCACCCCAATGCACATCAGGCAGGGCTTCACGAACCACGTTAGCCGCAGCTGTGATGGCTCGACTCTTACCTAGGCCTGGGTCACCAATTAGGAATGTATATATGTTCGGGTACAGGGTTGAGCCTGTATCCAACCATACCTTCTGTTCAAGTGCTGCCGCTATCATAGTGATAGCAGCCCACTTCCTCCAGATTTCAGCGGACTCGAGGTTGACTGTATGCTCAACGAAAGACTCGATCCAAGATGTCAACCTCCGGCGTCCTGGCCCGTTGATCATTGGGCTTGTATTCTTTGAGCCCGTTGGGGTTATCCTTGGAGAACTTGCCCCAGTTCCATCCGGTTTGACAGCCATATGGGATCGTCAATGTTCTGTTGTGTTGAAGGGGAAGCTCATGATGTAGCAGGCCGAGTATCTTGGGGATGATTTCATCTTCCTTCTCCTCGGGATATTGTAATAGGATTGCATCATGGTTATCCATGAGCAGTTCGCAGATATAAGCGGAGTGTACTTCGAAGTAGGCCCTGCTTAACTATATCCGATAGAGAGCATTGTGGATCGTAAGCGATCGCATCACGCAGTACATCAGGCGAGTCAACCCGCCCAAGGAAATGACGAAGCCTACCAGATAGGCTAAGCAGTTTCTGGTTTGCTCTTATCTGATGCTCAACCCACGAGTGCCACATCTGATGTGCAGGGAAGAGCTTAAAGTATTTAGATTGAAACTCCATCACCACGCGAGGATCAATCTTAGATTGGTCGCCAAGGGTTTCTGCTTTGCCTCCATAGTTAGAACCGTGCCCAAGCTTTTTGCACATGAAGCGGTAAGAGTAATCTCGATAATACGGACGTTCGGCGATATCTCTATCTCTTCGTATGTTACCGGTCCAAGGAAGTTCTGGCCAGCATAGTCTAGCGACAGTTGTGTGGAGGTCCTCTCGCTCACAGGCATCAAGATAATTCCCTCGCTTAAAGAGGTTCCATTCGATGGCTCCGACGACACGGCTCTCTCCTTGTTCTGCGTCAAAGTTGGCCATCTTCATGCCGGTGTCAGCAATGAACATGGTGCGTAAGGCTTCCTCAATATTCTGTAGGTTACCGCCGGTTCCGAACTCAGAGAAGGACGAGGAGAACCTACCAGTGGTAGTGCCTGCTATATTATAGGAGGTTCGGATACGCCCATCATGGTCGATCTTAGTTTGGATAACTTGCAGTCGCTTGCCCATCTCACGCAGTTCAATCATGTGCTTGACGACATGTTCTGCTATGGGATACAGCCGTCCAATCTTCTCGAGGGCACCACGGTTGACTGTGACCTTGCCCTCTTTGGTACGCTCCTCTTGGATACGGAAGATATCATAGAACAGATACCGAAGGCAGTCAGTGCTACGCCAGTTGAAGCCAGCATAGTCACAGCCCTCACGGACTATACGTTCAAGGTTATCCCTCGAGCTTCTCGATGGTGTCCTTATATTGCTCGACAAGGACCATCCGCTGGCCTTCGTCAACCTTTACTCCACGCATACGCATGTCAAGGACAGGAGCTTGTAAGGCCAAGGAGAAGTCGTAGGTCTTGGTCGTGTGCTTGTCTAGCTGTGGAAGTAGGACATCAAGGATCTCATAGGTAAGGCAGCAGTCAAGGCCATTGTAGACCCACTCACGGTCTTGGCCAGTGAGGGACTTAGGCGTTAGCTGAGCGGTGTTGATTACTTTCATGCCACCTGCTCCAGCCACCAGATAAAGACTTCTTCTATATCAAAGTTATCATCTTGTATAAAATCCCCAACATAGACTGCACCTTTTAGTCTCAGGGTAACTGGCTTTCCGGTTAGCTTAGCTACTCTGGCTAATAAGTCCAGCTGAATGTGTTGCTTTTGGTTTCGTGCAATTACCAAGTTAGATGGTCTCCAATTAGAGTGGTCACCATCTATATGGTGGACCTGTCTAATATCATTATGCTTAACAAAGAGTTCTTTCATAGCATACATAGCTACTATTCTGGATACTTGATCTCGATAGAGAATGCCATCTCTTGTGCATGAATACATATAAGCTATCTGGCTTGTACTCGAGCTTGTGCTACTCAAATTGCTCTCTCCAGCTTTTGACCACTGCTTGGAGATACACCCGGTCCCTCTCTTACGACGCATTAGTCATCCCTCTTATACTTGGTTGCCTTGCTTTCACGCATCTGCTTCCATGCTCCTTCGTCTGTGTATAGTGATCCAAGAAAGCCCAAGCCCTTCAAGCTTTCAGGCTGTAGGGCGTGGTGTAGTAACATCGTATCGTGGTCTACTCCTCTGACTCCAATACCCCATGATCGCCAGATAACGGTGATATCGTAGAGCCCATTCTGGAAAATCTTTGGGACTGGTCTTGTGAGAATGTCTTTAACAACCGCGTATACCTTACGCTCAGTAGCCAGAGATGGCCAATAAGATCTCCCTGCTCGCTCAAGTCCAACTCCAGGTATGACGATAGCAAGGTCCTCTCTTGGGGCGAACCCGATACAGGTAATTGCAGAGCCTGATGTCTCAATGTCAACAGCAAGTCTCTCGCACCCACTGATGTATTGTCGGTCGAACTCATGTATATCCTCCAGGGTTGGTTCAATCCATACGTGTCGTTCTGGTAAACGAATATCAGGATACTCTGACTCCCTTCGAGCCTTGCGTAAGTCAAGGATAACGATGGGACGTAAGGAGTATTGTCTAAAGATAGCAGCTGGGTGATAGGTGGGTAGGACCTTGAGGCCAGTGAGAGTATGGGTTGAAAGCTGAACCGTCCCTCGTAGCTTTGATATAGATGTCTTACCCAATAAGGCCCACATTGCTGTATTGCCCAGGGCTATAACCACGTTAGGATTGTGTTCTTCTAACTCGTCTGCTAAGCGTTCGAGTTCTGGTTGATATTTCTTGTGAACATACCCGGCAGTGCCAAGAGCAGGAAGACCAGGGATACCGAACATCTTATCAGTGCAGAATGCTTCAATCTTATTGGATGGTGGGCGAAGGTTGAATACGTTTGTGAGGAAGCAGTCACCACGACGGATGCCTGCCTTCTCTAGCATTCCATTGAGCAGCCAACCAGTAGAACCTACGAAAGCCTTACGCTCCCGCTCCTCGTTCTCACCATACGCTTCACCTACCAGAACAATGTCTGTCATGATAGTAGAGGGAGCCGAAGCCCCCTCTCCTTTCTGGTTAGATGTTATTCGTCGCTGTAGGGTGCGGTCTTGTCGATGTTAGCGAACGTCGAAAGACCATCCTGCGAGGGTACGTGCTTGATATGTACCAGAACGAAACGTCCGGGTGCCATACCCGCACGCTGTAGAGTAGAGAGGTCCTCACCATCCTCCTCCTCTGGAATACCAAGGTGGTCGAGGAACTCCTTGTAACGCCACATAGCATCTGGAGTAATGTAGAGGGTGTGACGCAAGGTACGTTTACCAAGTTCAGATACCTCACCGTTGGCCTTGGTAAGGCATTTCTCAAGCTCCTCCATGTCCACGTCCAGTGGCTCGTCATTCCCGTTCACCGCGGGCTTGACCAGCTTGAGCGTGTACTCGTGATAGCGTGTTCCCTTCTTTGTGGACTTGTCCTCACGAAACTGACCGATGACTTGGCTGACGTAGGTGCCTTGCGGTGGAGGCTTTGGCCTTTCGATTTCACTTGAGGGCATGTCCAGAATGTCTGTGATTGTGTCTCGCTTCTTTGCCATTCGTGTCTCCTGTTTCAAGGGGTGTCTGCTAGGCAGTTTGACTTCATCTGGTATTGTTGCCATTCACTTTCCTGTTGTTGCAAGCTTGACAGCCCACATAGCTGCGTCCTCGTAATGCGTCTGGGCCAAGGCCGCAAGACGAGGGTCAAGTCCTTTGTGGGACTCGACTAAGTCGATTAGTTCCGCCGTCATGAACTTGATCTTATCAACCAAGTCGTCGCTTGATGGGTTGAACGATCGGCGGACTCGCTGTTCTCCTAGTGTCAGGCTTTCCGTCATCTAGTTTCTCCTTTGTTGGTGGTGGACGTAGGACCTCAAAGAAATCAGCTAAGCCAGTCTCGATGGGATAGGTAGGTTCCATCTCAAATGGCTTTGGGTTAGCCAAGTCAATGAGGTCGGTGGACGTTGTCTGCATAATACGCTTGTTCTTTCTGCTACTATACAGGACAACAGACGAGAAGTATTGAGGGATCTTAGGCGAGAGCTTCTGGCCCACGCCTTGAGGGAAGCCCTTAACCGTGCCATCAGGTTGGGTCTGATAGACTATGTGACAGATGACAATGACGTTGGTCTTGTAGTTACTGTCGGTGATGTTGGCAAGGTTGTTCTCAACTGAGTCCTGTGCATCACCATAGGCTGCACGGATATCATACTTCTCTTTGGACATTGTTATCTTCTCACGGAAGTCATAGGCTGCATCACACAACCGAGAGCATGAGTCAATGACAAGTACACAGTCAGGCCCCCACTCAGCTGGACGGCCGAGGTCTACATCATCGTACTTCCACCGCTCCATCATACGGACAGCGGTAGGGTAGGCTGTTGGTGTACTGACGATAGGTGCACCAGTAACAGGATCAGGGATACGCTTGTCACGTAGGGTTCGGTACTCCACGTTCTTGATAAGGTCTGGGCAATCACGCAAGATGTAATACTTAAGTACATCTAAGAGATTGTCCATGTCAATGATGCGTAGCTTATAGCCTGCCTTGACTAACGAGATGAGTGAGCCTGTCTTGCCACTCTTCGAGTCACCGATGAGTAGCATCTTAGTGTAGTCATTGCTCTGGTGTTGGTCCAACGTCGGCATGTGTTATCTCCGTGAATAGTGGTATCTTATCACCCACCTTAACTGCATGTGGAAAGTCTCCAACATGCATTGTGATGTGTGCCTTCTTACCTAAGCTAAAGCCTATTGCACCTAGAGTATCGACATGGTCTACCACGAACTCGCCGAGATAGATCTTTACCTTGTTCGGAGCGGGTTCCATATCGGCTGTTCCTTGAAGTCGGCCTTGATAAATTTCTCCCGTACACTTGGGGACTTGGAACAGATGTCCCGGAACTTACAGCCACCGTATTTGTCACAGGCTGTGTCGTTCATAGGCCAGTAGTTATTCTGGGCGTAGCTCTTGGCCATAGCAAGCCAATGTTGTAAGTCGAAGAGCCACTCCTCGATCTCACCCTCGGTACGGTAGGTCATACCCTCAGTGAAGCGGGTATCTTCCATCATGATCTGACCTGACCGAACGATGCCACCTTTGATCGGGGTATCAAAGATAACACTGGAAGCGAATGTGTAGAGGGTCATCTGATTATGTGGATGGAACTGCCCCCAATACCAATCGCTTGGTGTGGTTGTGGTGGTCTTGTAGTCCATGAAGAACTCAGTACCATTGTGTTCTACTACCCTGTCGATGTGACCACACAAAAGATAGGGTTGGCCTTCGGCTGGACCATACTCAAGCTCAAGTCTGAATGATAGCTCAACTGCTGGCTGACCGTCAGGACGTATGACTGTCTTACATGGATCGTCCCGATACTTGTCGAGATACCTAATCACGGAGCGAACTAGGAACTCCCTATTCTTATACTTGCTCTCTGGTCGCCAGTCGTCTGTACGAAGGAGTAGTTCTTTGACAGTAAGGAACAGAGCTTCGTCATGCTCTATCTCGTCAGCGATCATGAGTTGGTACTCATGCATAGCCTGATGAAACTCTCCTCCAAATCTTAGGTTCACATCTTCTTCGTTGGACGTGTAGCCTGCGATCATCTTGTAGTAGTACAGACGAGGGCACCGCTTAAGATACTCAAGGGAGGTCGAGTCCCACGCGAACTGAATGTTGGTGCCAGGGATGAATGGACTTTCATCCTCTTCTGTTGCATCAATATACTCAGCCTCAGACATTAGAACCTCCTCTTGAGCTTACTAACTGTCGGTGCTTTGGGCTGGATGAACTTAGCTAGGACTGCCTGGACCTTTTCGGATGACTCGGCTTCGCGTTTCGGTTTGATGCCTGCATCCCACATTGCTAACTGTTTGCGAATGAAGGTTATGACGTTGCTGATATCATCGTTGGTGTAGTCTGCTGCTCTCATGTCCATTAGTTTGTCAAGTTCCTTTGTCATATTCCATTGCCTCTCGGTACTTGATGTATTCTCTGACACATTCACGCAGTTGTTCGGTGTACCCGTAAGGGTATCGTTCCTTAAACCATTCCACGTCCTTAGCGTATAAGTTTAAGGTTACCTTTGTGATTGGCTCCGATACTGTCCGCATCTTTATGTACGAGCCACAACTCGTCCTCATTTTCTGGTAGGATTATGATAAGTTCTTCAAGCTCAGGATCTTTGGCCTCTACCCGAGCCCGATACAGGTGTTGTTGAAGGAGCTTACGGTTATCTGTGATGATACAGATGCCGGTGGTTTCCTCCAAAGCTTGCTTCCAAAGTTCTAACATCTTAGCCTCTCTCGCCAAAAATTTTGCGCTGGCGAAAAGTAAGACCCATACCTAAGTTAGTTGAGGGCCTTTTTCTTAGGTGGCTTCTCCTTCTTAGGCTTGGGTGGTTTCTTCATTATATCCACACCTTGGAGCTTCTTCTGCTCAATGATACGCTCGACGATTGCTCTGAGAGGATTTGTTGAGGCCATTAGAATCTCCTCCATGATGCATTGACGGACTTAGTTGGCGTTACTTTAACAGAGATAGGCTGATCGAAGGTTAGCTCAGGTTGCAAGGGGCTTTCGCTTAGTGACTCAATCTCGAACTCCCTTGCGTCGATACGCTCGAGCCTGAGCCATGCACTATCGTCACCTAGTTTGCGAATACGCATGGTTAGTTGATCGTAGACTGATCGGCCATACATGGGATGGTCTTCCCCGTATAGGATCATATTGTCTTTACGGTCTATCTTTCGAGATGAGTGTAAGCGTAGCCGAAAGTGATGGGCATCCTCGTACTTAGCGAATTTGATTTGGATACCTTTAGGATCAGCGATTGCCTTTTCCATCAGGTCAAAGCAATCGCTATATGCCAGACGAGATGAACTAGCTACCATTGCATGTCCTCTGTGGTTATCTCGAACAACTCCTTCTTTGCTCGAGTTGTGATGACGTATTTAAGGTTCAGGTCTTGGTCCTCCTTGCTGAGGAGTTGCTTGTCAAGATGATAGACTGTATCCCATTCCATTCCCTTGGCCTTATGGCCGGTTGATAGGTGGATTGTGCCCTTACGAGCAAGGATATCCTTGGCATAGGCGATTGCTTGCTCTAGAGTATTGCCCCAGGTTGCGAACACCTTCATGCACTCGGCCTTATCAATGACTGAGGCCGGAGCATTGGTACGTTCTAATTGCTCTAGCATCCATCCGTCTATCTTTTGATAAGGACTTCTGACGAGTCTCTTGGGCTTCCCATCTTTCCAAGAAGTTTGATGATCTTAGGGCCGATATCAGAGCCTGCAACTGACACGGACCTTTTCTTAGACAACAAGGCAAATGCTGCCCGGAAGAGCGGAGCGTTATTTCTACAGATAATCGCTGCCCCTTCTGGGATAGCCGCAGCATCGAGCGTCGGCAGGATATCATAGGTGCCTCCTGTCTTGATCCATCTCATGTGTGGAACATGCCAATGGACTGCTTTGACGATGTTCTCGGGGCAGCGGAACGAATAAGAGAGGGGCATCTCCTGCATCTTGAACTTGGTCTTGAGCTTGTCTACTCCACCAGTTTCCGCACCCCGGAAATGGTAAATTGCTTGCCATCTGTCTCCCACCGCAACCAACCTACCTTTAGCGACTTTGTCGAGCAACGCATGTTGAGCCGGATCGAGGTCTTGATCTTCGTCGACGAGAACATTGGGAAATCTAGGAAATGAACCTCCGAACAATGCGGGCATGTATATTTGATCGTCAAAATCAACTGACCCTGCATAAGAAGCTTGGATTGAAGTGAAGAGGACATCATCGACGATTTCCTGCTCAAATGGCGTGAGCGGGGTTTCGAGGCGGGCGTTGAGCCCTTCGATATCACAGAGCCTACGTGCATTGGGATACTTGCCTGTGGGAATGTAGCCAAGGTGCTTGGCCATTTTGGTAGCATGGAGAATATCGGCGAAGCTTTCGTTGGCTGCTCTTCGATCTTCCCTGCCTGTGACTTGGTCGTTGATATAAGCTTTAAGGAGGTTGAAGGGTTTGTCCGGGTCTGTCTGTGCTTTGCCATTGCCATCTCTCCAGCAGCGGAGGCCTAAGCGATTGAGGGTGTCGATCTTGACGATCGAAGGGATTGTTCCGTTGTTCTGTCGTTCCTCAGCTTCCTTGACGACAGATGTGTTAAAGGCTAGGTAGAGAGTAGGTTCACGAATGAAGGTCATGGCACCCTCAAGCGTGGTGGTCTTTCCGCCACCTGCGAGGGCATTGATTAGTAGATTTTCAGGCGAAGCACTGACACGCTCATAGATTTCCAATTGTTCATCTGTAGGCTTGGGTTTCTCAGCAGTTTGGGTTAACATTCAGTTCATCCTTCCTTGTGCCAAGATGGTTAGCTGGTGTTGCATTGCCCTAAACTTTTCTGATACAGCTAACCATGCTAAGGCAAGTTTATGGTTATCGTTTGCCTTTAGAAGATGGGCCATCATCGAGCTTTCTTCCTGAGCCTTCCGTAGATGTTCCATCAGCTTTGCGTAGCACTCGCCTTGAGTTGGGATCGACACGTGGTTCTCCTACTGCATCAGCGATTACGTTGTGAAGGGCTTCGGGAGATATGTCGGCGAGGCCGAAGATGAAGAAGGCCGGGCCCTGATTGCACACGCAAGCTGATGGGTGTTTAGCTGCACATTCACCGCTGTTAGTAAATCTACATAGCATAAAGCCTCCTATAGCATTCTAGTAGTTGTTCATGGATTAGCTTAAGGTTCTCTTGGGCTTTCTCTTCCAATGCCTGTTCTTTAGGAGACAGCGGCTTTGGAAGACCAGCATAGCGACGGATTATTCCAGCACGAATTTTATCCTTCATCTCTTGTGAGATATGTCCAGGACCTTTCTTGAACAGACCGTGTGGATGCTTCATATTAGCCATAAGGCTACCATTAGGAACATGATATACATTAAGCCGCCTATTATTGACCATTGCCAGCCAGCTACATACCAGTAATAGCTGACACAGATAAGAAAGCTTAAGGCAAGGATCATATCAATGCGTCGGACTTTACGATAGACTGGTACATTGATATAATCCAAGAGATGGGCCCATGCTGAACCAAGATACCTTAGCATGGGCCCTACTCCTTACGCTACTTTACGACGACGACGCCATTGCAAGCCAAGAAGGCCAGCACAGGCGGCGATTAGTCCAGGAATACCTGCGCCGACGAGTGGCCCAGGAACAGCTACTGCACTCGGTTGGATAAAGAACGAGTCAGGTCCATCATTCGTGTTCTGGAGGTTCGCGAAGAAGATCAACTGATCTCCAACGTGAATGTCAGAACCCAAGGTGATGTTGAACGTACCGAGAGTGTAGTCGGGGAAGCCAGTGCCATTGTTCTGCGTTGGCACCGCAGTCGGTGTAGTAAACGCCGACAGAACCGTGTGAGTCGTTAGGTTTAGAAGGAAGAACGACTGCAAGGTCTGTGCTTGGTTGGTGTCGTTCACGTCGATACCGATAGTGAACGTCAATGTGGGATCACCCGTTGCGAGCAAGTAAGCTCGCAGGAATGATCCATCATAGCCGAGGCCTACGGTGTTGGTACCAGGGTTGGCACCACCAGCCACGGCAGTTGAGAAGTAGATTTCGGAAGTCTGATTACCAGCATTATGGAAATCAGTGTATCCGAAGTTAGCAGCTTGCTGCGGTTGGTTCTCACCGCAGATAATGCACTGAACATTCAGTGGTTGGTTGCCACCTGGGACAACGGCAGTCAAGGTTAGGTTGTCAACCCCGGTGGTAGACCATTGGACACCACCAAGAGTGACAAAGTCTGCCTTAGCCGGGACAGCCAAGGCAAGTAGCATAGTCGTAGATAGAAGCAGTTTTCTCATGTTGTTACCTCATTTGGGGGATTGTCAGCCTATTTTCGTTGCCTGGACCCTCCTCTCGGTTGTCCATCCACCCTAAAACCGTCGATCTCGCATCTTTGGCATTAGCTTTGCGATGATCGACAGAACTGTGGCACCTGCGGGTAAGGCCGTGCCTTTGTCATTGCATTCGTAGTGATCGGGCCAATCCTGCGGACAGCCCTCGATTAGGTCCCAAGGCTTGGGATGATGGCCATTCATGTTGATGTCTGAGCCATCGAATAGGTCTTCAAGGTTCCATGTTAGATAAGGATAAGCTCTATGACCGGAGGTTGGAATGATCCACCAATAGCCATCATCGCAGGCTGAGCAATTACCTGCATGGTCATTGCCATTATCAAGGCCTTGTCGCATTGGTTCGCAGATAGGGCAATGGATGCGGGAGCCTACGTCAAAGGCTGGTTCGCCTCGGACCTTATGTAGGATTAGGTGTGTCATGGCTGATAATCCCAGATTAAGACCCACTCCGTACCATTCCATTGCTCAAGTCTAGTAGCAGCGACTGCTTCGAAGGGATTATGGAGGCCCACGTTAAAGGTGTGCCTGGGTGCTGTAGCATAGTGAACCACACGGATTTGGCCTAGGAATGGTTCTGTCATCTGATTGGCACCTGACAAGCACACAAGGTTAAGGCTAGACAGATAAGGCCCATCTTGCGCAAAATCTCGCGTGCATTTATTCTCTGTGCGGGCGTGAACTTAAGCTTTTCCTTAGGCCTACGAACCATAGCAGGATCATATTCAACCTTCTCTATCTGCCATTGGGTTGGCTCACCCTTCTGACCTATTCGACTATCCGCTCCGCGAGACTTAGCTAAGACAAGGATTTTACTAAGGCCAACCACATCATTCTTGACCTTAACCGTATGAGAGGTATGCCCATTGATGGCTGGAAGCTCCGCGAAGATGGAGTCAGCATCAGACCAGATAGAGAATGCCCAAGGAGGCTTGATCATCCGCCCATCTCCGTCCTTCCACCAACTCCGAACTGATCTTTGAGTTGCTCTTTGAGCTGATCGATCTCATTCAGATACTGGTGAGCCTTCTCTGCATCTTGGCGGATGCGGATATTCAGCCGTTTGACTTCATCATACAGCCGCTCCTTCTCACGCCGAAGCTCTGCGATGGTCTTGATATGTCGATCAGCTTCCTCTTTGTGGCCTTTTAGATGCTCGTTCTCAGCGATCAGCCGCTCCATTCGCTCAATGCGGTCGATTATCTTCTCGGCTTGATTATCCGCACCCATTAGAACCGCCTCCACGATGCCTTAGGCGGCTCGTTCATCATCTGTCCTGTTTCTGAATTGTAGAAGAACCACCGCTTGTTGTCCCAATCGAGGAACCAACCTGTGTTGATCCTCTCGTTGTGGATAAACTCTGGTAACATTTGCCGATGACGACAACTATCGCGAACACCAGCAGGACACTCACAAGTGCTTCGAGATGTGATGTATGAGCTTTCGACATCTAGATCATCCGTGAACTTGGTGATTTCATAGGCTTCTTCGATACGTTTGACGTTGTAGAGGGTCATGTTCGTGGCCCCTGCGTCGCAGCCTTGGGCATCGACTCTGGACCTTGAACCGCTTGTCGAGGAAGATATTGTTGAAGGCTGTCAAATTCTCGAGATAAGGCCGCATATTCTTGCTCGAACAAGTTCATCATCTCTCTAGCACGTAGGGCACGGGCTCGGCCCTCCTGGAAGACTTCCTTTCTCCATGCGTCGTTATCTGTTCGCATGTTGTTACTCAGTCCAATCAGCAGCTGCACTCGGTCGATATCAGCCATCAGTTCCTCCTAGCGACACTGTTGGGTATTCGGTTTCGTAGGTAAGTTGCCATTCGTTCGCTTGCTTTTTCATCTCAGCAAGTTTCTGATTACTTAGCGGTTGTTCGATCCAGAATTTACTAATGAAGCCTGTGCCTGCAACGGTTCGGCCTTGCACATGCCATCGGCCGTTCAATGGAACCTCTGGTTTGATTAATAGATCAATCCCCGGACCTGGGCGGGCACCGAGGATGCGATATGCTCGATCTTCATTGGACTCAGCGATTGCCCTCAAATCCTCAACGATCTCAGCGAGCTTCACTGGAGCCTCCAATGGTGGGCCGGACCTCGAGCGGCGTCACGACAAGGCCCGGCCCCATACGACCTGAGTACAATGTGGAGCAAAAACCCAGGTCGCATGTTCTTATCTCTTTCTCCATTATACCCTAGTATTATACCACAAAAAGTAGGAAAAGTCAAGCTTAAAATTCGTCGTCCAGCAACTATTTTTGCACGTTCTTGGTAAAAACCAAGGTGAAGAATGAAAAATGCCACCGTAGTAACGGATCTAAGCTTGAATGGGCAATCTGCTAAGCTTTCCGAACGGCAAAAGAACAACGCGAGAACGCACCGAGAACGCAAGCGGAACGAGGGCAAATGAGAACGGAACGGGAACAAAGAGAGAACAAACCATGACCGATATGCGCTGGACGCATACCAGCCATGCAAAAATAACATGGCTCTGCCACATTTTTGCCATCAAATCGCCACAATTGGGGAGTAAGATTGGGGACAGTCGAGCATTGTGGAGCAAGCTAATGACTGATCCAGCCCAAGAGATTAGAGCACAGTTCTTAGTCATGGCTGCGGTAGAAGCAGCCAGAGACGAGGGCTTTACGCATGTCGATATCCCTGCCTTGTGGGGAGGGACACTCTGCATATATATGACATGGGATAGGTACAAGGGAGCAGTCGAAAGCCTGTGGGAAGCTAAGGCTTTCAAGGTTGAGGGAGAGAAGATAGTCATTGGGAGGAAGTCATGACCATTGACTATGAGAAAATCCTTAGAGCATACATCAGGCATGTCATTGGACATGAGAACACTGACTTTCTCTATGGCCCATGGTATCCTGAGGGATTGAACGAAGATGAGCTTGCCTGTCTTCTGCAAGCCCATAAGGATGTGGATAAGGAGGACAGGTCATGAGATACATTCATAAGTGGCATACTCCAATCAAAATCATACTCTTTAACCATGAGGAGTATGTATATCATGCACCATGGTATAACCCAAGGTTGCTACCAGTGCCTATTGAGGTAGGCAATGGAGGCAATCCCGGTAAGATTGTCAACCCTAGGGCAGCAATAAGCACGATGGATTACCGGCCTCGAAGCTTAGGATGCACTAGACTACAGACTGAACCAGCCATTATGGAGAATTAAGATGGCTACAACTGAAGTTGAAACTGAAGTAGCCGAGGAGCGTGATCCCGGCACTATCTTCAAGGTGCCTGTGGTTAAGGGCAAGACATACCTTGAGGTTAGGTCTGGTCATCTGCCAGATCATGTGTACCATGAAGCCCTACTGTTGGGCCTCAAGACTCTGCTCAATCGTGGGCAGACCAAGATTACCAAAGAAGCTTTCCCTGAGCCGGAGAAGCTGCGTGCTGAGGCTATGGAGAAGGCTGAGGAGACCCTTGAGAATATGTACTCTGGCAAGATCAGAGTTGCTGGAGGTAAGGCCAGTGGTAAGGTTCCGGGTGTGGTTATGACGGAAGCCCGTCGTATCGCTCGAGCCTTGGTCAAGGAAGAACTCAAGCGGAGTGGCGTCAGGGTATCTCTGGTTGAGGCAAGCGTGATTACTGCTGCTGCGAATGGTCTTATCGCTTCACAGCCTGAGATTTTGGAGCAGGCTACTGAGGAGATTGAGCGTAGGGCTAAGACCAAGATCAAGATCGACATCAGTTCGATCCAGATCAGCCCTAAGAAACTCAAGGCTGCTGAGGCTAAGCAGGCTGAGAAGGTCTTGTCTGCCGCAAAGACTGGCAAGATCGCAACTCGGGCACGGCCAAGCGTGAACTAAGCGTAAACGGGGCACTCGAAAGGGTGCCCCACAACCTTATCACATAGCTGAGGACTTATCAGATGACTACAATCGTGGAGAGTGAAATGCGCGAGTTCTTCCAGAAGATCATTGACAGTGTTGCAGAACTGTCATCCCAAGCTGCCAGAGTGGAAGGGCTGGTGCAACAGGTTGATGCTCTTAGTCAGAGGCTCAGCAACCTGGAGAATGATAATCGCAATCTGAGCAATCAGATCGCAGATGCTAACAATACCGTTGCCCGAATGGACAACGATCTTGCTGTTACTCGTAGTCAGCTTGAGAATGAGAAGGCAGTCACTCAAGCTTTGCGTCAGACTATCATTGAACGAGACGCGGGGTTGTTCAACTTGAACAAGCCTTTCGGACTGAACAAGATGGTCACAGGCTCACAATGTCTGAGCGTGACGATGCCAGACAGAGGATGGCTGAGCTTCAACAGTCCCTCGAAGCCTCTAAGCAGTCCTATGACGATGTGTTCCACGATAGGGACAACTGGCGTCAGAAGTTCTGGGAGGTTGAGAAGGAAGCTGCTAACCTCAAGCAGCAGCTTAACAAAATCCAGTCAGTCTTCAACCCTGTCGTTATCTCTAACGACGTTGCGTCTGCCTAAGTTACCCAAGCTTATCGCAGCTAATGGAGGTCAGCGATGCTTCCCAAAGACACGATAATCGAAGGCGTAAGTATCCTCTCGATTAGTAAGCCACCAGCCAAGAAGGACTATGCTTGTGCTTGGGGTTGTGGTAATACTATCCAGCAAGGCCGCTTGCATGTTAAGGCGGTCTGGAAGGATAGACGAGTGGATAAAGATAATCCCAAGGTGAATACAGATCGTATCTGTATAGAGTGCTGGACTAAGTAAGTGAAAGCCCGCTCATTAGCTTGAGCGGGCTTTCTTTTTATCCTTACAATGTGGAGAACTACCATGACAACCTTAGATTGGGATGAGCCATATCCGCATGACGTGGTGAGGCTTAGAACTACAAAGCACTATGCTAAACATCATAAGCACTTATGTGCTGAATGTTGGCATGATATCGAGATAGGCGAACGCTATATCTGCACAGTATATGTAGATAATGGCAAGGGCCACACAATACAAGATACACGAGGCTTGCCCTTACACATTCAGCGTCCTTAAATGGATTAGGGATTGGTGGAGGGGCAATGAGACATCGTATCCTAAAGCAATGGCGAACCTTGGAGTGCTTTGTCATGAATATGTTAGCAATGGCTAAGCAAGCGTTTGAGGATAAGCCTAATCCTAAGTCAGCCCATTACTATCTCCAACAGCTTATTCTCGCCTGTAGTATGGGCGAGATTGATGAGGAGGAGCTTGTGGTAGGGATGGAACGGATTAAGGCTTGGAATAAGAGGAGGAAGTGATGAGACTACGTGAATATATCCCACAACGTACAGACGATGGGACAATCAGGACTGTGCCAATAGGTAACAGCTTAGCCCCTTGGAGGACGTGGTTGAATGAGGATGAGATAGGTTACGCTAAGAATGTGGATAGGCTACTGACTAGGATTGAGATATTCAATCACAAGCTTAGAGCTGAGCTTGGGGCTAAGGCTGCCCGTGGCCTTGTGCTTAGCTGGAGGAGATTCTAATGCCTAATCCAATGAACATAGAAAGCGGCCAAGGTATATTGGAGATAGACCTAGATCGTGGTGTGATCTATTTCCATGACCTAGCCACAGGTAGAACTATCTTACGCATCTGTAAGCTTAAGATACCAGATAGCTTTGATGCAGAGCAAGGATATGATAGACATCACACATATGGTAGGAGCAAGCTATGGCCACCAAGTTTGAACTACGCCTTATCGTTCCGGCTAAATTAGTCGGAACTATCGTTGAGCTTGTAGAAGGTGAGGGGCATCTTAGTCGAGATGAAACCAAGCAATGAACATAGTAGGCGTAATAAATCACCTGTTCATAGGCATCATGTCACAGGTATGACAGCAGATGAGCTTATGAAACAGTTTATCAAGAATGTGAAAGGGCAATTCACACCTAAGGACGTAGAGAAGGTATTCAAAGAGCAAGGCTATGCTGCGGGCACAGTAAGCTCACGGCTTAGCATGGCTAAGAGCAAGAAGCTAATCAAGACAATAGGCAATCCTCGTAGTGGCGTATACGAGAAGGTCTAATCATTGAACCAATGAATGTATCTGTTAGGCCCATGCCTTAGTTGGTGTGGGCCTTATTCATTGGTTCAATGCCTTATGACTGAGGCTAACGCGGTTTCGCGTAATCCCTATGATGCCCCTTATATTCCTTATAGCCTAGTATGACCTGGGGGTGGGCACCAGAGCATGGTGACGGATGTTCTTGGTTTGTTCTCCCTTAAAAAAAAATCTCTAAGAACAACAAGGCTATCAGCCAACGCACAACGGACATTTGCCCACCCCCTCCTCATATCAGGCTATCAGATATATAAGGGCTATCATAGGGATTATGGATTATCGCGTGGACTGGATTATTCCACCGTAGTTAAGGATATGAATTGATTAAGCGATTAGTCTGACTAAGCTGTTAGCTTATTGATCGACAAATATCCTCAACGCCTATAGTCCTTAGGGATATTCACGATTTGTTCGATCACGCGTTCGTGATCCATTATCACATTTTCGTGATCAAACTGCCTTACAATCGCCACAATTAGGGCGCCAAATGCCCTGGTCAGCGGATAACCCCTGATCTACAATGTGGAGCTAAGGCAATGGCAATTCTTCAAGACGTATCCAAGGCTAAGACCTTGATTGAGCAAACCTTACAGCAGGAGATTGACCAGCTTAAGGCACAGAACGAGGCTATGAAGGCTAAGCTAGCTAGCCGTAGTCCTAGCGTTAGCTTCAAGGTTACAGAGAAGGGAGGGGTATCCATGTACGGCCTTGGCCGCTTTCCGGCAACGCTATACCTCTCGCAATGGCAGAAGCTAATCAAGGCCATGCCTGATCTCGAAGCCTACCTTGAAGACAACGTGGATAGGCTTACCACTAAGGACGATTAGTCCAACCTAATCAAAGGCTTAGATCGAACCCCTAGGGCAGCCTAGGGGTTCTTTTTTGTTCTCACGCGATGCGTGCCACCCCCGGGGGCCCAAACGGCGGCCCTCGCGCGGGCCCACAGCAATACGTAA
>ERZ1370068.10313-contig-9022_pt1 | contig 49915 bp, 56 predicted proteins | sample MGYA00561227_ERZ1370068 | MGnify/ENA primary metagenome ERZ1370068 (study PRJEB38410, sample SAMEA6850437) | metagenome | study: Metagenomic assessment of the ecological functions of the soil: analysis of the soil microbiota associated with the... | reverse complement strand
TGCCATTACGTATTGCTAGGGAGCGCAACCGGGGCAAGATCGTGACGGCGTTCCTGATGGGCGCGCCAGCGGCTCGTACGACTTCGTCCACGACAACCCGATGGTCGAGATGCGGCCGGTCGACTTCACCAACGACACCCACGTCATCCGTTCGTTCAGCCGGATGGTGTCGATCAACTCGGCCATCGAGGTCGACCTGACCGGCCAGGTGGTCGCCGATCCGATCGGCCACCGGCTCTATTCGGGCGTCGGCGGCCAGATGGACTTCATGCGTGGCGCCGCGCTCGCGGCCGAGGGCCGCGTCGATCATCGCCGCTGCCGTCGACCGCGGCGGCGGGCGGCTCCGCCGCGGATCGTCGTCGCGCCAGGGAGGGCGTGCCGGTAGTACGACGCGGGCGCACGTGCGGACCGTCGTGACCGAATGGGGCGTCGCGGAGCTGTTCGGCCGGAGCCTGCGCGAGCGCGCGCAGGCGCTCATCGACATCGCCCATCCGGACTTCCGCGCCGATCTCCTCCTCGCAGGGAGGCGGACCACCTGCATCTGTAGCAGCCACGGGTCGCCCGCCATGCCGAACGGCACGGATCCATGCGACGAACGGCGCTACGGCGCGAGGCTCTCCGGGTTCAGCCTGCGAGCCCCGCGCTTGCGTCGCGGGCGCCACCGGAAAGGAAGGCCCCCTCATGAAGGTCCGTCACCGCCGCGTCCAAGCACGGCAAGACCACCACCGAGATCGCGGAGGCGATCGCCGACGTCCTGCGATCCACACATCTCGACGTCGACGTGATCCCGCCTGACGACGTGCAGACCATCGCCGACTACGACGCGGTGGTTATCGGCTCGGGGCGTGTATGCCGGCACTGGCTGAAGTCGGCCAGGCCTCGTCGCCCGCCACGAGCTCGAGCCCAGGGCCGCGCGGTTCTGTTCTCCAGCGGTCTGATCGGCGACCCGCCCCGGCCGCTCGAGGATCTCTGGTCGAGGCTAATGATCGACGATCTGACCATGGCCATCGACCACCGTGTGTTCGCCGGGCGGCTCGTCGAGAGCGACCTCGACGGGCGAGCGGCTGGTCATCAAGATGCTCCGAGCGCCCTACGGCGACTTCCGCTCCTGGGACGACACATCACTGACTGGGCCCAAAAGGGATCGCGAGCTCGTGAATACCGAGGGAGACGCGCTCATCGGCGTCGTGGGCTGACGACCTGACGCCTCAGTCGGAGCGAGTGGGTCTTCAGCCTGCGCGACGTAGGCCGCGGCCTGGGCGCGCCGCTCGAGGTTGAGCTTGGCGAGGATCGAGCTGACGTAGTTCTTGACGGTCTTGTCGGACAGGAAGACGTCGGCCGCGATCTCCTTGTTCGTCTTGCCCTCGGCGACGAGCGCCAGGATCTTCCGCTCCTGCTGGGTCAGCGCGCTCAGCTCGTCGGGCTCGTCCGACGTGCGCGATCCGGCGCATCCGCTCGAGGACCTTGCCGGTGACCGCCGGGTCGAGCAGCGACTCGCCGCGGCCCACGGCCTCGAGCGCAGCCACGAGGTCGCGGGCGCGGACCTGCTTGAGGAGGTAGCCGCTGGCGCCGGCGACGATCGCCGCGATGACGGCCTCCTCGTCCGGGTAGCTCGTCAGCATCACGACCCGCGTCGTCCGGGCAGCTCCGCCCGGATCTCGCGACAGGCCTCGATGCCCGAGCCGTCCGGCAGCCGGACGTCCATGACGATCGAGGTCGGGCTGGAACCGCCGCGCCGCCTCGATCGACTCGGCGACCGTGCCTGCCTCGGCGACGACCTGGAACTCCGGGCGGCGGTCGAGCACGGCGACCGAGGCCCTGGCGGACGACCTCGTGGTCGTCGACGACCAGCAGCGTCAGGCGGCTCGGGTCGCTGCTCGGTCATGCGTCGACGCTCCCCGTGCTCGGGGATCGGGCCTGCCGGCCGGGCGCGATGGACGACGGATCTCGTCGTCGCCGGATCGCGTCGCTGGCGAGCTCCAACGGTCGCACCGACGGACGCCGATGCGCGAGCGCATGTTGACGAGACCCTGGTGGCCGAGGACTCGCCGATCGTCGACGGATCGAAGCCGTGGCCGTTGTCCTCGACCACCAGGCGTCAGCGCCACCCGTCCGCGTCGGCTCGACGAAGACCGTGGCGCGGCGTCGCGCCGGAGTGCCGCGCGACGTTGCTCAGCGCCTCGTTGACGACGCCGAGGAGGTGCGGCGGTGCGTCTGCTCGGTCGGGCTCGGTCGTCGACGTCGCCGACGTGCGAGCTCGACGTCGATCATCGAGTTGTGGCGGAACTCCTCGACGATCGCGACGAGCCCGTTGATGGAGCGTCGTCCCGCTCGAGCAGCTCCGGCCGCAGCCCGAAGATGAAGTTGCGGATGTCGCGGATCGTCAGGTGGAGGCTGTCGATCGCGCGCTCGACCCGTCGCTCGACCTCGTCGGGGTCGTCGCGGACGAGCTCCGGGACGTCCTCGAGCGACAGGCCCACCGCGTAGAGGCTCTGGATGATGCCGTCGTGCAGGTCCTGGCTGATGCGCTCGCGCTCGTCGACGATCGCGAGGCGCTGGACCTGCTCGTGGAGCCGCGCGTTCTCGATCGCGATCCCGGCGTGGACGCGCGAACGATCTCGACGAGCGCCTGGTCGTCCTGCGAGAACTCCGTCGGCGCCCGCCTTGTCGGTCAGGTACAGGTTGCCGACGGACCGACCCTGCACCGTGACCGGAACGCCGAGGAAGCTGTGCATCGGCGGGTGGTGCGGCGGGAACCCGTAGCGCCGCGGGATCGACCGCGATGTCGGGGATCCGGAACGAGCGGTTCTCGCGGACGATCGAGCCCGAGGAGCCCGTGTCCCCGCGGCAGGGCCCGATCCGCGCCCGCGTCGCGCGCATCGATGCCCGGACGTGATGAAGCGCTCCATGACGCCGTCGGCGTCGACGATCCCGAGCGCCGCGTAGCGCGCGCCCGACCAGCGGCCGGACCTGGTCGACGATGACCTGCAGGACGTCGTCGACCGACTGGAGCTCCGCGATCGCTCGGGTCGCGGCGTCGAACGCACCGACGACCCCGCCTCGTCGTGCGGTTGCTCCGTCGTGTCCCGCTCACCCGGATTCACGGTAGCAGAGCAGCCCGCCGGATCGGCCGTGGCCGGGCCGCTCGGCCCGACGGCAACGGGCCGCTTGGCCCATGGCGCACGGCGCCACCCGATCGCGCAGACTGTGGCGATGGAAGCCAGCCGCGATCCAGATCGTCCCAGCGCATCCTCCTGCGCCGTCGACCAGGCCGGTTCCTCGCGCGCGTGCGTCGGACGAGGCGATCCGCCGAGCGGCCTGCGAAGCGGGCCGCTCTGATCGTGCTGACCGTCCTCGAGCCCCACAACCTGCACCTGCCGGGCGGTCGGCTTCGGCGGGTCGACCAGGAGCGCGACCGACTGACGCGCGGGCGCGCTGGCGATCGTCCGCCGCGCGCGTGCAGCGGGCGTGCCGCGCCACGTACCTGATCTGGGAGGGCGACCCGGCGGAGGCGATCCCTCGACGCGTCGCGAGCCGAGGGCGCGGACCTCATCGTCCTCGGATCGCGGCCCCGAACGAACCTCCGCCGGGCTGATCCTGGGCAGCGTCTCCTCGGCGGTCTCCAGGCGGGCGACGCCAAGTGGCGTCGTCGTCGTCCCGGCGTTGATCGCGAATCGGTCCGCGCGCTGGCCTGGCGGCGGACCGGCTTCCCGCCAGCCGGTCCGCCGCGAAACAGGGATACGCCCGTTACGGCGACGATCGCGACCTGCAGGACGCCGTCCAGCCGGTTGCCGAACATCCGCGTATACGCCTCGCCGATCTCCGCGCAGCGCGGAAGCGGTGGGTCAAGCAGCGGGCCGGATCGAACCGCCCGGACCTGACCATCGCGATCAGCCGGCGCTATCCGCCTCCTTGCCGCCGGGGCACAGCGTCGTGACGATCCGGTGGTCGCCGAGGCCGGCGGCGAACGCGTCGTACGGGCATCTCGAGCTTGCCCGAGTAGACGCCGAGGCTCGACAGCGTGCCGCCCGGCCGCAGGCGGCGCAGCGCGCTCTCGAACGTCCGCTGCGTGCCGAGCGCCTCGATCGTCACGTCGGCGCCGCAGCCGCCGGTCAGGCGCTTGACCTCGTCGACCACGTCGACCTTGCGTGAAGTCGAGCGCCGACGTCGGCGCCCATCCGTCTGCGCCATCGCGAGGCGGACCGGGTCGCCGTCGACGCCGATGACCTGGGCAGCGCCCATCAGCTTCGCGCCGGCCGTCGGCGCACAGGCCGATCGGGCCCTGCGCGAAGACGACGACGGTGTCGCCGATCCGGACGCCGCCCGACTCGGCGCCGCTGAAGCCCGGTCGACGCGATGTCGGCGAGCAGGACGACCTGCTCGTCGGTCACGTCGTCGGGGATCTTGCGCGAGGTTCGCCTGCGCCGACGGCACGAGGAGGTATTCGGCCTGCGCGCCGTCGATCGTGTTGCCGAACCGCCAGCCGCCGATGGCCTCGTAGCCGGACGCCGTGGCCGCACTGCGACAGGTGGCCGGACAGGCACGCGTCGCACTGGCCGCACGGCGTGATCGCGCCGACCAGGACGCGCTCGCCGACCTCGTAGCCGGTGACGCCCGAGCGCCGAGCTCCTCGATGACGCCGACCGGCTCGTGGCCGATGACGAGCCCGGGCCGGACCGGGTACTCGCCCTTGACGATGTGGACGTCGGTCCCAGATCGGTGAGGGTCACGCGGATCAGGGCCTCGCCTGGTCCCGGCCGGGTCGGTTGACCTCCTCGACGGTGAACTCCTGCGGTGCGCGGAAGACGTTCGCCCGCATGGTGTCGATGGCAATCATCTCGGCCTCCTGTGCCCGAGCGCCCGGCCACGCCGATCGGCAGCGGCCCGTCGCCGGTCGGGGCGCCAGTGCGCCGCGGGTCCGGCTGGTACCGCGAGCATCGACCTGCTCCCGCGTCGCCCGGCAGGGTCGAAGGTCACGTCGCCGAGGGCCGATCCTCACCGCGTGGCGCGGCCGCGCGCCGACGACTTGAGGCCTCGACGCCGCGACGAGAACCCGACGCGCGTCCAGCGATGTCCCGGCTCCCACCGGCCCGTTCAGCTCGATGGACGTCACCCGGAGGTCCGAGCCACGGCCGGTCCTCGTCCGCCCACTGCATCGTTCATCCAGCTGGGCGCGAGGATCCCGGCCCTCGTGGGGCGCCACCGGCTCCACCGCCCCGGTCCAGCCCACCCGTGGTCCGTCGCCCTTGTGGCGATCGGCCCTCGCATCGAGACCGGGAAGCCGACCGACGTGTCGAAGGCGACCGCCAGGGGCACCTCGCCGTGGTCGCGATGTGACGACGAGCCGCGCCGTGTGGGCGTCGACGGCGTCCCAGCGGACGTGTCTGGCCGCCCGAGCCAGGCGCTCGGGAAGCGACCAGCGCCCCGCCCCACATCGCGATCAAGGCACCCTCGTCGTAGGTCGGACCCATCTCGACCGCCGGCCCGGATCTTCATGAGCCCGCGACCGTCGACATAGGCGTCCATCCCGAACGGGATCGAGAGCGGCCCGCGGCCGACGCGGATCCGGGTGGACGAAGGCCTCGCCCAGGCGATGCGACATCCGGATGGCGAGGGGATCGGCGGCAGCTTCGGGCGCCGCATCCAGGCTGTCGGTCTTCGAGGACCAACGTGGAGATCTGGCGCCCGCCGGGTCCGGACACGAGCTCCACGAACCGTGCGACGGGCCCGGGCAGCGACGTGACATCGAGACAACACCTCTGGCGACGATGATGGGGCAAAGCGTCGCCCCGGGCCTCCGCCATTCGACAGGGCCGAGTGTCGCCAAGGCGCCGGGCCGGTCGGACCTGCCGATCGCGGGTCCACGCGGGCCGCGGGCGCCGCAGCCCGGGGGGGTCAACGGCTATTCAGGGTGCCGCCCGGCGCTGGATCGACTCCTGCCGCCGTCGGCGAGCCACGACGGCTGGGCGATGGGTCCGCTGTCCGGGTCGGGGTCGACCCGGTGCAGCTTCTGTCCCGTGTTGTCTCCAGCGACCGACTCAGGATCCATGGCTGTCGTCCGGCGACCAGTGCGTACGCTGGCCGCCGTGGTAGCCACGTACGTGCCTGTGTCGGGCTCGCCGGATCCGGCGGCACTTGACCACCGTCGATGTCGGCGACGCACATGCGCTCGAAGTCGTCGATCGCGACGATCCGGTCGCCGCCGCTGGACACGTGGGCGAACCTCGGCGTCGAAGGTGACCTCCGCGCCCGGTCGCGACGTCGACCACGTGGGTTCGAAAGTGGACCGTCGGCGACGTCCTGGGGTCGTGTAGATCACCCGCCGCCCGTCCGGTGTCCATCCCGATGGACGTTGAGCACCCTCCAGCGACGTCCAGACTCGCGACCTTGGTCACGGAGCCGGTGCCGACGCCGACCACGAACAGGCCGGCATCGCTACCGACGGCTGCTCCAGGAGATGCTAACAGCTGGACGACCGTCTGGTCGGGACGCCAGGTGCACGTCCAGGCCTTCGCGTAGCTGATCGCCAGCGCCGTCAGGGCCCCGGTGCCGGCATCGGACCGTGAAGAGATGCGGGGCCGCCCCGGCCTGGCTCGCCCACGCTCAGCAACCGTCCGTCCGGGTGCCCATGCGACGGTGTCGGTGTCGAGCGTCGGTGAGCGCGGGGGCGTGACCGCGATGACGTCGTGGGCGTGCGCATCGACGATGACGATCGAGACGCCCGCGTACCCCAGTGTCCGGGATGGCTCGCTCCACGCAGGGAAGCGCCACCCGCGTGCCGTCGAGCGACCACCGCGGCTCGGTGTCGTGGTTGTCCGGGCCTCGACGGCGAGGCCTCGCGGACGCCGGTGATGCGATCCGCCACGGCGAAGATGTCGCCGCTCTGGGCGTAGGCCACGGAGCCCGTTGGCGGCGGAGCCTGCGTGGCGCAGGAAGAAGCAGTCGGGTCCGTGTGCCGACATAGGCTGGCCTGCGGCTTCCGCGACGGCGAGGACGACGAGGAGGGCGACCAGGGCGACCGTCCCCGCCGTGGGACGGGCCTGACCGTCCGTCGGCCCAGCGGCAGACGCCCGTCGGCAGCCACCGCTCGGCGAAGCTCCAGCGCGGCTACCGCTGTCGTGTCCGGGAGGTGACCCACAGGACGCGTCGTCGGTGAGCTCCGGATCGCGCGGGCGATGTGGATCTGGCGAACCACGAGGTCAGGTCGTGGTGCGCTCGAGGCCGTCGCGGCGGTTCTGGCGCCGGCCACCGTCCGGGGCAGGTCTGGCCGCCCGGCGCTCGTCGGCGGCGATGGCCGCGCGAGAGCTCGGGCGAGGCGTCCTCGGTGCAGGCGCGATCGGGCGCGTGCCCATCTGGGATCGAGGGTGTCCGCGACCGCCGACGCCGACAGGCCGAGGTAGTAGTGGAGCACCAGCACCGCCCGCAGCTCCGGCTTGAGGCGGCGGAAGCCGCGCTCGAGCTGGTCGCGGTTGGCCACGCCGCCGAACTCGTCGGTCACCGAGTGCGACAGGATCGGCGGCAGTCACTGACCTCCATCGGCCGTGGCGCCTGCCGCCGCCGCAGGGCGTCGAGCGCAGGCGTTCACGGTGAGCCGGTGGAGCCATGAGCATCGAAGCGCTCGGGGTCACGCAGCCCGCGCTCAGGTCGCGCCACGCCCGGATGCACGTCCCGACCGCGTCCCGCGCCAGCTCCGGGTCCCTGACGATGAGGCTGGCGACGGCCTCCCGCAGCCGCGAGATGGACGCGACGACGAGTGGCGCGAAGGGGCGTCATGGTCGCCCCTGCCCGCTCGTTCCTGACGAGGTCCCGCTGGTCCACAGTCACCCTTCGGTGGTGCGACCCTTCGGCCGCGTGCAAGGGTAATGGCGTCGCGAGACCTGACAACTTGTTCGTCCGGGCGGTGCCGGCGACGCCAAATACCCCCATGGCGAGTGTCCCTACAGTTCGGATCGTGGAGACCTACGACACGCCGAGGCGGCGGAACGGACCGGCATTCCCCAGCAGACCTGAAGCGGATGTGCGAGCTCGGGATCATCGAGCCCGACGGATCCGGGGCGAGTTCACCGCGGGTCACCTGCGGAAGGTGGGCGTCGTTAACGCGCTGATCGCCGCCGGCATCCTGATGGACGGCCTGGCGGCGATCCGGCAGGGCCGCGTGACACTGGACTCCTCGACGCCCGGCGTTCGAGCGGTTCTCCGCGCCAGCGGCGTCACGTTCGCCGAGATGGCCCAGCGGACCGGGGTGCTGGTCGAGCAGTTGCTGTTCATCCGCGAGGCTGCGGGTCGGGCATCGCCGCAGCCGACCGGATCGGATCCGGGCGAAGAGGAGCTCCTGTTCGCGGAGGGCCGGATCGAGTTTCGGCTTCGCCGTCGCAGGTGGTCTCCGCCCCATCGCGGATCCAGCAGATGCTGCTCGCAGGCCGACGGCATGCGCCGGGTGGCCGAGACCGAAAGTCGAACACGTGGCAGTCCGACGTCATCGGCCCCGCCATGGCGAGGGGCGTACGGCCGGACCAGTGCTCGGCGGCGAGTTCGGCGATCGCATGAGCGCCGCGACCGAGCGCGCCGTCATCGCCATGTACCACATGCAGCAGATGCGGGCGTGGACCACCAACATCATCGAGGGGCTGGAGGGCATGCTGGCGGACGCCGTGGCTGCACCACGCGCGCGGAGCACCCGCCGGCGATGTGCTTCCTTCGATATCACGGCTACACGCGCCTGACTGAGTGAGCGTGGTGACGCCGCGGCGGCTTCGGCCAGGTGAGACCCCGCCGTCGGCTGGTCCAGCGCGAGAGTGTCAAGCACGGCGGGCGCGCCGTGAAATGGCTGGGCGACGGCGTGATGCTCCACTTCCCAAATTCGGCCGTGGCGTGGCGGCCGCACTGGACATGGTCGACGGCGTGGCCGGACGTGCCGGGTTGCCACCCGCCCACGCCGGGCCCCACGCGGGCCGGTGATCTTCCATGAGGGCGACTACTACGGGCGGACTGGTGAAGCGATGGCGAGGATCGCCGGCTACGCGCAGCCCGGCCAGTATTCTCGTCAGCTGCGGCTGGTCGACCTCTCGACCGGGCTCCCGGGCTGGCCTTCACGGCGGTCGGTCCGGTCGTAAATGAGCTGGAAGGGCGTCGCGGGCGCGACTGACCTGTTCGCCGCGCACCGACCGTGATCGGCCCCTGGCGTCGCCTGGTGAGCGGATAACCATCCGGACCGGGACGACGTCCCCCCTTGCTCGAGCCGCTCGGCCTTTGCGCACGACCGCTCTTGATCGGGCAGCAGGTAGCCGCCGTCCTTTGGGGAACAGCGCCGTCCCGAACTCGCTCTCCCCGATCCGGGCGCTGACCGGGATGCAGCCCCAGCCATAGGTCGCGATGCGCGAGGACCCCGTGGACGGCGGCGGCGGGCTCTGCCGGGGCAGCTCTGACGAAGTAGTACGGCGCCGGTCCGCGCCACAGGATGACCTCGCCGTCGAACGCCACGTCCTCAGCAGGTCGGCGGCCGGCCCGGGCGCGTCGGGCGCGGCCTCGAACGCCGCCCTGAACTCTCGGCCTCCGACTCGCGAAGCGCCGCGAGGTCGACCTCGTCGTCGTCCTGTCGCGTCATCGGCCCATTAAAAGCCGACCCGTTCAGACCCCGGTCGGGTCCTCGTCGAGGGATGCCCTGGGCGGCCTCGGCGCCGCCTTGGTCGCCCGGCCTCGAAGGATGTACTCGAAGCCGACTGCGATCATCGCGCCGACGATCGGGCCGGACGAGGTAGACCCAGTAGTGCGTCGCAGGTTGCCGCCGACGAGCATCGGCGCCGAGCGAACGGCCCGGGTTCATCGAGGCGCCCGAGACCGGCGCGCCCCACACCGACACGAGGCCGATGTAGGCGCCAACGGCGATGGCGCCGTTGAAGCCGACGTTCGCGAGCGCCCGAGGCCGTGCCGCAGGATCACGCTCACGAGGCCGAGCGTGAGGATCGCCTCGGTCAGGACCGCGGTCCCGTCCGGAGATGCCCGCGCCTGGCTCCGGTGGCGCCGTTGAGGATCCCGCCGTACGCCACCTGCAGGAACAGCGCGGCCGAGGATGCCACCGATGATCTGGGCGACGATGTAGCCCGGCACCCGGATCCACGGGAAGTTGCCGCGGACGGCGAACGCGAGCGTCACCGCAGGGTTCGAGGTGGGCGCCCGAGATCGTGCCCATGAAGAAGATGATCCCCATGACCATCATGCCCGGGCGCCAGGGCCTTCATGGCAAGGGTCAGGTCGCCGCCGACCGGCAGGGCGCCGATCACCCCGCCGCCGGCCGCGACGAGGACCAGCAGGAACGTCCCCCAGAGCTCCCGCTGAACAGGCGCCTGAACTCGAGGCGTGGAGTCGTCGAAGTCCACCCGCTCTGGCGCGAGCTGCTCTGACCGCGCGGTTGAGCCAGGCGAGCACCGGCTCTCCCGAACGTCGTTGCTGCCGTCATCGTGCTCCCTCCTCCGCTCCCCACTGCAGTGTGATCGGAGGATTGTGCGACGTGCGAGGGGCTTGTGGACGACGCGTGGCGCAGCCTGCGACGGACTGCGCCCCACCGGTTCTGCGCCGGCCGCTGGGAGGTCGGCCGGCAGCCGTTGGCTCAGGCCGAGGCGGCCCGGCGCATCGAGCAGGGGTGAACCCGGCACGGGCGGCGGCCGTCGACGCGTCCGCGACGACGTTCCGCACCGCGAGGCCCTGGGCTCACGCTCCCGGACGTCCCGCCGACGAGACGTTCGGGTTGAACGGCTTGAACAGCCTGACGGGTTGGCTTCCACAGCCACACGGAGCGCGAAGAACTCGGGCAGGTCAGCGGTTCGGGAAGCCGCTGTCCATGAAGTCCTCGCCGAACAGGCTCGGCGTGGTGTCGCCGTGTGCGGCGATCCAGTCGGCCTTGAACACGACGCGAACCTCGAGCGCGACCAGGTGGAGCTTGCCGTCCGCGGCCGGGCTCGTAGACCAGCACTCTGGGGCCTGGTCGGGTCGAGGTCCGTGGTCAGGTTCCCGGCGTTGAGCCAGTGGAACCCCATCGCGCCCGTGTTGTCGAACGACGAGATGCATTCGTGGAGCGGCACGCCGTCGGGAAAGCCGCCGTGAAGCCGGCCCGGGACGCCTGACCGTCGAGTGGAAACGTGCCGTCGCGACCGCGGCGCGCAGCAGATCCCAGCGCCCGCCGGACGCGCCCGAGGCGCCGTGGCGGCGACCCCCGAAGCGCCCATCGATCCGAGCAGGAGCTGCCGCCAGCAACGGGGCGGCGAGCCGGAGCCACCGTCGTCTCATGTGTACCTCCACGCCATCGGCCGGCAACCCTGCCGGCGCCTCGCCCTCCGATCGTGGGACGGCGGGCGACCATCCGGCATCGGTAGAACGACCGATCCCCGCCCGCGGTCGTCGCGCCTGGCCTGGACAGGCCCGGGACGGCCGCGCCGCGGGACGAGCGTCGAGGCGCCGGCCGGCAGCCGCTCGAGGTCGTCGAAGCGGACGGACAGGATGGAGAGGCGCCGCTCGGTCGCCAGCACGCGATCGGGCCGCGGCTTCCGGGTCGCGACCTCGAGGATCGCGAGGACCGCCTCGAGCAGGCGTCCTCCCAGCGCGGGTCGTGGATCGACGCACAGGTGGTCGTCTCGCCGGACGCCCAGCCGATGGAGGACCTCCCAGGCGCGGTCGAACAGTGCGTGGTGGCGCGGGACGGGGGCAACGGGACCACCTCGACTCGGCGGCGCTGCGGGAGCGACGGCGCCACTGCTCGCGCAGCTGCTCGGGGCGGGTCAGGCGCCATCGGACGCGGCGGGCTGCGTCGGTCGCTGGCATGCGCCTGCCGCCACACCCGGAAGTAGTCGGGCCTCCGCGACAGCAGGCGATGCCGGGCCTGGCGATCCTGTTCGCGGCGGCGGGTCGCGTTGCGGGTCCGATAGCGGGCCCTCGCGGTCCTGGCCCGGCGACGCGACGCGTCTGGGTCATGACAGGGGCGGCCCCGTCCCTGGTGGACGCCCAGGGCGAGGGTGTTGGTAAACCTCCGACCACAGGTCGGGCAGTGTTCGTTCGACATGATCTCCCGGCAGTAGGCAGCCGCATCGGCCGACCACCGGAGAGCTGTGGTACGGCGCCGCCACGCAGTGAAGATCCCGGAGAATGACGGTCGCGGGACCAGGCGGGGCGTCGACGCCCACCGCAAGGGGAGGAGAGCCGAGAGCTGCGACGACCTGCATTGACGAGGCGGGACGCAGGGTTCTGGTCGTGGCACCGCTGGGGCAGTGCTGGGGCGTCTGAGGCCCGGGTCGCGCTGGCGCCCGCCGGAGAGTACCGGATCGGCGCGGGTCGTGTCGCGCCGCGGCCCGCACCGCGAGACCGCCCGGCCGCCGCGACCCGTTCGCCCCGCGAGCGCTGCCGAGAAGGCCTGTTCCCGCCGGGGTTCGCGCGTTACGCTGCCCCGGTTCGTTCACGAAAGAGCCACCCACCGGTCGTGGAGGAGGCGTTCATGCGCACCTTTGCAGCGCGCGGTCTCGCACTGGCGGCGGTCATCGGACTCGTCGCGGCATGCAGCTCCACGGGTCGTCGGCGGCGCCCTCGGGAGGTGCGGGGGCACCGGCGGCACGATCAAGATCGGTGGCGGCTTCGCGCTCACCGGCGACGAGTCCGCGCTCGACCTGCCGGCGGCGAACGGCGCGAAGCTGGCGGTCAAGGAGATCAACGCGGCGGGCGGCGTGCACGGCAGCGCAGATCGACTTCATCGTCCACGACAGCCAGTACAAGATGGACGTCACCGCCCAGACGGCCAAGCAGTTCGTCGAGCAGGACAAGGTCCCGCTGATGATCGGCTACACGGACACCGACTCCGTGCTCGGCGTCCGGCCCGACCTTCCAGTCGGCGAAGATCCCGTTCATCACGGTCGGCGCGACGTCGCCCAAGATCCCGACCCAGGTCGGCGACATGATGTTCCTGGCCTGCTTCGGCGACAACGTCCAGGCCGCGGTCGGCGCCGAGTACTCGTTCACGACAAGTTCGGCAAGAACGCCTACTTCCTGTGGGACAAGGGCGTCGAGTACACGACGCTGCTCGGCCAGTACTTCAAGACGCGCTTCACCGAGCTCGGCGGGACGATCGCCCTCGAGGACTCGTACGACGACAAGGCGACCGACTTCTCGGCGCAGATCACCAAGATCAAGGCGCTCAGCCCGGCGCCGGACTTCTATTACGTCGCGGCGATGCCGTACAACATCGGCCCGCTCGTCAAGCAGTTCCGCGACGCCGGCCTCGACCGGCCCCGATCGTCGGCGGCGACGGCTACGACACGCCCGACCTCGTCAAGGTCGCCGGCCCGACGACCGAGCAACGTGTTCTTCACGACGCACGCGCTGATGGACGCGACCGCGCGGCACCGACGGCATCAAGAAGTTCATCGCCGCCTACAAGGCCGAGTACGGCAACGATCCGGAGAACGCGTTCGCCGCCCTCGGCTACGACACCGTCTACCTCCTGGCCGACGCGATCAAGCGCGCGGGCGGCACCGATTCGGCGGCCGATCAAGACCGCCATCGAGGCGACCAAGGACTTCACCGGGCATCACCGGCAAGATCACGTTCTCGCCCGACAGCCACGTGCCCCAGAAGGGCGTGACCGTCATCGACGTCGAGAACGGCGCGCTGACGCTCGGCGGCGAGGTCGTCCCGGACAAGGTCCCGGCTCCGTAGCCAGCGTCGTCAGCAGCCCGACCGCCGGTCCGGCCCTCGGACCGGCGGTTCGACCCATCCGCACGCATCGACCGAGGCATGCCCGATGACACCCGACGAGATCGTCGCCCAGGCCGAGCGAGCAGGGCCTCCAGCTCGTGCGCTTCCTGTACTGCGACAACGGCGGCGTCGATCCGCGGCAAGAGCACCCACGTCGGCGTCAGCTCGCCCGCCGGATCGCAGAGCGGGATCGGCCTGGTCAAGGGCATGCAGTCGTTCACGAGCATCGACACGCTCGCGCCCGACGCGACCTACGGCCCGGTCGGCGAGATCCGGCTGGTGCCCGATCCGGACACCTTCGTCGTCCTGCCGTACGCCCGCGCAGCGGCCAGATGCTCGTCAACATGGTCGAGCTCGACCACTCGCCGTGGGCCGCTCGACCCGCGCGCATTCCTCCAGCGCGATGGTCGCAGCAGGCGCGCCGAGGCCGGTCTCGCGTTCGACGCCGCGTTCGAGAACGAGTTCTACCTCGCGCGTGCCGGACCGACGGACGGCTACCGGCCGGTCGACCGGAGCCTGTGCTTCAGCGCGATCGGGATGGAATCGACCGAGGACGTCATCCAGGACATCATCGCCGCGCTCACCGGCCCAGGGGCTGACCGTCGAGCTGTCCGCACCCCGAGCTCGGCTGGGGCCAGCAGGAGCTGTCGATCCGCCACGCGCCGGCGCTGCCGCGCGGCCGACAACCAGGTCACCTACCGCCAGACCGTCCGGGGCGTCGCCGGCGCAGCACGGGCTGATCGCGTCGCTCGCCCCCAAGCCCTTCGCCGACCAGGCGGGCAGCGGCGCCCACCTCCACTGGAGCATCTGGGACACCGGACCACACGGTGAACCGGCTGGCCGACGCGAGCGGCCCGGACGGCTCTGCAGTCCGCTGGCCCGGCACGCGATCGCCGGGGTGCATCGCCCACCTGCCCGGCCTGCTCGGGCTCACCACGCCGAGCACCGAACTCGTTCCGCCGCCTCCAGCCGCACTACTGGAGCTCGGCCTACACCGCGTGGGGCATCGAGAACCGCGAGGCCGCGGTCCGCGTCCCGAGCCGGCTACTGGGACGACGAGGCGGCGCTCGGCGAACCTCGAGCTGAAGGCCAGCGACGCCAGCGCCAACCCGTACATCTCGCTCGGCGGCGTGATGGCGGCGGCCCTCGACGGCATCGAGCGCGGGCTCGACCCGGGCGAGCCGGTCGACGAGGACCCGGGCAACCTGACCGACGACGAGCGGGCGAGCGCGCGGCATCCGCCGCTTCCCGGAGACAGCGGCGCGAGGCGCTCGACGAGCTCGAGAAGGACGCGGTCCTGATGGGCGCCCTGGGCGATCCGCTGGCGACCGAGTACCTCAAGGTCCGGCGCGCCGAGGCCGCCGCCTACGCCGAGCAGGACGACGCGTACGAGCTCGAGCAACCACTTCTTCAAGTACTGACCGGACCGGTTGCCGTGGCCCTCGACCTCGACGCGATCCCGATCGTCGACAACCACTGCCACTCGCTGCTCCGCGAGCAGCCGGCCGACGACGACGCGTTCCGGATCCACCTGACCGAGTCGTACTTCCCGGAGGTCGCCCGGGACGACGTCCCGCACACGCTGTTCTACCGCTACGACGATCCGTCGAGCTGGCCGGGCTGCTCGACTGCGAGCCGACGCCGGAGGCCGTGCACGCGGCGCGGCGTGAGCGCGGCGTCGAGTGGCTGACCCGCGAGGTCGTCGAGCGTGGCAACTTCAAGACCTGGCTGATCGACACGGGCTACGGCGCCGACACCACGTACTCGCTCGACGAGCTGCGGGCGCTCGCCCCGTGCCGGATCGAGGAGATCCTGCGCGCTCGAGCCGCTGATCGAGCGGCTGATCGGCGGAGTCGGCGGACTTCGACGACGTTCCTCGACGCGCTACCGCGCCGCAGCTCGAGCGACCTCCGCGGCCGCGGCATCGTCGGCCTCAAGTCGCGTGATCGCCTACCGCTCCGGCCTGCACGTCGCGCCGTCGAGCAGCATGGACGCCGCGGCGGCGTATCGCCTGACCCGGGCCACGAGCGCGGCGCGACGGGACGGGCGATCCGGATCGCGTCGAAGCCGCTGCTCGACCACTCTCGATCGTGCATCGCCGTCGAGGACGGCCGCCCGCCAGGAGGTCCCGATCCAGTTCCACACGGGCCTCGGCGACCCGGATCTCGACCTGACGCTCGTCGATCCGGCCGCCCTGCGCGTCCTGTTCAGCGACCGGTTCCGGGCCGCGCCGATCGTGCTGCTCGCACACCGGCTACCCGTACGTCCGCTCGCTCGCCTACCGCGCCGCCATGTTCCCGAACGTGTACGCCGACATGGGCGAGTCGATCCTGTTCGCGGCCGGCGAGGCGACCCAGATCTACCGCGAGCTGCTCGGCCTCGCGCCCGGCCAGCAAGCTCCTGTTCTGCGACCGACGCCTCGCTCGTCCCGGAGCTGTACTGGGTCGGGGCGCGGATCGGGCGGCGGGCGCTGGCTCGGGTCCTCGACGAGCACATCGCCGACGGCGCGATCGACGAGCGGACCGCGCTCGACTGGGCCGAGCGGATCCTGTGGCGCAACTCGGAGCGCGGTCTACGGGCTCTGATCGCCGCGTCCGGCGCGTCCGGCACGGGCGGCGGACCGGCGCGCGCCGTCAGGCGCCTCGGCGCGGCGCAGGAACAGCCGGTCGAGCGGGACCTCGCGCTGGCCGAGCAGGCCGTCCCGGCGGACGGTGATCACGACGATGAAGATCACCGCCAGGACGATCGCGGCTCAGGCCGTAGAGCAGCGTCGCGTCCTCGACCCGCCGCAAGCGCCTCGGTCGAGCCCGACGATCGCGATCGCGCCGAGGATCGAGCCGCTGACCGAGCCCATCCCGCCGATCACGAGCATCGTGATCACCCGGAACGTCAGGTCGAAGTAGAAGACCGTCGGCGAGAACGACGTGATGAAGTGGGCGTACAGCGAGCCCGGCCACCGCCGAGAAGAACGCGCCGACGCACGAACGCCAGCAGCCGCGGGTCCATCACCCGGATCCCGACCGGCCTGGGCGGCGACGCGGTCCTCGCGCTGGGCGAACATGTCGCGACCGTACGCCGAGCGCTTGATCCGCCACACGACGTAGACCGACGAGCAGGACCCACGCCGCACGTCCACCACAGGTTCGTGTACGGCGTGACGTTCGAGAACGTCCGCGAGCCGCGCGTGAACGCGTCGGCGTTGAACAGCACGACCCGGACGATCACGAGGAAGCCGAGCGTCGCGACGCGCGACGAAGTGGCCCGGACAGGCGCATCAGCACCCGCCCGACGAGCCAGGCGACGACGCTGACGAGGACGCGCCGCGATCAGCGTCGCGGCGAGGAACCCGACCGGGAACGGCCCGACCGACCTGGTCGAGGTGGACGCCGGCGAGCCACGACGGCAGGTCTGGCAGGTAGGCCGCCTTTCCTGCGAGCGGCAGCGTCAGGATCGCCGAGGCGTAGGCGCCGAGGGCCATGAACCCGATCTGGCCCAGCGAGAAGCACGCCGGTGAAGCCGCTCGTCAGGTTCAGCGATGACCGTCAGGATCATGAAGATCGCGAGGTTGATCGCGAGGCCCTGCCAGAACGCCTGGCCGCTCGACGTCGAGCACGGCCGAGCGCGACCGACGACGAGCACGATCACGACGGCCCGGCGCCGGCTCGCCCGGTCGCAGCGCCGGCGATCGCCTCACAGCTCGTCGTCCGGATCGCGCCGGCCGAGGATGCCCTGCGGCCGGACGAGCAGGACGAGGATCAGGATCGACGAACACGACCGCGTCGCGCTAGCTCGCGAGCGACGCTCGGCAGCACAGTGCTGGAGGAAGCTCCGGACCTCGGGCGGCACGGAGCCCGGCGGCAGCAGGTCGCCGATCCCGGCCAGCGCCGTGACGAGGACCTCGAGGAAGCCGAGGACGTAGCCGCCGAGGACCGCGCCCGGCGATGCTCCCGAACCCGCCGATGACCGCGGCGATGAACGCCTTGAGCACCGGCGTGAAGCCCATGTACGGGTTGATCTGGCCGGCCTGGACCGAGTAGCAGGACGCCGGCGACCGCGGCCAGCCCGGCCCCGATCGCGAACGCCGTCGCGACGACGCGGTTGACCTTGATCCCCATCAGCCGGGCGGCCGACGAGGTCCTCGGCGGCGGCCCGCATCGACAGCCCGAGCGTCGTCCGGGTCACGAACACGCGTCAGCAGCCCGAGCAGGACGATCCCGGCGACGAAGCTCGACGACGTTGACCTTCGGGATCGTGATCGCGCCGATCGTCGACGACGCCGCTCAGGCCCTCCGGGCTCGGGAACGCGATCAGCGTCGGCATGCCGGCGAGGCGCGTCGTCGAGCAGCGTCCCGTTCTGGAGGATCTGGCCGACCGCGAACGAGCGTCAGCAGCATCGCGACGTCAGGGGCGCCGCGGATCGGCCGGTAGGCGATCCGCTCCATCAGCAGCCCGACGAGGACCGTGCCCGACGACCACGATCGGCGATCGCGACCGCGAGCGGCAGCCCGGCGCCGAGCGCAGAAGACCGCGATGTAGGCCGCGATCATCATCACGTCGCCGTGGGCGAAGTTGATCAGCCGGAGGATCCCGAAGACCATCGCGAGGCCGACGGCCATCAGCGCGTACAGGCTGCCCGCGCTGAGCGCGTTGACGACCTGCTGGATCGCGTAGTCGCGTCACAGCGCAACCCCGCCGACGCCGAGGTACGACTGCTCGACCTTCGGGTCGCGGCGGAGCGTCGTCGGCCGGGCCCTCGAGCGTGATCCGGCCCGGTCTCGAGGACGTACGCCCGGTCGGCGACGTCGAGCGCCTGGTGGACGTTCTGCTCGACGAGCAGGATCGTCCGGCCCTGGCGCTTGAGCTCCGCGATCGTCTCGAAGATCCGCTCGACCATGAGCGGCGCCAGGCCGAGCGACGGCTCGTCGAGGAGCAGCAGCCGCGGCCGGCTCATGAGCGCCCGCCCGATCGCCAGCATCTGCTGCTCGCCGCCGGACAGCGTCCCGCCGGCCTGCCCGAGCCGCTCCCTTCGAGCAGCGGGAACAGCGCGAAGACCATCTCGAGGTCCTCGGCGGCCGCCGCGGCCGCGTCGCGACCGCGACACCGCGCCCAGGCGGAGGTTCTCGCGCGACGGTCAGGCTGCCGAAGATCCGGCGACCCTCCGGGACAGTGCGAGATGCCGAGCGCGACGATCCGGTCGGTCGGCGCGCGCGGTGATGTCGGCGCCCTCGAACGTGATCGCGCCCTGCGACGGCCGGAGCAGGCCCGAGATCGTCCGCAGCGTCGTGCGTCTTGCCGGCGCCGTTGGAGCCGATCAGCGCGACGAGCTCGCCCGTCGTCGACGCGCAGCGACACGCCCTGGAGCGCCCGGATGTTGCCGTAGCGGACGTGGACGTCGGTCAGCTCAAGCACTGTCGGGCCTGGCCGAGGTAGGCGGCGATGACGTCCGGGTCGGAGCGGACCGCCGCCGGATCGCCCTCGGCGATGAGTTCGCCCGTAGTTGAGGACCTGGATCCGGTCGCACAGGTTCATGACGAGCGGGATGTCGTGGGCGACGAGGACGATCGTGATCGCCAGCTCGTCGCGCAGCCGCCGGATCAGGCCGGAGCAGCTCCTGCGTCTCGACCGGGTTCATGCCGGCGTTCGGCTCGTCGAGCAGCAGGATCCGGGGCCGGCTGGCCGACGGCGCGGGCGATCTCGAGCCGGCGCTGGTCGCCGTAGGCGAGGTTGCCGGGCCAGCGCGGTCGCGCTGCAGCGGCGAGCCCGAACAGCTCGAGCAGCTCCGACGCCCGCGTCCTGCGAGCTCGCGCTCCCGGCGCCGGAAGCACGGGCTCGACAGCAGCGTTGCCCGAGCAGCGACCGCTGCGCGTGCCTGCTGGACCGCGACCGATGACGTTGTCGAGGACGGACTGCGTCGCCGAACAGCCGGATGTTCTGGAACGTCCGGGCCGATCCCGAGCCGGGCGACGCTGGTAGGACGGCGCAGCCGGTGATGTCCCGGCCGTCGAACGCGATCGAGCCGGTCGGTGGCCGGCAGGAACCCCGACAGGACGTGGAACAGCGTGGTCTTGCCGGCCCCGTTCGGGCCGATGACGCCGTGGATCCGGCCGGCCGGCAGGTCGAGGTCGTACTCGCGTCAGGGCGGTGAGGCCGCGGAACGTCTTCGTACAGGCCCCGGACCCGGAGGATCGGTCGTCTTCGCGCCGGCGCCGAGGTCCGCGTCCGTCGACGCGCTCGGCCGGTCCGGCCCGGTGGACGCCTGGGGCAGCGGGAGCGGCCATGACGCGGATTGTCCGACATCGCGTGAGCGGCCGGGCCGTCGTGCGGGCGCACTCCACCGGACCGCCCATGGCCAGAAGGTCCGGTGGTCAACGGGACCGCCGACGCGCGACGATGTGCGGCCTGACCGAGGAACCCCAGGAGGGCACCCAGATGTTCGGTCGAGCGCATCATTCCAAGCGACCCGTTCGAGGGCTCGGGCGCGCACCGCAAGCACGCTCCGCTTGCGCATCGAGGGCGTGATCGCCCTGGCCTCGCGATCGCGGCCTGCGGGCTCGCGACCGCGCTGTAGGTTCCGGCGCTGCTGCCGCTCTTCGAGCGCGTCTTCTAGCCCGACACTCCCGGCCCGCCTCGGCTCGGCTAGAGTCGGGCCATGACAGGCTCGGTCGATCGGTTCGGCGGCCCGTCGCCGAGCGCACGACGAGACGCGTCGAACGCGATGTTCGACGCGGCGGTCGTGGACCGTGGACGTCCTCGCGGAGCTCGTGAACGGCGGTCGTGCGCGCCGAGCTGGGATCGGCACGGGTGGATCGCGCTGCCGTTGGCCGCCCGCGGCGTCGAGATCGTAATCCCGATCTGTGGAGGCGATGGTCGCGCGGCTCTGAGCCGAGCCGGGCGCCGCCGACATCGCCGCCGTCTACGATCGGCGACCTTCACGAGCGCCAGGGCGGGGGAGCCGGGGACGCTTCCGGCTGGCCTACCTCTCATCTTTGATCATGAACGCAATGACCTCATGACCGGCCAGGTCGACGTCTTCCGGAACGTCGCCACGCACCTGAGTCCGGTGGCCGGTTCGTCATCGAGACGATGGTCCCGGACCTGCGGCGGCTGCCGCCGGGCGAGCAGTTCGTCGTGTTCGACGTGACGACGACCCATCGGCGTCGACGAGTACGACGTCGCGGGTGGGACCTCGTCTCGCCACGCGTCCAGGCCTTCGGCGGGCGAACCGAGCGTTCTATGGGCCCGTTCCGCCCGTCTGGCCGGCCGAGCTCGACCTGATGGCGCGGATCGCGGGCATGGACCTGACCCACCGCTGGGCGGGCTGGGACGTGGGCGCCGTTCACGGGCAAGAGTTCGCTCGCATGTCTCGTCTGGCGCCAAGCCAGCGTAGGCTGGAGCGCACGCGTACACCGTCCGACGGAGGGCTAACGATGACGATGCAGGAGCGCGCCTGATCCAGGCGATGCACCTGCCGGAAGACAGCGAGACCGTTGCGCGGATCCACGAATTCGGCCTCGCCGTCGCGAACGAAGACACGATGAGCAAGGCGATCCACGACGTCCTATTGCGGGATCATGGCCGACCACGAGCACCCGAACGAGAAGGATCGCGACGCGTGGCCCGGACGCGATGATGGCCGCGCTCCAGAAGCACGCCACGGCCGGCGCCGAGGGCCTGACCTCCGGCGGGCCCGCCGGGCCGCCTACTTCATCGCGTCGCGGAGCGCGCTCTCCGGTGTCCTCGTCGAGCGTCGTCTGGATGACCTCGCCGTGGTAACCGGCGCAGCGCCGGGATCGTGGCGTCGGCGTTGCGCGTCCTTGATCACGAGGAACAGCGCCGACTTGCCGGGCGGCAGCTGCTCCTTGACCTCCTTCACGAAGTCGCCGTCGACGCCGTTGCCCAGCAGGCGCGCCGACGCCCGCTCCGGCAGCGGCACCCAGGGCGATCCCGGCGATCGGGAAGACGACGAACAGCAGGGCCGCCGAGCAGCGCCCCAACGACGGCGCCGGTCTCGGTCGTGCTGCTGGCTGCTCGTTCTTCACCTCGAACTTGCCGTCCGCGTGGTGGGCGACGATCGCGGTGTCCTCGAAGTGGATCTGGCCGGCCTTCTCGAGGCCGCGCAAGCGATGCGAAGCGCTGCTCGCGCGCTCGTCCTCGGAGTCGAAGGAAATGGCGACGGACCTGGCTCATCTGGGCCTCCTGACGTTCGCTTCCGGGCCACGATGCCGCAGGGCTACGATGGCGGGCCGATGTCCGACCGAGACGCCGTCGCCGACGCCCCGAATACCCAGCCGCTGTCCCGGAACCACGACTTCCGGCTGCTCGCAGTCAGCCAGGATTCGTCGATCGGCGCACATGGTCGCCGTGACCGCGTCATTACTGATCCTGAGTTCACCGGCTCGGGGCTTCGCACTGGGCGTCGCCTCGCCATCCAGCCCATCACCGACTTCGGCGTCAGCACGTTTGCCGGCGCCGTCGTCGACCGGGGCGACCGCAAGCGAATCGCTGGTCGGCGCTGATGTCGGCAGGGCATCCTGACGGCCCTGATCCCGCTCGGTCGTCCTCGGGCTACCGACGATGGCCGTCATCGTCCTGGCTGCCGCGCCGCTGCGACATTCCACGCCCTCTTCCGCGCCGCGCCCATCGCCTCGCTGCCCGCGATCGTGGGCGTGGGCACCTGCCTCGCGAATGGGATCGTCGAGACGGTGGAGTCGCGCGACCGCGCTGATCGTCGGCCCGGCGATCGCCGGGCTGCTCGCGGCCGCGATCGGCCCGGATTACCGGTTACTCGACGCCGCGTCGTTCGCGGCGTCGGCGGTCGGCCTGCTGCTGATCAATCGTGACCTTCAAGGCCGCCGGCAGGCCGCAGACCCGGATCCTCGACGACGTGCGTGCGGGAGGGGTTCGTCTTCGATCCGCACAATCCCGTGCTGCGGGCGACCATCCTCCTGTTCAGCGCCTTCGCGGCCGTCTTCTCACCGCTCATTCCTGCGCTCGCCGTCCGATCACGCGCGACCTCTCCGAGTCGAAGAGCGTGTTCGGACTGGTGCCTCACCTACGGCGTCGGCGCGCGGTCGTCGGGTCACTGGTCATCGCCCGCCTCGGTCGCCGAACACGGGTCGTCGTCGCCCTGCTCGCCGGGGTCTTCGCGATGGGTCTCGTCCTGATCGGAATCGCCCTCGTCGACGTCGCGCCCGTGATGCTCGGGCTGGCGCTGCTGGCGGGGCTCGCGAGTCGATCGTCACCGTCACGTACGTCACCATCCGACCCTGAACGCACCGACGAGCCTCAGGCCGGGTCGGGAGCTCGGCCCGGTCGTGACGCTCGCCCCGGAGCCGGCGGCGTAGGATCGGCGCCGTGGACGAAGCACCGCTGCGGGTCGTCGATCGCCGAGGACTCGGCGCTGATCCGCGAGGGCGTCGCCCGGATCGCTCGAGGAGTCCGGCGGCACCGTCGTCGCGAAGGTCGGCGACGGCGACGCGTTCGTCGCGGCCGTCGAGGAGCACCGGCCGGACGTGTCGGTCGTCGACGTCCGATGCCGCCCAGCCAGCGCGACGAGGGCCTCCGGCGGCGATCGAGGCCCGTCGCCGCGTGCCGGCCACGCCGATCCTCGTCCTGAGCCAGTACGTCGAGCGGCAGTACGCGACGCGAGCTCCTCGCCGACGGAGCCGGCGGCGTCGGCTACCTGCTGAAGGACCGCGTCGGCGACATCCGCGAGTTCATGGACGCCCTGCGGCGGGTCGCCGGGGCGGCACGGCCCTCGACCCCGGAGGTCGTCGCCCAGCTCATGGTCCGCAGCCGCGCCGACGACCCGCTGTCGCGCCTGACGCCGCGCGAGCGCGAGGTCCTCGCGGCGATGGCCGAGGGCCGGACGAACGTCGGGATCGCGACGCTGCTCAACATCACCGAGGGCGCGACCGAGAAGCACATCGGCAACATCTTCGGCAAGCTCGACCTGCCCGATTCGGAGAACGACCACCGCCGGGTGCTGGCGGTGCTCACGTACCTGGGGTCGTGACGGTCGCCTGAGAGGCGTCGGCGACGATCGGGATCTCGGCCCGGACGACGGTCGGGCCGCCGGGCGGGCTCGACACGCGAGAACGTCCCGTCGACGCCGGCGACCCGTGTCGCGAGGCCGTCGAGGCCCGCCGCCGGGCACCGCGGCCGCGCCGCCAGCACCGTCGTCGTGGACCTCGACGATCAGGCGCTCCCATTCCCGGCCCGAGGCGCACCTCGCAGCTGGTCGCCCTAGCTGTGCTTCGCCACGTTCGCCAGCGCCTCCGTCGCGACGAAGTACGCGGTCCGCTCCGTGGCCGCCGGCAGGCGCTCGCCGGGTGCGAGCGTGCTGACGATCGAGGTCGGGACCGGGCCGCGACCGACGATCGATCTCGAGCGCCGCGACGAGCCCCGGTCGAGCAGGATCGAGGGGCGATCCCGCGGACGAGGTCGCGGATCTCGGCGAGGGCCTCGCGGGCCTGGGCCTGGCCCTCGAGGATCAGCGCCCGCGCGGCCGCCGGGTCGGCGTCGAGGCGCTCCGCCGCGAGGCCCAGGTCGATGTTGGGCATGACGAGCCGCTGCTGGGCGCCGTCGTGGAGGTCGCGCTCGATCCGGTGCAGCTCGCTCGCCTCGGTGTCGAGGACCGCCGACCGGCTCTCGCGGAGTGACCTCGACCTGGCGCCGCAGCTCGCGGCTCTCGAGGTGCAGAGCAGCGCCGACACGACGCCGCGATGGAGCGCGATCACGAGCTGCGACAGCGACGCGGCGACCGGCAGCAGCGCGAGGCCCAGCACGGTCCGCGTCGTCACCGCGAGCGTGTCGTGGCCGGCGAACGGCTGCAGGAGCAGCGGCAGCGTGCCGTTCGCCGCGTCGTACCAGATCGGCGTCGTGAGCAGCGCCAGCGCGAGCAGCCAGCCGGCGCCGACGACGAGCGCCTCGATGAACGCCAGCGGCAGGTTGACCCCGACGTAGATGACGTCGCGCCAGCGGCTCTCGTCCGCGAACTCGCTGCGCAGCGCGCCCAGGACGCCGACGCCGGTGAGCGGCCGGTAGGGATGGGCGGGAGGGCGCGACGGCTCGCCCGCGAACGACCGGCGCCGCTCGAAGCGGGCGACCAGCCGGGCGCCCTCGATCGCGACGCCGAGCACGACCACCCGACGCCGACGAACAGGAGCGTGAACCCGACCGACGCGATCGCGGCGAGGATGCCGAACGCGAGGAACGCCGCGAACGGCCCGATCGCGATCGCCCCGTTCGCGTACCACGTGGCCGGCTGGATGGGGGAGAGGAGGAACGCCCGGGAACGACCGATCCCCGACGACGCCGTGACGGCGTCGCCGGGGATCCGGCCCGAGGCCAGGGCGGCCAGGACCAGCAACAGCCCCGTGACCAGGACTGCGCTGCCGATCACGAGCCCATGGGCTCGCGTCGGACGGCATTAGCGACGAGGAGGACCCCGAGGCCGACGACGAAGGCCGGGACGAGGTAGCGGCCGGCGTCGGCCCAGCCGGGCAACAGCGTGTCGATCAGCGCGAGCCCGCCGAACAGGATCAGGACGAGGCCCACGAACATCGTCCCGCGGCCGTCGCCGTGGGTCGCGTGGCGGTGGCCCTCGGCGGCGAGGACGGTGCCCTCGCCGCTCGTCGCGCCGTGGTCGACGGCGGCGGTGCCGTCGGTCGCCAGCGGCTCGATCGGGACGATGATCGCCATCCCGATGTAGACGACGAGGCCGATGCCTCCGGAACAGGATCGAGATGAACCAGAGGACGCGGACGAGGGTCGGGTCGAGGTCGAAGTACTCGGCGACGCCCGAGGCGACCCCGGCCAGGACGCGATCTCGCGGCAACGATAGAGACGGCGGTTCACTTGCACCCTCCGATCGGGTTGATGTCGACGGCACCAAACGTGACGTGGACGGTGAGGTCCGCGCGATGGGGCGCGGTGCGGTAGTCGGAGCTCTCCCACTGGCCGCTGTCGATGTCGAGGCCGCGCGACGAGACGTTGCCGCCGGTGTCGCTGGCGATGACGCGGAGCCCGAGGCCGGGCGCCGTGCAGAGATCGAGCTTGCCGGCGCCGACCGTGAACGAGCCGGTGAAGTCGCTCGTCGCGGGCAGGTCGAGCGACATCGCCCCGACGTTGACGACGCCGGTCACGCTCCGCAGCGCCGCGGCGCCCGACGCGTCGACGACGGCCCGACCGGCGTTCGCGGTGAGCGACACGTCGCCCAGCCGGGCGTCGGCCAGGTCGACATCGCCCGTCGCCGGTCGTGACGACGAGCTCCAGGCTCGCGATGTCGCTCGTCGGCAGGACGAGGTTCCACGCGTCGCGGCCGCCATCGAGGAGGTTCAGGGCCCTGCCGGAGGCGTTGATCGCGAGCGAGGTCGGCGTCGCGTCGATCGTGGGCCGGAGCACGGCCGTGCTCGCGGCGTCGAACGACCAGCCGTCGCCGGCCGCAGTCGAGACGTCGAGGACGCCGCAGCCGCCCCGGATCGAGATCGGTCGCCGGCCCGTCGAACGTGCCGCTCTGCGACGCGACGTTGGCGACGTCGCCGCGGGCGCCGCAGTGCCCGGCGTACCGCGGAGCGACCGCGAACGCGGCGCCCATCACGAGCCCGGGATGAGCGCGGCCGCCAGCAGTGCCGGCAGCGCGAGACGCGTCCGGCGAGCGAGCAGGCTCATCCCGATCGCGACGATCGCGAGCGGCCAGAGCCGGATCAGGTCGGTGAGCGTGGTCGTGTCGACCGCGGTCAGGTCCGCGACGACGAGGACGCCGCCGATCGCCATCAGCACGACGCCCCAGTAGAGAAATCGGCGATTCACCCGCATTGGGTATCTGTCCCTCGTGGGTTCAGGGCACGTTCGCCACTGCAGTTCGAGCAGGTTGTTCGCGCCAAGTCTCACCCTAGGGAGGCGGTCGCTGCCCGCCCAGCCAGCCACCGGGCGACCTCGGGGAGGGGATAACTGGCCTGCCGCCGGGTGGCTATCCGGTTTGCCGGCCTCGTGCGCTGCCCGTTGAATGGCGGCAGGCCACGACCGCCCAGGGAGGATCGCACGTGAGAGCTGCCGTCAGGGACCGCTACGGTCCGCCGGACGTCGTCCGCCTCGAGGACGTCGACCAGCCCGCCCCGGTCGACGACCAGGTGCCTCGTCCGCGTCGCGGCGGCGTCGGTGAACCGCGGCGATCTCGACGGCCTCTACCCGAAGCCCCAGTTCGTCCGGCTCTTCACGGGCCTGCGGGCGCCTCGCACGCCGCCGGATCGGCATCGACATGGCCGGCGTCGTCGAGGCGGTGGGTCCGAACGCGACGCGGTTCGCCCCGGGCGACCAGGTGTTCACCGACATGTTCACCTCGTCGTTCGGCTCGTTCGCGGAGTACGTCTGCGTCCCCGGAGCGGACCCTCGAGACGATCCCGGACGGGCTGACGCTCGAAGAGGCGTCGACGCTGCCCCACGGCGCGATCCTCGCGCTCCAGGGCCTTCGTCTCCGCAACGGACGGACACCCAAGCCCGGCGACCGGGTGCTCGTCGGCGGGGCGTCGGGCAGCGTCGGGCCGTTCCTCGTCCAGATCGCGAAGCACTACGGCGCGGAGGTCACCGCGGTCGCTCGCGGCGACAAGCTCGACTTCGCCCGCTCGCTCGGCGCCGACCACGTCATCGACTACACGCCGGTCGACTACACGAAGACCGGCGACCGATACGACTGGATCGTCGACGTCGACGCCCACCATTCGCTGCTCGACCTGCGGCGGGCGCTGAAGCCCGGCGGCGTCTACGACACGCTGGGCGGCTCGGACACGCGGCTCATCCAGGCGCTCGTCGTCGGGCCCGTCGCGTCGCTCGCGAGCGGCAAGAAGATGGGCCTGATGCTGTGGTGGAAGCCGTTCCACAAGCCCGACGTCGCGGCGCTCAAGGAGCTGATCGCGGCCGGCGCGGTCAAGCCGCGGATCGACCGGACGTTCCCGCTGAGCGAGATCGTCGACGCGCTGCGCTACGTCGACGAGGGCCACGCCCGCGGCAAGGTCGTCGTCCTGCCGTAGCGGCGCAGCGCTGGCGCCCGGGCCGGTCAGGAGGAGAAGCCGCCGTCGGTGTGGATCAGCTGGCCGGTCGTCCAGGCGCCGTCGTCGGACAGCAGGAACGCGATCAGCCTGGCGACGTCGGTCGGTGTCCCGAGGCGGCCGGTCGGCTGGCGCCGCGTGAGGTTCGCCCGGATCTCGTCGTTCATCCAGCCGGTGTCGACGGGACCCGGGTTCACGACGTTCGCCCGGATGCCGCGATCGCCAAGCTCGCGGGCAGCCGCGATCACGATCCGGTCGAGCGCGCCCTTCGAGGCGCCATAGGGCAGGTTCCACGCGGTGTCGTCGCTCGTCAGCGCGACGATCGCGCCACCCTGATCGCCGGCCTGCCGCGCGAAAGCGGCGATCAGCTGCCAGCTCGCGCGGGCGTTGATGACCATGTGCCGGTCGAACGACTCGACGGTCGTATCGAGGATCGCCGAGTCGCGCGACTCCGCGCGCGAGAGGACGAGCCCGCTCAGCCGGCCCAGTGCCTCCGCCGCCGCAGCGACGAGGCGCTCGGGCTCGGCCGGCCTCGCGTGAGGTCGCCCGGCAGGCAGGACGACCTTCGCGCCCTCGCCACGGGCCAGGTCGGCGAGCTTCTCCGGGTCGCCCGCCTCGGAGGTCAGCGCGTCTGGCGGCCGCCAGTACGAGAGCGCGAGGTCCCAGCCGTCCTCGGCGAGCCGCTGGACGATGCCCGCGCCGATGCTGTCGAGGCGGCCCGCGCCGGTGACGAGCGCAGCCGGGCGCGGTGTCCGGGTGTTGGTCGGCATGCACCCAATGCTACGGAACGGCGACCTGCTCCGCGCCGGTCATGTGACGGCGTTGACCCGCCCACAACGGCATGACCCACACGGCCGCGCCGACGACCAGGGCCCCGGCCGCCGGGACGCCGTACGGCCAGCTGCCGAAGCCGGCCGGGACGATCGTCCACCAGTTGAACGCCACGAACCCGGCGAGCTCGAGGCCCGATGCCATCGATCCGGTGGCCACGCACGCGCGAACCCGTACCCGATGCCCAGAGCAGGACGCGCCACCTCGATCGGCCCGAAAGCCTCGAGGAACTGAGAGACAGGTAGGCGCCGATCCCCGAGGTTACAGCTCACTGTCACGGATCAGTCGGGAAACAGGCTGTCGATGCAGATCCAGACGGCCTGCGTACGTGACCCGGGCACGGCCGCGGCGAACGGCAGCATCGCGATCGCCACCGGCCACGCGACGAAGACCGCGATGACGAGCCCGGCGACGGGCCAGTAGCGAGCAATCGCGCCACCCAGTGCCCCGGCGACCAGCCCCGCGACCAGGACGGCCACGAGGGCCATCCCGGCAGCAGCGAGAATATTCGACCGGCTCGCGCGGCGAATTGACCGTCCCCGTCGACACGGCCCGGATCGACAGAGCCGCAAACGGCGTCGAGACGAGCGCGAGGAAGAGGGCGACCGTGATCGGGCCCGGCCGCCAGGTCACCCGATTCTGTGGCGTTGACCGCGTGCCTGCCATCACTCAGTCCACCGTACTGAAGGCCTGTCTCGTCTCTGACGCTCGAAGGCCGGTCTGCGTTGCTATCCTCCGGCGGTGCGACTCCTGCCCTCGCGCATCACCCAGGCCATCGTCCCGGACCGGCTGGGCCACGGCTTCCGGTGGCTCGTCAGCGCGAACCTCGTCGACAACTTTGGCGACGGCGTCGTGCTCGCCGCCGGGCCGCTCCTCGTCGCCTCGCTGACGCAGGACCCGTTCCTCGTCTCCCTCGCGCTGCTGACGGCCGGGTACCTGCCGGTCCTGCTCTTCGGCATCCCCGGCGGCGCCGTCGCCGATCGGGTCGACCGCAAGCGGATGGTCGTCTGGGCGAACCTCGCTCGGGCCGCGGTGCTCCTCGTCCTCGTCGGGACGATCGTCAGCGGCAGCGTGAACATCGCGATCGTCCTCGCCGCGCTGTTCGTGCTCGGCACGGCGGAGACGTTCGCCGACACGCGCCAGCAGCACGCTCGTGCCCGGCCTCGTCGCGAAGCGAGGACCTGGGCATCGCGAACGCCCGGATGCAGGGCGCGCTTCGTCCTGATGAACCAGCTCGTCGGGCCGCCCATCGGCGCGTTCCTGTTCGCGGCCGGGCGTCGCGCTGCCGTTCGCGACGAACGCGATCTGCTTCGTGCGCGTCGGCGCGTGCTGATCTCGCGGGTCGTGGTCAGCACGCCGGTCCGAACCGGACGAACAGACGGGCCTTCGCGAGGACCTCGTCGAGGGCGTCCGCTGGCTGCTCCACCACCCGCCGATGCGGACGCTCGCGGTGACGATCTTCCTGTTCAACGTCACGTTCGGCGCGGCGTGGGGCGTGCTCGTCCTCTACGCCGGCGAGCGCCTCGGCCATGGCCGCGGTCGGGTTCGGGCTGCTGACGACCGCCGTCGCGGTCGGCGGGATCATCGGGACCGCTGTCGTACGGCGCGCTCGAGCGGCGGTTCGCGCTCGCCGACATCATGCGGGTCGGCCTGCTGATCGAGACGCTCGCGGCATCTCGTCTTCGCCATCACGACGTCGGCGGCGGTCGCCCTCGCGGCGATGGTCGTCTTCGGCGATCCACGGGTTCGTCTGGGGCACGACCTCGACCGTCGTCCGGCAGCGGGCGGTCCCGAACGAGCTCCTCGGGCGCGTCGGCGGCGTCTACCGCGTCGCGATCGTCGGCGGGATCGTGATCGGAACGCCGATCGGCGGACTGCTCGCTCGCCAGTTCGGGATCACGGCGCCGTTCTGGTTCGGGTTCGTCGGGTCGGCGGTGCTCGTCGCGATCCTGTGGCGCCAGTTCGACAACATCGTCCACTCGCAGCGAGGAGCCGCTCGCCGCCTGATCTGATGACTTCGGGGCCGCGGTGGCGTCTAATGGAATACAGGAGGTACGCACCATGCCCACGCTCACTCCCAACCTCTGGTTCGACAAGGACGCCGAGGAAGGCCGCGAACTTCTACGCCGCGATCTTCCCCGACAGTCGCGTCGACAACGTCAGCCGCGCTCCGGCGGACTTTCCCGGCGGCCACAAGGGCGACGTCCTGACGGTCAACTGGACGATGTCGGGCCAGCCGTTCACCGGCATCAACGGTGGTCCCGAGTTCAAGTTCAGCGAGGCGATCTCGTTCCTCGATCGACTGCGCCGACCAGGCCGAGGTCGACCGCTACTGGGACGCGCTGACCGCCGGCGGCGGCGAGCCCGGGCCGTGCGGCTGGCTGAAGGACCGCTTCGGGCTGTCGTGGCAGGTTGTCCCGCGTCGGCTCAACGAGCTGCTCGGCGGGCGACGATCCCGCGGCGGCCCAGCGGGCGATGGAGGCGATGCTCCAGATGGGCAAGCTCGACGTCGCCGGGCTCGAGGCGGCCTATCGCGGCGAGACGGTCGGCGCGAGCCGCTGACGCCGTCAGCCGACGCTCAGCGCTGAAGCTCAGCGCTGGGCGTCGAGCGGCGCCGTGTCGTCGGGGCCGACGGCGTAGCCGGTCCGCTTCCAGACCTCGTAGACGGTGACGAGCCCGTCGTCGTCGACCGAGATCTCGCCCTCGAACGTGCCGCTCGCGTAGCGGTACGTGAACTCGTCGAGCCGGGTGTAGGTCTGGTCGGCCTTGACGACCTCGAGCTCGGGGAAGCGGACCCAGGCGGCCTTGATCGTCTGTGAGGCGCCGATCGCGAGGTTCAGGCGCCGGATCGGCAGCGTGTTCGTCGAGGGCTGCAGCCGAGGTCGACGTCCGTGCAGCCCTTCAGCGACCGAGCCGCGGCGCCGTTGACCGTCCACGCGCCCTTCGCGGTAGCGCTCAACGGCGAGCGTGCGCGTCGCGAACCCGCGCAGATCGCGGACGTGGGCCGCGGTCGTGAGCCCGGAGCGGTCGACGAGGACCTGGTACTCGATCCGGAGTGGGGCGCCGGCGTCGGCGCCGAGGACGGTGCCGACCATCGAGTAGCCCGTGTCGCGCAGGGTCAGCGTGCAGACCTCGTCGGTCTCGATCTCGTCGGAGCGGCGCCAGGCCACGCGTCGCGTCGTCATCGCCGACTAGGGTAGCCGGACGCGAGCCTGTCAGATGGGGACCGAGCCGGCGGACTCCCGGTTCAGTCTCGAGCCCGAAGGGGACGTTCTCGCGCCACTCGGCCGCCGGGATCGACGCGAACGGATCGAACCGCGTCGCCCACGGCGCCCGCCACTCGGCCGGCGTCAAAGCCATCCATGACGTAGACCGCCTCGCGGGTGATCCGGTCGCCGCGGAACTGGTAGACGCCGACGCCGAACATCCACGGTCCGCCGTCGTACGAGATCAGGAGCTCCACCGACCAGCTCTCGCCGGACCCCGTGATGCGCCGCAGGAGGTTGAACCTGGTCTTCGACGGGTAGCGCTCGCGCCAGTCCTGGATCGTCCGCTTCCCGACGAAGCGCTCGCCGGATTGCGGAACTCCGAGGATCGCGTCCTCGTGGTAGATCTCGTGCGAAGTGTCGCGGTCGATCTCCCTCGTTCGCGAGGTAGCGCACCGAGAGCCCGTCGAATGCGCGGCGTCGCCGGTCGAGGTCAAGCGTGGAAGCCCCCGGTCTGCGAGAGTGGTGAGGTGGCGACCCTACCGCGACCCCGTCCGGCTCGAGCCATCGTCATTCGACGGGTTTCAGCCGCCGAGCGGCCTGGTCTTGACTGTTATCACTCATGCGATTAGTATCGTTGAGCGATATCAATCCCTAGCCGAGACCCATGAACGATGCGCCCGCCAACCCGCAGCTCCTTCTGCACCCCGTCCGGATGCGGATCGTGGTCGCGTTTGTGAGGGCCGGCACCTTGACCCCGCGCCAGTTGCGGTCCAGCCTCGCCGACGTTCCGCCGGCCACGCTCTACCGCGCACATCGGGTGCTCGCTGACGCCGGCGTCCTCGACGCGGTGGGGGAGCGGCGCATCCGCGGTGCCGTCGAGCGAACGTACGCGCTCCGGGCCGATCGGGCGATGGCCGCCCCGGCGGACGTCGCCACGGCCACGCCGAACGAGCTCATGGAGGCGTTCACGACGTTCGTCGCGACCCTGCTCGCCGACTACGCCGCCTTCGCTCGACGAGCGGATCGTGACGCCGGCGACGCCGCCTGCTTCGTCACGCCAGCCACTCGAGCTCACCGATGAGCAGTTCGCCGCGTTCGGCATGGAGCTCCCAGGGCGTCCTCCAGCGGGCGATGGCGACTCCGCCGAGCGCAACACCAGCCGCCGTCGCACCCTGGCGACGATCGTCCTGCCGGATCCCTCTGCCCAAGGAGACCTATCGTGACTTCACTGACCCATCGATCTCAGCGGCCACCGCGATCCCTGAGTTGCGGGTCGCGCGGCCCATGCCAACGGTCGTTGACGCCACCGAGCAGCACGGCTTGCCCGGCTCACTCGCCCTTCATGTGCTGCCGGGCCCGCGGGCCTCGCAGCGCTCCTGCTGACCGCCCTGTTCCCGCCGCCGCAGGCTGGCCGCCCCTGTTTGCGTTCTACGGCCCGATGTCGATCGCGGTTGTCGCGGTCGAGGGCGCGTACCTCGTGGCGCCAACACTGCAGGCGGGCCGCGGTCGGCGACCCGCGCCCGGTCATCGCCTATCGCCGCCGACTGCGCGCACCGGTCTTTGTCGCGTTGACGATCGGCCTCGTGGTCGCGGGGCTCGCCCTCACGAGCCTGCTCAGCGATCGACGGTCTGGCGGCAGGCACCCTCTTCGCCGGGCTGCCCAGCTGGTGGCTGGTGACGGACCCGACGGCACCGTTCGCGCGCCCGGCGTGCTCGTCGCCGCGACGTTCGCGGTCGGTTTCGTGATGAACGGCTTCGGGGCCCAATCGTCGAGGAGTCCTATTTCCGTGGCTACCTGCCGCCGCGCTTCGCGGTCACGGTCGGCGGGCGGCGGTCCTCAACGCGGTGCTGTTCTCGCTGTACCACCTGTGGCAGCCGTGGGCGTTCGCCCCGCGGCTCGGGTACTGTGTTGCCTTACGCGATCGCGGTCCAGCGGACCAGGAGCGTCTATGTGGGCATGGCGGTCCACTGTGCGGCGAACCTCCCCCGGCTGGTGCTCCTCGTCGGCATTGCGCTGGATTGACTGCGTGCCGACGACGCCGGCGACCAGGCCGATTGATGGGTTTCAGCCGCCGAGCAGCCGACCTCGGCGGCGGGCAGGTCGGTCCACCAGCGGGCGTACTGGAGCGTGGACCTTCGGGTCGCGATCGGCGAGGAAGACGGCCATTGACTGACCCTCCTCTTCGAGGCCGCTCCAGTCCGCCTTCGTGAGCGAGTGGAAGGCCGTCGCCTCGATGCGGCCGTCGAGCGGGCGCCAGACGCCGCGCACACATGGCCGTCGACCAGCAGCTGTCGGCAGCACGTCGCCGTTGCTGCGGATCACGGAGCTTGCGGTACCGCGGCGGGAATCATCCGGGAGCGATCGGCGTAGGCGAGGAGCGGTGCTGTCCCACATCGGGAGCAAGCGCGCCGGGGCGGGGGCGTCCTGCAGGAGGCAGCAGGCCACCTGGGACGTCGTAGAGCAACGCCCCGCCTGGGCCATCGTGGCGCTCGAGCTCGTCGCCAAGTTGGCCGTCCAGCGCTGCTTGACCGGCGGCCGGAGGATCGTCCCGTGAACTCGCGCGATGTCCTGCATCGTCGCCGCGGCCGAATCCCTCGAGGTAGCGCCGAACGAGATAGGCTCAGAGCTCGCGAGGTCGCCCGGGCGATCCTGGGCGATCGCCGCCACGTACTGACGGCCGCGACGCGAACGACCACGCCCCCCGCCCGCTCTCGCGGACGAACGGCCCGTACTCGGCGGAGCGCTCCACAGATCTGCGGCTTCGGCCCGCCGAATCGCTCGTCGAGCCAACCCTCGACGTCGGCGTTCAAAGCGCGCCTCGGCCGTGAAGCCGAGCAGGTCCGGTGACGAGCGCCAGCGCGTAGCCCGGATCGACACGCCCCCCTCTCCGATCGGAAGCGCCGGTCGTGGAGTCGCGCGTGGCGCGGAGGGTCGGCTCCATCGCCCTCGTGAAACGCCGGGTAGTCCTCCGCAGCGACCGCGTGGAGCGTGATCCGGAACAGCTGGGCCTCTGACCAACACGCTGATCAGCGAACGCCCGGTGGAGGTCGCCCGGGTCGAAGGCGGCGACGCGGCTCCACAGGGGCGAGGTGCGGCGAGGCCGAGCCTCCCGGGCCCGGAGGGCAACGACGCGCTGGACCGCGTCGACGGCCGGCAGCTTCGCGGCGGAGCAGCATCTGCCGGGCCAGCGTCGCCCGGTTGAGCCCTGCGGCGGTGAACTTCAACCGAAGCTCAGTCCGGCTGCCAGAGGTCGATCTGGCGGCAGCCGCAGCGATGCCGAGCGTTCTGCGACAGCTCGCCGCAAGTGGTACGCGTCGTCGAGTCAGGAGCCGCTGCAGGATCGACGCCTCGCGAGTGGACCTCGCCGCTCATCCCCGCACGCCAGCGCTCGACTTCCCCAGTGAGCATCTCCGGCGTCCACGAGTCGAGCACGTGGTTCACGACCGCGAAGAACGCGCCGAGTCCAGCGCCCAGACCAGCTCGTCGGCGTGTCGGGGATGGTCGAGGATCGTCCTCCCAGCCGTCGTGTCGGGCAGGTCGGGCCACGGGGTTGCTTCGGCGCCGGCCTCGCCGTGGCTGTTACGTGTTGCAGAGCCAGTACAGCCGAGCGTCGGCGGTGTGGGCAAACCGTCGCCCGCCAGATCGGCCATCGGGTCAGCCTTCGGGGCCCGGGCCGGTCGCGATGCAGCTCGTCGCTCATCGCGCCGACGTGATCTCCGTCAGACGACGGTTGTACTGGGGCCAGCGGTCGTAGAAGGGTCGGATGGGCACGCCACAAGTCTAGAAGCGCACGCGGTCACGCGCGTGTCAAGAATTGTGGACCGTCGCTCACGCCCCGGGCGGTCCACGCGACCGCCGTGAGCACAAACGGCCCTGCCGGCAACGTCGCCCGCAAGCTGTCGACGGAGCCGCGTACGTCCGTTCTCGTCGAGACCGGCGACGTAGCCGCTTGCGCGGGCCTGACGCCCCGCGTGAACGGCTCCCACCAGTCGTCGAAGCCGTCGAACGCCCGCTCGACCGTCAGCCCGTCTCCTCGACGTGGCCCAGCCCGGCGGCCCGGAACAGCTGGCCCAGGTGGTCCGCCGCGCGCCGGCGAGCTGCGACTCGTCGTCGGCGGTTACGCGGTCGGTCGCACGACGCGCCAGAACGTGCTCAGCGACGCGCGACACGTTGCCGTGGTCCCGGCATTGGCAGGCCGCGACGATGCCCTGCGGACGAGTGACGCGGCCATCTCCCGAAGGCCGGCCACCGGATCCGCCATGAAGTGGACGACGAGTTGGCGAGCGCCGCGTCGAACGCGGCGTCGGGGTGGGGGAGCGCTCCGCCGCGCGCAGCGTTGACGTCGACGCCCGGTGGCGCAGCCTCGCCGCCTCGACGAACGGCCTGATGGATCGACCGCTGCGTACATGGTCCGCCCCGAGCCGCGCGACAGAGCTCTGCTGTGAGGCTGCCCGGTCCGCACCCGACGTCCAGACGCGCTGGCCCGGCCTGACCCGCGCGTAGTCCGCGAACGGGCCGGCGAGCGGCGGACCAGCCGCCCATGAACCGGTCGTAGTTCCCGCCGCGACGTCGAATGTCATCCCGTGGTGACTCCCGTGCCATCGTGATGACATTCTGCCGATCTGCCGACCGCAGTCTCGCGAGCGATCGTGAGTCACTGAACGTTTTGGTGAGCGTCGACATCGATTAGGCAGAAGGGTTATCCGAGCGAGGGCTCGATGTTCAAGGCGGCACGCATCAATCGGTGTCAGGCCGAGCGGGCGACGGCCTTCGACGCCCTCCCTCGCCCAGGAGCAGCTCGGGACCGGGCCTACCGAACGGCAACGCTGATCCTGCGTGACCCGGTCGAGGCGCCGAGGACGCCGTGGCCACGTGACGCGCCTGTCATCGCCTGGCGGGAGCTGGTCGCGTCGCTCAGGGGACCCGGACCGCGCCGACGCATGGTTCGGGCGGACTCCTCGCCCACGTTCGCGTTCCCTCGAGCGGCTCCGGCGCCACGGACGCGCAAGTCCGGCAGACCGACATCAGCGCCGGGAAGTCGAGGCGGGGACGTCGCCGCTTCACGCCCGTAGCCGCGACGCTGCATGACGGCGATCGCCGATCGCGACGCGTCGACCGGGCGTTCGCCCGCCTCAGTCCCTGAGCACCGCATCGCGGTCGTCCTCTGCGGCTGCTGCGCGGACCTCACGGTCGACCAGATCGCCGAGCGCACGCGCGCGGTCCCGAGCGGGAACTCGTCAAGTCGCGCCTCCACCGCGCCCTGCGGGATCCCGGGGTGACACCGAGAACGCCGACCGGGAGGAGCCCGATGAACGAGCTGCAGCGCCTGAGCTCTGGCTCGCCGACGAGGCTGCCGTCGGCCACGCCTGACCGGCTCCGCGTCCGGGTCGCGGCGATCCCCGTCGACGTCCGCAAAGGCGCCGGCTGGGGCGCGCTGCCGGCGCTGACGATGCGTCTGACGACGCTGCGGCTGCCGCTCGTCGCGCGTTGTCGTCGTCGCTGCTGCTCGCGATAGCTCGCCTCATCGAGGGCGCGCAGCTTGCGGGAAGCCTGTTCGGTGCGCACCTCGGCGCTACAATCACGCCGTTCGCCCTGGTCCCTGGACGGGTCGCAGCCTGGCGTTCAGGCGTCGGCGGCCGGCGGGATGCCGGCGGCACCGATCTCGAGCTACGTAGCGAGCTCTACGTCGTCGGCGCCGACGGAGCCAAACCCAGGCTGATGGACCATGTCGACCGCGCCGGACTCCCTGATGCCGGTCATGATGTCCTGGCGCGCCGGACAGCCGGCACGTTGCATTCGGATCCCGGGTCGAGGATCTCGCGAAGGGAACGTCCATCGATCTCGCGGCGGACGGCGTGACGGCCGTGGTCGCAGGTTGGCTCGCCGGCGATCGAGTCCTCCTCCACGCCGGCTGTATCGGCCGACCTCGAGCGACATCTTCTCGATCGAACCCGATGGCCGCGATCGCAGCGCGCTCAGCCCCGAGCCCGGCAACGCTACGGTCGACGCGATCTCACCCGACGGCAGCCGCGTCCTGTACCGCACCTGGAGCGGCAACGAGGCAGCCCTCGAACACGACGTACAGCGGCTGGGTGATGTCCGCCGACGGCTTCAACAAGCTCGAGCTGTCTCCATCCACCCAACAGCTCGCATGGGCCGAGCACGGAACCCGCGTTACATCTGGGCCGACGCGCCGTATGCAGCGTGGCGGCCGTCATCGAGCTCGGTCAAGCCGATGGGACGGACCGGCGGGTCGTCCACGGGCCGTGGCAGGTCTACGTCTATCGGGTTGCGGATGACGGCCGATACGCCGGCAACGGCCTCACCGGCGGCATCGTGACGGGATGATCGGCGGACCGCCCGCAGTGTCATCACGACTGACCCCAGGCGATGGCGAGCCCTGACCTCTCCCGATGGGTCGTGGTTGGCGTTCATCGCTGAGCGGCCGACCCGGTGGCGATCTTCATCGCCATTCGATGGCGGGACACCACGGCTCGTCGCGCCGAACGTCGACGAGTGGGCGAGCGTCAACGATGCCGTCTGGCAACCGCGTGGCCTCGGGATGGCCCGGTTCGCGTTTCGATCCGCAAAGGCGCGCTGCACACGATCGCCGCAGACGGCTCGACCTACGGACCGTCGGTCCCTCGGACCGCCGTCTCGGAGCGCGTCGTGGAGCCGCCACTTCGACGGCACGTTCGACGACCGGATCACCCTCGGCCCGAACGGTCCTGATCGCGATGTGTACTCACGTCCCACGCCGCTCCGAGTTGCACTCTCACGATCGAGAACCAGACGGACGTCGAATGGGAGGTCATGTCTGATTCAGCGGAGGCCCGGCCGACTGCACGGCTACGTCCTGGACGCTGACGCCGCCTCCGGCGCAACACGGTCGGCCCGACCGACCCGCAGACTGCGCTCGGGCAGTCGCACGCGTTGCCGTCGCCGTCAAGGGCAATCGGGCGGCGACCACCTCGCAGCAAGTCCTTGCCCGTCCCTCAACGGCGCGGCATCGGCGGCCTGGTGGGTGGTGACCTCGACTTCGAGCCAGCGCCGTTGCGAACGGAGACGAGGGCCGTGATCGGCGGTGGTGACTCGCCCACTGCCGCCGCCTCAGCGCGCCCGACCAAGCCTCGCTCGCGACGAGCCAGCAGGTCGCCCACGATCGGCGATCTGCTCCGGCGTCCGGTAGACGTTGTTGTTGAACGTGAAGCCGGTGAAGCCGGCCTCGATGTACGGGCGGAGGCCATCGGCGACCTGGTCCGGTGGTCCAACGTTCACGTACGGCCGCCGCTCTGGCGGACACTTCCTCGAGCGCCGCCTTGCCTCTCCGCGTCCGTGGCCGTCACGATCACCGGCGCAGTCATCGTCCGCTCGATCGTCGACGGGTCCCGGCCGATCGCCTCGCAGTGGCGCGTCGAGCACGTCGTTCTTGTGCTTCAGCATCTCGAGACCCAGCGGGAACCAGTGGGTCATGTCCGGGCGTACTTCGCCGCGATCCGGAGCGTCCGCTGCTCGCCGCCGCCACCGACGAGGATCGGCGGACCGCCGGCGCTGGACCGGCCGCGGCACGTTCAGCGCCTGCTCGATCTGGTAGTGCTCGCCGGGAACGAGGGCCGGTCCTCGGTGAACATCGCCTTGATGATCGCGCAGCGCCTCCTCGAGCCGGTCCATCCGCTCGCGGACGGGCGGGAAGTCGTAGCCGTAGCCCTCTGTGCTCGACATCGTTCCAGGCGGCGCCGATGCCGAGGATCGCCCGCCCGCCGGAGATCGTGTCGAGCGTCGTGACCTCTTGGCCAGCATCGCCGGGTTGCGGTACGTGACGCCCGTCGACGAGCGTCCCGAGCCGGACGCGCGTCGTCTCGCGGGCGAGGGCGGCCAGCGCCAGCCAGCCTCGAGCATCGGCTCGTCGACCGTGCCGACGCCGCCGATCTGGTAGAGGTGGTCCATGACCGTCACGAGGTCGAAGCCGGCTTCTTCGGCCGCCTGGGCCTGCTCGACGACGCGGTCGAACAGCTTGTCGGGCGGGGTCTCTGGGTGGGTGAAGGATGGAAGGTGGTAGTCCGAACCAGACGCTCATCGGCCGATCGTAGACCTGTGCCCGGATCGCCGCCTTGCGGAGGCCGCGCCAGGTCGCGGCGCGAGCGTCTCGCGACGATCACCACGGCCGGGGCGAAGATGACGAGCCAGAGCGCGGGAGCGTGAACGCCGCCATTGCCACGGCCGCAGGCCGCGCGACTCCGCGGCGGCGATGAGGAGCAGCCCGAGTCGCTGATCAGCCCAGGGCGATGCCCATCAGCACGTACCCCAGCGGCAGCCCGAGGAAAGCCGGCGGGTTGTCGCCCAGGACGCTGAGCGAATCGTGGCGCCACGATCAGCAGGGACGACGAACAGGCCGATCGGCAGGAACCCGGTCACGATCCACTGGATCGGCGGCGACGCGGCCGGAACGGCCGTCCGTCGGGGGTCGGGCTCACCGGGCCGTGTCATCTGGTCCTCCGCGGCGGGGTCGGTCGTCGTAGGGTAGGCGGCATGCCGCGTCCCGCGTTCGTCCCGCCGATGCTCGCGACGCTCGTCGCCGCGCCGTTCGACGACCCCGACTGGCTGTTCGAGGTCAAGTGGGACGGCTTCCGCGTCGAGGCGATCGTCGACGGCGGCAGCGCCCGGCTCTGGACCCGCGGCGAGCAGGACGCCGTCGCGCGGTACTTCGGGCCGTTCCTCGACCCGCCGACCTGGATCGCCGCGACGCGACGCGATCGTCGACGGCGAGGTCATCGCGCTCGACGACCGGGGCGAGCCCGACTTCGCCCTGCTCCAGGCCCGGATCAAGGGGCAGGGCGACCGGCCGCCGAGCCGACCCGTTCGTCTACGAGGTCTTCGACCTGCTCCACCTCGACGGCCGGTCGCTCGCTCGACGAGCCGCTCGAGGAGCGCCGCCGGCTCCTCGCGTCGGTCCTCCGACCCGATCCGCGCGTCCGCCTCGAGCGAGCACATCGAGGCCGGCGGGATCGCGTTCTTCGAGGCGGCCCGGGTCCGCGGCCTCGAGGGATCATGGCCAGGACCGCCGCTCGCCGTACGTCCCCGGCAAGCGCACCGACCGCTGGCAGAAGGTCAAGATCCGGCCCGAGCAGGAGCTCGTCGTCGGCGGCTGGGCGAAGGGCACCGGCAGGGCGGTCGACCTCGGCGCGCTCCTCGTCGGCGTCTACGAGGACGGCGCGCTGCGCTACGCCGGCAAGGTCGGGGCCGGCTTCACCGACGACAGCCGGGCGGAGCTGCTCGGCCGCCGTCGCGCCGCTCGCCGCCGACGCGCCGCCGTTCGCGGCACCGCTGCCGCGCGCCGCCGCCCGCGAACGCCCAGTGGCTCCGCCCCGAGCTCGTCATCCGCGCCGAGTTCGCCGGCTGGACCGGCGACGGCCTCGTCCGCCAGGCCGTCGTACAAGGGCATCGAGCTCGAGAAGGACCCGCGCAAGGTCATCCGCGAGCGCCCGAAGGCCTGATTGGGTGCCACAGACCACAGCGGGTCGGGCCCGATGAGCCAACGGCTCAGGCTCGGGCTCGTCGGCTGCGGCGACGTCGCCCATCGCCACTACCTGCCGGGGATCGCGTCACGCGCGGACCTGTGTCGCGATCACCGCCGTTGCGGATCCGAACCTCCCGACGCCGCCGCCGGCGTCGCGTCCGCGATCGCCGCGTGGTCGCCGGGCGCCAGGACCTGCTGGAGCGTCGGTGAGATGCTCGCCGGCGAGACCCTGACGCGCAGTCTTCAACCTGACGCGCCGCCCCGCTCCACGGCGCCGTCAACCGCGAGATCCTCGAGGCCGGCGTCGCCTGCTTCAGCGAGAAGCCGCTCGCGTCGTCGCTGGCCGATGCCGACGCCGCTGATCGACCTTGCCGCGAGCCAGGACGTGCTCTTCCTCGTCGCTCCCGGCTCGGCGGCGCACGCGCGCCGATGCGCTGGCTCAGCGGGCCTCATCGACGACGGCAACCTCGGCCGGCCGACGCCTCGCCGGTGGCCCACCACGCCGACGCCGGCCCGGCGAACTGGCGCGAGCATTACTGGCGACCCCGACGCCGTTCTGACCGCGACGGCGTCGGCCCGGTCTTCGACCACGGCGTCTACCGGCTGCACGAGATGACGTTCCTGCTCGGCCCGGTCGCGAAGGTCCAGTGCGATGGGCACGATCGCGCATCCCGACGCGCCGGATCCGCGGCGGCCCGAAGAAGGGCGGCACGATCGAGGTGACGACGCCCGACCACGTCCTGATCCAGCTCGAGTTCGGCGTCGGGCGCCGCTCGGCCAGCTGCTCGCGAGCTTCGGCACGCCTCGACAACGCTCGCGCCGTGGCTCGAGCCTCACTTGAGCGGGAGCGTGTGGAGCTTCGGCGGCAAGTCGTGAGTCTGCGACGCGCCGGTCAGCATCTTCGAGGACGACGAGACCGACGCGGCGCGAGAAGGCCGGCGGCAGCGGCGTCGACGTGCCGCGCGACGAGCTCAGACCGGTCGAGGTCGGCGCCCGGCACTTCATCGCGCCGCCTCCCGGGCGAGGAGCGGCGGTGCTCACGGCCGAGCACGCCCGCCACGTGCCTCGACGTGATCCTGAAGGCCTACGCCTCGATCGCTTGACGGCCTGGCACTGGTGACCTGAGTATCCTCGTTGCCCGCGGCTCGCCAGTGGATCACGCCGTCCGCCTCGGCGGTCCGGACGAAGCCGGCGCGCTCGAGGACGCCGATCGACGCGTCGTTGTCCGAGTCGCACCTGGCGGACGACGCGGTCGACGCCTGGCTGGCCAGCGTCGCCCAATGACGAGCGCCGCCGCCGCCTCCGACGCGAAGTCCGCGGACGGCGTCGCTCGGGCACGACGCTGAAGCCGATCTCGACGACGCCGTCGGCCGGCGGACCGCCATGAAGCCGATGTCGACCGACGAGGCCTGTTCGTGCGCGCTCTGACCGATGACCCAGATGCCGCAGCGCTCGCCCTCCGGCCCGGCCGAGCTCTGCATCGGCAGGATGTCGAGTAGGTTCCACCTGCGGCCACGACGCCGGCAGCTCCGCGCCGAGAAGCGCCGCCGCAGCGGTGTCCGGATCGCCCGGCAGCGCGGCCGCGGTAGCGCGGGCAGCGGCGTCAGGTCGAGACGATGGGTCCGCTCCACTGCGGCATCATAAAGCCGGCGCCGGCACCGTCAGCCCGCCCCATCTCTGCGTGAGGTGATCCCGTGGCCAACAGCCGTTTCGAGTCCTCCGTGACCGCCGTGTCGTGGATCCCGTCCGAGGCGATCACCGGACCGTCGAAGATTGCCGTTCGAGGCCGGGTCGTCACCCACTACGACTGAACCGCCGCCGCGACACGTCTCGAGGACCTCGAGCGAGCTCCGCACGTCGCGACCGGTTCCGCGAGGCGAACGAGCTGCGGGCGTTCATCGAGGTAGAGGACGGCCGGATCGTCAGACGCCGGCCACCTGGGCCAGGGCCACATCGGCGCCACGACCGTCCGCGTCGGGCCCTCGGCTGCCGTGCGGTTCCCTGCGCGTCCACCTGCCGGACATCCAGGCAGAGCCCGAGATCAGCGGGACGGCTCGGCCCGGTTCGTGCAGACGGTCAGGGGCCGGATGGGTTGCCGACGCCGCGGCCGGTGCCGACACAAGCAGTTCTTCCAGTTCTGGCCGTCGATCGCCTGGACGACGCCTAGCTCTGACGATCAACGCCGACGGCACGTCGAGCCACGAGCCGATCGGCGCGAGCCCGTTCCCGCGCCACTGGATCTACGACGCCGACGGGGCGCTCTCGTCGAGAAAGTCGGGCGTCATCGACTTCGGCAGGTGGTTCAACCACGCGCCGGCGATCGCACGCCGTGGGCGAGGTCGACTCGGCCGGCCGTCGTCCGGCTGCCGAATCCGCTCCCGAGCGCCGCTGCCGGGCATCATGCGCGGCGGCAAAGCCGAAGGCTTCGGTCGGTCGCCGAGGGCGACGCTCGTCACCCAGGGCGAGCCAGGCACCGATCGCGTCACCGGTCCTCGACGGGATCTGTCGTCGTCGAGGTCGACGGCGAGCCGGTCGCCGAGGTAGCCGGCGGGCGCGCCGTCGGCGAGCAGGCGGCCGTCGTCGACGGCAGCGGACCGCGACGCCTCGGGCGCAGACCGCGAGCCCGGTTGCCGGCGTGCCTGCGCCGATGCGCCGACGCGGTCCGGGCAGCCCTCGCGGGAGCAGCATCGCGAACGGAGTACGCTGACTCGCCGACAATGGCTCGATGGACGAGGAGCGCGAAGCAGGTGACGCTGACCGCCGAGGAGCTCGCCGCCCTCGTCGGCGATCGGCCCCGAGCGGATCGCCCAGCTCACCGCGAGCTGGCGTCATCGCCTGGACGCGGACGTGCCGCTACGCGCCCGGCGACGCCCATCGCGTCCGGGTCGTCGACGGCTTCGAGGCCGCCGGCTCGCCGCTCGACGCGATCCGCGCCCAAGACGCCGGCCTGATCAGCATCGCCTATCTACGACGAGCTCCACCCGCTGCCGGGCCGGCCCTCGGAGCGGACGTTCAGGCGTTCGTCGATGCGTTGGCGTCGAGGGGCGAGCTCGTCCGCGCCTCTCTGGGTGCGATGGGATCGCCGCGCCGGACTCGACGTCCTGCCTGACGCTCGAGGACGAAGCCTTCCCTGACCGACCTGGCGACGATGATGGAGGACGCGCCGGTGAGGTCGACTCTCATGCTGCGCATGCTCCGCCAGTTCGGTGAGGCGACACGGCGGGCGTCCGTGGGGGCGATGGAGACGTACGCGGAGCTGATCGAACGCCTCGGGCCCGAGAGTTTGCGGGCGTTCCGTCGAGGGCCGTCGTTTACGATCGGTACTTCTGCCGGGCCCGCATCGCGCGGAGCGTGCCGGATGGCGGAGTGGCTCACGAGCAAGCACCTGACCCGGCGATCGACGCCTACAGCATCGAGGCGACCGAGGCGATGCTTGCGAATCCGGTTTCGTCCCGGCGGCGGCCCGGAGGCCACCCGGCGGTGGCGTCTTCGCCGATCTCACCGGCTTCTTCACCGCGCTCGCCCAGGAGCGAGGCGACGCGACGGCCGCGGAGGTCGCGCTGAAGCTGGCCGAGCTTCGCGCTACCACACGGCCGTCCGTCACGACGGCCGGGTCGTCAAGCTGCTGGGCGACGGGGTGCTGATACGGTTCGGCGGGCCGCGGCTGCCGCTCGACGGTTCGCTCGACCTGCTCGAGCGGTTGGAGGAGACCGACCTGCCGCTGGGCCACGTCGGCGTCGCCGAGGGCCCGATCGTCGCCCGCGACGGCGACGTTCGGCCGGACCGGTCAACCCGCCTCGCGGATCTCCGACGTCACGCCGAGCGGCGCGCTCTACGTCCCGCGCCGCGACCGGCGAGGCGCTGGTCGATCGATACCGAGTGCGAGGCGGTGGGCCATCCACGCTGCAGGGTGCACCGGTCGAGCCGCGCGCGTCAGCCGCCGCCAAACCTGACGGCCCGCCACGTCGCGGGCCCGATAATGCGTCGGTGAGCCGCTGACCTGGGCCTGCTCCGCCAGCGCGACTCGCCCTGCTCTGAGCGGAGCGATCGATCTCGGCGCTCGGCGACGGGATGTCGTTCGGTCGCGCTCCGGTGGCTGCTCATCGAGCGCGGCGGAAGCCCTGACCGACGTCGGCCGTGCTGGCGGCGATCCACACGGCGCCGCGTGATCATCGGCGGCATCGCCACCGGGCCCATCCTCGACGCGCTGACCCGGCGCCGCTGTCCCGCAGTTCGACAAACGCGCTGCGCGGCCTGGCGATGGCCAGCGTCCTCGATCTGCCGCGGCGATGGGCGCCCTGACTGACGTGCCTACCTGTTCGTCGCGCGGCGATCTACGGCCTCCTCCGTTCATGACGAGCGCAGTGGGCATCCCCAGCCTCGATCACGCGGCTTGTCCGCGGCGACGAGCTGATCACGGCGAACGCGATGGAGTCGCTGCCGTTCAGCCTGTCGGGGCTGATCGGACCGGGCGTGGCCGGCCTGCGTTGATCGCGTTCGTCGGCGCGCCGTTCGTGCTCGCGATCGACGCGCTGACGTAGCTTCGTGTTCGTCGCCTCGCCTGCTCGCCATGCGACGAGGTGGGGCAGCGGCGAGGCGCCCGCGAGCCCGGCGCTCGGCGCGGACGAGGCCTGGCGCGCCGTCCCGGTCGCGCATCGAAGGAGGGCTTCGGCCCGGCCGTCCGGTTCATCCTCAGGCTCCGCGCCGATCGTCGCGATCACCGCTCTTCTACAGTGTCGGTCAACGTCGCCGGCGGGATCGTGACCGTCGTGATCCCGCTCTACGTCCGCGACGTCCTCCTCGGCGGCCCGGCGACGTTCGGGCTGCTGCTGAGCGTCTGCTGACCGGCGGGCGACCTCGCCGGCCTGTTGATCGTCGGGCGCGTGAACTGGCGCTGGCCGCTCGGGCCGGTCGATCGCCTGGGCGCTCCTGCTCGAGCGGCCTGCGTGATCCTGCTCTGGCTGCTGCGAGCCGCCGATCGCCGTCTCTGGGCGCGATCCTGTCCGCGTGGGGCGCGCTCCATCCTCGCTGACGCCGTGGGCCCAGACGATCCGGATGCGTCTGATCCCGACCCGAGATGCGCGGCGCGCGTTCGCTCTACTGCGGACCGCGATGGTCGACCCGCCGATCGGCGCGATCGCCGCCGGCTTCTTGTGGCTCGGGGCGACCTGACCGCTCCGGATCCCTGCGGTCGGCCTGCCGTTCGTGGTGCCCGGTTTCATCGGCTGTCTGGTTGCCGGCGCTCGGCCGCGGACCCACCGCGACCCGGCGCCGGCGCTGGTGCCGGAGCCCGCCTGAGCGACGATCCAGGGCAGGCCGCTGGTCGCCGCCCGGAACGAACGTGCACCAGCGCGCTGGGTCCGATGGCGTCGCGAGTGACGGAGCCGGGTCCTGACCTCAGCTCTCCGGGCATGGGCCCATGAGTATGGGGCGATGGCGCGTCTGCGCCCTGACGGCGGTAAGGGCGTGGCGCTGTCGTTCGGCCTCGCCCTCGCTGGGCGCGCTCGTCGCGTCGGCCCTCGGATCCGGCGTCAGGCCGGCGCTCGCCCGGACGTGCGGCACGGTCACGTGATCCAGGGTGGCACGGCGAATCCGTTCTCCGGCACGACCGCGACGCCGTTCTCGTTCGCGGTCCAGTTCAGCGACACGACCGAGCCGCCCGACGTCCGTGATCGCCTGGATCGTGGGAACCTCGACGGTCCTCAAGACGACCGGGACCAACCTTCGCCGGCCGGAGTCGTCTACAAGGGATCGCGAAGCGTCCGCCGGATCGTGGCCGTATTCTTCCGGGCGACTCGGCGACGGCAGACCTGCGACCACATCCGTGTCACGCCGACGCGGCCAGACAGCCGCCGCAGGTCGCGCCGACACCGACACCCAAGCCCACACCGCGCCGACACCCAAACCGACACCGGAAGCCGACACCCAAACCTGACACCTGAAACCCGCGCCTGAAGCCGCAAGGCCACGCCGGCCCACGGCGAGCCCGTCGCGAGGGCGACCGCGAAGCCGAGCCCACCTCGTGCGTCGACTCCATCGCCAGACGCCGACGTCCCAGCGCGCCGCCGTCCGCGTCCGCGACGCCCTCGGCGCCTCCGGACAGCTGGCCGCGGTCGCGCGTCGGCCGTGTGGGCCTCGAGCGCCGGCCCGCGACGAGACGACGAACGGCGGGCGGAAGTCGCCCGACTGGCCTCGGGGTCGCCGGGTCCCGATGGCTCGCTCGCGCCGCGTTCCTCCTGCTGTCGATGGTCGCCACGGCGGTGTCGTGCGGACTCCTGTTCCTGGGCCGACGCCGGCCTGCCGCGACGGCATGCCTGAAGGCCGCCCGCCGTCGCCGGCGGTGGCGAAGCCGTCGCCATGGGTGGCGGCGTGTTTGCGGATGGCGATGGCACCCTCGGTCCGCCTCCCGTCCTCCGCCCGGCCGTGATCATCAGCCAGGTCCTGTTCGACCCGGCCGAGCTCTCAGCCCTGATTGGGCAAAGCCCCCGCCCGAAACCTGCGGCCGAGCCGCCGGCCGAGGCGACACGCGCGTCCGGATGAGGCGACCTTCAGCCGGCGCCGTCCGGTCCATCGCCGGATGACGCGAAGGCCAGCGAGCCGGCCACGACGCGCGAAACCGCCGCCGCCACTCCCAGGCGCGCGAACCACAAGCGTGAGCCCCTGAGCCCCGCGACCGGATCGCTCGCTACGCGCCCCTGACCGACTGGGTCATCGGACTCTCGCTCGGTCCGCCGTGACGCAGCAGGTGACGTCCGCTCGCCCTTGTCCCAACCCTCCCGGCTCGGGTAGAAGCAGCCGATCGAAAGCTCGGCGATCTGGAGTCGACGTCGTGCCCGACGTACGTCTCGAACGCGGGAACGCGAGCTTCCTCCGTCGATAAACGCAGTCGACGGGACACTGTGAGAGCGGCCGTAGGCTCGTCCCGGTGTACTGCCGACGAAGATGACCTCACCGTCGGGGCTCGGTGCAGGGGGTGCTTCCGACTGTTGGACCTCGGTCCCTGACGGGGCAACGAAGACAGTCGCTCTACATTGACGGTCGCCGGCCGCCACGTTGTTCGGCACGCGAACAGCACGATGGCCAGGAACGCCACGATGACCCCGATGACGATGCACGCGGCGTCGTAGCTCGGGCTTGGCCGCCGCGACGGGACCGGCGCGGATCGCCGCTTGGCGGGGACGCGGGCGGCGGCCTCACGGAGTACCGGCGCAGATCGGGCGCCGGGCTCTGCCGCTGCGGCGTCGGTCTCGTCAGTCACGTTCCGTCCCTCCTCCGCCCGAGGACGGCGGCGCGGCTTTTGGGCTGAGCGTGGCGGTCTCGCGCCACGCGCCCGCTGCGCGCCGGCAAAGCGGGCACGCCTGTCGGAACCGGCACCACTCGCGGCCGCCTCGGTCGAGGCCGGCGCGGCGAATCGCCCCCTCGGGCGTCGCCGACGATGATCGTCGGGCGCCTCCATCGCGGGACAGCGGCCGCCCGCCGGATGCTCGTTCCAGTAGGGGCGCGCGTTGTCGGGATCGAGAATCCTGGCGCGGGATCAACGCGGCAACATCCCCGAAGGCGACGAACCCCGGGCCGGTCGTGCGTTTGGCCCTCAGCGCGGCCGCGGCGTGGGCGGCCTCGTACAGGAAGTTCGCCGCGCCGGCGCCGCCCCGCCCAAACCAGTAGACGCTCTACGAGTGTCAGCAGCTGGTCCAGGTCGACGGCGTCCTCCGGCAGCCGTCCTTGGTCGGGTCCGTCCACTCCTTGACCTTCTCGACGATCCACGTCAGCTGGGCGACGGGCGAGTCGGTCAGCCCGTACGCGATCGACTGTGGCCGCGTCGTCTGAATTCGCGAGGTAGCCGAAGTCCTCGGCGCGGGCGCGCTTTCAGCCCTGGAGACGCTGCTGCTCCGCCTCGGTCAGGTGATCGGTCGGCGGCGTGTACTCCGGTGGCGATCGCGCCGGGGTCCGTGACGGTCAGCGATCCGATGACGCGATCTCCGGCCTGATGCAGATCTGCTGGACACCCCGGCGCCGATGTCACCGCCGCTGGACGCCGTACCGCTGGTACCCGAGCGCCTGCATGATCCGATCGAACGCCGCCGCGGACTCTGGCGATTGCCCAGCCTGGCTGCCGTGCCACGGGCGTCGAGAAGCCGGAAGCCGGGGAGCGAGGGCACGACCACGTGGAACGCGTCCTCGGCCGCCCGCCGTGCGCCTCCGGATCGACGAGCGGGCCGATCATGCCGGAGCGCCTCGACGAACAGAGCTCGGGTAGCCGTGGAGGATGCAGGAGCGGCGTCGCGCCGGGAACCGCCGACCGGACATGGACGAAATGGATCGGCTGGCCGTCGACGTCCGCGGTGAACTGCGGAAACGTGCTGAGCCACGCCTCCTGGGCTCGCCAGTCGTACGTGCCCGCCCAGTAGTCGGCGAGGCCTGCGCGCGTACGAGGTCGGGACGCCACGGCTCCAGTCCCGTGCGACATCGACGGCCAGCGGGTGTTCCGCATGCGGCCGAACAGGTCCTCGACCTCGGACATCGGGCATGGCGACGGTGAACGGCGTAGCAATACGTAACTGAACGAAGTACTACC
>ERZ1370068.10372-contig-9078_pt1 | contig 49919 bp, 75 predicted proteins | sample MGYA00561227_ERZ1370068 | MGnify/ENA primary metagenome ERZ1370068 (study PRJEB38410, sample SAMEA6850437) | metagenome | study: Metagenomic assessment of the ecological functions of the soil: analysis of the soil microbiota associated with the... | reverse complement strand
GTATGCTTCGTTCAGTTACGTATTGCTAGTCGAGCGGATACCGGGTCGGCGCTTCGAGGTTGCCTTCGCGGGCGTATCATTCGGAGACAGCCTGAGCGAGGTTACGCGCAAAAACCCGGCGGCGCAACGACGCGTCAGGAAAACGTCATTGCGGCACGGCCACGGTTGCATCCGCGAGGTCAAATATGGTCTCCGCCGTGACGGAATGACCGGCGCGCTAACCGTCGTGTCCTCCACGACGGGTTAACGCGCTTCGTGGAGTCAATCGGCCAATGTGTCTAAAGCTTCTGAAAGCGGTTGGCGTGGGAGCGCTCGGCCTTCGCGAGCGTCTCGAATCCAGTCGGCGATCTCATCGAAGCCTTCGCCGCGCGCCGCTTCGCCATGCCCGGATACATGTCGGTGTATTCGTGCGTCTCGCCGGCGATCGCCGCCTTCAGGTTGTCGCGCTGCGCCGATCGGCAGGTTGGTCGCCGGGTCGCCGACGCACTGCGAGGTAACTCGGGATGGCCGTGCGCGTGGCCGGTCTCGCCTTCCGCGGTCGAGCGGAACACCGCCGACACGTCGTTTGACCCTTCGACGTCGGCCTTGTGCGGCGAAATACAGATAGCGGCGATTCGCCTGCGACTCGCCGGCGAATGCCGCCTTCAGATTCTCGTGGGTCTTGGTGCCTTTCAGCGGCTTCATTGCAATGCTCCTCTCGAGGCTGTCCGTATCCCATGCGCTGGGCGGCGGCGGATCGACCGCGCGGCCGCAACCATTCGACTGCCGTGGCGACAAAAAGATTCTGCGCCACACGTGCTGCCATACGTCCAATTGACTGTGCGAAATTGCCAATCCGTCCGATAGCCTGACGCTATTGGCGGCCCATGCGGGGACCGCCGTCAGTCGATGCGCTCGTACGCGGGCAGCGTCAGGAATTCGACGAACGTCGTCGTTGTCGACGCAGGTCGGCGAAGATCGTCGCGCGGCCTCGTCGTAGCGGCCCTCGCCGAAGGCCGGGCCGAGCAGCGTCGCGGATCTTCGCGATCTCCTCGGGGATCATCGCGGCGACCATCGTCCTTGGTCACCTTGCGGCCGTCGTCGAGCTTGCCCTTCGGCGAGCGGATCCATTGCCAGACCTGCGAGCGCGAGATCTCGGCGGTGGCGGCGTCTTCCATCAGGTTGAAGATCGGCACCGCGCCCTGCCCCGCGAGCCATGCGCCGATGTACTGGATCGCGACGTTGATGTTGAGGCGCAGGCCCTTCTCGGTGATCGGCTGCTCCGGCTCGAAGCGGAGCAGGTCGGCGGCGCGTCGCGCTGCACGTCGTCGCGCTTCTTCGTCGCGATCTGGTTCGGGCGTCGGCATCAGCCGGTCGAACGCCTCCTTCGCGACCGGCACGAGCCCCGGATGCGCGACCCAGGTGCCGTCGTGCCCGTATCGTCGCCTCGCGCTCCTTGTCGGCCTTCACCTTCGGCGAACGCCTCGGCGTTCGCCGCCTCGTCGTTCTTGACCGGGATCTGCGCCGCCATGCCGCCCATCGCGTGGATGTTGCGGCGGTGGCAGGTCTTGATCAGGAGCTCCGCGTAGCTCTTCATGAAGTGCGTGGTCATCGTCACCAGCGCGCGGTCGGCGAGGCAGAAGTCGCGGTTGCTGCGGAACTTCTTGATGCAGCTAGAAGATGTAGTCCCAGCGGCCGCAGTTGAGCCCCGCCGAATGCTCGCGCAGCTCGTAGAGGATCTCGTCCATCTCGAACGCGGCGAGGATCGTCTCGATCAGCACCGTCGCCTTGATCGTGCCCGCGCGGCACGCCCAGCTCGTCCTGCGCCATCGACGAAGATGTCGTTCCACAGCCGCGCCTCGAGGTGGCTCTCGAGCTTCGGCAGGTAGAAATACGGTCGCGCTGCCGCGCGCGACGAGCTCCTTCGCGTTGTGGAAAAAGTAGAGCGCGAAGTCGAAGATGCCGCCAGCGAGATCGGCGCGCCGTCGACTCTGACGTGCTTCTCGGCAGGTGCCAGCCGCGCGGCCGCACGAACAGCACCGCGGTCTTGTCGTTGCAGCTTGTACGCCTTGCCCTCCGGCGACGTACGTAGTCGATGCGGCGGCGGATCGCGTCGCGCAGGTTGAGCTGGCCCTGGATGTTGTTGTCCCACTTCGGCGTGTTGGCGTCCTCGAAGTCGGCCATGAACACGCTCGCGCCGGAGTTGAGCGCGTTGATGATCATCTTGCGGTCGACCGGCCCGGTGATCTCGACGCGGCGATCCGCGATGTCGGCGGGGACCGGCGCGCACAGTCCAGTCGCGCTTCGCGGATCGCCGCGCGTTTCGGGCAGGAAATCCGGCAGCTTGCCGGCGTCGAGTTCGGCCTGGCGCGCGGCGCGACGCGCGAGCAGACTCGTCACGCCGGTCGCCGAACGCGCGCTGCAGCCGGGCGACGAACGCCAGCGCCTCCGGCGTCAGGATCTCGGCGTACTCGGACGTGACGGGGCCGGTAATTTCGATGCCGGGGCCATAGGAACGCGCGGTCATGGGGGTCTTTGGCATGGGATCTGCGGTGCACAGTCTGAATGCGTCGTTTCGAGGAAAAAGGGTTCCCCGGCAATGATAACCGATGATGCTGCACTGCGGCAAGAGCCGCCCGTCTCCCAAAAGAACGCCGGGAACTCGGCGTCCGTGGAAATAGCGCGAGGTCAGCCTAAGCAGCCAATTGAGGGTTTAGCCGCACGACACCGCTTTGGAGCTTGTTGAGCGCATTCAGATACGCTTTCGCCGACGCGACGATGATATCGGTGTCGGCGCCGTTGCCGTTGACGATCCGGCCCTCGCGCGCGAGTCGCGACCGTCACTTCGCCCTGCGAGTTGCTGCCGGTCGTGATCGCGTTGACCGAATAGAGAAGCATGCGTCGATCCTGAGCGCACCATCCGCTCGATCGCGCTTGAATACCGCATCGACCGGCCCGTCGCCGCGTTGACCTCCGCGACGATGCTCGGAGTCTCCGACTACCAATGACGACGCGCGCGTGCGGCACCGTGCCCGTTTCCGACGTCGACTTTCAGCGCCGACGAGCTTGTAGTGCTCGCGCTCCGGCGTGACGTGCTTCGTCGGACACGAGCGCGTGCAGGTCCTCGTCGAAGATCTTCGCCCTTCTTGTCGGCCAGCTCCTTGAACTTGCGCGAACGCGATGTTGACCGCGTCCTCGCTGCCTAGATCGATTCCCAGCTCCGACGAGCCGCGTCTTGAATGCGTTGCGGCCGGACGAGCTTGCCCAGCACGAGCTTGTTCGCGTTCCAGCCCACGTCCTCCGCGCGCATGATCTCGTAGGTCTCGCGGCTGCTTGATCACGCCGTCCTGGTGGATGCCCGACTCGTGCGCGAACGCGTTGGCGCCGACGATCGCCTTGTTCGGCTGCACCGGGAAGCCGGTGATCGCCGACGACCAGCTTGCGACGCCGCGACGATCTGCGTCGTGTCGATGCGCGTGTCGCAGGGGAAAAACATCCTTGCGCGTGCGTACCGCCATCACGATCTCTTCCAGCGACGCGTTGCCGGCGCGCTCGCCCAGGCCGTTGATCGTGCACTCGACCTGCCGCGCGCCGTTCATCACCGACGGCGAGCGAGTTGGCGACCGCCAGCCCGAGATCGTTGTGGCAGTGCACCGACCACACGGCCTTGTCCGAGTTCGGAATGCGCTCGCGCAGCGAGCTTGATCAGCGCACCGAACTGCCACGGCATCGTGTAGCCGACGGTGTCAGGGATGTTGATGGTCGTGGCGCCCGCCGCTGATCACCGCTTCGAGCAGACGCGGCAGAGGAAATCGGGCTCCGAGCGGCCGGCGTCCTCGGGCGAGAACTCGACGTCGTCGCGTGTAGCTGCGCGCCCAGCTTGACCGACTTCACCGCCTGCTCGAGCACCTGGTCGGGCGTCATCCGCAGCTTCATCTGCATGTGGATCGGCGAGCTGGCGATGAAGGTGTGGATGCGCGCCGGATTGGCGCCCTTGCAGCGCGCTCGCCGCGCGCGACGGACGTCGTTCTCGTTGGCGCGCGCCAGGCCGCACACCGATGCTGTCCTTGATCGCGCTGCGCGATAGCCTTCACGGCTTCGAAATCGCCGTTGCGACGACGCCGGGAAGCCAGCCTCGATCACGTCGACCCGCAGCCGTTCGAGCTGCCGCGCGATGCGCATCTTCTCTTCGCTGGTCATCGATGCGCCCGGGCTCTGCTCGCCGTCGCGCAACGTCGTATCGAAAATGATCAAATGGTCGGACATGGTGTGCTCCTCGCGCACGTCGAGAATACGGCGGATCCCGCCGGATCCGTTCGCCCGGCAGGCACGGTGCTACTCGAAAAAGGAGGGTAGAGTTTATCTGCGCGCGGGGCGCAGCAGCAGCAGGCCGCCCAGAACAGGCGAAATCGCGGACGCGGAATCGGTCCGGAGGCTCGTGGCGGCAATGGAGAAGCTGCTCATGCCAACGAACATAGCGCAATTTGGGATGGGACGCAAGAGGACGGCGGGTGCTACCGCCGCAAGATCAATGATCGGACATCCGCGACCCCCGATCGCCAAGTAGGCAAGCCGCTTTGCCTCGCGCCGTCCGCGTACGACGTGGTTGAGGATGAGCCCGCAGCCGAGGGCAAGGAACGCGAGCAGCATGAGTCCGGTGGCGAGAATCGCCGTCGGTAACCGCGGTACGAGTCGAGTCTCCATGAACTCGATGACGACCCCGCCGCCGAGCAACAGTCCGATCACGCCGAAAATGCAGGCGAATCCGCTGAAGAAAACCAGCGGCTTTTCGTCCGCGAAACAGCATCGCGGCTTTCCACAGGATTCGTGTGCCGTCGCGCCAGGTCGACAGCTTGCTGGTCGAACCTTTCGGACGCGGCAAATAGGGCGTCACGAGTTCGCCCGTCGGAACGCGCTGCTCCAGCGCGTGCACGGTCAGCTCGGTCTCGACCTCGAAGCCGCGCGAGGTTGCCGGATACGACTTGACGAAGCGCCGCGAAAACACACGATAGCCGGACAGCATGTCCGTGGGACGTGCGCCGAACATCGCGTCCGAGCAGCGCGTTGAATGCGCGGTTGCCGACGCGATGTCCTCGCCGGTAAGCCCCTTGCCGTCGTCCGTCGTCGCGCACCGCGGTGACCATGTCGAGGTCGCCGTCAACGAGCGCCGCGACGAGCTTCGGCGCGCTTTCTCGCGTCGTAGGTAGCGTCGCCGTCCACGAGCAGATAGACGTCGGCGTCGATCTCCGCCGAACATCCGCCGCACGACGACGCCCTTTCCCGGTCGCTCCTCGCGACGCACCGTCGCGCCGGCCGCGCGTGCGAGCTCTCCGGTGTCGTCGGTCGATCCATTGTCGTAGACATAGACGGCGCAATCAGGCAGCGCCGAGCGAAAATCAGCGACTACACGTGCAACCGTCGCAGCCTCGTTACGGCATGGCACCAGCACCGCGACACGCCGTGGCATCGATGGCGTCGCGTCAGTTCGATGGCGCCGCGCGCCGCTTGCGCATCGCGTGCCACGCCGTGACGACGTAGCCGGATATTGCATAGGCGACGAACCCCGCGAACAGCACGATCGGCGGCTGCCACACGACCAGCGCAACAAAAATCACGATCACGAGCGGCACGACGAACGGCACGCTCCTCTTCAGGTTGAACGTCTTGAAGCTCCAGTACTTGAGGTTGCTCACCATCGTGAGTCCGGCGAAGATCGTGATGAACCAGGCCCACCAGCGGACGTGGCTCGGGATCGTAACCGTAGATCGTCGACGATCCACACCAGGCCCGCGACGAGCGCCGCCGCCGACGGGCTCGGCAATGCCCGGTGAACCAGCGCTTGTCCGCGACGTCGAGCAGCGTGTTGAAGCGCGCGAGCCGCAGCGCTGCGCCGGCGACGTACACGAAGGCCGCAATCCAGCCCAGCTTGCCGAGATCGCGCAGCGACCCACTCGTACATGACGAGCGCCGGCGCCGCGCCGAAGACACCATGTCGGCGAGGCTGTCGTACTCGGCGCCGAACGCGCTTTGCGTGTGTGTCAGCCGCGCAACGCGGCCGTCGAGGCCGTCGAGCACCATCGCGACGAAAATCGCGATCGCGGCATAGTCGAAGCGTGACGTTCATCGCCTGCACGATCGCGTAGAAGCCGGCGAACAGCGCCGCGGTCGTGAACAGATTCGGCAGCAGGTAGATGCCGCGCCGCCGCATCGCGGTTCTTCAGCATCACTCGCCGCTGGTCTGATAGTCGTCATCCATGGCGTGACAAGCGTATCAGCAACAGGCCAAGTACGGCGAGGATCGACTCGGTCGCGTAGACGCTGTCGCCGACCGCCGCGCGCGGCGTAGCGCCCGACGGCAGATAGACGTCGACGCGCGATCCGAAGCGGATGAAGCCGTAGCGCTGCGCCGCGCTCGAGACGCGTCGCCCGGACTCGACGTAGCAGAGGATGCGGCGCGCGATCAGGCCCGGCGACCTGCACGCAGGTGACGTCGACCGCCAGCCGGCGTGCGAAGCTGCAGTCGCATTGCGCTCGTTGTCCTCGAGCGAGGCCTTGTCGAGCGCGGCGTTGACGAAGCGTCCGGCGTTGTACCAGACGTTCTTCACGTCGCCGTCGACCGGGCTGCGGTTCGAATGCACGTTGAACACGTTCATGAACACGCTGATCTTCAGCGCCTCGCGATCGAGATACGGATCGCGCGCGTTTCCGACCGCGACGATCTTGCCGTCGGCGGGCGAAAGAACGGCGTTGGCTTCTTGCGGAATCGCGCGCGGCGGATCGCGGAAGAACTGCGCGATGAACAGCACCACGAGCCATGCCGGCACGGCCAGCGGCCACAACGGCGAAATCGACAGCGCCACCGCGACGACCACGGCGAGCGCCAGGAACGGCCACCCTTCGCGGGCGATGATCGGATGCGGGTAGCTCGACACGTGACGACCCGAGAGAAAGGCCGTCGGATTCTAGCATCGTGCCTCTCAACGCGATGGCGTGAGCGGCGTCGTCTGTGGATCGGCGGGCGCGCCCTCGGCTCCGGTTCGTGGCATTGGAGCCACGACCTCCGGCGCGACGGAAAGACGGCGAAACGTCATCACCGACACGCGAGCGATCAGAAGGACGGCAGCGGTCACGACCGTGGCGAGCCCGGCCCACAGCAAGGCGCGCCGCCAATCCATCACGAAACGCCCTCATTGCTTCAAGCGTCGTCGGTGCTTCGCCTGATCGGCCGCCTGTTGCTGCACGCTCGCCTCTCGAGACCGCGGGCGCGTTCCAGCGCTTCGCGCGGCGGCGGAGCCACCGCCGTGTCTTGCGAGACAGGGTCGAGACCGGTGACCTGTCCCGCAGTGCCGGGCTTCCGCGTCAGCCCGTACTGGTCCATGACCGTCTTGAGAAGCACGCCGACGATGACGAGCGCGAGCAGAGGCCGATCAGCGCGATCCATCCGCGCTGCCTCGCGGGGTGTTGATTTCACGCTTGTGCCCCTATGGCGCCTCGAACGACGAATGCGGTCATCCGAGTATAGCGCCGGACGATCTCCGCGGCAGCCGCTCGGCTCCTCAGTTGCGCGCCTGATCGACCAGCTTGTTCTTCTTGATCCAGGGCATCATCGAGCGGAGCTTCTCGCCGACCTGCTCGATCGAATGCTCGGCGGTCAGCCGGCGACGCGACTTGAGCGTCGGCGCGCCCGCGCGGTTCTCGAGGATGAAGTCCCTTCGCGTATTCGCCACTCTGGATCCGCGCGAGCGCACTCGCGCATCGCCTGCTTGGTGGCCGCGGTCACGATCTTGGGCCCGGTGACGTACTCGCCATATTCGGCGTTGTTCGAGATCGAGTAGTTCATGTTCGCGATGCCGCCCTCGTGAGATCAGGTCGACGATCAGCTTCACTTCGTGCAGGCATTCGAAGTACGCCATCTCGGGCGCGTAGCCGGCCTCGATCAGCGTTTCGTAGCCCGCCTTGATCAGCTCGACCAGCCCGCCGCAGAGCACCGTCTGCTCGCCGAACAGGTCGGTCTCGGTTTCCTCGCGGAAATTGGTCTCGATGACGCCGGCGCGCGCGCCGCCGATCGCCGCCGCGTACGACAGCGCGAGGTCGCGCGCCTTTTTCGACGCGTCGCGATGCACCGGCGATCAGCATCGGCACGCCGCCGCCCGCCACATACGTCGAGCGGACCGTGTGGCCCGGCGCCTTCGGCGCGACCATCACGACATCGAGATCTGCGCGCGGCACGACCTGCGCCGTAGTGGATGTTGAAGCCGTGCGCGAACGCGAGCGCTGCGCCTTTCTTGATGTTGGGCTCGACCTCGCTCTGATAGGTGGCGGCGATGTCTCGTCGGGCATCAGCATCATCACGACGTCGGCGCCCTTCACCGCCTCGCTCGACTCCGGCAACCTTGAGTCCGGCCTTCTTCGCCTTGTCCCACGATGCGCCGCCCTTGCGCAGCCCGACGGTCACCTTGACGCCGGAGTCGTTCAGGTTCTGCGCATGCGCATGGCCCTGCGATCCGTAACCGACGATCGTCACCTTCTTGCCCTTGATGAGCGACAGGTCGGCGTCCTTTTCGTAATAGACCTTCATGTGACTGCTCCTCGATTGCCTCGTTCAAACTCGCAGAATTCTTTCGCCGCGCCCGATGCCCGACGCTCCGGTGCGCACCGTTTCCAGAATGACGCCGGGCTCGATCGCACTGCAGAAACGCGTCGAGCTTCTCTCCGGGTCCCGGTGAGCTCGATCGTGTAGCTCTTGTCGGTGACGTCGAGGATGCGGCCGCGAAAGATGTCGGCCAGCCGCTTCATCTCGTCGCGGTCCTTGCCGGCCGCGCGCACCTTGACCAGCATCAGCTCGCGCTCGATGTGGTTGCCCTTCGGTCAGGTCGACGACCTTGACGACCTCGACCAGCTTGTTCAATTGCTTGGTGATCTGCTCGATCGACGTCGTCCGAGCCGATCGTGACGATCGTCATCCGCGACATCGTCGGGTCCTCGGTCGGCGCCACCGTCAGCGACTCGATGTTGTAACCGCGCGCCGAAAACAATCCCGAGATCCGCGACAGCGCGCCCGCCTCGTTCTCGACCAGAATGGACAGAATGTGGCGCATCATATGAAAGTCCCCCACGCTTGCGGCTGTCGCCGCCGCGCCTGCCCCCACAGGGGAGCAATTCGCGGCTTGGGACCGCCCGGCGCCGCTCATCCCTACAGCTCCTCGGCCAGGATCATTTCCGTCAACCCTTTGCCGCCCGGCACCATCGGAAAGACGTTCTCGGTCTGGTCGGTGATGAAATCGAGGAAGACGAGCCGATCCTTTTGCGCCAACTGCCTCGCGTGAGCGCGCCCTCGACGTCGCCGGGCTTCTCGACCTTGATGCCGACGTGTCCGTACGCTTCGGCGAGCTTGCACGAAATCCGGCAGCGCGTCCATGTACGACTCGGCGTACCGGTTGCCGTAGAAGAACTCCTGCCACTGCCGGACCATGCCCATGTAGCGGTTGTTCAAGTTCACGATCTTGATCGGCAGGTGGTACTGCTTGCAGGTGGAGAGCTCCTGGATGCACATCTGGATCGACGCCTCGCCGGTCACGCACGCAACCGTCGCGCTGCGGATTGACGAGCTGCACGCCCATCGCCGCCGGCAGGCCGAAGCCCATCGTCCCGAGACCGCCGGAGTTGATCCAACGCCGCGGCTTGTCGAATTTGTAATACTGCGCCGCCCACATCTGGTGTTGTCCGACGTCGGACGTGATGAACGCGTCGCCCTTCGTGATCTCGTAGAGCTTTTCGATCACGTATTGCGGCTTGATGAGCGCGCTCTTGCGGTCGTACTTGAGGCAATCCTTGTGTTGCCATTCCTTGATCTGCGCCCACCAGGCCTTGAGCGCCGCGGCGTCGGGCCGCTGCGGCGACGATTCGAACAGCTTCAGCATTTCCTCGATGACGTCGGCGACATAACCGACGATCGGCACGTCGACCTTGACGCGCTTGGAAATCGACGAAGGATCGATGTCGATGTGGATGATCTTGCGATCCGCACGGTAGAAGTGCTTGGGGTCGCCGATGACGCGATCGTCGAAGCGCACGCCGACGGCGAACAGCACGTCGCAGTGCTGCATCGCCATGTTGGTCTCGTAGGTGCCATGCATGCCCGGCAGCCCGGTGAACTGCGGGTCGGTGCCGGGGAATCCGCCGAGGCCCATCAACGTGTTCGTGCACGGATGGCCCAAGAGGCGCACGAGCCGCGTCAACTGCGGCGCGGCGTTGTTCAGGATCACCCCGCCGCCGGTGTAGATCATCGGCCGCTTGGCGTCGAGCAGAAGCTGCACCGCCTTCTTGATCTGCCCGGCGTGTCCCTTGGTCACCGGGTTGTACCGAGCGGAGCGATATCGTCTTCGGATAGTTGAACTCGGTCGCCGCCTGCGTGACGTCCTTCGGAATGTCGACGAGCACGGGGCCAGGACGTCCGGTCGACGCCAGATAGAACGCCTTCTTGATCGTGACGGCCAGGTCCTTCACGTCCTTGACGAGGAAGTTGTGCTTGACGCACGGCCGCGTGATGCCGACGGTGTCGCACTCCTGGAACGCGTCCTGGCCGATCGCATGCGTCGGCACTCTGTCCCGTGATGACGACCATCGGGATCGAGTCCATGTACGCGGTGGCGATACCGGTGACCGCGTTCGTGACGCCCGGTCCCGACGTGACGAGCGCGACGCCGACCTTGTGCGACGAGCGCGAATACCCGTCCGCCGCATGGACGGCGCCCTGCTCGTGCCGGACCAGGACGTGTTTGACCTTTCCTGTTTGAAAAGCTCGTCGTAGATGTTGAGCACCGCGCCGCCCGGATAACCGAAGACGTATTCGACGCCTTCTTCCTGGAGGCAGCGGATCGTGATTTCCGCACCCGTGAGTTGCATGGTTCCCGCCTTGTGCCGATGAATAAGATCCCATGCCTGCCGATACGGCGGGCTGGGTTCTGCAAAACTCAAGGGACGCTAACGGTTAGGCGCGTCCACCAAGGCATATCGGGTAGAAAGCCGGATCCGTCGTACCCCGAGGGAGTCTCCGGTAACGCTTGTGGCACCGCCGGAGGGGATGCAAACGGCCGTTTTTGCAGCATTACGTCCGGGCCTCGCAGCCCGGGAACCCAAACACTAGCGGCAAAGCGGGCGCGTGGTCAAGGGGCGGGACGTCAAGCTGGACGATCCGCGCTGCGGGGCGCGTCCGGGCAGTCGACCTGTGCATACGCCTATAATCGGCCGTTAAATCGATCGGGAAACGCGCAAACTGGCTACACAACAGGAAATATCGGCATTCCTTGCGGAGGTGGAGCGGCGGGCGTTCAAGCAGGCGATGTTCGCCGTGCGCGACGAGGACGCCGCGCTCGACGTCGTCCAGGATGCAATGCTCAAGCTCACGGAGAATTACTTCGGGCAAGCCGGCTGCCGAGCTGCCGATGCTGTTCCAGCGGATCCTCCAGAATACGATTCACGATCACTTCCGGCGCCAGAAAGTCCGCTCGACGTGGACGGTCCTGCTGTCGGCATTCGGCGAAAAGGGCGACAAGGACGACGATTACGATCCACTGGAAACTCTAGCGGCGAAATCGGACTCGAACGCGACAGTCGATCCGGCGGTCCAGCTCGAGCAGGCGCAGATCGTCGGTCTGATTGAACAGGCGTTGATGCGGCTACCGGCACGTCAACGCGAGGCATTCCTGTTGCGTTACTGGGAAGAGCTGGATGTGGCGGAGGCCGCCGCGGCGATGGGCTGCTCGGAAGGCAGCGTCAAGACCCATTGCTCGCGCGCAGTCCGTGCGCTGGCCGCGACGCTGACCGCCAAAGGGGTGAAGCTATGAACACCCACGACACTGAAATCGCAAATAAAATAACCACTTATCTCGATCGCGGCACGGCGGATCTCAAGGCCGGGACCGTGTATCGGCTACAGCAGGCGCGCGCCGCCGCGTTGGCGCGGCTCGCCGATCCGCAGACTGAGGTCGGCGTGCAAATGGCGCACGCGCTGGCCGGCGGGACGGGCACGCTGGGTGGCCACCTGTCGACGCGAGCCAACCTCCGGGTCTGGCTCGGGGTTGCCGCGTTCGTCGCGGTCGCGGGATTCGGCTGGCAGCAGTGGCAGGCCTTTCAGCAAGTGAAGGAATTCGAGGAGCTGGACACGCAGATCCTGTCCTCCGACCTTCCGATCGACGCGTATCTGGACCGGGGATTCCAGAATTGGATCAAGGCCTCGTTCGAACGCTGATGGCCGGGGCGGCCGCCATCCTGTTGGTGGCGGCGCCGGTCGCGGAAGCGCAAATCACGCTGAAGTCCCCCACTTGGGCCGAGCTCTCGCCCCAGGAAAGCAGGTTCTCGCGCCGCTCGCCCCGGATTGGGACAAGTTGGACGCCTCGCGCAAGACCAAATGGCGCGGCGTCGCGCAACGTTATCCGAGCATGCACCCGGACGAGCAGCAGCGAATGCAGCAGCAGATGCGCACGTGGTCGCAGCTCACCCCCGAGCAGCGAAAGCGTCGCGCGCGAGCAATACAAGTCGTTGAAGGCGCTCCCGCCTGAAAAGAAGGAAGTAGTTCGCCAGAAATGGGAGGAGTACCAGAACCTTCCTCCGGAGCGTAAGCAAGAACTTGCTTCCAAGCCCGCGCCGTCGGGGCCGGGCGCGTCCCACCGGCGGCGCACGCACGCCGGCGCCGCAGCCGCATCCCGCGTCGAACTAGGAGTAGGCGAGTCAGACGGCGTCGCAAGGCTAACGCCGCGACCCCATGGAAGAATCACAACGCGATACGGTGATTCGAGAAGCGTTAGTGGCGAATCGCGGGCGGAGCCCGACGATTCGCTCGAGTAAGATCTGGCTGGGACGATGGCTTCGTTGCCACCCTCCTCGATCTCGCAGCGACCGCTCGCGCCGGGACGGTTACTGTGCCATTTCTGCCTCCGGCCCCAACTGACTTGATTTCGACGCTATCCAGACGGCTTGCCGCCGTCGCTTACGAGGCACTCCTCCTCGTTGCACTCTTGTTCTTCGCGACCTTCGCCCTGTCTGCGATTGTCCCGCCGGGTCGCGTCGACGGTTCTCAAGCGCTGGGGCTGCCCGATCTGACGACGCGCGTCCTGCTGTTCTGCGCACTATTCGCGGTCGCCGCGCTTTATTTCGTCTGGAGCTGGACTGGCGGCCGTCGCACTTTGCCAATGAAGACGTGGCGGATGCGTGTCGTCGACCGCGCGGGCGGGCCGCTGACGTATAAGACGGCGCTCGCGCGTTATCTGGCCGGATGGATCGGTCCGGCGCTGGCGCTCGCGACTTACGTCACAATGAAACCGTACGGCCTCGGCGGTGTGGCGATCGTGCCGCTCGTGCCTCAACTACCTTGCGGCGTTCGTCGATCCCGACAAGCAATTCCTGCACGATCGCATCGCCGGGACGCGGATCGTGCAGGACGTCTAGATCGTAACGCTTTCGAAATCAGGGGCGGGCGGCGATCGCCGTATTGCCCTGGGCCAGCTCCGCAAGTGCAGCGCAAAGACTCGCCAACCCGGCGCGCAGCGATTCGACCTGCGCCATTCGTAATTCGAAAACCCGGCCAGTTATGCTATTGGCAAGCTTCCGATGACCGTCCTGACAAACATTCCTACTGATCATTCGTCGTTGGCGAACGCGTTCGCCGACGCTTCGCGGCTCACCGTCGTCTCGTTCTGCGCGGCATGGTGCGACACCTGCACGGAGTTTCGCGCCGCCTACGAACGCATCGCCGACGCACGTCCGCACATGCTATTCGTCTGGCTGGATATCGAGGACGACAGTGCGATCGCGGGCGACGTGGACGTTGAAAATTTCCCGACGCTCGCCGTCTACCGCGGTGCGACGCCGCTCCACTTTGGCGTTTCGTTGCCGCAGGAAGGGACGGTCGCGCGCCTCATCGACGCGCTGGCGGATCGCACGGAATCCGCGACGGTTCCCGACTCCGTCCGCGATCTCCCCGCGCCTTGGAGGCGACCTAGGCGCGTGGGCGCGCCAGCGCCACGCCCACCGCGATCAGCACCATGCCGGCCAGCGCGAGCGCGTCGAGCCGCTCGCCGAATATGAAGTACGCCATGACGGCAGTGACCGGCGGCACCAGATAGAACAGGCGCGCGACATCGGCCGCCGCGCCGTGACGCAACAGCCAATAGAGCACACTGATCGCGCCAACCGAGAGCACGATGACCGACCAGCCGAGCGCGAACATGAACTGTGGCGTCCACTGATCGCGCGCTCGTCCGCCAGAAGCACGAGCGGGAGATAGACCAGCGCGCACACACTGAACTGGATGACCGCGCCGGCGCGCATGTCGACATGCGAGCAGAATCGCTTCTGATACATCGTCCCGACGCTGATCGCGACCAACGCAACGCCGATCGGCAACAGGCCTTCGAGATCGCCGCCGAAATCGACTTTGTGGCGCACAACGAAATAGACGCCCACGAGCCCCAGGACCAGGCCGGTCCATTGCCGCGGCACGACGCGCTCGCCGAGCCAGCCTCGCGCGATCAGGCACGGTGAGAATCGGCTGCAACCCGACCAGCATCGCGCTTGTTCCCGCCGCCATGCCGTGCGCGATCGCGAGAAACACCCCGCCCAGGTAGGCACCATGGACGAGCAATGCGGCAATCGCGAGGTGGCCGATGTCGCGCGACGTTCGCGGCCACGCCGCACGCGTCGCCCAGGCGACGATCGCCATCAACGCAGCGACCAGCGAAAGCGGACCAGCAGGAAGGAAAGCGGCGGCGCGTACGGCAGGCCGTATTTCGCCGCGATGAAGCCGGTGCTCCACAACAACACGAACAGCGCCGGGAACCCGGCGCGGGCCGTCGACATACTCGGCGCCTTTAGACCTGCGCGGTGGGCTTCGCGGCGTCGAATCGATGCACGCTATCGACGATTTCTTTTTCGCTTCCTCGGGTCCGACCCAGCCCGACAGGCGCACCCACTTGCCGGGTTCGAGGTCTTTGTAGTGCTCGAAGAAGTGTGCGATCTGCGCGAGCTGGATTTCGGGCAGGTCGCGCGGCGTCTCGATCGTCCGGTACAACGACGACAGCTTGTCGATCGGCACCGCGAGGATTTTCGCGTCGCCGCCCGCCTCGTCGTCCATCTTCAGCATGCCGATCGGGCGGCAGCGCACGACGACCCCGGTGATGAGCGGCACCGGCGACAGCACCAGCACGTCGCAGGGATCGCCGTCGTCGGAAAGGGTCCGCGGAATGTAGCCGTAGTTACACGGATAGTGCATCGCCGTCGACATGAACCGGTCGACGAATACCGCGCCTGTCGCCTTGTCGACTTCGTACTTGATCGGATCGGCACGCATCGGGATCTCGATGATCACGTTGCAGTCGTTCGGGACATCCCTGCCGGCGGTCACCCGGTCGAGGCTCATGATTTTCGAGGTCGGATCAAAGCGGTTACGTTATCATGAAGTGCGACGGGTGCACGCCCGCGTATCCATTCGTCATGACATGGGCGCGCCGCGGATCGCGCATCCCATAAAATGCTGCAGCCTCCGATCGGGTCGACCATGCGCACGCTATCGATACTCGCGTTGATCGTTGTCGCACCGGCACTCGCGCAATCGCCGGCGCCGACCGAAACCGCTCCGCTGGTCGCGCCATTCTCCTCCGGGAAGGCGGGCGCGGCCTTCCCCTCCGGCTGGATTCCGATCAAGATCAACGACCAGAAAAAGCCGACGCTCTACGATCTGGTCGACGATCAGGGGCGATCGTCCTGCACGCAGTCGCCGACGGCGCCGCGAGCCTGCTCGGCGTTCACGAGACATTCGATCTGCAAGCCGCGCCAATAATCCAATGGCGGTGGAAGATCAGCCGGCTGATCGAGAGCGCCGGACAATTCGATCGCGTCGAAGGAGGATTCTCCGGTGCGCATCCTGCTCGAATTCGACGGCGACAAATCGAAGCTGTCGATCGGCGAGCGAAGCCAGATCGCGACCGGAAAGATCTTGTCGGGGCGCGAGTTGCCGTACGCGACGCTGATGTACATCTGGTCGAACAAGGAACCGGTCGGCAAGGTCATCGCGAATCCGCGCACGCGGCGGGTCCAGATGGTCGTCGCGTCGAGCGGAGCATCGGGTGTCGGCGCGTGGCAAAACTGTCGCGCAACGCCGTCGAAGATTTTCGTCGCGCGTTCGGCGAGGACCCGGGAAAGATGATAGGCGTGGCCGTGCTGACCGACACCGACAACACGGGGAAAACGCCGAGGCGTGGTACGGCGATATCGTGTTTCGCGCCGCCGCGCGCTAGGCCGCCGATGCTTTATTCGCTCGGCGATCGTCGTGTTGAACTGCGCGGTGGCGGCCATTTCGTCGCGCCGTCGGCCGCACTGATCGGGCGCGTGGTGCTCGAGGATTGCGCGTCGGTGTGGTGGAACGCTGTCATTCGCGGCGACAACGACCCAATCGTCATCGGCGCGCGCTCGAATATCCAGGATGGGTCGGTGCTGCATACCGACGACGGCGTTCCGCTGACGCTCGGCCCGGGCGTCTCGGTCGGTCACGACGTCGTGCTGCACGGTTGCACGATCGGCGAAGGGTCCTTGGTGGGGATCAAGGCGGTCGTGCTCAATCACGCCGTCATCGGGCGGGAGTGCCTGATCGGCGCCGGCGCGCTGATTCCCGAGGGCAAGACGATCCCCGACCGTTCGCTGGTTCTGGGCGTTCCCGGGCGCGTGGTGCGCGTACTATCGGACCACGAGGTTCGCGGCCTTCGCGCGATCGCCGACCATTATGTCGAGAACGCCCGCCGGTATTTGCGGGATCTGGCGCCCGACCCGCGCTAGGTTCCCATAGTGAATCCGATCGGCGCGGCCGGCGCATCTAAGCGCAAGGTGCCTCCCGCCGAAGGACTCGCCATGCGTCGCGCGCTGCTCCCAATTCTGATCCTCGCGGCCATCGCGGTCGCATCCGCCATGGCGTGGTTCACGTTGACGCGAGGCGGCGGAAGCGGCGGCACCGACCTGACAAGCGAAGTCCGGGCCGTCGACGCTTTCCACCGGATCGACGTGAACGGCCACGCCGACGTGACGCTGAACCAGGGCTCGACCGACAGCGTCACGGTCGTAGCGTCGTCGCGCGGACAGCCACGCGTGCGCGCGCGTGTCGAGAACGGCGTGTTGGTGATCACCGCCGGCGACACGCGCCGGTGGTGGGATTCGCTGTTCGGTGGCGGCCGCGGCGGACCAACACCGCAGATCACCATCGCTTTCAAATCGCTCGATCGGGTCGCGCTCGCCGGAGCCATCAATCTCTCGGCGGCGCGAATCGACGCTCAGGATCTGCACATCGCCGCATCGGGCGGCAGCGCCGTGCGGATCGACGACCTGCAGGCACAGAGTCTGCGGCTCGCGGGCTCGGGGGCGCTCAAGGCGACGCTCGCCGGCAAGGTGGTCGATCAGACAATTTCAATTTCCGGCGCGGGCGAAGTGCGCGCGGATCGCCTCGCCAGCGAGAATGCCAAGGTCAGCGTCAGCGGCGCGGGGAGCGTCATCGTGAACGCAGAGAAAACGTTGCGGGCGTCGATCTCCGGCGCGGGCATCGTCGAGTACTTCGGCAATCCCGAAGTCAAGCAATCGGTAAGCGGCGTCGGCCGCGTCAAGCGCCGTCAAACGGCGGATGCCGACGGATGGCGGATGGGGCATCAGCGGACGCCACTCGCGCTGTGACGACCCGCATCAATGCATGAGTTCGTCTGGCAACGCGTCCGCCTTGAACAACAGCGGCAGGCCGCTCGCCGCGTCGCGATCGCCGTAGACGCCGGACAAAACACGTACGTCGGTGAGGCGGCAATCGCGCATCAGCGTCACCAACATGTCAGCGACGTCGCCGGCGTGGTCGGCCGGATAGAGCGGACAGCGGAATCCTTCGGCTTCGCGGGCATCGAACACCGACGACAGCGACAGCCGCAACTCGCCGCCGGTGGCAGAATCGATCGCACGGTGCGCGCTGATGACGGCGGCGGGTTCGCCGACCGCGGCGCGGAGCTTGCGGATCGCGTTGCTCGCAAACAGTTGCGCCGACACCTCGCGCTGCGCGGCGCGTCCGTTCTGTAGCGCGGTGACAAGCCGGCGGGGGCGTGCGGCAGCGCGAGCAGTGTGACGCCGGATTGCGCCAGCATGCGGTCGAGCGCGCGCGCGAACGGCATCCCCATCCGCCCACGCGCTCGTCCCGCAGCAGATTCGCGTCGCGCGATGCGATCGCTACTCCGACGACAAAGCGCAGGAATACGCGGGCGTCCGCTGCCGTCAATTCGATCGACGCGGGCGCGAGCTCGCGTGGCTCGAACGTCACGCCATCGAAGCCGCCGGTCAGGAGCGCGGGCAGGCGCGGAATGTCGATCGCGTCGGCGGCGACCAGCGCAGGCGCGAGCGCGAAATTTTGGTTGCCGGAAAGCGCACCATGCTCGCGCAACGTGGTTGCGAGAGCGGCGACATCGTCGAGCACACAGGGAGTGTCGCTTGCGAAGCGCGATCGCCCTCGATGCCGGCTACCAGGATGATGGGAAGTGCGAACAGCGTGACGGCCATCGCGTCGTCGCCGGCGGCGGCCTCGGCCAGCACGAGCTGCCGCCACAAATGGCGATGGATGGCAGCGGACGGCGCCGACGCGAGCACTTGCGCCAACGCGTCGCCGTCGCCTGCACGAATCAGCGCGACAAACGCGACGACGATTTCCGCATTGCGGAGATCGCTTTCGCGCGCGGTTCGTCCGCCGAGACTCGCCTCCGCCATCGTATGCAACACGGCGGCGTGCGCCGGCGCCGCCTCGGCGGGTGGCCAAATGCGTGGATCGGAGATCGCAACCATGGAAATTCGACGGCAACTTTGACGTAGCCTGTTGGGCGTTGCCATTCTCGCACGCGCTCGCATTCCGCCGAGCTGCGCTATGATGACGCCGCACCGACCGCGGAGGATTCCGATGTACAAGCATCTACTAATCGCAACCGACGGTTCCCGCATATCCGCCAAGGCAGTGACGCACGCGATCGCGCTGGCGCAGGCGCTGTCGGCGAAATTGACGGCGTTCTAGCGCGTCGCCCGACTTTCCGATGCCTGCCTACGCGGACGGCATCGCGTACGTCCCCTATTCCGAGAAGGACTACAAAGCGATGGCGACCAAGGATGCGACCCGCATCCTGTCGGGCGTCAAGCTGAAGGCGGAAGCCGGTGGCGTCGATTGCAATACGCTGCACACGATCGGCGGCGCGCCGTGGGAGGCGATCATTGCCGCGGCGAAAAAGCCAAGTGCGATGCAATCGTCATGGCGTCGCATGGCCGTCGCGGCGTCTCCGCGCTGTTGCTCGGCAGCGAGACGCAAGGGTATTGACGCACTCGAAGCTCCCGGTGCTCGTTGTGCGATAGCGCGCACCCGCGCGGGACGCCCATGCGTCACGTATCCGCGGAAACAGGCGGCGGAGACCGCGCGTTGCAACGATGATTCCAGGACCGTGCCCGTTCGGCCCCGGTCGCCGCGCCAATCGGCACATCGCGGAGGCGACGGTGCCGCTGCTGTTCGGCTTTGGCACCGACGGCGCCGACCGCGCGCTGTTGCCTTGGCTCGCGCGGAACGTGTCGGCGGTGTTCACGATCCTGCTTTCGCTGGTGCTGATCGCGCTGGTCGGCGCGCTCGTGTATGCGCTGTGGCGCGAGCTTCGGCGCAACGCGATCGTTTTGGGACGAGATCACCGTCCCGCGCGAATTGGCCGAGCGTGGGTACACCCGCCGTCGTCACCGAACGCCTGCTCTTCGGAATCGGGTCACGATCCAGGCCGCGGCGTCGACGCAGAAGCCGCGGCGCCGTCTGGCCGCATCGGCGCAACAACTCGATATCCAGCTTCCGGGCGGCCAGCTGTCGATCAAGTCGCTGGCACGCTACTTCCGGCACCTGTTGATGCTGCCCGAGCAGCATCTCGGCGGCGAAATCGTCCGCGACGGTGACGAGTTCCTGCTGCGTTTACGACGCCGCGACGACTCGTCGAGCGCGGTCGAGCGCGTCCGCCGCGCCCCCCGACGTCGAGACATTGCTCACCGCAGCGGCCGAAGAGGCGATGCGACTGATCGATCCCCTACACGTGCTGGCGTCCCACCTTTCGAGCAGGAACTGCCCGGACCCGAGTTTCCGCGCACGCTTGAAACCCTCGAGCACATCGCGGCGTCGCGACCCGACGAAACACCGTGGGCGTTCGACCTTGGGGCCTGCTGCTCCTGAATCGCGGCGAGGAACGAAGCGGCGCTGGAGAAACTGCAACGCGGATTCGCCGCCGATCCGGCGCTGCAAAGCCCGGTGTCGGAAGAGCCTCATGGAGGCGCTCGTCCGGCTCGGACGGACCGACGAAGGCGTGCGGATACTGGAGTCGACGCTTGCGACGCTGACGCACGCCCGAGCAGCGGACGCGCGTGGGCTGGTGCTACGTGGCGCTGGTCGCCCCAAGGCTGCGCTCAGCATTTCCGGCGCGCGGTCGCCGGCAATCGCCGCAGTGCGTACGCGATGCACGGCCTCGCGTTCTGCCTCTGGCGGCTGCACCGCCATCGCGACGCTGTTCGCGGCTACGGAAACGTTCATCCGCCTCCGCGGACCCGGCCGGACCGGCGCCCACTACTACATCTGCACATTGATCGACGTGGGCGCGGCGACGAGGCCGTGCAAGTTGCCGAGCGCCTGCACGCCGAGTATCCGAACGAGTCGGCCGCGCTCGCCGGACCTCGCGGTCGCGCGACTCCACCAGCACCGCTACGACGATGCGGCGCGGATCGCCGAGGCGGAGCACGAAGCGCGGCGCTGCGCTCGCTCACCTGGTATGCGTGGGGAGCGCCTGCTTGCGCTGGGCGAACCGGAGAGCGCGTTGGCCAGAGTTCCAGTACTTGCTCCGGAAGGAGACGCCCGCGTTCTCGTTGATGATGTCCTCCGAGTACCCGACCGGCTCGGCCCGCGCGCTCGCGCACACTCGGTCGCCACGAAAGAAGCGTTTGCGAAGTCTCGCAGAGGCGGAACGGCTGGATGCCGCGAACGCGCGCAACCATCTATACTGGGGCGAGGCCTTGCTCGCGATCGGGCGCGCCGACGAAGGCGCCGCGAAACGACGGAGCGCGCCGCCTTGCGTCCAGGCAAGGCTTGTGCTTTGAAGAGCGCCGCGTTGCCCGTTCATCGCGTGCGGAGCGTCAGGGCGGCAACAGGAAGGGCTACGGTATAATATTGTTTTCTATGAAAATAGCCGATGCGCGTTTCGAAGTTTTCATCTATCGACGCTGAAGGAGGCGCCCGCCGAAGCCGACGTCGTCAGCCATCAGCCTGATGCTGCGCGCGGGCATGATCAAGCAGCTGGCCGCCGGGCATCTACACGTGGATGCCGCTCGGCCTGCGCGCGCTGCGCAAGGTCGAGCGCATCGTGCGCGAGGAAATGAACCGCGCGGGCGCGCTCGAGCTCGTGATGCCGGTGATCCAGCCCGCCGAGCTGTGGCAGGAGACCGGCCGCTGGGAGAAGATACGGCCCCGAACTGCTGCGGCTCAAGGATCGGCACGAGCGCGACTTCGTCGTGCAGCCCGACGTCACGAGGAGGTGATCACCGACATCGCGCGCAAGGAGATCCGGAGCTACCAGCAGCTGCCGGTCAATTTCTATCAGATCCAGACCAAGTTCCGCGACGAGATCCGGCCGCGCTTCGGCGTGATGCGCGCGCGCGAATTCATGATGAAGGACGCGTATTCGTTCGACGCCGACGAAGCCGCGCATGCTCAAGCGCTCGTACCAGAGCGATGTACGACGCGTACGCGCGCATCTTCACGCGGATGGGGCTCAAGTTCCGCGCCGTCGACGCCGACACCGGCGCGATCGGCGGCATCGCGTCGCACGAGTTCCAGGTGCTCGCCGATTCCGGCGAGGACGCGATCGCGTACTGCCCGACGGCTCCGACTACGCGGCGAACGTCGAGCAGGCGGAAGCGCTGGCGCCCGCGCGACGCAGCGCGCCGCGCCGAGCGATGGCCATGCAAAAGGTGCCCGACGCCGGGCATGTCGACGTGCGAGGAGGTCGCGCAGCTGCTGCAGCCTGCCGCTTGTCGCGCACGGTCAAGTGCCTGCTGGTCGTGCGCGCAGGACAGCGTGCACATGCTGCTCGTCCGCGGCGATCACATGGGCAACGAAGTGAAGATCGGCAAGCTGCCCGGCATGGACGGCTGGCGCTGGGCGACCGATGCCGAGATCGTCGCGGCGACCGGCTGCACGCCCGGCTACCTCGGTCCGGTCGGGATCCCGCGCGACATGCCGCTGATCGTCGATCGCTCGGTCGCGGTGATGGCCGATTTCGTCTGCGGCGCCAACGAGCCGGACTTCCATCTGCGCGGCGTCAACTTCGGCCGCGACTGCCGCGAGCCGGACCTCGTCGCCGACATCCGCAACGTCGTCAAGGGCGATCCGTCGCCCGACGGCAGCGGGCACGCTGGACATCGTGCGCGGCATCGAGGTCGGCCACGTGTTCGCGCTGGGGAGCGTGTATTCGCAGGCGATGGGCGCAACTTATCTCGACGCCGGCGGTCAATCGCAGGTTCTCGAAATGGGCTGCTACGGCATCGGCGTCACCCGCGTCGTGGCGGCGGCGATCGAGCAGAACCACGACGAGCGCGGAATCGTCTGGCCCGAGCCGCTGGCTCCTTTCGCGGTGGCCATCGCACCTGTCGGCTACGACCGCAACGACGCGGTCCGGGCGCTGGCCGACCGCCTGCACGACGACCTCGAGGCCGCCGGCGTCGAAGTGCTGCTCGACGACCGCGGCGAGCGTCCTGGCGTGATGTTTGCTGATCTCGAGCTGATCGGGCATCCCGCACCGGATCACGATCGGCGACCGCGGCCTGAAGGAAGGCGGCGTCGAGTACCAGGGCCGCCGCGACGCGGCGCCGACGGCCAGCCAAGTGCCCGTGGCGGAAATCGCCGCTTTCGTGCGCGGCAAGCTCACGCAATGACCAAGGGATTGAACGGATGTTGAAACGCAATCGGCATGTTCGTTGCGTGACGGTGCTGCGGCGATCGTGGCGCGGGCTCGTGACCGCCCGCTCACTGCGCTGCCGGCGCGCAGCAGCGAAGAACAGCTGCGCGCCGTCGGTCGTCGCTGGGCTCGCGCAGGCGATCGCCGACGCGCCGGTGCCCGACCGGACTACGCGCAACCGGACCGACCTGCAACCGTGGCTCGCCGAGATGTCGCGGCGCATCGCGCGCCGAATGTCGCCGACGAGCGCGAGCGCCGCGAGCTCTCGCGACCGTGCATTACGAAGCGATTCGCGCGGGTCTCGATCCGCAGCTCGTGCTGGGCGTGATCCACCACGAGAGCGGCTTCAAGAAATACGCGATCTCGACCGCCGGCGCGCGCGGCTACATGCAGGTGATGCCGTTCTGGGTCAAGCAGATCGGCGCACCCGACCAGAACCTGTTCAACCTGCGCACCAACCTGCGCTACGGCTGCGTCATCCTGCGCCACTATCCTCGACATCGAAAACGGCGACTACTACCGCGCGCTCGGCCGCTACAACGGCAGCCTCGGCACGGCCCGAATATCCGCACGGCGGTGATGGCGCGCGTGCCAATCGATATTCGCTCGACGCGCCGGTCGCCCGCGGTCATTCAGGCGGGCGCCGCTGCCGCCGTTCGGTGCAGCGACGCGCCGCGGCCGTGACCGCGTACCGCGGCCGCTTCGCGCCCTCGCCCACCGGTCCGCTGCACTTCGGTTCGCTCGTCGCCGCGCTCGCGAGCTACTGCGACGCGCGCGCGCCAGGCGGCGAATGGCTGGTGCGCATCGAGGATGTCGACGAGCCGCGCAGCCGGCCCGGCGCCGAAGCCGACGATCCTCGCACACGCTCGGATCGCTACGGCTTCGCGTGGGACGGCGACGATCGTGCGCCAGTCCGAGCGCAGCGCGATCGCTATGCGAAGCGCGCGCTGGCACGCGTTGCGCGACGCCGGACTCGCATACGATGCGCATGCACGCGCCGCGAGCTCGAAGCGGCGCCGCTTGGCGCCGGCGGGCGAGCGCGTCTACCCGGGCACCTGCCGCGACGGCATCCCGCCGATCGGCGCGCGTCGTCGCGAACGCGCGTCACGGTGCGCGTCGGCGACGACGATCGCATCGCGTTCGTCGACCGGCTGCAGGGACCGCAACGGCAGGACCTCGCGCGCGACGTCGGCGATTTCGTCGTCCGCCGCGCCGACGGCCTCTATCGCCTACCAGCTCGCGGTCGTCGTCGACGATGCGCTGCAAGGCGTAACGCGCGATCGTGCGCGGCGCCGATCTGCTCGCTTCGACGCCGCGCCAGATCCTGCTGCAGCGATGCGCTCGGCTATGCCGACGCCCGTCGTATCTGCACGTGCCGGTCGCGATCAACGTGCCGCGGGCGAAAAGCTGTCGAAGCAGACGCGCGCGCGTACCGCTGCCGCGACGACCCGCTGCCCGCGCATCGCTCGCCGCGTGGCGCTTCCTCGACCAGCGAAGCCGCTGCCCGCGACGCGTCGTCGGCGGCCGAGTTCCTGGCGCGTGCGCAGTCGCGCGTGGTCGCCCGTCACGGCTGCCGCCGGTCGCGATGCTGCCCGCGCCCGTCGCACAGGGATGCCGCCGCAGTCGGCCGAGTCGACCGGCGTATAATTGCGTTTCGCTACCGCATGCCCGCTTGCCGACCGAACGTCGCGCCCGGAGGAGTCCCCGCCGCACCATGACCACCACTCGTCGTCGTCCGCAAAGGCGACGACATCGCCATCGCGGCCGATTCGCTCACGACGTTCGGCGACACCGCGCCTGCGCGGCCGACGCACGACCGCGCGTACGACAAGATCGTCCGCTACCGCGGCACGTACATCGGACTGTGCGGCTCGGCCGCGCACCAGCTCGTCTTCGAGAGCCTGCTCGCGAAGCAGCGACAGATCTCGATTTCTCGCAGCAAGGTCGCGATCTTCGAGACCTTTCGCAAGCTCCATCCGATCCTCGAGGAGCAGCACTTCCTCAATCCGAAGGAGGAGGAAGACGATCCGTACGAGTCGACGCAGATCACCGGCGCTGATCGCCAACCCGAGCACGGCATCTTCGGCGTCTACTCGATGCGCGAGGTGTTCGAATACACGCGGTTCTGGGCCGCGGGCTCGGGCCGCGAGTTCGCGCTCGGCGCGATGCAATGCGCTCTACCCGCGCTCCGAAGACCGCCGAGGCGGTCGCGCAAGGCCGGGCGTCGAAGCCGGCGCCGATGTTCGACAAGAACTCGGCGCTGCCGCTCACGCTGTACACGCTGCCGATGGCCGCGATGACGAGCACCACGCATTCGCACCGATGCGTTGACGCCGTTTCGTATTCGAGCACGCTGCCGTGCGCGGCGCGCTGGTGACGCTGGCACGTACGGTGCGCGCGACATCGTCGCCTGCCACCGCTATCCGCCGCCGCTGGCGCGCGCGCTCGTCGAATGCTGCGCGGCGTCGGCGCTGCTCTGCGTCGACGCTCAAGTTCGACGGGAGCCTGCATCGTGCAGCTCGCCGGCGACGGACCGGTTCGCCTGCTGGTGGTCGAATGCACCGACGCGCTCCTGCTCCGCGCGACCGCGCAGTGGGACGCCGCGAGCGCACCGCGCGCGCTGGGCGCCGATGCGACGCTCGCCGAACTGGCCGGCGGCGCCGGCGCGCGGACGGCTGACGATCACGCTCGATCCGAAGGCGCGGGCACAATGTACCAGGGCATCGTCGCGCTCGAAGCCGCGAGCCGTCGCGGCATCTGTTCGAGCACTACCTCGTCGACGTCCGAGCAGCTGCCGAGCCGGCTCTTGCTCGCGACGCGCGACGGCACCGCGGCCGGGTTGCTGCTGCAGCGGCTGCCTTCAGCGCGCCGAGGACGACGAACGTCTGGTCGCGAGCGCGCCGCGCAGCGTCGACGCACACGTCGCCGTGCCGTCGCTCGCTGACCCGATCATGCCGCCGACGCGTTGCTCGTCGCTGTTTCCGGCCGACGACCTGCGCGTGTTCGACGCGCGCGCCGACGCGGTTTCGCTGCTCCTGCTCGCTCGAACGCGTTCGCAGACGCGCTGCGCGATCGCCGGCCGCGACGAAATCGAGGCGGCGCTCGCCGAGCGCGGCCAGGTCGATGTGACGTGCGAGTTCTGCAACCGCCGCTACACGCTTTCGCGCCGGACGAGGCGCGCGACGTGTTCGCGGCGCGCGAATCGGCGACCGCCGCAGGGCACTGACGCGCGTGGCAATCTACATTCCCGCCGTGACGTTTGCCGGCGCGAACGCGCGCGCCGCCGTCGCGCGTCTTGTGCACGACTACCCGTTCGCGACGCTGATCACGCCGTGCGCTCCCGAGCCGTGGTATCAGCCACGTGCCGCTGCATCCTGCTGCGCCGACGTGCGAGCCGCACGGCACGCTGATCGGTCACTTCGCCCGCGCCAATCCGCATTGGCGCCACATGCGCGGGCCGGAGTCGATCGCGATCTTCCATGGCCCGCACGCCTACGTGTCGCCCGTCGTGGTACGGCGAGCCGGCGCAAGCGGTGCCCGACGTGGAACTACGCCGACGGTGCACGCGCACGGCACGATCGAGCTGATCGACGATTCGGCGCGCGACGCGCGCGCGTCCTCGACGCGCTCGTCCAGCGCTTCGAAGGCAGTCGCGCGGCGCCCATGGACGTTCGCGATGGCCGAGCGGCACCGCGATGCGATGGTCGGCGCCATCGTCGCGTTCCGCATGCGCATCACGCGCCTCGACGCGCAAGTTCAAGCTGTCGCAGAACCGCTCGCGCGACGATCGCGCACGCGTCGTCGGCCGCGCTGAAGCCGGAAGGCTATGCCGAAGCGACGGCCACGGCGCAGTGGATGATCGAGTACGCAGAACCCGGACAATGACGCCGATGAGTCGCGGGGATAACAGCGCCAAGTCCACGGCCGCCGGGAGCAGACCGCCAGCGGTTGGACAAATGGTTGTGGGCGGCGCGGTTCTACAAGACGCGGACGCTCGCCGGCCTGCGCGATCGAGGCAGGCCAGGTGAAGGCTGCCGGCACAGCGCGTGAAGCCCGCGCACTGGTGCACGCCGGGCGAGCGCGTCAGCGTGCGCAAAGGCGGCGTCTGGTGGGACGTCGACGTGATCGCGTTGGCCGAACGCCGCGGCGGCGCGGCCGACGCCGCGCTGCTGTATGCGGAAACGCCGGAGAGCATCGCTGCGCGCGAGAAAGTGCTGCTGGAGCGAACGGCGGCACTGCCGCCGAGCCGCGATTCACCGGACGGCCGACCAAGCGCGATCGGCGCAAGCTCGAGGATTTCCTGAACGAGCCGTGAACGGGGTGATGAGCTTCAGTGCGACTCCGGAGACCGCTCAACAAAGGCGCATGTTGGCGAGATCGAGCAGCATTTCGGGCTGACGATAGCCCTGCAAGATCAGCCACGCGACCAGCAGGGCGGCGATCAATCCCACAGAGTGCCAGACGACGCGACGTGACGCAGCGGATCCACGCCGCCGAATCTACGCCCGTTCGGTCTCCTGGGGCAAGTCCTGGACGCGCGCGCCCGTGTTGCCGTTTAGCACACCTTCGGCGCGCATCTGCGCAATCACCGAGCTGAAATCGGCGGCGGCGTGCGTGTTGTCGATCGGCTTCGCGAGCAGGTTCACCGCGCGTCCGCTGACGATCAGCGGCATTTCGGCCGGCAGCGCATGCGCGCAGGCCGCGGATCTCCTGTCCCGCGATCTTGCCCGAGATGCCGCGATCGAACAGCAGCACGCACCAGCGCCGCGCTTGATAGCGCCTTCGCGGCAGCCGGCGATTTCCTGCGCCGGCATGCCGGCGCCGAGCGTCAGGCAGCTGACGCCTTCGGTGAAGCAGCAGCAATTCGAGGATCGCGAGCCCCAGCTGATTCGGATCGTTGGGCGGCGTCGCCAGCAACACCTGCCGCGATTCGCGCGCGCGGCGGACGAGACCGCGCGCGTCGCGCAACAGGCGCTGCGCAAGATCTCGGCAAAGCGCAGCTCCTGGAAGGTTCTGCATCTCGCCGCGCACGACGCGCTCGTGCACCGCCTCGTTGAGCGGAATCAGCGTCTGCTCGAGAAACTTGCGCAAGCCCTGGCTCGCCAGCAGCTTCGACAGATGGTTCTGCAGCTCCGCCGATCCGGTGCGACGACGAGCAGGCGCACCGCGGTCTCGATTTCGGCTGGCAGCGGCGCCGGCTCCTCGACCGTCAGGCCCGAGCATCGATTGCAGCGCGGTGTCGGCGAGCGGCACCACGGCACCTGCGCGCCAGCCCTCGGACAGCAATTGCTTGATCGAGACGCAGCCGCGCCACCTGGTCGGGCGGATACACGCGGTCGCCGAACGGATCGCGCAGCGGCGCCGGAAAGCCGTAGCGGCGCTGCCACATGTAAAGCTGCTCGCGCCGCAGGCCCGGTAATGCGGACCACCTCGCGAATATGCAAGCGCGTCGGCAGTCTCGCCGCCGCCGCCGAGCGTGTTGACCGGCGGGAACGGTCCCTCGCGTCGGCGTTGAGGCGCTCTTGATCAGGATGCCCATTTGTGTCGTTCCTTGCGCGTTCTGCGTCAGTTCGAGCGTAAAGATCCGGCGCGCACGAGTCTGGGCGGCACCTCACGGGGCCGGACAGCAAAACTCATGGTTCCGTAGCCTACGACAGGCTGTGCTCCACGCACCGTTCCATGCACGATGTGTGCCACGAGGGGCGATCATGCTTGCCACGCGTACGCCCTTTGCGCGATCATGGCATCGCACAAAATGCAAGCAATCCCGGCGAATCGGGCCGCCTACAGGTTCCCGAGTTCGCCGTCCGACGCTGCTGTCAGGCGAGGGCGGCTCGGGTCCGGTTCTTGCACTTCGATCGGCACGGGGTTGAAGACGCGCGCAATGTTCGAATTTCTGGCAACTCCCGCAAGGACCCGCTGGCGGACGCCCGAGCTGCGCGAGCGCTGGTTGCAGCCGGCGTCTCGTCCGACGCGCTGGCGATGCACGAGCCAGCTGCATGGCCGAGCTTGCCCGCGTCAACGCGCCGGCGGCGAAGCTTACGCCACGCCGTCTGGCCGCGCTGTTCGTCGTCGATTCGCACGCCGACCAGCTGTTCAAGGCGCTGACCGCGCAGTACATCGAGCACGCGAATCGCAGCGCCAAAATCGAGCGCCAAATCTGGACGGCGCTGTTCGATCTGACACGCGCGTTCCAGACCGCCTATCAGGCGTATCAGCGCATCGTGAGCGAAGCCGGACAGCACTCGAAATGGAAGCAGCTGATGCCGGAATTGATCTGCCGCCAGATCGCGCATCTCGGCCGCGACGCCGAAAGCGCGGCTCTATCGCTACGAAGTCCTGGATGCCGGGCGAGTGGTCGGAATTGCACAGCCTGCTCGCCTCGCGACGACCGATGCAGCCGAGCGCCTGCCGATCGCGCTGGCTCGCGACCGTCCGGCGACGTCGATCGAGCACCAGTACCTGATGATCGCTCGTGCTGCAGCTCATCGATACCGGCAACCTGACGCCGCGGCAGATCGAGCAGGTCTGGGAGGAGCTCGACGGCTGGTGCGGTTCGCTGCGCGCCTGTCGCGTCGGCGCCCAAGTCGGTGTCGTCGTTCTATGTCGACCTGGCGAGCCGCGAGGGCTTGAAGCCGCCGCCCGTCCGGCGCCGCTGGAAGGCAGCGTGCTGTTCGTCGACACGCAGCCGCTGCACGCGGTGATGATGCAGCACGAGGTCACGCTCGAGCAGATGATCGCGCGAGCCAGCCGCGCTCCGACGACGCGAGTGCGCCTATCCGAGCAAGCTGAGCGCTGCTCAAGCGCTTTGCCGTCAAGGTCGATCCCGAGTACAAGCCGCTCGCGCGCGCAGCGGCGAGCGCACGCCCGCCGCCGGCACCGTCGACGCGATCGTCGGCCTCGCCAAGATCGCCGGCTTCCTGCGCGAAGAGGACCGCGATCCGGATTTCCAGATGTACGCCGGCAAGAGCTTCGGCGGCACGCTCGGAGCTCGCGGTATTCGGTCGCGTGCGGCAACGAGCGCGACCGGCGCACCGAGCTCGCGCAAGCCACCGGCTCGCGCAGTACGCAGCGCCGGCCGGTCCGTGGGAGCTGAAAGACGTTTCGCAGACCGGATTCGACTGATCGCGCCGCTCAGCGTCGCGCGACCGCGTTCCCGATCGGCACGCTGGTCGCGATCCGGCCGCATCGGCAATCGAAGTGGACGCTCGGCATCGTGCGCCGGATGAAGCCGGCTCACGTCCGACCGCACCGAGATCGGCCTGCAGATTATCGCGAGCACGATCGCCGGCGTCGATCTGGTCGAGCAGCGCAAGAGCGCCGATACGGACTACCTCGGTCGACGGCGACGACGGCATCATCAGCGGCCGCAGCTTCGTCGCGCTCTTTCTCGCGCTGAAGAAAGCGCGATGCCGATACCGGCGGTGCAATCGCTGATCGCTTCCGGCGAGCGAGTACCAGCCGGGCAAGCGCCTCACGCTCGTGACGTCGAAGGCGATCTATCGCGTCGTGCTGGGAGGCCTGATCGAGCAGCAGCCCGACGTGGGTCTGGACCGCGGTCGGAGCCGCAGGAGATCGGCGCGCATGCTGTCGCGCCGTCGCCCGCCGGCGAGCCGCATCGACCGCATTAGCTGTGCGAGCGGCTGGGCCGCAGATTCGGCGCGCAGCGGCGGCCGTGAGCGTGGGGGACTATTGAGCACCGTCGGGCCGTCCCAGGTGCGGTGCGCCCCCTCGGGGCAGCGAAGCGGCGCAGCCGCGAGCGTGGGGGACCAATGATCGACCGCTACGCCGAGCTGCACGCCGCCCACCGCTGGGACGTGCCGCGCGAGTTCAACATCGCGCACGCCTGTTGCGCGCTGCCACGCCGACGATCGCGCGCGCTTCGCGCTGTACTGGGAGGACGAAGTCGGCGCGCGCGCCGCGCGTTCACGTTCTGGGATCTGCAGCAGCAGGCGAACCGCCTGTCCAACGCGCTCGCGGCGCTGGGCGTCGGCACGCGGCGACAAGGTCGCGTTGATGCTGCCGCAGCGGCCGGAGACGGTCGTCGCGCACATCGCCGTCAACCAGATGGGCGCGGTCGCGGTGCCGCTGTCGTTCCTGTTCGGCCCGGACGCGCTCGAATACCGGCTCGCGAACTCGGAGGCGAAGGTCGCGCTCGTCGATCCGCAATCGCTGCCGAATCTCGTCGCCGATCCGCGACGCGCTGCCGGGCCTCGCGCACGTGATCGGCGTCGCCGGCGCGCGCGAGGCGATGGGTCACGCCGTGGGAATCGCTGCAGCAGCGCGCGTCATCGCACTTCGCGCGCCGGTCGCCACGCGCGCGACCGATCCGGCGCTCCTCGTCTACACGAGCGGCACGACCGGGCCGCCGAAGGGCGCGCTGATGCCGCAGTCGTGCCTGCTCGGCAATCTGCCGGGCTTCACCTATTCGCACGACGGCTATCCCGCAGCCGGGCGATCTCTTCTGGTCGCCGGCCGACTGGGCGTGGACCGGCGGCCTGATGGACGCGCTGCTGCCGACGCTCTACTTCGGCCAGCCGATCGTCGGCTATCGCGGCCGCTTCGATCCCGAGCGCGCGTTCCGCGCTGATCGAGCAGCTACCAGATCCGCAACACGTTCCTGTTTCCGACCGCGCTCAAGATGATGATGAAGGCGTATCCGCGGCCGCGCGAGCGCTTCGACGTCAACCTGCGCACGCATCATGAGCGCGGGCGAAGCGGTCGGCACGACCGTGTTCGAGTGGGCGCGCGAGGCGCTCGGCGTGACGATCAACGAGATGTTCGGCCAGACCGAAATGAACTACATCGTCGGCAATTCGCACCGGCAGCTGGCCGGCGAAGCCGGGCTCGATGGGACGCCCGTATCCCGGTCATCGGATCGCGGTCATCGACGACGACGGCACGAGCCGTGCCGCGCGGCGAGCCCGGCGAGGTCGCGATCCACCGCATCGGCGCCCGACGGCACGCCCGATCCGGTGTTCTTCCTCGAGTACTTCAAGAATCCCGAGGCACGCGCGAAGAAATACACGCGGCGACTGGTGCCGCACGGGCGACGTCGCGAGCGTCGACGCCGACGGCTATCTCTGGTATCAGGGCCGCGCCGACGACATGTTCAAGGCGGCCGGCTATCGGATCGGCCCGTCGGAGATCGAGAACTGCCTCGTCAGGCATCCGGCGATCGCCAACGCCGCGGTCGTGCCCTCGCCCGACGACGACGCGCGGCAACGTCGTCAAGGCATTCATCGTGCTCGGCGCCGGCCATGCGCCGTCGCCCGCGCTCGAGGACGACATCCGGCAGCACGTGCGCAAGCATCTCGCGCCGTACGAGTATCCGAAGGAGATCGAGTTCATCGACGCGCTGCCGATGACGACGACCGGCAAGGTGCAGCGCAAGGTGCTACGCGAACGCGAAGCGGCGCGCAAGGCGAACGGGTTGAGGCTGGAAGCGCGTGTGAACCGGCGTATCTTCTCGTCCTCGTGCAGACTCTCGTTCAGGTGATTTGCTCCCCGGGGACGAGCCTGCGCGACGCGATCGCCAACGACGCGAAGCTCTATCGGCACGGATTCGAGGAATCGTCCGCGAGCGCAAGGCGGGTCGCTCTCGGGATGGACGAAAGCTGCGGAGCTGGGTCAAGGGACGCCGCGGCTCGTTGAATATCAATGGAGCTCGGCCGCAAGATTCTCACCTGTCGCGTCATCAACAAGGGTCGGGAAAGCCGAACCTCGTCATCGGCGACTTCGTCAATTACCTGCTGCAGCGGCATCGCCGCCGCATCCGGCATGTCGTCGTTTTGCCGGAGTGACGACGGCCGCCTCTCGCGCTCGCTTCGCGCTTTTGAGCTCCGCGACCAGCGCCACGTAGCCTCGCATCGCATCGTCGCGACCAACGCCGCGTTTTTGCCCACGCGTCGTGTTGTGGCGTTCAGCGCGGCGAGTCCGGCGAATGCTTCGAAACGATCGATGCGTCAACACCCACACGACGGCGGGTGCGACGGCCGGCAGGATCAGCGAGCCGGGCTGGAACGCGAACGCGATCGCCTCGCGCTGCCATGCCGAAAAGCCCGTTTGCGATATGACCTGCGCGGCGCCGTGATCAGCGACGTTCTTCAGAAAATCGGCCACCACGCCCCAGACGACTGCGGGCAGCAAGCACGCGTATCCGACCACGAGCCACTTGATGCGCTTCGGTTCCGCGCGCCGCCAATGTCAGCGCCGGCGAACAGCGGCAGGCCGAATGCATAGCAGCATGTTGACATCGACGCTGATGCACGCCGCCCGCGATCGCCTGCCCCGGCTTCAGCGCCGTCGCGAACATCAGCGTCGCGCCGCTTTGCTCGACGCCGCGACGATGTCGGCGAATCCCGTTCGGGCGACGAGCTCGGCCAGCATCGCTGCCCGGCCACAGGATGAGCGGTGCCGCGAAATACCACACAGCGAACGTGAGCGGAAGCCACGCCAGCACGACGAGCACGAAGCGCGCGAGCGGACAGCCCCTGCCGGCGAATCAACGGCGCGACCATGCGTCGCCACTCATGCGGCAACCGGCGCCGTTGCCGGGCCGGCGGCGGCGGATGGCCCGAGTCGCCGTCGCGCGGCAACGTGCGCACCCAGACGAGCCAGACGATCAGCACGTCGAGCATGATCAGCGCCTGCCAGACGTACAGCAGATGCGCCCATTCGAACACGTCGCGATTCCATTGGCCGAGATAGAACAGCGCTGATCACGCGGACGACGTTCAGGCCCTGGACGGCGACGATACCCACGCGAGGCCGACCAGCATGTGCTTCCACGGCGCCGGGAACGCAAGCATCGCGGCGATCAAGACGATCGTCGCCTCGACGCCGTTGCAGCCGGCCTCGATCGACACGGCGAAGCCGTTACTGGACGTCGAGCGCAACACCTTGCCGATCGCAGCGACGCCGGGTCGAACAGCGTCACCAGCATGGCCGCAGAAACGCGCGAGCGCGTCGTCCACGGTTCGACGAGCCACGCCTGCCCCCAGCGGCGTCAGCTCGAGCCCGAACATTGCGGCAAGCCACAGGAGGAATACGACGAAAAAGCGGATCATCGGCGCATTCTAACGGCGACCCGTCTTCCCTCGCTCACGCCCGGGCGAGCGGCGGATTGCGCGCGAAGTACCGCTTGACGCCGGCGGCGATCGAGTCGGCGAATTTCTGCCTGGTGCCGTTCGCTGCGAAGCTTCATTTCCTCGTCGGGATTCGAGATGAACGCGGTCTCGACCAGGATCGACGGAATGTCCGGCGCCTTCAGCACGGCGAAACCCGCCTGCTCGACGCGTCGCCTTGTGCAGCGTGTTGATGCGTGCCGATCCCGTCCAGCACGTGCCGTCCGACCTTGAGGCTGTCGCTGATCTGCGCGGTCTGCGACAGGTCGAGCAGCGTTCGCGCGAGCATCGGATCGCTTGACGTCGAGGTTGACGCCGCCGATCAGGTCGGCCGCGTTCTCCTTCTGCGCGAGCCAGCGCGCCGCGGCGCTGGTCGCGCCGTGTTCCGACAGCGCGAACACCGACGAGCCTCGCGCGTGCGGCTTCGCGAAACGCATCGGCGTGAATCGAGATGAAAGATCCGCCTGCACGCGGCGCGCCTTCTGCACGCGCGCGCGAGCGGCACGAAATAATCGTCGTCGCGCGTGAGCATCGCGCGCATGTTCGGCTCGGCGTCGAGCGCGGCCTTGAGCTTCCGCGCGATTGCGAGCGTGACGTTCTTCTCGTACGTGCCGCGCCGGCCGATCGCGCCGGGATCTTCGCCGCCATGGCCCGGGATCGATGGCGATCGTGATTCGTCGCGACGCGATCGCGCGCGCCGGCGGCAGCGGCTCGGATCGCGCGGCCGGTGGACGAACCGCGCGGCGGCGGTTGCGCGAGCCTCCTTCCTGCTTTCCGCTTTCCAGGAGCGCCATCAGCGGATCGAGCGGCGTCAGCGGATAGAGATCGACGACCAGACGATGGCCGAATTCCGCGACCGGCTTCAGTGCGAACACTTGCGGATTCACTTCCGTCTTGAGGTCGAGGACGACGCGAAGAAATCCGCTCGCCGGCGTGCCGATGCGGATCCCGGCAGACGTAGGGATCGCTCGCCTGCACGTGCGCTGCGAGATCGCGAAGCTCCGGGGTGGGGTCGACCCGCGCGAGATCGAGCACGACGCGATGCGGATCGCGCAGCATGACGAGCTGATATTCGATCGGTGTCGCCGATTCGAAAATCACGCGCGTGTATTCCTGCGCCGGCCACATCCGCGCGGAAGCGATGCGCGCGGCGTTGGCCCACGCGGTCAGGCACGAGGGCCTGCGCGGCGGGGAGCAACAGAAGGCCGCATACGCGCCGGCGCGTCAGCGAAACGCCGATCAATCCGACCTGCGTCCTTCGCCGAATGCCGCCTCGATCGCGTTCACGCATGGCTTACCCAGCGCCGAGTTTGCATGCGCGATCAGCACGCGGCCGTCGCGCGCGTGATGGTGCAGTGACAGGACAAGCGTGAGATCGAAGGGCGGCAACAACGGGCCACGCGCTCCGGCCACTCGACCAAACAAACGGAATCGGTGCGGAAGCACTCGGCTGAGCCCGCGGTTTCCCATTCGGCCGGATCGTCGAATCGATAAAAATCAAGATGATAAAAGTATATGCTCGAAAGCGGATAATGCTCAACCAATGCGTAGCTCGGACTCTTGATCGGCCCGCTCCGCCCAACGCGCGCAACACGCCCCGCGCGAGCGTCGTCTTCCCCGCCCCCAGGTCGCCCTGCAACGCGACGACCATGCCGCCGGCCAACGCGGGCGCAAGCGCTGCGCCGACGCGCGTCGTCGCCGCGGCGTCGGGCAAATGCAGCGTCAGCGTTTGCAACGAATGTCCCGTCACGGACGTTGACACTGGCCGTGTGCCACGGGCATGGCGGCAGTACGCGCCTGATGTAGGCTGAGGAACCTCTGAACAAGCCCCGCGCGAGGCGCGACGGGTCGCTGGCCGGGGATGATGGCGCGAAGCAAGGCGCAGCAAATGGTAGGCGCCATTTGCAAGCCGAGCGACAATGCCAGCGCCCCGGCCAGCCCCGTCCCTCCGGGTTGGCGCGATAATGCGGCGTCTGCTTTGCCGGCCTCCTCGGCTCGTAGTACCTTTCACTACGACCTTCGTCGTCCCGCATTTGCCAACTAAGGCATCCATCCGCATTTCGCGCCAACGCGCTCCACGCGTGGGGCTTGTTCAGAGGTTCCAAGCGCATGTCGATCGAAAGGCGGTGTCCCACGACTACGCGCGCGCGCGACTGGGCGGGCCTCGCCGCGTCGATCGCGCAATGGGGGCGCGATCTCGGGTTTCAGGAAATCGGCATTGCCGACACCGACTTGGCCGGCGACGAAACGCGCCTGTTGAATTGGTTGCGCGCGGATCGTCATGGCGAGATGGATTATATGGCGCGGCACGGCGTCGCTCGCGCCCGGCCGGCGGAGCTCGTTCCCGGCACGCTGCGCGTTATCTCGGCGCGCATGAATTACTGGCCCGGCAGCGCCCGATCGGCGGGAGCCGTGCTGGCCGACTCGCGCAAGGCATACGTCGCGCGCTATGCGCTACGGCCGCGACTATCACAAGGTGTTGCGCGCGCGTGCTCGCCAAGCTCGCGCAGCAATCAGGACGAAGTAGGCGCCTTCGGCCATCGCGTGTTCACCGATAGCGCGCCGGTGCTCGAAGTCGCGCTCGCCAGCCAATGCCGGGCTGGGCTGGCGCGGCAAGCACACGCTGCTGCTGACGCGCGAGGCGGGCTCGTACTTCTTCCTGGGCGAGATTTACACCGACCTGCCGCTGCCGACGACGCCGGCGGCGACGCGCGCACTGCGGCACCTGCGCGCAGTGCATCGCCGCGTGCCCCACCGGTGCCATCGTCGCGCCGTACGAGCTCGACGCGCGGCGCTGCATCTCGTATCTGACGATCGAGCTCAAGGGCAGCATTCCGGAGTCGCTGCGCCCGCTGATCGGCAACCGCGTCTACGGCTGCGACGACTGCCAGCTCGTGTGTCCGTGGAACCGCTTTGCGCCGCCATCCGACGAGCCCGACTTCCAACGCGTGCGCCACGGGCTCGACGACGCGGACCTGGTGGATCTCTTCGGATGGACGGAGGCGGAGTTCAATACCCGGTTGCGCGGCAGCGCGATCCGCCGCATCGGCTACGAGCGCTGGTCGCGCAATCTCGCGGTCGGACTCGGGAACGCCGCGCACGATCCCGCAATCGTCGCGGCGTTGCGTGCCCGCGCCGACGATCGGTCACCGCTCGTGCGCGAGCACGTCGGCTGGGCCCTCGCGCGACAGAAGGGCAAAAACCCCTTGAGCTATACCGAATGAAAGCGAGCGATCCAGAGCAAAGCTGGACCGGATTGTTGCCGACGCCCGCCGCGCGGCCGAGCGGCGCGAGCTCGGCTATCGAGCAGGCCCTCAAGATCTATCCGTGGATCTGCGGCCGCTGCGGCCGCGAATTCACCCGCGCCAACCTGCGCGAGTTGACGGTCCACCATCGGGACCACAATCACGACAACAACCCGCCCGATGGGAGCAACTGGGAATTGCTATGCCTGTACTGCCACGACAACGAGCACCAGCGGCAGTTGGAAGCGACGGGCGGTGGCGGCAAGAACCTGACGGTCGCGATCGCGCGACCCATTCGCCGTTCGCTAATCTGAAATCGCTGCTGGACAGTAAGAAGCGGTCCTGAGCGTTAGGCGCCCTCTAGAAAAGAAATGAACTTCGCTTTGTCGTAACTCTTCCCGGCCTCGAGCAATCCCGTGTCCTGCGAGTGCACGAGCTTGCCGTCTGCATCGAGCACGAACAGGTGCGGATAGCCGGCGACCTTCGGCCAGCGCGACAAAAGGACCTGGTTCTCGTTCTCTTTCGAGGTAGTTCACCTTGACCCAAACGTAGCGCTCGCCGATCAACGCGCCGACATCCGGGTGGTCGGCGATGAAGCGGTCGAGGATGTGGCACCACACGCACCATTCGCCGCCGACATCGACGATGACGCGCTTGCCTTGCGATTTCGCCGTGGCGACGGCATTGGCGACATCGCGCGCGCGGGATCGCGTGTGGGGTCGAATTTTTCCGACAGCTCTTCCCGCGCGCACGCGCACGAGCGCAAGCAGAACACCGAGCGTCACGAATCGAGCGCAATGAGACAGGTACGAAGGCACGGTCAGCGTACGAGCTGGTTCATCGTGACGATGGGCAACATGACAGCGAGCACGAGCACCGAGTACGATCGCGCCCATCGCGACGATCAGCGCCGGCTGGATCAGCGCGGCGACCCACGCCAGCCGGCGCTCGGCCTCGCGTTCCAATTCGCCGGCCGCGCGCTCCAGCATCGGCGCCAGCGAGCCGCTTTGCTCGCCGCTGCCGACGAGATGGATCAGCACCGGCGGAAACATCTTCTGCTCCTTGAGCGCACGCGAAAGCGGACACGCCTTCACGAACGAGCGCTGCCGCCCCTTTCGCGGCGCGCGACATCGGGATCATTTGACGACGTCGCTGGCCGCGTCGAGCGAGCGCAAGAGGGGTGTGCCACTGGCGACGAGAATCGCGAGCGTGCTCGCAAAGCGCGCCGTGTCGAGGCTGCGCAACAGCCGGCCCACGCCGGGGACGCGCAGCAGCCAGGCGTGCGACCGGGCGCGAAATGCCGGACGCCGATACGCGAGCGCGAACGCGACCACTGCCACCACGAGTACGCGCAAGCCACGCCCAAGCGGTCGCGCGGAAGAATTCACTCGTCGCGATCAGCGCTTGCGTAAGCCACGGCAGCGTCTGGCGGCTCTGCTGGTACACCGAAACGACCTGCGGCACCACGTAAGTCAACAGCACGACGATCACCGCGAGCGCGATCAGCGTGACCAGCACCGGATAGATCAGCGCCGTCGTGAACTTCTGCCGCAACGCGGTGCGCGCCTCGAGATAATCGGCGAGCCGCGCCAGGACTTCCGCGAGCCGCCCCGTCTCGCTGCCTGCGGCGACCAGACCTCGGTAAAGCGCGCCGAACGTGCGCGGAAACCGCGCCATCGCCGCCGGCAGCGCTACGCCGGTGGAAACGTGATCGCGCAGCGCCACGAAGATCGCTGCCGTGCGCGGATGATCGGCCTGCTCGGCGACCGCGGTCAGCGCCCGGTTCAACGGCATCCCCGATTGCACGAGCGTTGCGAGCTGGCCCGTGGCGAGCGCGACCTCACCGGGCGCCACGCGCGCGGTGCGACAACAGGTCACCCCGATCCGGCGCCGCGTTTACCGCGGTGGGCGTCAGGCCGTCGGCGCGCAATCGATCGCGCGCGGCGCGCGGCGTTTCGGCGTCGAGCAGGCCGTGGCGAATGCGGCCCTGCGGGTCGACGGCCTCCCAGCGAAACGCGCGTCATGCGAACGCTCACTGGTCGCGCGTGACGCGGACCACCTCGGCCAACGACGTCGCCCCGGCGGTGACCCAGCGCGAACCATCGGCACGCAGCGATGCGCATGCCGGCGCGCGTCGCCGCAGCGCGGAGCGCCAACTCGCCCGCGCCGTCGTGAATGAGGCGGCGGAGCGATTCGTCGACCAGCAAGAGCTCGTAGACGCCGGTGCGACCGCGATAGCCAGTGGCGTTGCACTTCGCGCAACCAGGCGCGGTCCACACCGATTGCGACGGCGAAAGGCCCAAGTCGGCGTTGAGCTTCACCTCGCCGGCCGTGGGCGGCGCCTCGGTGCGGCACACGGGACATAGCGTGCGTACCAATCGCTGCGCAAGGACACCCAATAAGCTCGACGCGAGCAAGTAAGGCTCGACCCCCATGTCCGCAAGCCGGGTCACGGCGCTCGCCGCATCGTTCGTGTGCAACGTCGCCGAGCACCAGGTGCCCGGTCAGCGATGCCTGGACGGCGATCTGCGCGGTCTCGAGATCACGAATTTCGCCGATCATGATGACATCGGGATCCTGGCGCAGAATCGCCCGCAGCGCGCGCGCGAACGTCAGTTCGATCCGCGGGCTCACCTGCGTCTGCGCGACGCCGTCGAGCGCGTACTCGATCGGGTCCTCGACCGTCATCATGTTGGTCGTGTCGCGCGGCAGCCGCGACAGCGCCGCGTACAGCGTCGTCGTCTTGCCCGATCCCGTGGGCCCGGTGACGAGCACGATGCCGTGCGGCTCGCGGATCAGGCGGTCGATCCGATCAAGCGTATCGCGGGGCCATGCCGAGCGCGGCGAGATCGAGGCGTGCCGAGTCCTTGTCCAGTAACCGCAGCACGACGCGCTCGCCGGCGCCGGTGGGCAGCGTGGACACGCGGACATCCACTTGCTTGTCGCCCAATTTGAGCGCGATGCGGCCATCCTGCGGTAACCGCTTTTCCGCGATGTCGAGGCTCGCCATGATCTTGAGCCGCGACACCAGCGCGGCATGCAGCGCGCGCGGCGGCTCGATGACGTCGGTGAGCACGCCGTCGATGCGAAAGCGCACGACCGAGCGCGATTCGTACGGCTCGAAGTGGAGATCGGATGCGCGCTCGCGCAACGCCTGCAGCAACAGCGCGTTGATCATCCGGATCACCGGCGCCTGCGTGCCGCTGTCGAGCAGATCCTCGGCCGGCGGCAGATCCTGCAACAGCCGCGCGAGATCGCCTTCGCTCGCGTCGTCGCTCCACGCGATCGCGCCGGCGGCGCCCTGGTTGTAGGCGCGTGCGAGCTCCGCCGCAAATACATCGGCGGCGAGCGTGCGGGTGACGAGCGGCGATTTCAGCACGCGCTTGACTTCGGCAATGCCGTCGACGGTGGCATCGGGTCGCAACAGCACGACGACGGCCTCACCCTCGTGGCCGTAGGCGAGCACACCGTGCGCCTTCGCGAACGCGTACGGAATGCGCGCGGTAAGCGTCGGGTCCGACGCGGCGGGAGCGGCGGTCGTCAGCGGCGGTCATCGCGTGCTCGACGACGCTGGCACGCCTATTTGACGGGCGGCGGAACCGGTGCCGGCGGCGGAACCGGTGCCGGCGGCGGAAGCAGTGCAGGCGCCGGCACCGCGATGCCGGGCATCGCCGGTCTCGACGGCAACTCGGGCGCCGTCGGGTCGGGCCAGAACCAGCGCTCGTCCGGCTGGAGGTCCGATTGCTCGCCGCGCAGATAGTCGTAGCGCTCGGACGTGATCCTGCGACCGTCGGTGGCCGTCCTGATCACCGTGGGCTTCAGGAATATCGAGCAGGTTCGTCTTCGTTCGCGTACGCGTGTCGTAACGGAACAATCCTCCGAACGCCGGCAGGTCGCCCGCGTAGGGAATCTTGTCCGGTCGTGTCGGTGAACGAGTCCTGGATCAGGCCGCCCAGCACGACGATCTGCTGGTCGTCGACGACGACCGACGACTCGAGCGAGCGCTTGGTGAGCGTCGGACCGGTCGTGTTCGTGCTCGTACCCGCGTCGACGCGCGATACCTCCTGGTAGAGCACCATGCGCACCGTGCCGCCTTCGGTGATCTGCGGCTTCACGCGCAGCAGCAGCGCCGACGTCGTGCCGCTCGATCGTCTGGAACGGCTGCACGGTCGACGTCGAGCCGGTGGTCGCGTACTGGCCGGTGACGAACGGCACGTTCTGAGCCGACCGATGATCCGCGCTTCCTCGTTGTCGAGCGTGAGCAAGCGTCGGCGTCGACAGGATGTTGGCGCTTGGCGTCTGCTCGCGAGCGCGCGGATGAGCAACCCGAGGTTGCTGATGACGCCGAGACCGGGAATCGTGATCGTGCCGTTGATGACGCCGAGGTTCAAGCCCTGCCCGAGGCTCCCCAGATTCACCGACGCATCGATGATGTTGGTGCCGCCGCCGCGGACGCCGAAATTCGTGCCGCCGATCCCCTGAACGCCGGTTCGCCGCGGATCGGCGCCCGTCAGCACCTGCCACTGGATGCCGAATTCGCCGGCGCGATCGGCGGTGAGCTCGACGATCAGCGCTTCGATGAACACCTGCGCGCGGCGCACGTCGAGCTTTTCGATGACCGCGCGCAAATTGTTGTAGATCGCTTCCGGCGCCATGATGATCAGCGCGTTGTTGGCGGGATCGGCCTGGATCGTCGCGGCGCCCGCGACGATGGGCGTGCTCGCGGGCAGCGCCGCGCTGCCCGTGAGCGGCGTCGTCGCCGCCGGTGACATACTGCCGGTCATGCCCGCCGTCGCCGTGGCGGACGTCGCCGTTGCCGTCGCCTGCGGACATCGCAGCCGTTCCGCCGGCCGCGAGCGAGCGATCGCCGGTGCCGGCACCGCCGTAGAGTCCGCGCAGTATTTCGCGCGACGCGCATCGCGTCCGCATTCTTCAGATACACGATGAAGCACGTTGCCGCCGGCGCGCTGCGGCGTGTCGAGCTGCTCGATCAGCTGCCTCGCGCGAACCGCGCGCGGCCGGATTGTCCGAGCGCATCGAGCACGCTGTTCGAGCGCGGATCTGCGACGAGCGAGACGCGATGCCGCGATGTCGGGGCCACCCGCCTGCGCGCCGCCGCGTCGGCTCTGCAGGCGTTGTTCAGCATCGCGACCATGTCGAGCGCCGACGCATACTTGACGGGTCACGATCGAGCGGCTCGCCCAGCCGGCGGCTGGTCGAGCGACGCGATGATCCGCTCGATGCGCCGCAGGTTGTCGGCGTAATCGGTGATGACGAGCGCGTTGGCCGACGGGAACGCGGCGATCGCATTGTTCGGCGTGAATGAGCGGACGCAGCACGTTGACGAGCTGCGCGCGGATTCGTTGCGCAACGTGACGACCTGCGTGACCAGGCGGTCGCCGTCGGCGCCGACCGCGCCGCGCGCGTCACCGGACCGCCCTGCTGCTTGCGCATCGGCCTCGAGCGACGATCTTGACGACGCCGTCGCTTTCGATCGCCGTGAATGCCTTGCAGCCGCAGCGCGGACAGCAGCGTCGGATAGACGAGGCTCTTCGGCACCGGCCGCGCCGAAACGATGTTGACCGTTCCCTTGACCTTCGGGATCGAGGATGAAATTGCGACCGGTGATTTCGGCGACCGCCTTCACCACGGCGTCGATGTCGGCGTTGACGAAGTTGAGCGTGACGGTGTCGCTGTCTTGCGCGCGGGCGAGCGGCATCGCCAGGAGAAGCAGCGACAGCAACATCGCGGCGCGAAGCGTTACGGCGCCGATAACGGCAACGATGCGGGAAGGAATCAGCGGGAGCAGCGCGGCGCGCGGACAACGGCCATCAGCGGGTTGGCGCGGCAATTTCTCCGGCGGATCGAGGGTCGTCGTCGATGATAGCATGGGCTATCCAGCCGACCCGACGCCAAGGTCCGAGGTTTCGCGGAGACTGTTGCGGCGGCGCCAACGACGCGATTCGCCAGAATCCGCCGGCCGGGTCTGATGCATCCAACCGGACGGAAGAGAAATTGGGAGACCCTATGAATCATCGCTTCACGAGCGCCGCCCGCCAGGTGGGTGCTGGGCGCGGCCTTTGCCGCCGGGCTGGTGGCGTGGCTCATGCGCCCCGGGCGCCGGCTGTCCATCGCGGCGCCGGCCGTCGAAGCCATCCATCTTGCGCAGGCCAGAGACCAAAGGCAGGCAAGGCCGCCAGCCACGCGTTGCGCCCGCCAAGAATCGCGGCCAAATCCGACGATTCAGACCGGAGAAGCCGGCCGACGACGCTGACACCGCCAGATGATGGAACCGCGGCCAAGGACGACGATGACGCGAACATCGCGATCCAGCCCGCGCGGCATCGAACGATCGGCACGAAGGGCAGAAGCGCGTCCGTGTGGCGCCGCTCGGCTCCGACCGCGAAGTACGATTCGTTCCAGGATTTCGTCCAGGATGCGCCGTGGCTCGCCGGGCTGGTATTCGACCGTGCTGCTGGTGTTCCTCAGTTCCGCTGCTGACTCATCGTCCTGCTGATTTGGTCACAAGGTCCGCAAGACGCGAATGATGAACGAGACGATGATCAAGCTCGCCGAAAAGAGGCGTCGTACCTCCGGCGGAAGCGCTGGAAGCGCTCGGCGGCGAACACGGTCGGAGCCGCGGTGACTGCCAGCCCCGTCGACAGCGCCGCTGCTACGAGCAGGCAAAGGCTCATACGCCAGCGCGCCGCGTGGTCCGATCTCCGCAAGGGCGTCATCATGCTTGCGGCGGGATTCGGGCTGTCGGCCTCTGATCGATGTTCGACGAGCGGCACGCCGAACGGTGTGGGGCTGGTGCTGCTGTTCGTCGGCAGTCGGGTATTGCGTCTTGTGGTTTTACGAAGAGCGCGCTCCAGCACCGCGAGCAGCGTGACATCGCCGCCCCGCGAGGCGGCGCCCCGCCGCCAGGTGGATCGTGACGGCGAACCGATGAGCGTCACCGCCACCGATTTCCGATGCGCAGTTGATCGCCCGCTGCGTCGTCGGGGACGATCGCCACGCGTTCACCGAATTGGTCAACGTCGACACCAGTCGGCGGTGCGCGCGTGCTGCGGAAGCTGACCGCGGGCAATCACGCGCTCGCCGACGACCTGGCGCAGGAGACTTTCGTGCAAGCGTGGCGCAATCTGAAATCGTTCCGGCAGGAGGCGCGGTTCTCGACATGGCTTTACCGAATCGCGACCAACTGCTGGCTCGCTGATGCGCGCAAGCGCAAGGAGGAGCTGCTGGGCGACCGCGACGCGACGCTCGCTGCGACGAGGACAGCGAAATCGACGCCGCAGATGTTCGCCGCGATCGGCGATCACGCCGCAGCGTCGACGCTCAAGCTCGACCTCGAACGCGCGATGGCGGTGCTGTCCGAGGGCGGAGCGGGCGGCGATCGTCCAGTGCTACCATAACGACCTGTCCGCACGAGGAAGCGGCCTACGTGCTGGGGTGCCCGGTCGGCACCGTCAAGACGCACGTGCTGCGCGCCAAGCAGAAGCTCAAGGGTGGCGCTGTCCGCATGGGCGCCGGAGACGAGCAGAGGCATGACGTGATCGATCGCCCCATTGCGACGTCGCCGATGACGGAGCCCGCGGACTGGCTCGATCGCGTGCTCGCCGACGACGCGCGCGATCACGCGGGCGGCTACGTCGACGACGGCGGCTTCGTCGCCAATGTGATGCGAAGGCTGCCGGCGCCGATCGCGCGTTGCCGGCGTGGCGCAAACCTGCGGTCGCGATCGCTTTGGGGCGTCGCCGGGCGTCGATCGCGCGTCGTCACATCTCCGGCGTCGCCGTCGACGTCGCGCGCGAAAGCGTTCAAGCTGTTCGCGGCGAAGCCATTCGTCTCACTCTCCCGCAAATGGTCCGCGGTCGCTTGCGGTCCTGGGAATGGGCACGTGGACGACGGCGATCGTCGCCTGGAAGCGGAGCTAGCCCCAGCCGTTGCCGCACGAGCGGCGTAGAAAGCCGCCTCAAGCCGCTCGTGGAAGGATCGCCCGGGCCAAAAGCATCGTGGAGCGGCGGCAGCCGCGACCCGAAACTGGCCCGACGATTTATTCGTCCTTCCGTGAAGTTCACTTCCGCCGACGCCTGATATCGGGTGCCGTCGGCGACACACTCCCATTCGGCGAGCGTGTCCCTGACGGCGCGCTCGAGATACGCGCGGCGGGTCGGACGTGACGATCCGCACGTCGACTGACGTTGCCTTTTCGTCGATCGTCAGGACCGCGTCGACCCTGCCCTTCTCGTGTGCGCCTTGATCGCCTCGCGCGGAAACGTCGGCGAGTCCCGCTTCGGGCACGAAACGCCCCGACGGATGGCCGGTTTCGGCGGCTTCCGCGACCGGCGGCGGCGGCGCAATCACGACGACGGCTCCGGTCGGCTACCACCGTGGTCGGCGCGCGAGATAACGGCCTCCGTGGGCGGTGGCGTGGGAACCGGAATGTCGGGCGGCGGCACGTAAGGCTGTTGCACCGGCTGCGCCTTCGGCGGCTCGATGATCTTCTTCGGCGGCGGCGGCGGCGGCGGCGGCGCGCTTGATCTCCTCGATGATCGTCGCGTTGAGCGGCTTCTTGATCACCTCGATCGCCTTGCTGCGCCAAGCCCGGTCATCAGCGCCCAGATGACGAGCACGTGCATCAGGACGACGAACGTGATCCCGATCACGTGCCGGGTCGGGTCTCTCTGTTGCCGTGCGAAATCCATTTGACGTATTGACTCCGGTTGCCTGGCGCGCGTTGCCGCGGGCCGACCGTCGAGCTACTCGATGAACTGCTCGCTGCCGACGATGCCGATCTTGGTCAGACCGAGCCGCTGCGCCGACGCCATCACGCCGCGCGACGACCGCGTACTTCGGCGCCTTGTCGGGACGCAGGTGCACCTCGGGCTGGACCGCCTGGGCGGCGGCGGCCGTGATGCTTTCCTCCGAGCGTCGCTCGCGATCCGGCACCGACCTCGCCGTTCCAGTAGATCGCGCCGGTGCCGTCGATGTCGATCTTCACGACCTCGGGCAGGACCAGCGGCGGCGGCGGATTGCCGGTCGGCATGTTGAGATTGACCGAATGCAGCTGGATCGGGAGCGTGATGATCAGCATGACGAGCAGCACCAGCATCACGTCGATCAGCGGCGTGGTGTTGATGTCGATCATGACGTCCGGATCGCTCGACGATGCCGCCCGAGCCCACGTTCATTGCCATGATGCGTCCTCCTCGAAATGCGTCGGCAGCCGACGCGTCAGCCGCCGCGCGGCGGCGGTTCGGTGATGAAGCCGACTTTCGCGATGCCCGCCCGCTGGCGCGCGTAGATGATCCGGCCGACGCCATCGTAGTTCGCGCCGCCGTCGCCGCGGATCTGCACTTCGGGCTGCGGCGTCAGCACGGCGATCTTCTTCAGCCGCTCGATCAGCGCGGCGGTGTGTCGGGATCTCGCAGATCGTTCCAGTAGATGCGGCCCGCCGCGTCGACCGAAAGGACGATGTTCTCCGGCTTGGTCTCGCGGATCTCGTTGCGCTCCTTCGGCAGCTGGACCGGGATCGACGTCGTGACGACCGGGATCGTGATCAGGAAGATGATCAGCAGCACCAGCATCACGTCGACGAGCGGCGTGGTGTTGATGGTCGAGACGACCTCGTCTTCCTCGCCGTCGGCGGAGCCGACGTTCATCGCCATGATTTAGCGCCTTCGCCGCGGACTTGTCGGAGCGCTCAGCAGCACGGCGTGCAGGTCGGCGCCGAAGCCCGCGGACCTGATCCATCGCCGATCTTGTTGCGGCGGATCAGCCAGTTGTAGCCGAGCACCGCCGGGACCGCCACCGCCAGACCGATCGCCGTCATGATCAGCGCTTCGCCGACGGGACCCGCGACCTTGTCGATCGACGCCTGGCCGGCGATGCCGATCGCGGTCAGCGCGTGGTAGATGCCCCAGACCGTTCCGAACAGCCCGACGAACGGCGCCGTCGAGCCGACGGTGGCGAGAAAGGCGAGGCCATCCTGCGTGCGGCTCTGCACGTTGTCGATCGCGCGCTGGATCGACATCGAGATCCACGTGTTGAGGTCGACGTTGCCGAGCAGAGGCCGGTGTGCGCTTGCTCGTGGCCTCGAGCCCCGATTCGGCGATGATAAGCGATAGGGGCTGTTCTTTTTCAGCGTTTCGGCGCCCTGCTTGACCGAGGGGCGCGGCCCAGAATTTCTTGTTCGCCGCGCGGCCTGGCTGCCCATCTTGGACTGTTCGTACACCTTGGTGACGATGATGTACCAGCTTCCCGAGCGACATCAGGGCGAGGATGGCGAGCGTGATCAGGCGACGATGTCACCGCCCTTCGCAGCGCGTCGAGGCCGTAGGGGTTGTCGACGATTTCGGTCGCGCGTTCACCAGCCTTGTAGCCACCGGCGCGGCAGGAGCCGGCGCCACGGCCCGGTGGGCGCCGCCGGTTCCGCGGTGTTGCGGCAGCCCGGTGCCGCGGGTTGACCCTTGCGCCTGCTTAGCCGCCGGCGATCTGATCCACGACGTACGCGTGGCCACGAGCAGGAAATCCGCGCGGCCACAACTGGGGCCGAACTGGGTCATCTTCAACATGTTGCCTCCAGTGCACCCGTTCGAACATCACAAAATAGGCTCACGACCGACGCGTTCGGACGAATCAGCAGCGCGATGAGTATGCCCCGCCATAGCCGGCCAGGCCCGGACTGGCTTTGGATGTCGGGTCCGCCTCCAAGGATGCGGCCAGCACGCGCAAACGGATGGCTCGCTCGCCCCGCCCTGCGGACCGGGCGCCCGCCATGCGGGAGAGCCTTCGAAACCGGTGCGCGCTTACGTCGAGACGTGACAATTGGCCCCACCAGGGGCGGGGCCAAGCCTCGCACGGAAAACCGCGCGATTCTGCGTCAAAATGCAAACAAAAGTCCATCGCGTAGGATTAGAGAAATCGCTCGAGAGCCGTCGAATCGCTGCTTGCACCCGCGTATGCCCGCGCGCCGCCGCGCGATCCCTGGGCCTTCGCACCCGCGTGTGCTTCGTCGCGCGTTCGGCGGAAGCTTCGCCCGTCAGATTTGGCGGATTCGTCGCGGCGTGGTCTTCGGGAGAGTGTCCTTGAGCACCCGCCTACGATCCTCATCCGAACCGAAAGGCGGCCATGTGAGATCGCGAATCCGGGGGGCGGTCGACGCGCACTCCAACGGGAACTGAGCTGGACAACGATTGAGGGCAAGAGTTACGCGAACGATCTACCTGACTTCGACACCGCAAGCGCCCCCCCTCGCCATCGCCGCCGTGGTCAGCGACGGCGATCATACGCTGGCGCCGATCGGTGCTCGCGCCCGCGACGATGGATGCCGGGCACACCGGCAGTTTCGAGCGGATGAGGCGCGCCAAGCCGCCTCGCGCGCCCCGGTCACCGGGTCGCCGGCCATCCCGCCGCCGATGCGCTTCGATCGAGGCCGTGGGCCGTGCGCGGGAGCCTCGCGCTACGACTCGCCAGTGCAGGCCTCGTGGCGCCCCAACGCAGCGCGGTGAAACAACAGGGCTGACCTGCGCTATGATGTGCAGCAGGGGGAAGATTCGCTACCGCAATGTCGTGGCGCTCAGTAGTCTGGCGGCGCGGATTCTTTCGACTCGAGCTGCGAAGAAGACGCGCTGCTTTCGCCGCGGGCAAGATCCGCATCACGCGCATTGATGCAAGGCGTGCGCCGCGCCTTGATTTCCGTCTCGTCGTGGACGAGATCGGGTTCGATATCGGCGGAGATTTCTTCTGCATAGAGATCGCGACATGGATTTAACTCTCGCGATGGGTCCTTCGACCGCCAACAGCCACGCGGCGGCGGCATTTAAGCCGCCGAGCGACCAGCGTCCGCGCCTTCGATAGGCAACGTGTAGGGTGGCCGGCCAGAACTTTTTCGCCTGCGCAGTCGGTCAAGCTTGATCAACATCGACGCCACGAACGTGGCCTTTCTAGACGGTCCTGACGCCGGTGCGGAGCGCCGGCGTATCGGTCAGCGACGGGCGATCTTGTCCTCGGCGATAGGCGCATTGCGCCGCCATCGATCGACGTGCGAACGTAGACGGCAGCTAGCGTTCGCTTTCATCGCGGAGCTCCTTGAGGTCGGTGGTCCGGGTGAGCGCAGTCCTTTAGCACATTTCCGGTGCCACGCGTTCCGTCGATCCAGCCGCGCTTCTCAGCGAGCTCAGTGCCGAACTACCGCAGAAACAGGGTCGGGCCCACGAAGACTTCAGCGTCGAGACGAAACGTCGTTGATTGCGCGGCTGAGACGCGCTTAAAGCTCATGCTGCCGTTAGATCGAAACGCCCGCGCGCGTCGTCGTAGTACGATGGATCGAAGCCCTGCTTGGAACGGGTTGACCTGCGATTCTGTCAGCGGTGGGTTCTCGTCCAGGGATGCTTCTTCCGGCGACCGAGCGTGGGATCAGGTCCAGTTTCCCAGAGGCCGCTGTACGAACCGTGAGGTCCCAGGATGCTCATGCGCCCCAACACGCGACGCGTGTAATGGGCGTGCCGTCGTCGGCGCAAGTCGATCTGCCGCATTATCGA
>ERZ1370068.1021-contig-10932_pt1 | contig 49929 bp, 62 predicted proteins | sample MGYA00561227_ERZ1370068 | MGnify/ENA primary metagenome ERZ1370068 (study PRJEB38410, sample SAMEA6850437) | metagenome | study: Metagenomic assessment of the ecological functions of the soil: analysis of the soil microbiota associated with the... | reverse complement strand
TACGTATTGCTTTCGCTACGTCAGCATCATCAGTGCTTTTAAGAATGGAACGCAGAAGCGCATAGCCCTGGTAGGTCATATTTGGCAACAAACATAACCCTCAATTGGTGAACTGGCACTTTTTATAACCTGGCGGCAGAATAAGATATTTGCCATCCCTTGCCTTTATCGTAACACCGGCGGGACCGACATCTTCCAAAAAGCCGATTGCCACGCATCCATAATAGTACCGGTTATCGAGCCTACCATTTGCAGGAGGAATTTCGCGGCACCATTGACTCCACATCTTTAGTATTGAAGAATGGCTCTAAATAAATAACATCTGATTCGGCGTCAGTGTCTGATCTTCCAATCTGGCAGACCCGACCAGTAAACGATTTGATTCGGCTTAGCACCAGCGCGTTAATACTTCCTGCTTGCTCTGCATAGATCCAAATTGACAGCAGGCGTGGCCCAGTTGATGAGCCTACTGTTGCACTTGCCGGTCATAATGCGCGTTCAGTCAGATCCGTTTGAGTTGAAATGGCGACTGGAACCCAAAGGTCGTATCGCCAGGAAGATCAATGTCTTGGTTTGTTGTTTTCTTTTTTCAATCGTTGCTGGGCATAACCCCCTCCTTATCTTTATCTTATTGAAGATGTGATTGGTCTTTAAGAACTTGCATGCTTCGTTGAAGACAACCCATTTCCATTATTGCTAATTGATGTCTTTACAGCAAAAAAATGAGCAGGAATAAGATCAGTTTCAGTTTCATATTTATTTCTTTGATAGATCAAATCAAAAAAATGTTTTGGCTTCTTATCTTCCATCTTCTAAATTCTATCTTCTAAAATTCTTCTTCACTTCCCTGCGTTGCGCACAATACACCTGAACCCGATATGACTCATTCCGTGTATCGATCATTTGTGGTTGCCGTGCAGCAGGCCTGTATCGCAAACAATAATTCGGTGCGCAGATATGCGAACCTCCTTCACTACTTTTCTTGGGATCTTGAATTGCGGTTGCCGCGGATCATAACTCAATTCAGGTGAGGTCACTCTTGATTAACAGAAGTAGTACAACATGTTTTTTACTTTATTGGCACTCTTCATCCAAGTGCGGAACATACCAATCACTTGTCCATCTCCCATAGCATTGCCTGGCCATATCAAATAATCCATAACCATTCGGTTCAAATGAACCTACGGGAGATGTTCCTTCATATTTATCTATTAATAAATTCTCGTAAGGAAATTCTCCTTGCCGTATTAGCCATAGGTTTTGTAAGTTGTGTATCTTCATTGCCCCATGTAAAATCCATTCCTTCCAATCCTCCTCTTTGCTGCAAACTCCCATTCAGCTTCCGTTGGTAATTCTTTGCCTGCCCATTTGCATAGGCTTCTGCATCTTCATAAGCAATATGAACGACAGGATGATTCTCCAATCCAATGATAGTACTTCCCGGTCCCTGCGGATATTTCCAACTGGCACCTTTCATCCATTGCCACCAGTTAGCATAATTCTTTAAGAGTCAACCGCCTCGTTTCTTTTTTCAAAAACCATTGAGCCACGGAACAAGATTCTCTGCAGGAACGCCGGGGAAGTCAAGTGGATCCAATGGCCTTTCCGCAACCGTTATATAATTAGTAGCTGATACAAAATCGCTAAACTCTTTATTGGTCACAGTGAACTTATCGATCCAAAAACCATCGACAGTAACTTCATGAACAGGTTTTTCTTCAGGATAAAATTTATCTGAGCCCATCATAAATTTTCCACCGTGGCACAAAGACCATATTTTCCAATCCTACTACTTTTATTTCTGTTTTAGGTTTCTTAAGTCTAACATCGTCTTATAAATTTTATTCTCGCTGTCCATGTTCATGTTTCCGTCTTCTTTTGTGACTAGTTTAAAAACCAATTTCAGACGAGTCTCTTTCGCTCTTCACAGAGTTTGTAATTTGACGGGATAGAAGGAAGGACTCGTCTGCTCTACGACGAGTCCCCTTTCGTCTCAAAAGAAGTTCATTTCTCTATCCGCCGTGGAGACTCCTCGAATCAAGCATGAAACCATGGACATTAAGACATACAAGTTCTTGCATGCCATTTATGTCTGTATGGTTTTTGGATATCCCGATCTGACTTCAATCTATCTAATTATGCGCTGCTAATTCCGCTTTAGATTTCTTCGGTGCCGCTTTCTCCTCTTCTTTATGGTGGTACACCTCCCGAATCCCCTTTGGCATTAATTTTTCCATGGCCTGGTCGATACTGAAACTTGCAGCTTTTTGCTCTTGGCGGAAACTCCTGGAATGATCTTGAGAAACTCCGATACAATTGCCGTGCGCCGGTATAAGTAGAGAACGATACGATCTGCCATCCACTTATCATAAAAATACTCGCATCCTCAGGTGCCCTTTCGAACGGATCGCTGCTGCAAATTGATCAAAGTTGGAACTCTCAATACTACCAACGGGTTCTTTCCAAACACCGAGACCGTGCGACGCTGCTCTACGAAATGAACCTTCCAGTTACCAGCTCGCAAGTGCCATCATGTCACCATCATCACTCCAGTAGATGAAACCTTTACGGGCGATTCTTTCTTCTTTGCCACTGAGAAAGGCAGCAAGGTTGCAGCCATCGAGATGAACCTTTAAATTTCTTACCATCCGATGGTGTAACCGCTCTTTACTTTTTCCACCAGGTCAGAGCTCGCCAGTCGCCGCCGCAAAGTGTGGGGATCATATCCTGCAATGAACAGATATCATTGATCACACGACGCCGGGTTCAATGACCCCTGGCCAGCGCATCACGCAAGGCACTCTCCATCCACCTTCCCATTTGGTATCTTTCTCACCACGGAATGGCGTTGCAGCCACCGTCGGGCCATGACATAACTTCGGCCCGTTATCAGTAGTAAATGCAGCAATAGTATTATCGGTAAGATCGAGATCATCCAGTTGCTTTAATAATTCTCCAACATAACCATCCAATTCTACCATGCCGTCGGGATAAACTCCAAGACCTGTCTTTCCTTCAGATGAACGTTTGAGATGTGTCCAAGACATCGCATGCGTGGTATTGAAATAGCAGAACCAGGGTGCTGCCCTCTTTCTGTTTTACGACCTATAAAATCTTTTGCAGCAGCAGGAAATTCTTCGTCCACTGTTTCCATTCTTTTCTTGCTGAGTGGACCGGTATTTTCAATGACCTGTTTTCCAACTCTGCCGAACTTTGCGGATCAACAGTAGCGTCGTCTTTATTCGTTGCCTTGCACTTCAACTACTCCACGGGGGCCGAATTTTTCTGAAGTTTGGAGTCTCTTGGGATAATCTGGATTTTCAGGTTCTTCTTCTGCATTCAGGTGATAGAGGTTTCCGAAGAACTCGTCAAAGCCATGCACAGTTGGTAAATGTTCATTGCGGTCACCAAGATGATTCTTGCCAAACTGGCCTGTCGCATAACCGAAGACTCTTCATAAACTGACCAACCGAAGGATCCTCAGCACTGCAGGCCAAGAGTCGCCCCCGGCAAACCAACTTTTGTAAGCCCGGTTCTTGATTGGCGATTGACCGCGTAATGAATGCTAGCCCTTCCCGCTGTACAACTCTGTTGTCCATAAAAATCAGTGAACAAAGCGCCTTCCTTAGCAATACGGTCTATGTTGGGAGTTTTGTATCCCATGATACCGAGATTGTAGGCGCTCACATTGAACCATCCTATATCATCGCTCATGATAAAGAGAATGTTCGGTTTTTTGTTGCTTACCATTTGCTTTTGCCATGTTTTAAAATTTAGTGTTTCACAAATCTGTTTTTGCATATCTGTCAATTATTAAAATATTTTTTCTATTACCTCCTTTTTTAACAGGTGTGAGTTTTATTTCCTGCCCGTCCGGCAGGCCGGGCGCTTATCGCCGCTAATGGTCAAAAGACAAGACGCACCCATTTGATGAGCGCAGCCGCTTCCATTATTCTTGTCTCCCGAAGAGCCTGCATCGCCATTGACGTTTTTGTCGCAGTGAAACTGCTCGTAGCCTGTTTGCTGAATAGCCATTCATTTTGGCTTGTCCTTGCAGCGACGCTCCTTCTTACTGCAAGAACAGTTGCACAGAAAAAGCCAATATGGCGACGAGCATCAGGCCGGTATACTTCGTTGGATCTTTCATCCGTGAATGTTTTGAAAGTTGACTCGTTCTTTCCGATGTATCTGGAGTCATTGAGCTTATTGTATCGAATACAACAACTAGATCCTTAATTTCAAGTTTACAGATGAATAAAATATATGGTGATGAGCAGCTTGCAGTTTAGCTCAGGGTGATGATCTATAAGATATCAGAGTTTGATCTGCTTAAAGGTACTTTACCGACGTTCGGAAAGGTGAAATGAAAACGACGAAGAGGCCAAAACTTATAAATTGTTGCAGTTTTTTATTATGTAACCTGCGTCGCCATTTACCGGGAGCGAAGCGTTGCACTTCATAAAAAACGACAGGCCAATTTAAAAAATATATTATAATTCCCATCCTAGTGAGAACACATAAACATAGTCAGTTTCTTTACCGGCGACTGGCAGGTTGATTATCATAGTTAAGTGTAATGCCAAACTTTATATAAAAATCAAGTGGCAGATCGTATTTCGTATCAAAGTTTAAAATCCGCACGCCATCTGTCTGATTCTGTAAAACTCGATACACATAAAGATTACTGAGCAAGCTAAAATCGCCAATATCAAAAAGATTAACTTCCGTGCCGAGGTATCCTTCCACGCTTGATCGTCTGATGTGCCATTGGTGAAGGATTCATTATTGTATGATCCACCCGCGCCAATACCCCAATAAGATTTGTTTGTATGGATGACATATTTACCTCCACCAAGTTTCCCAGTGAAACGCAATTTCAGGGCCTGCTCAGTATTCTTGAGGGTGTTCAGGGCTCCCAGTAACATACCAGTCCTTTGGAAGAAAATAAGTAAAAGATGCCCCGGCTTCTCGTGCGTTTGGTGTCCTCACACTGTCCTGGCGACGAACGGGTATCATCGTAAAATACATCAGCGAGCCATTTGTCTGCCAGGTAGCCAAAGCCGCTTCTCACATTGTATTGCTTCAGGTTGTTGGCTTTGGTTATGCTTAAACCAGCATCAATATTGGCGTGCACCCTGCTCCAAAAGCCTCGATTTGAGACCCTTCAGGTAAACAATATTTTCAAGCGTTGTTTCCGTCTTCTTGCCCTCATTATCAGTAATGATGATCTTATTCAGGCTATCCGGAATGCAGTGCCGTTGATACGGCTCCCGTCCTTGAGTGTTACTAAAAATGTTGTTTTAGAATAAATTTCTCTTTATGCCACTCCATTCAACGGTAAAATCCGATTTCGAATAACCTGTTTCTATGGTAAGCACACCTTTGTCAAGAGATTTTATTTCACCCACTATCACATCTTTATTTTTAAGAATAAGAGAGTCATGTTGTGAAAAACACAGGATGTGCAAGGATAATACAAAGAACTATCGCTAATGCGCGCATTGTTGGTTTGGTTAATATTGAAGTTTCATAACTATGATGTATTCATTTTTGCCGCTACAGAAGTGGTAGCAAGGACGTGAACGAACTGGACACGATGACCTTGCCTCTCCTGTTAAAGTTACTTTGTGCGCGTAACCTGCGCAATGACAAGAGAGGCATAGCTAGCCAAACTTTCTAATTTGTGGCCTCTTATCATTGGAAATGTTTGCAGTTTAAAGGAGAGGGGAGCTACGATCACGTCATGCCGGGACTGACCCGGCATCTCCAATAACAAACGTCCTTGAAGAATTTTTTGTTTTTTATCAAACTAATCAAGACCCCGGATCAAAATTTGACAAATCTTTAGGAACTGTCTTGTCAGCCTGACCCGCATCTCCTGATATAAACATCCCCGAAAAATATTTTGCTTTCAATATGATCAAGACACGGATCGCGTCCGGTGTGACAATCTTAAAGACAGGACACCGGATCAAGGGTGACAATCTCAGAAGCTGTCATGCCGGGCTTGACCCGGCATCTTTAAAGAGACATCGTCAGTAGTATACGGAAGGCTATTCCTATTCTTTTGAAAATTTCTGTTTGACCTTCTTTATGCTTAAAATAAAATTTCACGACCAGCCCCATTAGCATCCAGGGCACTTCACATTTTTGCCATTATCAAACTGGTGAACATAGTATGTTTCAAATTCCAGGTGGGCAGTAACCTTGGTTTGAATACCGGCGGAGATCCTGAACCTGTTAAGGCCCCTGCCGTTGAAATAGCAATAATATTCCCCGTAAATATTTGGTGTGAAATAAAGATATTCTGTGCGCATGTCCTTTTCAAAGGTAAGACGTGGCCTGTACCTTGGTTCAAAATTGCCATTTATGCTTCTCCAGTCAATGCGGTTCTTATTGGTAAGCAAAATTTCCGTATGGCAGATGAAACCTCACACTGGCTTCTGTTACAAAAGTATTTTCTTTAAAGGGATCTTCTGATTCGGGCGGAGTGGATGAATGCAAATAACCTGCGCGCAGCCACAGGTAGTATCCCCTCGTTGAATCCCTTGTATTAAAGCCTAAATTTTTCTCTTGCCCTCGACAGCGATAAAATAATCCAGGTAAATACCAAAACCGCCATCAGTATAGGAAGAGTTTTGAGCTTCGTAGCGGAATAATTAGCGTAAATGCGAAGCTTACTATTGAGCTTGTAAAAAGATTTACTTCAGGCCACACCTCTTGTTTAGTGCCACTGGAATCCTGGGCAGCAAGTTGCCGTGAGCATAATAATATTACTATAAAAAAGATAAGCTTTGTCAAAGCTGCTTTGTACCAGATCGGTTGCTGATCTGCATTTCGAACAACGGTGCGGCAAGTTCTTTATGCATTTATATTTTTGCAAGCATCTGCATGTGTCAACTGACCTTTTATTAAAATATTTTCAGAACGCTTCTCCCAATGAAAGGTAAATGCCTGTAAAGTCTTTACTCATTGCCAAAATCAATCCCAATATTTGTCCGTGAAATTTTATTGAACTTGATGCGCAACCCTGCACCTGCTGCCGGGTGCCAATACGTCAAAATGATTGTCCTGGTATTCTGATACCGAATGTAGGTTGGCTGAATAACACGAAACCCCAGAAACCATTTCTTGAAATATCTCTCCTGTATTCCGATTCAAAATAAAATAAACGTCTGCTCCTGTACCTGTTCTTGCTCAAAACCCCGCCCTGATCTGTTATTATAATCCCAGCCTATGCTTGGCAGATCGAGATAAGGAGCTTTCCATTGGTAACGCCCCAGTAATAACTCCAGAACGCCAGCAGGTTTTGCCGGTGTTTATCAAAAGAAAAATATTTACGGGCATCTATTAATATGGATTGCCAGTTAGAATTACTTCCAAGGAATTCGAGATTGAACCTGTAATCAACTGCGAAATAAGCACCACCGGGTGGATTGATGGAATTGCGTCTTGAGTCGATCAAAAAATTGATCACCGGGCCTGATGAAGTACCACTCTCTTCTGTAGTTCTTTTCCATAATCAAATAAAGGAATATCGGCCAGGGCCAACGAATCTTTTTCCACGCTTGCGTTGAAATGATAGTCGAGGTCATATCCTGCACCAAATAAATTACCTTCCCGGCCTTCTTTAAAAAGCTATGATAAACTCTGAGGTAATTGTATTCAAGTAATACTTTGTTATCGGTATTTGTATTACCTCCTATTCCCCAGGTGTATTGTGGATAGATCATGAAACGTGTGTCCCTTTTGATAACAAAACATCATTAGGCAGCCACACCAGGTTTCTGAATGGGAAGGACAAACTTACCATCGAAAGTAAACCACGGTGCAAATGTGACGGTTGACAGGGAGGTGGTGGATTCATTGCCGGTATAAAAGGCCGCATTGAATGCAGTAGCAATGGCCGTTCCTCCCTCCGGCTGCGCTCCCGGCAACAGGTATAATTGAGAATTGAAACTTCTTTTTCATGCGGGAAGAATCAATTTTTTTGATCGGCTTTAAATATTTTCTTCAATAGATCGATCACATCTTTTTGCTGGGGCTAAACCTGTCGTATCAGTTAGCCGGGGTTGTTGTAGCGGAAATTGATATTGCAAAACATCCCATAAAAAAAAGACAGGAGCAGGAATTGTATGCTTAGTCTCTTGTACAAACCATGCTAAAAATACAGATGACTTAATGTTATTAAAAATTGAAACGCCGAATTTCAATGGGCCTAGCTGGGGTCTTCGTTTTTCTTATAATTTTTTGATCTCTTCCTTTGCGGCCGCCAGATCTTTTAGGAAACCGGGATTTGCATGTAGCCCTCGCAACGGCCGCCGCACCCATTACCCTTCCCGTTTCAACATCGCTGTGCCAATGAACATTACAGATCACACTGGCTTTCACCAAACGCATATCCCCTTTGTAAAATGGCATCAGTTTTTGCGAGAAAATTTCACAAAACACCAGTGCCCATGCCCAGCCAATTGCCGTATGCCCGTGAAGGATAAGAACCATCCTTGCGCAAGCAGCGCTGTATCGGCAGGCGATGCATACTGGAGTGTTATTGACCATGAATGGCCGCTTGCGTTTGTAGTAATTTTTAGCACGCATAGACTGACAGAGCCGCATCCGTCAATACCCCTGCGCATCAGCACATATAATCTTGGTGTCTTTGTTTCACTGATCTCGATCCCTAATGTGGATTCAAAAGATCTTACTGCTGCCGGAAAATTCAATCGCATCGTTTGTAGCCAAGGCTAAAGCGGGCTGTGTCTTTAGATTCTACCGCTTTTTTGCGTATTCCTGGTCGAGTGCAAAAGCTACCGATCCCTCTTCCGGCGGTGGCGGTACCAATGCTAGACTATTCCGGTATTTCTTCTCTTGACAAGTAGCCCCTGCAACAGACCGGGCATTATTTCTTCAGCCTGTTCTTCCTTCGAAGCCTGGGGCAGACTTATTTGTTTTGCAGCCTGGAATCTGGCAATGCTGCAAGCATCACTATGATGGAAAAAATTTTTGCACTCGTCTCATGATTTCACTTATTTTCATACACTATGAATACTTGATCTAGTGGTTATTACATTCCTCCGAAGTTCTCAGCTTTTTATCCCCACTCTTCTTGATGCCAGTAACTCAGTCCTAGAGGCAATGGTGCTTGACTGTAAAGAATACACAACTATTGGTAACTCAGTGCTACCATATTATAGTCTAAGCCGGTGTTAGTAAAAGCACCCACGTTAAATTGTAATTTTAAGGAATGGTTTTTTGCAAAAGGAACTGACCAGGTAGCACCAACTCTCCAGTTATCTTTCAGATCACCGGCAGAAACATCATCAACAGTTGTTTCACCTCCATTGAACCAATTTCCATTGATGCCCATCCACATCTGGTTTTTGAAATAGTAACTTGCATGCACCTGCATACTAAACACAGGTTTTTGTTCCTGTACTTTATCGCTGAGGTATTCGCTATTTAAAGTGTAAAACCATACACCTGTGTATGCTTCGGCGTACATGCTGTTTGAAACGCCTCGAAATACCAACTTCGGGTTTAAATGCCCAGCGGTGTGCTCCTATGTTAATGCGTTTATCTTTATAATAAAGGCCTGTTGGTACTGAGATCACCAGGCTTGCACCACGATGGTTTCTTGCTGGTATTTGCGGAAATCTTTTATCGATAGCAGGAGAACCCAGGAGGTTCACCCCAAATCTTATACGCGTATCACCAAAGCCCGTCCGGGCCCCGGCGGTATCACGATCCATTTATTTTTAATTTCCCTGACATGTAATGCGAAGGGCAGGGCATAACCTGCACCCTTGCTAACTTATTGAGTAATCCAAATGTGCGCACATAGGCTAGCGCCCAAGATTATTGCTGGTTAGTTTTGAAGTCAGCAATGAGGCAACGAAGGGATCTAGTTACTACATTTCCTTTGGCTGATACCGCTAAAGCACTGCTATGGCATTCATTCCTTTTTGGTAAATTGGCATAGATCCCTGGCTCAATGATCCTGGCTCTTGACATTTATACAGTGGAAACAAATTATCCAAAGTAAAGATCCTTTTGCTTTTGAATTTTTCTAATCACTTTTTAATGGTTACGTCTTCGGTTTAACTCATTTTCTTTGTAGCATCCAGAGCGGTTTTGTTTCGTTATTGCTAACCTTGATCGTGACCTTATCAGTTGCTGTTGAACTTTGCGAGCTCCATAATTAGCCAACATATAATTATCATCATGGCAAACATAATCCTTCTTCCTCGCCAGGTCATCCCACTGAACAGACCTGGCTGGCTTTTCATGTCCGCCTGCCTTAGCTCCACCACCAATGGTAAGCTAACGCGCCGGCCGCGAAACTATCAATTATCAAAACTATATATAAGGAACAAGGTTTATTGTCTGGCTGAAAGCGATCGCGCTGAGGGTAATGGGAGCAGCTCTCGGCGGTCCGGAAATAAATTGGTATAAACCGGTTTCGGCGGCCCTTATATAAATGGTAGTAATCCACCAATCTTTTTCCAACTGTGGTAATTTATTCCATGCCGCTGCTGTTTATTAAACATCGACACCAGCTGTCAGCGTAAAGATGCGCCCGGCGCTGATGCATCATCGATGCCTGGCACTTCATTCCTTCTCCCAGCGTTGCGAATTCTCGCCCACTGCGGATGGAAGCAATGACCGCTGCGAAAGTTACATCACGTCTCCCCATCATAAACGATCATCAATCGGCATGAGATATTTCTCCAAGGCATCCGCTGAACAATCCCTATTTGACTTCCTGGTATCGCTGGTGAAGCAGCGATCCGTTGATGCTTGAAACCTTCTTCATCGAACGAGTACACCTGGAAACATCTTCGTTAATTTGATGATATGAGGAAGCGCCTGGTCCTACGCTGTGGCGCAGTGAATGAGTCTTGGGCTACCAACCATCGCCGTGGATGATCGCCGCCAACATCAAAACATTGAGTCATGTTTTCTTCGCACCTACTCATCAATGTATAGAGGAAACTGTCCCTTCGATAGATCCCGGTGCAAAATGCCGTCTTACCGTTTTGGAAAAGAACATGTGTGGGCCCATGCACCATAGTGTAAGATCATCAGCATGCGGCAGAATCCAATGAGGCTGAACCCTCTCCTTTTGCTTTGATAACAGAAAGCCACAACATAATTATTTCCCATGCTGGTGTGTGCCAAGCAACTGGAAGGTTACCTGTTTTTGGATCCAGGAGAAAGTGAGCATCCGAAAAACATAACCCATCCTGTATGAAGTAAGTAGTGAGAAATTTGACTCTGCCCACTTTATTTCAATATGTTTCCAACATAATGGGCATGGTCTCTGAACTCAGCTAGGGGCCAAAGTCATCCTTGTTATATGCTTCATCCAGAACTTCTGCATTCAGATCCATTGTCGCCTCCCACAACATAAAGAAGAGGTGTACTGGGTCCATCTCCCCTAGGTCTCTGACAGGAAACAAGACACCACCAAGTAATGAAGTGTCTGGTAAAACCGTAGCTTCACTGGCGGCAAGCTCAGAACTTTTTTTTTTCAACGTGGGTGCGTGAGAGTCATCCCCAATCTTTATATCAGTGGGTTTAGATGCGCTTGTATTTTGCGGAAACAATGCCGAGTTGTTTTGATGTGTTCCGTAATGCTTTTCCAATTATCCCAGCCCCGTCGGAATTTACCCTCGTATTTTATCAATCCAGTCTTTTGGAGCAAGGATGATAATTAATAGTATATCGCTGTAAAATGAGCATGAAGAATGGTTTATCAGAGTCAGCTCTGTTGAAACGCAACAGCCAATGGTACTTCATTGGTCAGTAATTGCGGGCAAACGATAAATCAATGCTGTGTGGAACTCCAAATCTGCGTAACACCTTTACTCATACTGTTCATCGGTGGACCGCCATCATGATTGTGTTCTTCCACATCATCGAAAACCATGGTAGGAATTTACCAAACCCAAGCAATGTAAAATAATGGTCTAACCTTGAAAGTGAAACATGGTGAAGTTTCTCACATTTACTAAGCAGCCGTACTGGTCCATTCTGATTGAAGTAAATTTTCAGCCAATGGTGATGGATTGTGGTCTCACGAAAAGCGTTCTCGGAAAGGTGTGTCTCAGTTTTTCCCATATGATAGAACCTACGCGGCATTATTACTTACGATTATAAAGCCAGCAAAGCAATCACGTGGTGAAAGTGAACAGAGCCAGTGAAAATGGTCAAACTTCAAACCGGCAGCTAAATTTATCCAATGCTGACATGTTGATCGGCTACTCAAAAGCAATGTGATGCACCAAAGCTAATATCATCGATCAATACCACCACTGATGTTTTGCCTTTCATGCTTATCAAACGTGGAAGTAGCATTTTGCACATCCAACTCTTTTATATGTTTAAGTAATGGGTTCTCGCAATGGGGCAACATACATGGTCCATACTGTGCTGGCGTCTCCAGTTCTGAAGAGTCTATCTTTTTTTCATTTCAGGAACCCGGCTTTTTTGCCTTGAATTATTGCAGGAGCTGTGGAACAATGCTCAAGCCTGAAATATGAGAGTTTCAAAAAATTTGAAATTAGTCTGGTTTAGTAAATTGGAGAAAAGAGTGGAAGTTATTTTGCATGTTGATTTGTTTCCTGTCGTGAGCACTTCAAGTCCCTGACCTTTCCAACATGCTGCCACCTGACATTTAAAATATCCTTTTTCACATAAGGCTAAAAGCCTAAATTTGATTGGTTGGTGGATCTGTATTCACCCTCGCCATGCCCATCATGCAGCGTACAGCATTGGATCAGCACAATAAAAAGAACTCTCCTCTTGGTACTTTTGACCCGCCTCGGCGGGTTCAGACCGCCACTTTGGTGTTCTTTTCGTGAACCTTCCGGCAAGCATTTCAATAATCCGGCCTGTAATCAGTGCCAAGTACTCCATTCCTATATATTGCCTGCCAGTATCACATATAATCCATAAGCATTGGCTGAAATTTTAAGGTGGTGCTAGTCTCTGCAACAATGAGCCACATCGCATGGGAAACTATTCTGGCAGCATTAGCTATCCACTTCCCATTTGGCCTGAGCTTGCCATCTCTCAGGTATATAAACTTTTATCACCCCTGCTGTAACCCCATTCTGCTTCGGTGGGTAATCTTACTCACCATTTTGTATAAGCTGCGGCATCTTCCCATGCAATGTGTACAACAGGATAATCATCTTTTCCTGTGATATCACTCAGCGGTCCCTGGGGATGTTTCCAATCCGCACCATGTATATAGTTCCACCATTGATAATGATCTTTGAGATCAACAACCGGGGTGGGTGTAAAAAGCAACACAGAGCCGGCAACAAGATCTTCTTCGGGAGCAGTGGGAAATTCTTCTTTAGTTGGTTTTATCTCTGCTACAGTTTTATACCCGGTTGCCTTTACAAAAGCGGCAAATTCTTTATTGGTCACTTCGGTTTTGCATCCATAAAAAATCCTTTTACATGCACACGATGAACCGGTCTTGCATCATTCATTGACTCGCTGCCACCCTCGTGCATACCTACAGGATTTACTCCACCCATACTGAATTCGCCACCAGGGATCCAAACCATACCTGCAGGCAAAGCCTTGGGCCGGTCCTGTTGGTTGACGATCGTTTTGCTGAATTCACTGCCACCGCCCTGCATGTATAATGTACTGTCAGCAACCGTTAATCCGTTTGCTGTACAGGAAATGGCTGCATCAATTTTAGCATTCACATCACTCTCATTTGTATTGATCTTTCCGCTGCTGTCGTTACAATTTGTAAAAATTGTAAAAAGAATTGCGCACAATAATGCAGCAGCAGCCAAAAATATGAGGCGGGTTGATTGTTTCATTTTTCATGAAGTTCTGTTTGAGATAGAGCGATCCTTTAAAAAATCAGTTCTCTCGGTGTATGACCTTTATTGATATGGATATTGATGTGGTGGAGCAACTTACAGCTTGCGTTGAGCACTTGATCAATAAAAGCCATATAATAGTTGATTCAATTAAAGTTAGTTGATGAGCTCGCCAAAATTGAAATGAAAATCCAGAACAAAGCCAAAACTTATAAATCAGAGCAGTTTTATTTGAATCCTATTCCGATCTAAAATCATGAATGACAGATTCTAAATGCTTGCATGTAATCTTCGGCAAGTCGTGCGTGATCCTGGCCTCCTTATGACTGTGAGGCTAAGCTGCAATCGAACTATTTTTGTAGAATAAAAAATCAATCAACTGACTATGACTACACCTAAAAATAACCTGGATATCCACACAGAAAATATACAGCCTATCCTTTCGGTAAAAGACATGAGTATAAGCAGGGAGTTTTATGTCAATATACTTGGATTTGAAGAAGCACGAATGGGAGACGATAATTTTACCGAGTATTAGCCGTGACAATTGCGGTATCTATTTGTGCAGGGGCGAACGAGGAAATCCCGGAACATGGATATGGATCGGATTTGATGGCGATATATTTTCATTACACGAATGAACTCAAGAGAAAAGGAGTAGCCATCCGTCAGCCTCCCATTAGTCATTCCTGGGCAATGGAAATGCAGATCGAAGATCCCGATGGTCATGTTTTAAGATTCGAACAGATCCCCAGCGGACCTTTAAAAACGATTATCCTGATATTTGAGCTCAAACTATTTCGGTAAATGCGTAGTGGCTCCTTGTGGTCTTTCGTGCACTTCGTGACCCTTCCCTTCTGAATAAAGTGTGGTCAAGCAAAGTTCACAAAGAATCACAATGGACACTGAAGACTGATGCCAAACCGGATTGTACTAAAAAATTAATCTCATCAAAATGAGAAAGCTTAGTTTACTTGCGCACACACATCGCTCGATCTGGTTTACGTTGCTGGGAGCACAAGGTGAATTGGACGACTTTGATGTCAGTGAAGAAAATCTTGCAATTTGTTTGCAGCCTGACCTGAACAGGCAGACGCAGCCTTATTCGGTCGCACTTCTTATAAATTACTGAATGATTACTGGCCATCTGCAAAGACCTTCCCTAATGCTTCAGAAGGCACGACTGCGTTTTTCAACCTGGTATAACAGCGCCGAAAAGATCGTGATCTCTAAAACAATGAAGGAGCAAAATTTAAATCAATACAATTATCATTAGTGATAACATTTGCGAATGAACTCACCAAAATAAAAAATCAGGCCTGGTAAGGATATATTGATCTTTGGCAGTCCCTGCAGTTGCGCAATTACTGATGCAACATGATTTAATAGACAGTTACTGGATATTTAGTCAATCAATAATTTTTGGAAGAGGTATCCCACTATTCACAGAATATGGAAAATAAGATAAAAGCTCAAACTTAGTTTTACAAAACAGTTTGCCAATGGCGAGATCGGATTGAAACTATTCCATTGATAGAAAATAATTACCCGTTGATCTTTGGCTTCCATTGGCAACATATGTAAGAAATCCTACTTCTTAAGATTCTTCTTCAGCAGATCTCTTCAGTTGACTTCCCTGGTTTTTTTTGCTGAGAAAATTCAGAAAACTGCAGAAAAGACATGAAATAAATGACCTAATTGACAACTGTTGAAAGAAATATTGTTTGAAGGTACATAGGTGGCACTTTTAGCTTGTGGCTATTATTTCAAATAATTATTTTCTAACCATTAAAAAGGAGGTCGTATGTCATCACTAATCAGGAGAAATAGGAATTTCTCTCCAGCGCTTTAGTCGCCTTTGGGACGATGATGATTTCCTTTAACAGGGGAATGATCAATTGGGACATCCGAATTTTTCAAATTCTGACGCTACCCTTCCCGCTGTAAACATTAAGGAAACGGAAAATAGTTACGAAGTAGAAATGGCAGCGCCGGGCATGAAGAAGGATGATTTCAAAATTGAATTGGACAATAATGTTCTTACAATTTCGTCAGAAAAAGCGAAGAAACCCAGGAAGGCAATGGAAATGAAAAATACAGCCGAAGGGAATTCAGTTATCAATCGTTTCAGCGCAGCTTTTACTCTGCCAAAGGAAGTAGTGGATGAAGATAAAATAGAAGCACACTATCGGGAAGGCGTACTTCAATTACGCATACCCAAAAAGAAATGGCAAAGCAAAAACCGCCAAGAAAGATAAAAATAGGCTGATGAATTCCTTGTTGATGCAGGCGGTAAACGCCTGCATCTTTTATAGAGGTCAGAAAAATAATGACTATATATCTTTAATACTATCCCGGTAGTCCCTCCCAACAGGAATAGATATTCCATTTACTTCAACCGTGTCGGCCGTATATGAATCGATTCGTTTCAGGGCAACGATAAAGGAGCGGTGAATTCGTTTGAAAAGATTTGCCGGCAAAAGCGCCTCGATTTCATGGGTACTCATTTTTGATATCCATTCTTTTTCGTTGTTACGATCCTGATGTATTCCCGCTGGCTTTCGATATAAACAATTTCCGAAAATAAAATTTTTACTTTCTTTTTCTGCACATTCAAAAACAAGTGCTCTCTTTATTTCGCTTTTTCACCTGGTTCGGTTTTTCTCTTCCTGATGTTCTTACTTTATTTACTGCTATTAAAAAACGCTCAAACTCAAATGGCTTCAGCAGGTAATCTGTTACATTCATATCGAAACCTTCCACTGCATATTGATGATAAGCAGTGGTGATGATAACTGGCAGGCGGGTGTGTAAGTGTTTTTAAAAAAGCCATGCCTTTTAGCTTTGGCAAATGGATATCTAAAAAATGAGGTCGGTATTATTATGCCGCAGCCAGTCTGTTGCAAGAATGGCATCTTTGAAATGTTCCCTGCAATTCCAGGAAAGGCGTTTGCGAAACATAGTCCGACAAAATTTTTACTGCCAATGGTTCATCTTCGATGATGATGCATTTTATTTTCGACATGGCTCGCAAGATTGATTTTTAAATTAGCTGTGAATACTGAATCCCGTTGCTGCACGGACAGATCGTAGTCTGTATAAAGCAACTCCAACTGGCGCCTTAAATTAGAAAGACCGATATTTTCCTTTACACGCTATTCTGCTGCTGTTACTTCCGTAGAATTTTTACAACAAATGCCAATTGTCGCTTACTCACTGAAAGATGAATATCGATAAATGGGACGGTTCCTTGTTTCTGAAACACCATGCTTGAACGCGTTCTCAACCAATGGTATCAACAATAGCGGTGGCAAGGCCTGTTTCATATCTTCAACGTCATAATTAAAATTAATATTCAGAGATTCATCGTAACGCAATTTTTCAAGAGCAATATAATCGCTGATGATCTTCAACTCCTGTTCTATCGCTATAAACTCTCCGCCCGTTTCATAAAGCATAAAGCGCAATATTTTTGAAAGACGCAGAATTGATTCCGGTGCAAGATCACTTTTATCTCTCTGCCAGTGAATAAATATTATTCAGCGTATTGAATAAAAAATGGGGGTTGGTTTGTGACCGGAGATAGTTCAATTCTGCCGCCTGCTTTTCAATGCGCAGCTGTTGTGCAGCCTGTCTTAATTTTACATAATTATAAACATGTCTTATGGTACCAAAAAGAAAATTGAACCGACACTATATCCCATTTGAGCGGTAATACCAGCATCCTTTGATTTAAAAGTTTCGAGAGCGGTATAAATGTGCAGGTTGATCCCGAGAAGTCTCCACTCATACAGTCCATAAGACCATATTATACAACATATCCATACGGATAATAGCGCCGAGAACAATATTATAAATGAGAAACCTTCTTTTTCGAACGATAAACGGGACCGATATATTCTAAGAAGATAAAATTGATGACAGTAACATAAATCACTCTCCACACATTATTTCCAACTGCCTGCCAAAATGTAACAGGAAAACTATGCAGGTTACCAATGAGCCATAATGCTTGCATACGCAAGAGCAACCCACAAATAAAATTTGACCAGCTTACTATCGAATGAAAATTTCATTTCACTGTTAAATATCGGCAAATCTTTCTCTTTGATTGAAGCAATCTATGGAACTGAGTTTTGAGTAACCCAACGACATGGGAAGCGTCAATGAAATATCAAATCTAAAATCAAATCTCAAATAACAAGATCCAAATAAAAATCAAATTCCAAATCTCAATCACGATACTGTTCGATAGACCCCATTTGAAATTTGAAATTTGAGATTTACAATTTATTTGGTTCTTGAGTTTTGGTTCTTGGGTTTTATCGCATCCAGGTTGTTTGTTTACCATCATCTGTCGTTTGTTGACTCTGCACATCAACGTTTTTCTGTATTAGATATTCTTGTATAAAAATTTCTCATTTATGAAAAAATTGCTTTCTATCGCCGTTATATTATTATTTACCGGCAGACTGTTGGCACAAACAGAACCTTCTGCAGGTAGTTGGAAAACCTGGTTCATTACATTCAGGGAAAGATTATCGCTTACCTGCACCTGCTTCATACAAAGACGAAATTGCAGCAGGTGCTTTCTATTCAAAAAAATTTGGATTCTGCCGGCTGGCAACAGATCCAGTATTGGAATGAGGGTGCTCCTGGTTATCACTGGCAAAATATGATGATGCAATTATGGACAGTTGACACCGGCAGGTATGGTGCACTGGCAAATATGCTGCTCGGTACGGCTATTTATGACGCGACCATTGCAGGTTGGGATACAAAGTATTCTTACAAACGGCCCCGTCCTTTTGCTGCGGATAGCCGTATAAAGGCTTTACATATTAAAACCAGAAAGTCCATCTTATCCCTGCGAGTATTCAATAGCAGCAGGTGTGGCAGTAACTATTGTATCACATTTCTATCCTTACTTAACTGATTCAGTAAACAGGATGGCGCAGCAACTCATGGCAATCGAGGGTCGCAGCGGGAGTTGCGTTTCCGGATGATACCCGTGCAGGTTTTGAATTGGGAAAAAAATTGCTGAAAAGGAAATTGAATACACAAAAGACTTCGTGATACAAAGCCGCCTGGGATGGAAAAATGCCAGAAGGACCTGGATTCTGGAAAGGGAAATATGCAATGTTCCCACTTGCAGGCAAGAATAAAACTGTTGTTCTTGACAGCGGCAGCGAGTTTCGCCCGGCCCCGCCTCCCGACTTTGCAAAAGACATGGCTGAAATGAAAAATTTCAAGCGAACATTCAGTTCTAATGCCAATGCATTTTTTGGGCCAGCCAGGGTTTCTGGAATGAATCGCTTGACAAAAAAATATTTGAATACAATCTGCATCTCGATCCGCCCTGTGCAGCGCGGTTATATGCGATCGCCGCGATCGGATACTATGATGGCTTTGTCGCATGCTGGGACGCCAAGTACACATACTGGGGCATCAGGCCGAATCAATATGATACAACCTATCATTCGCTTGTACCAACGCCGCCATTCCCTGGTTATCCTTCGGGACACGCTGCAATAAGTGGCGTAATGGCCGAATTGTTTTCCTATTTCTTCCCGGCCGATAGATCTTATTTTGAAAAGAAGGCGAAAGACGCGGCGGAGTCACGTTTCCAGGCAGGCATTCATTTCCGTACAGACAATGAAGTAGCATTGGAACTTGGCAAAAAGGTAGCAGACAAGATCATTGAGAAAGTAAAAATGGATGGTGCCGGCGATGATCATGTTTGCACAAAAATGAGAACAGATATTCTCATGTGTTTATACGAGGGATGTTTCTACATCCCTCTTTTGTCAAACTGTTTTTAATAGGGTCTTGTAAACGAATGAACGTATATTTTAATTAAATCATTTTTTGAACATGAAATAAACAGCACCGAGTAAAAATCCAAAACTGATAAGATACCGGAACTGGAGCGGTTCTTTTAAAATAAAAGTGGCGAACATACAAAACACCACAAGGGTGACTACCTCCTGGATCATTTTTAACTGGTAACCGCTGAAGCCATTTGCAAAACCATACCTGTTGGCGGGAACCATCAGGCAATATTCAAAAAATGCGATAAGCCAACTTAATGCGATAGCCTTCCAAAGGGGCCATCCCTTTTGCTGCAGGTGGTAGTACCAGGCAAAAGTCATGAAGATGTTTGAAGCAAGCAGAAGAACAATCGTTCGCATGAATAAAATTTTATCATCAATATTATTAATATAATAAAAGTAAAAAGAGATAAAAAGATCAGCCGGTAAAGATGGAATGCAGTTCCCGGATAACTGTCAATTCATTCTAATTCTGTAGAATAATTTCCTTGCTGCTACTGCTTTCAGCTTTAAGATTTTGAGCACAGCATTTGTTGCACAGAGCTCGTACCTACTAGGTAATGCCAATGCGAAATTTACATAAGTTAGAAAATTCAGTGCTCATAGATATGCTGGCTGAAGCATACATTGAGATTTACTCACCTGTTTTCGCATTTACAAAGGAATACATACAAGCAGAGAATATCAGAATTGCAAAAAGAAGATCGAGAATATAATAGCAGAATTGGTAGACAGAGGCCTGGTTCCCTCTCACCATCCCGGTCAAAAGAAGAAGAGTTATCTCTTCCCTACAGATAATATTTAAAACTTCATTTTGGCCGAAGGCACTCTAATAAAAATAGCGGACAGCGATTCTATTTATTCGCTTTCGTCAGCCTTTTTCAATTTTATCCTTTAAATACTTCGCATATTGCTCGTGTTTGTCAGCTCCCATAATGGCATCCAACTGAGCCCACTCTGCCCTGGGTAATGGCATCCGCATATTTCTCCTTGGTTGCATCGTCTTTGGCATAGCGACTAATGCGATCCAGCGTGCTCAGGTAACAAATATTTACATTATCGATATCAACTCATCTGCTGCTCTGTCATGCCCAATGTAGTTTTCAGGTAATCCTGATTATCGTCCCTGAATGATTTCAGTTTCATCATTTTTTGTTCATCAGTCATTTCATTCCACTTCTGTGCGTTGGCTGCAGTTGCTGCGATAATGCAGACACATAATAAAAAGAATTGTCTTTTTCATTTTTGTTGATTTTAGTTGACTATATAATTAATGACACTTCTCGAGCTCGCTCTGCCGCCAATCTGTTACTTATTTCCCAGGTTAAATCCAAATCTTATCGCTGGTCCGAACGTTGTCATATCGTACACAAAGAGATCATTCCCACTCCCGGTTTCATAGTCGATATAGATGACGCGATATCCCCGCCGATAACTGGAACGAGTTTGGAAAAACGATAGCCAAAATAGCTTTGTAGTTGCCAGTATAAGTCTGACCCAATGCCACCACCACCATATGTTACACGGAACTGGAAAAACCATTTCTTTGACAGATCAAATTTTTACGCGGGTGAGAATGGAAGGATCGACCCGCGTCTCGTCTAATATTAAACGCTTTTGTATCCGGAATACCGCCTGACCAGTATTAGCCAAAAGCCGACATCGGATTTGAATACTGTTGAGCTGAAATGCAAGACCTAAGTTCAAACCAGGGCGCAAGAGCACGCATGCCAGCCAAGTTCCCACGCCAGTCTGTTTGATCTTTGCAGTCGCCGGGAAATAGCTCCATCTGTTTTCGTCAACATCTGAATGAAGATCCATGTACGTAAGATCAGAGCTGAATGTCCACAATCCTTTACGTAGCTTCGGCATATAACATCGCTGCAAATTGCAGGTTTCTAAAAATATCACCTGGATTTTCGCTCCACCTCTGCATCAGGCGGACCACCCACCCCTGTAGTACCATTCATGTTGGGAAACATCATGTAAGGCTCCAGTAAGAATTGCCATTTGTGTTTTAACCATTGTTGTATCCGGCACAGCCGCCTTCATCGTATCCTGTGCCATTAAGCTGTTTGTGTTCATTGTACAGATCAGGATCACGGACCAACACAAATAATTCTTTCTGTTTTTCATTAATCTTTATCGGGTTTTTAGATTAGGCAAAGTGTCTTCCATTTATATAATGTACAAAAAGACATCTGCTCGGGAAAAAAGCCGCCATCTCGGGAGTCCAAAATTTGCATGAAATTATAATGCAATGCAAAACGGAGGGAAAGTCCTTTGTAACGACAACCAATTTTAGAAATGTACCTACCGAGTTTTTTATCTTACTCTAAAACTTTAATTACCATGAAACAGGTCACACTATTTATTTTCGTCGCTATTTTTAATTTCCTCTTGCGATACGGGGAAACAAAACGTGCCTCATCAAGCCAGGGATATGCAAACGAAGACACGCTGATCACCCAATCTTTATTCAATGACAAAGCAGCTACCATTTCAAGAAGGAAATATTCAACGGGTTCTCGATGGCAGCTATAAGTTACCGCGACAATTGAGAGTGGCTATTCGTAAAACTGGAAGGTTCTTCACAAAGGAGGAATTTACTGGTACTAGGAACGACGAGCAATATTTAAAAACACAACAATCTTATCTCAGATCTTTTTACTGACAAATTCAAACAATCATCAAGAGTAGTAAATACCTTTAGCATGCCCGACGTTCTTATTTCAAGATCACCCTCTTTACACCAGCATCAGGGAGGCAGCAGTCAGAATGCAGGCCGATATTGTGGTCAGTCTATTCTATTGCCAGCGATCTCTATTCGAGTATAAAGCTTTCTCAAAACCAGATATAAAAGCTTATGCTACTACCGCAATTAATAATAATGGATGTGAGAACTGGTTTGATACCTTTCTCAACGATCAGCACGAAAGATGCCTTGTCGCAAAGAAAAGAAGAACTTGAGAACGCAGGGCAGCCAGCCGGGTTCAAAATGAAGCTGTGTTAGCCACTATCACCGAGATCGGTGGAAAAGTAAATGATTTTCTCAATGCCCAATGATCCTGTCGTCTGCCGGTTAAACAGTTAAATCGATCATGCTATCACCGAAAACCAAAAGAAATATTTTACGCATCATCCCATTTGGTATTATATGGCTTGTATTCAGTATAATTTATACGCTACTTGAGAAAGGGCTTCTTGGCGATCTTGACCACTACCCTTCCACCGGGAATCCCTACAATTTTGCAAGGAATATTTTCGTCACTCCTATTACAGCTCTCATAACCGGTCTATTCATCGGAACGCTTGAGATAGTCTATTTCAATAAATGGTTCGCGCAAAAAAGTTTCAGCAAGAAAATCTTATTATAAGTCGGCGATCTACCTGGCCATCATTTTATTATTCACGATCGTTCTTTCACTTGCCGCCAATTTTGTCGAATTACGAACATCTGTCTTTAATCAGACAGGTTTGGGATAACGTTTGGGCCTTTCTGTCTGATGCGTCTTTTTTAAGTGTTGTAGGTGTATATGGTGTCGATCATCCTTGTTTCACAATTTTATACTGAAGTAAGCGAGAGTATTGGCCACGAGGTCCTCAATAATTTCTTCACCGGAAAATATCACCGGCCTATTGAAGAGGAACGAATTTATATGTTCCTCGACATGAGATCTTCTACAACGATCGCTGAAAATTTAGGTCATGTTATGTATTTTAAAATGTTGAGGAGAATATTTCGCCGATCTGTCAGAAGCGGTTATTAAACACTCAGGAGAAATCTATCAATACGCGGGTGATGAAATGATCGTAACATGGGATCTGAAGAAAGGGCTTCAAAACAATAATTGCATTCAATGTTTTTGCAATGAAAAAGATCATCAACGAGCCAGGCTGACGAAGTACCGTGAAAATTCGGCCTGTTGCCGCAATTCAAAGCAGGCTTACACTGCGGAAAGGTAACGACCGGTGAGATCGGCGTTATTAAAAAAGAGATCATCTTCACCGGTGATGTGTTGAATACAACGGCCCGCATCCAGGGACTTTGCAACCAATTTAATGTCGATATACTCGTTTCAGGTGAGCTGGCAAAAGACTTCATACGCGATGCTTCGTTTTACAATAAAAGGTCCTCGGCGAAAATGAATTAAGAGGAAGGGATGAAAAGATCGGGTTGTTCACTTTTGCACTCTGATGAACCCGCGGGCTTGCATATTAATCTTTACCGGAACGTACGATTGTTGACAAAAACTTGAAGTGATGTTATAAGATTTGGCATGGTTCCACGCCGTCAAATAATTATTCAACTCAATCTTGCTCTACATTTAATAAAGTCAACAGCCGTCCAGTAATTATCCGGTTGATAAAGTGCCTGGTCAATAAGGTAGTAAATTAATTATCTGGTTAAGACAGCGGCATGATGCGTCGTTCATCATGCTGCTTATTTTTTTGAACCTGTTATAAGTTTTATCGCAGGTTTGGCTAAATTTGTAATGAGATAGTAAACACAACCTTTGGATGATCACTTACACTACGGCGGAATTCAAAAATGACCTTTGAGGGAATATTGGACCTGCAAAAAACAGAAATCTTGCTGTTAGTTTAACAAACGACGAAATACAAAGCCAGGGATTTGTAACAGTAGACCATTCCTACGACCAGCTTGAAAAACTCAACGATCATAGAGAAACATGTCATCGCGAAAAGACGATAAAAAGTGATCGCTTACCTGCTGGCTATGACCAAACGGTGCCAGGTTCGACATACCTGTATTGATCCCCATGTTTGAATTATTCGATACTGTTTCTTATAATGGGAAAAAAATTTCGAGTCTAATTATTTAGTGGTCGGGCAGGTTTGTGTTGACAAAGCCTGGCGCGGGCAAAGGTATTCTTGATCATTGTTATGCTAGCCTACGGACAATACATTACAGCAACAAATACGATTTTGCCATTACTGAAATAGCAGCCACTAATCTCCGTTCTTTGAAAGCACATCGCCGAATTGGTTTCAAAGAAATAAATACTTATCTGATCAACCGGACAAAACAGAATGGGTTGTTGTGCTTTGGGATTGAAATTGCAAAGCACTTCAATTTAAACTCAGTTATAAATTTTGCCAAATGAAACCAAATATTTTCACCCGCTTTTTCGCAATCGTCGCCTTATTATTTTCTATTAATGCTTCGGCACAAAAATGGGTGACGCTGCGAGCGATCGGGCTAAGTTGGACCGAATGGATGAGAATCAATTTGAATCCGACTGATGATACAACTTCCGGCAGTGCGGGACATTAATCTTAAGTACGCAAAAAAATGGATGCTGTTAAAAACCACCCGCTTCCAAAAAAGTGAAAAGATGAACCAGATAGAGACAATGATAAAGAAAAAGATAAGGAATTAAAAGACGTGCTGACAGGCAGTCAATTTCAAAACTTATCTCTCCAAAAACAAAGAAATAAAAAGAAATTCAAAGAAAATTTGAAACAAAGACAGCAGGCGGGATAATTCCCTATCATCTTATTAGCGTCACCGTTCCTTTCTCTCTCAACGACATTACCCAAATAATTAACCCCTTTCATTACTCCACACATATACTCCTGTTTCAGGCAACTGACCATTTATTCTTCCATCCCAACCTTTTAAAAGATCTTTTGTTTCGAAGACGGATTGTCCCCAGCGGTTATAGATCCTGAAATAAAATAATTCCTTTAAGCTCGGCGCAACGATGTGGGAGCACATCGTTTCTTCCATCGCCATTGGGTGTAAATGCAGAAGGAATATATAATTTCTAAATGCTCATACACTTTTATATTGATCGTATCTTTTGCCGCGCAGCCATCATCATTTTTGACGGTCAAAACATAAGGTTTGATCTCTTGTGAGGGTGGCAACAGGATCGGCGATAAGGCGCATTGTTCAAAAATCATGAGGCATCCATTCATAATTTGTTCCACCTGATGCATTCAATTGAATGGATTGATTGACGACTGCGATCGTATCATTTCCTGCAAAAGCATGAACCCCGCTAATAGCAATTGTCTTTGCTAAGGTGTCAGAAGCACAGTCACCTGAAACAGCCCAAAGCCTGGTAGTATAGGCACTATCCTTTTCAAAAAAATGGATGGATCTCTTTGCCGCGAAAACGACCATCCCCAAAATCCCATTGCCATCTGTCAACCGTGATCGCATTGTGCTAGTGCTGATTGATACTGCACATTTCCAAGGCAGTCTTTGGTTAAATGAATAATCAATCAACCGGCTTTTCGCCGATAGCAAATGTGATCGTGGTATCGGCCCTGCAAACAAATTCTGTTTGTACCGTCAGCGAGTACGCCATGAGGACCCGTTAGTGGAGAATTGGGGTTACTCTGGTCTTTGTCGATACTCGTCATCCCATTATCAAACTGCCATGTCCATGCAACATGGAATGCCTACGATCGGCCCTGCTTTTATCTGTAAAAATGAATATCTGTATTGGTGCATAACGGAGATGCCGAGAAATCTGGTTTTGGAGGTGAGCCCAATGTTATTTTTTTATCAGCGTATCATACGCGACAACCCGGAAGAATTTGTGATCGTAAACTTCACTGTAGTAAGAAACCAGGCGCGGGATATTGATGCGGTGGAGGATTTCGATCTGTTGAAACGGAACCGTCACCAAAATCCCAATACCACTTTTACAAATGTGAAGAGGATCAGTGCTATCGCCCGATGAATAAATAGAACTATCAATGAATTGAATGGGGCCGGCAAAGCAGGAATCCATCTGGGGCCGCCCGTCGATCCTGGTGAGTATCTGTCCAAAATAAAAATACAGTCGCCCCCAGTCAATATCTGAGCCGGCGGGATACCACGTAAGTTGAGAGTATTGGAACCAGAAAATCCCTCAATAAACAACGGGGTTACCACTGAAAACTGTTTGCACGCAGGTCATTAACTGTTGAAAGAACCAGGCCTCCATCAATAAAAACAGAAAGCTTTTTGCAGCAGGGTCCCAGTCGATCGTGATCAAATGCCGAAAAGTACCGGGAGATAGGGGACATTGTGCTGTTGAATAATACGGTTCCATAGGAGATCGGACCTGCCAGGTTATCGGGAGAAGAGCGATCAAGATTCGCCATGGATCTGGATGCTTGGATATGATCAAACACCGGGTCATTCTGATCCTTATTTTGTACTGGCAATCTGAAAGTAACAGCTACCGAATGATTGAATACCATTGATCCCAAGGCCGTTCAGTCCATCGGCAACCACGCTGGGATCGGATTGAAATACAAAAGCCCCTCCATCCTCTCCCAATCCGTCGATCATAGTCCATGGTAAAACTGGTGTTAAAAGGTTTCGAGAGATCAATTTGTTTTTCAAAAAGCCGAACCCCGGTTCGCTGGCTAAAAAATTTTGATTGAAATGTGGGGCAAATAAAATTCCACCGCAAGTCACTTCAGAAACATTATCACCATTCGTGAGGCGAAAGATCGGAGGCTTGTCCGGAAGAAAATAGCAGGTGAGAGTTGACATCGCCTCAATAAGGTGCATGTCTTCAAAGATTTATTCATACATGGTACATATAGTCATTTGACTCATAAGCCGTCACGATCGAAGTAAAAACACAAGTGATTGAATATTAAGTAATATAAAACATCGATGGGCAGGGAACTTTGTGTTATTTACCGAAACAGTAAAAAAACCTGCTCAACAATGAATTATTGAAATTAAAAAACATATAAAGACGGCCATTTCAGTTCTTCCATGTTCTGCTGGGTCTCGCCCAGGCGCTCAGCAAAAGCCATGTTCAATTTTTTTCAAACAGCAAGAAACGGGTTTTTACAACACCGCGATAAGTCAACAATTTTGTTCTGGAATAAATACTACATGATATGCATCAAACAATCGATCCCGCCATCTTATATTTTGGAACGCCGGTGATCTTGATCAGTACGGTGAATGAAGATGGCTCGTACTAACCTTGCGCCTATTTCCTTCGGTTTTCTCGGCTTAGCTGGCGTTGTGTCATCGGTATTGAGTGCGGCATCAAAAACAGCAGAAAATATTTTACGCACAAAAGAATGTGTGATCAACCTGCCTTCAGCGCACCAGGCGGGAGCTGTAAAACAAACTGGCATTGACGACAGGTCGCCATCCTGTGCCGGAATACAAGCAGCAAAGAGGTTACCGTTACGAAGCGGATAAATTTAAAACAGCCGGTGTTACTCCAATTGGTGCTGCTACTGTTCCAAGCCCCGAAGAGTGTTAGAGTGTCCTGTCAATTTGGAGGCAAAACTTAGCTTCAGTGCATTACGTTGCAGAAGATAATGATGAACTAAAAGGAAGAAGATAGCCAGTATTGAATTCAAAAGTTACACAGGTACATGTGGAAGAAAGTATTTTTGTTGGAAGGTTATCCCGCAACAGGATCGATCCTGATAAATGGCGACCATTGATCATGAGCTTTCAGCAATTTTTACGGATTGGGCAACAGGCTCTCGCCATCAACGCTGGCAACAATAAATGAAGACTGTTATCGGAATACCGACGTGTATAACTGTAAAGACAGTGAAAGATCTGCATTCTGCCGAGGTAATTAAAAATAATTGAAAAAAGGATGCGTTGCCAGGAGAAAATTTGTTGATGACTTTACTTTTTAAAATTTTTATTTATCCTATTCTACTCCCGCACACGCATTTCGATGTAGTATAAACAGATTCAGAAGCAGTGATGAACAATATGTTTTTGTTCTTGCCTCCAAAACAAAGATTGGCCGTCCATTGAGAAGGGACTTTGATCACTTCTATTTTTTTCCCTTCTTTATTATAAACCGTAACACCATCTACCGGTGAGATAAACGTTGCCTTCGTTGTCCAGGGTCATTCCATCTGAACCCTGTTCACAAAAAAGTTGTTTGTTCGATAAACTGCCATCTGCATTGATCTTGTATTTGTAGGTTTTACCGGCTTTGATATCGGCTACATACAAAAATTTCCCATCGGGTGTGCCCACAATTCCATTGGGTTGCTCAAGATCATCCGCTACTACCACAGCCTGTTTTTTCCTTTTTGCTAAATAATAAACCTTCTCCCCTTTATATCAGGAGAGGTTCTGTCCCAATACGGACGCTGATAATAGGGGTCGGTAAAATAAATGCCACCTTTCAGATCTTCCCAAAGGTCATTGGGGCCATTGAAACGATGACCTTCAAAATCCTTTAGCAATACTGGTCACTTTTCCCTTTTGGGTCAATTGACCACGAGTTCATCTTTTCATCGGCGCAAGTCAATAAATTTCCGTTGCGATCAAAATAAGTCCCATTGGATCGCCCGGTTTTATCTAAAAAACCGAAAGCTTTCCCTGTGTATCATACTTCCATATTTTATCATTGGGCTGATCAGTAAAAAATACATTTCCATGCTTATCTACTGAGGCGCCTTCTGTAAAACTGAACTGATCCGATATCTTTCTTAATACAGCACCTTTGGCAACAACACTATCTTGTTTTTGCTGAACATTTTTCACAACATTAATTTTTTGTAAATGCAGAAATGGATATGATAAAACAACTGGCCAGTAAACCCTGAATTTTCATGAAGTACATTTTATTAAGGTGAACTCTGGGGGCTAATGTAACATGAAATTCTCTTGTGAAAGAAAATTTTGTTGGTCAAAGATGTTGCCCTTTTTAAAAAATCCGACTCCGAGTATTGATGAGAAGGGATTACACCCTAACCAGGAGGTGACTATCAAATCATTTGCAAAAACTGCAAATCGAGCAAAGTGAAACTGCAAAATTCAATTATAAACAGGCTTGCCGCGAAGTATGTTTGAGTCGTCAATACAAATTAAAACCACTAAAAAACTAAAGATCATGAACTCCACCCAAAAAAATTAGGTTTTTCAGCATCCTGTTCCTAAGCTTTAGTTATTATTTCCAACGCCCAGACCAAAGCGATCAATAAATTTTATCTGCACGCCGGCGCTGGCTGAGGCACTCACGAAAGCGGCCCCCGTTGATCTCGGTCTGCAAGCGATCAATTAAAAACAAATGGAGCGCTACATTATCCTACCAGTCACTTAGTATGAGACCTAAAAACAGGCCAGCAGATTATCAGGCGGAAACAGGGTATGTATTCTTCATTCCATACACATACGAGGCACAGGCAGATATGAACATCGTCAGCCTCACAGCAGGCAGATATTTTAAACTTGGTAAGAATACCTGGGCTACCACTGAAGGAGGAGCTTTCCTACCTGAGTGGAGAAAGAGTAAACTTCGAAAGCACAGAAGTTACCAGCAGTAATATTATTATAATTGCTCTCAACAACTTCCAATTATATCAACTACCAAAGAAACTAAAAGTTCTATGGGAGTTGCTATGCGAGCTGATCTCAATTGGGGTTTTGCTTCCTTTATGGGATTGGGTTGCGGCGTATTTATCAATATCAATTCAATTCAATCACCTGTTGGCTTCCAGGGTAAAATTGATAGTTCGGTAAGATGTGGTAGAGAAAAAAGAACAAACACAATACCGTGCAGGACTATAATAAAAACAGAATAAAATTCCATGGTGCTTGTTAAAAGGGGCTGTCTCGGTGAGGACAACTCTTTTTCTATTATTCAATCAGGTCTCATTGGCAAATGGGTGTGATGCCCTGGTTATGCCAAAGGGCATCCCTTTGGATAAAGTTTAGCTCAAGTCCTTAATTCCACGAAAGTTCTTACTCATCTTTTTAGAAAAACCTCGTGTCTAGAGCTTCACACCGCCTTTGTACAGTACCGATAATTCTATCGATTGTTCCTTTAAATGCAAAAACTTTTTTCCGGTCCTCGTCATGCATGAAGTTTATAAAATCCTGTTCACCCTCAAACTCAACAAGGTGTATTTCGTATGGTTTATCAATGCTATTTTCGATGAAACGCATCTCACCTGCGGCCTGACCCGCAACAAAGTTTCCCGTTGTATTTTTGCAATGATCGGTATGGCGACGTCTTCAAATTCATGGAAACGTTTTTTCCTGCCCTTCCCTGATATAAATTAACTGTGTGATGTAGATCATTTTATTCTTTTTTATGTTTTGCGATACGTAAGTGGATCGCAAATATTGTCGAAGTAAAAATGAAATTGCAAATGTTGCTTTGCCGGACTTGATAAGATGCCGGGTCGACACCGGCATGACACAACCTGGATTGTTGTCACCCTCGATCTCTGATCCGGGTCTATTTAAAACACGCTTCTTTATCTATTACATCTCTGCCAAGGACAAAAATCATTTCTTCGTTGCAACAACAAGTCTTTGCCGATTGTAATCCCTGGAGATCTTGCTTCAAGAGTAATATCTCTCCTGCATCACCTTTGGGCGAAGGATCGCAAGACATTTTCCCCTGAATGTATTTCGCTTTGGCTGATGAAAACTTGCCATCTCCGAAGGGTTTGCATTACCTACTGCTGCCAACTCTCCTGCCCCTGGTTATTAGAAAATTCAACCAGGAGATTACTGCATTCGGAACCACATTGTTTTTTGTCATCAACAATTTCAACGGTAACATAAGAAAGATCGTTGCGACTTGCCTGTATGGTTGACCTGTCTGCCTTGAGCAGAATTGTTTTGGGTGCGTTTGTTGTTTTTAAGATCACACGTTTCAACTTCTTTACCATTTTCAATCGCAATAGCTTTTAATTCTCCCGGTTCATAAGGCACTTCAAATTTTGCTGTGATCGAACTGTCGGGAATTTGTTTCTCACCAATTGCTTCTTCCATTTAATTCCAAACGAACAAGCGGCGAACGTGAATACACATTTACACTCATTTTTTCCCATCGCTGCCAGGCCACTGTCCAGCTTTTGTTCCTCATCGGGCCAGCCCCAGTAACTAACTTGTTCCTTACAAGTGTCAGGCATTGGCGCATGAGACAGCCATTTCTATTTTACTTCTTCTCCATACTACATCACGATAATAAGACTGGGGTTTTTTATCGCCGATCAGGTCTATATCCCCACACCAGGCATTGAACCATGGCCAGGGCATTGAAAATTCGCCTTTTGGTTGGTACAAACCGCATGACCAATGCCCGACTCCACCCAAATAATCCATCGCTGTCCAAACAAAATCACCAATTACATAATTATCTTTTTCAACCAGGCGCCAGTTTTCCAAAGCATGTTGTGGTACCGATTCTGTTCCTGCCATGACCCGGTTTGGAAATAGTTTATGATCGGATTCATATTGAGTACCATTGATAATTGTAGCCACCAACATCTAGTAGTGCAAATGTAGGAGCCGTAGCATCCCATTTTCTTCCGGGATTATCCCAGAATTCACAAACTGCCGAAGTAATAGGTCTTGCAGAATCAAACTGGTTAACCACCGGTCTGAATTTTTTATGATAGCGAGCCCGGAAGAATCAGCTCTTTCCTGTATCTCATTTCCAATACTCCATAGAATTATGGAAGGATGATTGCGATCACGCAGCACCATTGATGACAGATCCCTCTCCCACCATTCGTCAAAAAACTTATAGATAGTCGTCAGGGTTCTTTGGTTTTTCCCACATATCAAATGCCTCATCGATGACCAGCATTCCCAAACGATCACAGGCATCCAGGAATGCAGGAGAGGGAGGACAGTGACTGCTGCGAACAGCATTGAATCCGTTTGCCTTCAATAATTCCAATTCTTCTTTCTTCTGCCCGGTCTATCTGCTGCGGCACCCAATATCCCGTTGTCAGTGATGTACGCACCCTCCTTTTAATTTTATTTCTTTCCCATTGAGCATAAACCCATTTTCGGCACTGAAACTGAATTGTCCGTATACCAAAAACTACTCGTGGTCATATCCTCTGCGTTGCCATTGACAAATAACGTTACCTCTGCTTTATATAAATAAGCTGAATCAGGTGACCAAAGTTTTGGAGATTTAATAGCAATGTCCTGCACAGTTTGTGTCTTATCGTTTGCATTGATCGATAAAGAAGCTTCCGATTCGCCAACTATTTTTATTATCGGCATCCCGCAGTCTCGTGCTGATCTTAACATCCGATCTTTCACTTTTTTCATTGGAGACATTTGTCACAACCTTCACCTTTGCTTCTTGCTCTGACACAACAGGCGTAGCAACATGCACTCCCCATTGATCAATATGCAATGGATCTGTTACGATCAGTTTTACATGACGATAAATTCTGGAACCACTGTACCACCTGCTGTTCTTTCCTTTGTTCACTGACACGAACTGCCATCAAATTCTTTTCACCTGCGGGTTTGCAGAACTTAGTAATGTCAAAATAGAAGGATGTATAACCATGTTTATGAGCGCCGGCATAATTTCCATTTACCCATACATCAGTCTCGGTATAAAACTCCTTCGAAATAAATTGAGATCAGCTTGTCTTTATCTTCTGAGTTAAGCGTAAATGTTTTTGCGATACCATCCCGTGCCGCCGACGGTATGACCGGTTGAGCCACCATTTAAAGCTCCTTCACCTTCTTTTTGAGAAAGGCCCAATGGTTTTACCGGGAATTTGCTCCGGAAGATCTTCAATAGTCCAATCATGCGGAAGGTCAAGCACTCTCCATTTCGAATCATCAAAGGCAGCAGGTTGTTCTGCGCCGGCAACACTATCCTTATATAAATGCCAATCGGCATCAAAGTCACGGACACGATCATTGGACGCTGAAGATAGTTTTGTCTGAACAGCTTCAAAAAATAAACAAGCTAAAAACAAAATGAAAGATATTCTTATCATAAAAGTTTATTGACAAGTTAATAATGTCCCGATTTGAAGTTTCTGAACCACAACATACGGCGGGCGGTTGAGCCTATGTGTATCTAGTGTCTATTTGCCTATGTGGTAAAAAATTTCACCCTATAACTTGTTAGCGATGATTTACCACATAGAAACATAGGAACATAGGTAGCACATAGATTTCTGATACCATTACCGCACGATCTTATCTAACCGCAGTCATCACAAGTTTCGATGAAGATATTCCATTCGCCGAAGCAGTAAGAGTAATGCTTCCTGTTTTGCCGGTCAATGACTTCACAATTACCAAACATCTTCCCTGCCATGCTTTACGTTGCGGCAATTGATAGCTTTCTAAACTTACCGGATTGGCATTTCCTACACCAACAATAGTTCCTCCTTCTATTTTAAACTTTAGCAAATTTTCTGCCTTAGGATTGCGAATGCCATTTGCATCTGTCAATTCAACTGTAATATAACTTAAGTCTTGTCCGTCTGCTTTGATCGTTGACCGGTCCGCAGACAATTTAATTTTTGAAACTTGTTTTGCTGTTTGCAGTTGCGATGAAGCCATTTGTTTTCCCTTGGTATAACCAATTGCTTTCAAAATTCCCGGTTGATATGCAACCTGCCAGGTAGCCATAAATTTTGTGTCCCGGCTTGTTTGTCTTTTACCCAATGATCTTCCATTTAGAAAAAGTTCAACTTCGCGCGCAGGAAGAATATACGGAAACTTCCATCGGTTTATTTTCCTGGCCCGGCTCCGAAGGCGTCCTTGCAGCCATGTCCAGTCAGCGACTACATCATGCCATTCCCATTTACTCCACGATTGTTTATCCGGATTCAGAAGGGAACGAAGGCTTTGGGTGGTTTTACAAAAACTGAAACCTGGTTTTCCTTCCAAAGACGCATCACGATAATAAGATTGAGGTCGTTTCCATCCGCAAATATCAATATCACCGCAGTAAGCAAGGTTCCAGGGATAAAAATTACTCTCCTGCCAATAACCTCTCCATCCAATACTTCGCTTCGCCAATATAATCAAAAGCGGTCCACACAAAATCTCCAATTACATAAGGATTATCAACAACACCCATCCATGCACCAAATGCTTCCATTGCATACGATTCTGTTCCCATCATCACCCGGTCGGGCATGCGGTCGTGATCCAGTTTGTACAAACTTTCTTTTCCATGATCACCGCCGGCAGCATAATTATATCCGCATACATCAAGCGTAGCAAAGAAAGGATCTTTTTGCGGTCTTAGATTATTGACAGCAGCAGCGATCGGTCTTGTTGGCTCTAATTGACGAATGTAACCGCCAAGCATCTTTGCTACTTCAATTACTTTGGGAGTTTCCATATCACGGATCTCGTTCCCAATGCTCCAGATAATAATGGAGGGATGATTGCGGTCACGCATCACCATGCTTTCAATATCTTTTGCCACCATTCATCAAAATAAAAGATGATAGTCATAAGGATTGTTTGCTATGCGCCACATATCAAAAGCTTCATCGAGCACCAACATCCCCAGGCGATCACAGGCATCCAGGAATGCCGGTGAAGGCGGGTTGTGAGAACAACGAATAGCATTGAATCCGCTTGCTTTCAGCAACTCAACTCTGCGTTCTTCGGCACGATCATAAGCTCTTTGAGCCAAGTGGTCCATTATCATGATGTACACAACCGCCATGAAGCTGATCGTTCTTCCATTTAACCGGAACCCGTTTGTTGCATCAAATGAAATAGTGCGAATACCGAATTTTGTTTCTGTTTTATCAGTCAGCTTGCCATCACGGTATACTTCGGATATGGCTGTATAAAGTACTGGAGAATCGATTGACCAAAGCTGTGGACCATTTACCATTAATTCCTGGACAAATTCACCTGAGGCATTTATATTGATCTGCTGTTGTGATTCAGTTTTGCTGACCTCGTTGCCATTCGAATTTATTATGCGTGTTACAAGTTTTACATTCGAAGGATTTGATGATTCATTGATGATGTTTGTTTTGATATTCACTTTAGAATTTGTCGCAGTAGCACCCGGTGTAGTAATATAAACTCCCCATGGTGATACATGCACAGGGTCAAGCATCTTTAACCATACATGACGGTATATCCGGAGCCTGAATACCAGCGACTGTTCTGGCCTTCATTTTTAACCTGGACGATGATCGTATTTTTTTCTCCGAATTTTATTTTATCAGTTATGTCAAACCAAAAACTTGTATAGCCATATGGGTGGGTTCCTAAAGATTCTCCATTCAGCCAAAAATCTGCATTCATATAAACACCATCAAACTGGATATGGATACGTTTATTTTTTTGTTCTGTGCCGATGGTAAATGTTTTGCGATACCATCCTGTTCCTCCAACCGTGAATCCTCCACTCACCTGGCTAATGGCATTTGGATCAAATGGAGTGTGATGCTGCCCTGGCAAGGTCCTCAATACTCCAATCGTGGGGCAGATCAACTTTTCTCCATTTCGAATCATCGAAACCCGGCATCTCAGCACCTTGCACTCCACCGCGATAAAAACGCCAGTCAGAATCAAACAAGGTTGTTTGCGAGAAGCCACTTCCGAAAAGAAGAAAAGCAAAAAAAGAAGATCAATTCTTTTACTCATAGCAATCGTTTTGTAACACAGTAGATAACAATGTTACTGATTTCTTTCTATCTGCTGAACTCCTGGGGTTGCTTTGTAGAAAAACCGGGCCGTTAAAAAAATCATGTGGGGCAGGTGGCATCTGCAATGACGCTAAATCCAATGTATAATTTTTACGGGGACTCCGGCATTAAAGTATAACCCGTGAGTGAGCGAAGTTGATAGGGATCCGTAATGGTAGTAATAAAAGGGCCTTTAAGGTTCGGATCAATTTGCTCTGCCTGCGATCTGTCCATTCAATCTTTCCTGTCCTGTTGCCGCAGACCAGCCAACAAGATCTTTATGATCTCTGAAGGTTATATTCTCCCCTGCTTTCCACCATACGTTACCAATAAATTTTTCACCTGAAGAAGGACCATGAACAACGGGCCCGTTGCCGATAAAAATATTATTGACGAATAAAAATTCTTATTCGCACTCATAGGTTCAAACTGGATCGCCGGCGCATGCGTTGAATACACTACATTATTATATACCGCACAATCGGCAAGCTGAACACTGTCATTCGCACCATTCCAGACAAAGATCCCACCCGAACCTTCGGTTGTAGTAGCGTCATTGATGCTTAGGCAATATCGAACTGTATCATGATGCCATAACGAAGCGCCCCAATATTGAAACAATCCATAGCCGGCACCTTCGTTTTCATACGATAAACAATATTGTATAACGGAATTTGTAACTCCTCCATCCAGGTCAAAACCGCCGCCATCCTTTCCTCCTCCTTTTGATGTTTTGTTCCGATAGCTGATACAATATTGAATGGTAACAGCATTGCTCTCATAAGCCCAGATACCTACGGGTCCGTTACCTATTCTTGGCATGTCCCATCCATTGTTTGTTGCCACGCAGTGATCAATTAGCTACGCTATCCGACCAGCCTGCCAGTATCCCATTGCCGCTGTGATTTTCCAGCATGGTAGGATCCCCAGGATTGTTTTCAGCTTTGCAATCTTTCACAAGAATATTCTTTGTCCTGTCTTCTTTAGACCCTGTTATGCAAATACCGCAAAATCCATTATCTATCGCATATACATTTTTCAGGCTTACATTTTTACAACTATTGAGTTCGATACCGGATTTTGGAAACCTTCGGTTTTTATATTTTCAACCACGCCATCGCCTGCTCCAGACAAAGTAATTCCGTTCGTGGTGTTGCCGGTTTTTCTTCCTGACCCTTTCACATTTATATCCTTTAGTTGAAAATGATTTCCGTGAAGAATGATCGCCTCTTTATTCCCTCCATCAATAACGGCATTCCCATTTTCATTTTCATAGCTCGTAACTAAAACGGGTTTATCATTTGTACCATTTATTGTAAGCGATAATGTTCCCGGAAAAAGCTCTTTCCCTTTTAGAAAGATCCTGTCGCCGGGATCAAGTTTTAGCGAGTTTATTCTTTGCAATGTTTTAAAAAGGTTTTGCCTTTGTACCCGGGTTGCTGTCATTTCCCGTTTGGCTTATATAGTAAGCTCCCTGTTGGTTTTTACACGCTTCAAAGATCACCGCGGCGAAAACCAGGAAGAAAAAAACACTTCTTTGAACCGCATGAATATGATACGTAAAGCCTTTCATAAATTGTTAGATCGCCAGTGTTAATTTCTTTAAGAATATCAATCAAATATCGGCTTATGAAATTAGCAGATAAAAAAATTATTTTTCATATCATCTTCAGACCATCTCTCTTCAAAAGAAAAAGTCATCATTTGAATTATTGTCTGATCGAATTGATTTTTATGTTGTGTTTTATCCGAAATATTATTTTTTTTGGCAAGACAAATTTGGAAGCAACATAAAAAACATTCTAACTTTAGAATGTAGACTTAATATTACCAACCATTAAATTCAAAAAAAATGGCAACATTAAGAAGAAGAGCTGCGAAAAAGCAGTCAAAAGAAGAGTAGTAAAGAAGGCTAGTTAGAAGAAGAGTAGTAAAAAAGGCAGTTAAAAGAAGAGTGGTTAAAAAAGCAATTAGAAGAAGAGTGGCAAAGAAAGCGGTTAAAGAGCCGTAGTGAAAAAGGCCCTTAGAAGAAGAGTAGTTAAGAAAGCCATTGTAAGAAGAGCTATCAAAAAAGCAATTGTAAAAAGGCGATCGAAAATGCAATGCAAATGTGATCGGAATTTTATTTCTGAAAAGTCCCGCCAGTGGCGGGACTTTTTATGCAAACTTTTCTGTAATGATAGTTTACATCATAACTTTCGATTAGCGCTGTATAGGGACGTTCAGCCGAATTAAGCAGTTTATTGGGGTGCTTCACTGAACCCAGGTCCTGGCACCGGCCATATTCCAGAATTTGGAAAACTTATCCCTTTATTAAAACCCCTGGTTTGACCGTCCTGTCCAAAATAGTACAATGGCCACCCATTATAGGTAAGCTGCGTTCTTCCAAATACATCAATGGATCCAAATTTTGTGTTGTCAAAGGTTGAGGGAACAACAACTTTGTCAGTTTCATAAATTGGCCAAACATTGTTGTTTGAAAAAAGCGGGTCTTGTAAATTTATTCTTGTTTAAACTATCCGAATTGTGAAAGTGTACAAGGTCACACCCCTGTTATCAGTGAAATAGGTTGTTTTACCGATCCCTTCCGTCTGTAGTCCGACTTATAGCTTTTTCCGTCGTGTCCTACCAATTCAATTTGACCAACGCACTTAAGGCTTTTCCCTTATTTTAGCACTGAGACTGCATCCTTATTTTTAAAACGTTAAGGGTTTAGATCAGGAATTGGACATACGACGCAACGCTTTGCTCTGGATCATGCGATTAGGTACTACCTCTCATTTTAAAATAATTTCTTCCTATTTTAATAAACCCGGCATATGGAGTTAATCGAAAGAGCCAGCTTTATGGCTACACTCGGAAACTGAATTTGAAAATGTGATTGATGGAGAGGGGCGTTGCATTCTTCTCACGGGAGAGGCGGGTATTGGTAAAACCTCGCTTGTAAAGAATTTTTCCGCCAGGAAAAGAAGATATGCAAGACTTATATTGGAACCTGTGACGCCCTGTTTACGCCGCAGGCCATTAGCGCCTTTATATGATATTCTTTTTGCAAATGCAGGAGATATTCCAAAGAATATTGCAACTATCAATGACCGTGTTGGATTATTTACGGGATTCCTGCATCAACTGGAAAATCAAAAGAGGCGACCCTTATTGTAATTGAGGATATACATTGGGCAGATGAAGCCACTATGGATTTTATAAAATTTTTGCCAGGCGTATCACAAAGTTTCACTGCCTCTTTATTCTTACTTATCGCGACACCGAAATTGACAGTCAACATCCGTTGAGAAACGTTTTGGGCCAGGTGCCCCCGGACTCATTCATACGACTGCAGCTAACTCCCTTTCAGGTACATAGTTGAAAAAATGGCGATAGAAAAAGGGTACAAGGGAGAAGATGTTTACAGCATTTCGGCCGGCAACCCTTTTTATGTAAATGAAATACTGGCGAGTTATAGCGTGGGCGTACCTGACAACATTAAAGATTCGATCTTGTCTTCGTATAACAAGCTGGATGAAAAAACAAAGCAGGTATGGCAAATATTAGCTGTGCTTCCAACAGGCCTGGAAACAAAATACCTGGAAAAAATGGAGCCGTCATACTCTACGACAATTCACAGTGGTATTGATCTGAAAATATTAATTCTAAAAAGAAAATCTGATCTTCTTTAAGCATGAATTGTATAGAAGAACCATTGAAGCATCTTTGTCACCATTCTTAAGAATGGAATTAAATAAAAAAATCCTGGATCTTTTCCAGGAAACGTTTGAACAAAACGGGGAAATTGAACGCATCATACATCATGCAAAAATGCAAATGCCTACGAAGTAGTAACTCACTATTCTCCTATCGCGGCCCGTAAGGCTGCTGCAATTGGAGCACATGTTGAGGCATCACGGTTATATTTAAGTGCCATAGAGAATTACCAGGGAAATGATCCTGATACATTGATCCAGTTTTATGAACCGTATGCCTATGAATGCTATTTGACGAGCCAGGTTAAAGAAGCAATCATTTACGCAGGGAAATCGCTGCATCTCCTGGAACGGAAAAATGATATTGGAAGAATCGGTAATTGCCTGCGCTTTTTGTCCCTGCTCTATTTGTTTGATGGCAACCGTGCTAAGTCAGAATCTATGCCAGCCAGTCTATTGACGTCTTCGCCAATCAACCTCCTTCAAAGGCAAAAGCTATGGCAAACGCCAATATGGGCCGATTGAAGGCCATGTCGGATGAAAAAGACGAGTGCATTTTGTGGAGTGAAAAAGCAATAACGATGGCGGAAGACCTCGGGCGATGAAGAAACTCTTTGCTACGCCTGGAACAGCCTTGGCACTATCCTCTCAAAAATTCATTCATCCAGGAACAAAGGCCTTGAATTTTTGCATAAAAGCATGAACCTTGCTTTAAAAAATAACTATGAGGAATATATTGGTCATGCATATGCTAACCTTGTTGCTATTGCAGTGGTTACGAGAGATTATTCATTGGCAAAAAAGATGTTGGAAGAGGGTATCCAATTTTGTGAAGACAGGATCTCGATCTGGGCACTAAAATATTTGTCGGTTTATAGGGCCGCATGTATCTTGAAACAGGGCATTGGAACGAAGCCTATAACATTGCAAATAATTTTCTGACAAACGAAGAACGGTTTTCACTGATTAAGGTAGGACCACGTATCATTGCTGCAACAATAAAAATGCGCAGAGGTGATGGTGATGTCCTTCCTCAACTCCTTGAAGCAAAGGAAAAAGCTTTTGAAACCGGGCAACTGAATAGAATTCTGCCCGCAATGACAGCACTCGTTAGAATATGAATGGATAATGGATCGACGATTCGCCGACCAGGCGGATCTTGACTATGTATCATAAATGCCATGAAATTGCGTGGAAACATTTACGAGAACAGTGCTTTTGCCTCATTGGTTATTGAAGGCGAGAAAACAGAGACTGCAACTTGATGATCTTTACGAAGGCTTCAGGATAAATGATAAAACAACGGCGATAAAAGCAGCAAGTTTATGGAAACAATTGGGCTGTCCTTATGAACAGGCGCTCGCATTGTTCCAGGGAGACGATAATGATAAAAGAGAAGCGATCTCAATTATTCAAAAGTTAGGTGCCGATGCTGTATATAATAAGTTGAAATTTGAGATGAGGTCTTCAGGAATTAAAAGTATTCCACGAGGCATAAGAAAAACACACGGTCAAACCCCGCGCATTTAACAGAAAGGGAATTGGATGTATTACAGTTATTAAAAGAAGGGATGCAAAATAAAGAGATTGGAAGCAAACTTTTTATATCTGCCAAAACGGTTGATAACCACATAGGGTCGATATTTTCTAAACTCAAGTGTACATTCCCGTGCAAAGGCCATAGAGCAAGCTACTCAATTGCAAATCTAAACCTGGCGGTCTTTAAAAGAAACCCCGGAACATTCCGGGGTTTGCTTAACCTTAAAATTAACCATGAAAAAGACTACGGACTAAACTCTAGACGATGTACCTGGAGAAAGCGGACACCACCCCATTAACAAAGAGTAAGCTTCCTTACCAATTATAGGTATTATGATTTCCGGATTTTCCCTGCGAAATAGTTTTTAACTCCTTTAATAACTTTTTCAACTCCTCGTCCCTCAGCAATATTTGTTCTATACAAAGCCCGATCAGGGAATTGCTATTTACATTTTCAAATGATCCATTAATTCAGTACTCACGGCGATTTTTACTTTATGAAAATTAATTTGTATTAATCATTTAATTAATGGCGACTTCGTTATTCAAAAAACCGGCCTTAGACAAGGCCAGTCTAACCTTAGTAATGCCAATCCTGAACAATGACTAAAAATATTTTTCAACTTTACCATCCGTTCCTGTTTTTCTAACGCTAAATACCCGTGACAGGTTGAAGCCAAACCGTATCTCTCCCTTTCCCCAGCTATCGTGCGTATCAGTTATAAATGCCCTCTCATTCATACCGGTGGAGTTTGAAAAATGAAGTTGAAAGACGTGACCACCGGTTTCAATATCGAAGCCGACAGAAAGTGAATTAGTGGTATTTGAATTCGCAGGCCGGTTCAATACAGGAAAATAGTCAATCACAAATGCAGTCCTCTTACTTAACTTAAAACGGCCGCCTATTCCCAACGCATAGATATCATTTACATCGCCAACTCCTACCGCATTTCGATGCACAAGGGTTGGACTAAGCTGAAACGAAAATCTTTCGCTAAACTTTCTGCCAACAATGGATTGATAATAATATCCCATCCGGGATGAAGTCTTGATCTCCTTTTGGGGATCGGGGTTTTTAAATGTATAAGTTGATATGCCTGCAACAAGCACCCATGAAACAGGAGAACCACCTCCTTGCCTGCTTACCAGTCTCCATTTTATAAATCCATCCAGTTCCTTCTTAAATGTAGTTCTCCCCGATTCCAATGGTAAAGATTTTTCCCGAGCCCATAGTCAAATCCGAGTCCTCATACTCGGCCTGATCAAGACCGAACAATTCTGAGACACCGCCGTTTATTGTACCAAAGCGATGCAGAATGCGAACATCTAATACACCCCTTTCCAATAAGCTCCATCGAGTGTCCATTAATAACCCTTGAAGATTTGAAGGCATGAGTGACGAACTCTTTCTTTGGCCGGTTTGACTCTACACCTGCTAACGAGGCTTGTGTCCTGTGCATATAAATAACATGTCGTCATGGACAATGCAAACAGCAACAATAAAGACTTTTTCATTTTTATTATTTTATTCGGTTCACGGCTGTGTCTGAGCTTCGTACTTAAGATGCAAAGCGATCTTCACCGTTTTTGAAATCTTATCTTTCACCAAAGAGGGTATTGTAATTTGATAATCCGATAGCGCGATGTCAAATTGAGCATCGGCCAGAAGCAGCTCCTTTCAATATGGTAAAAGTGGCAGGCGTCGTTAATGTCCGGCTCTGCCCGTGTATGGTAAGTTCACCAGTTACAGAAACCGTATACTTTCCATCTTTATCGAAACTGACTTTGTCTAAATCCTCAATGTGACCCTTGAAAGTAGATTTCGGAAACTTATCGCTTTCAAGATAGTCTTCGTTGAAATGTTCCTGCATCAGCGCTTTTTCAAACGTGAAGCTTTTACCAGGACACTGAATTCGATCTGTCCTGTTTTCTATCCAGCACACTCACCGCAGTTTGTGTATTGGCTTCTATATCCTCGAGAGGAGCCCTGGAATAAAACGAAAATGGATCCATTGCGGGTCAGCAACCGGTCCTGGGCATTTGTTGTAATGCAATGCAGCACTACGAACAATGAAAAAACTAAAGGCTTCATATTCCTATTTTAAGTTTGAATTATCGTGATCCAACACACAGCGCACCATTACTACGTCCATCAGGTAGCCGGAACAAATCCCCTTAATAGCTACCGGGTCACCTTTTTCAGATCTGTTTATTTCTTCATTACTCTCCCGTCCAAACTGGCAAACCACCGATGTACCAGAATATCCGTCATTCAAAAAAACAGTAGCAGTTGTGTCGTGTTGTTTGAATATTGTGTGCAACTCCATGCACACTAATTGTCTTATCAGCATATCTTCGCGTTGGCCTTTGACTCATCGGTTTCGAACTCTTTTATAAAAGTTGAGGCTTCTAATCTGAAGGCCGGCTTCCAGGTAATGAGTATCGGGAAGGCTGCGGTTGTATTCACCGTATCCATACAGGCCAACCAATAACAGTTATAAAGAATGCAGCTACCAGGAAAAGTCTATATTTCTTCGCTCTTTTTTCATGTTCTATTTTTTAATTATTCCTGGCTCCTTCGTCGATCCAAATTCTTACGGCATCGATACTACTGTCATCCAGTTTATCTGCCCCTTCAGGCATGGGCGCAAAACCAGCAGAATGTGAGATAGAGCCGAGCAGGCGACCACTGACCGCTAACAGCCTTCACGTCGTCATAAGTGTCCAGCGAGACATTTCAAGATTTGATCCATTGCCGTGACAGGAAAAACAATTGGCTCTTAAGAGAGGCAATATAGATGCGGCAAAGGAAACATTTACCGTATCGGCAGAGTTCGGGGCCGGGAGGAGCATTTCCTTGTCATAAGTACAACTTTGCAAAAAGACAACTAAACTTATGAGAAATGCGACCATTGCGAAAACAGATTTCATTTCATTCCATTCTTTGATTAGACAATTGATTTACTAATACTCAATCGCAAACGCGGCCTTCTTCTTGTCTTGGGCATTTCACACTTATTTTAGACCTGGGGATTACCTATTTTTTGCGATGACCGGGAAAATTGTCGAAGAGGTTTAAGAAAGGTTGTACTTAAAGGGGGAATTGCCTCCCGCTTCCCCAGTGTCAGGACCCGAAACCTCACAATACAACTCCGCACGACATGATAACAATGGGAGAGAAGAGCAGAAAAAAAAAAGCCCATTATAATAAAATCGTACCTGCATTCGGAAAATAACAGTAAAAAAAGATTATTGTATTGTTGAGCTACTTGCCAGCGATAAACCAATCACTTGTCAAATAGCTAGACTGTCCCGAAATAGACATTTTGCAATTCCTGCAGTCCACCCGCACCAACATATCCTTTGGAATTTTTTTCGATATAACCAGTGTAAAAATATTTTAAATAATTTATCTCTACAGACCCCACCTGGTTCGTAGCCGGTTTTATTAATGAAATATCATCTAATCTAAATTTTACAAACGAAAACGAGAAATCATGAAATGCCATTAAACCTCTTGCGGTAGTATTCCTGGGTGGAATTGTGACGTTAGCCGCTTGTAAGAAAGACGCAAAAAGCTGCTGGAAGGAGAAATCTCACAAGCGGTTAAAGGACCAAGTCTACGCTGCCGGATTTGGTGCCGACAACATTCAAAAGTAGATGAAGGATATCTTGTTGAAGGCGATATCATTCTTACTTCCGAATATTTGAACAGCAGCCCGACCGCCAGACATTAAGAGCCGGAACTGCAGCAGCGATCATGGCGCAACCTTGTAACGGGCTTACCAAGAACGATCTCTTTAAGTCTTAGTCCAAAACTTGCTAACAAACCCGGATATAATCAAGCCCTGGCAGTAGTCAGGGACAGGTATAATGCCCTGGGCCTTACTTTACATTTGACGTAATTGCAGCTCCCGGAAGGGGCGTATCAATTATGTTGATGGTCGCGGAAATTTCCTGGCTTCAGCCGGATTTCCCAGTAGTAACGGAAGCTCCGTTTGGAACAGTTAAGGTAAATGCACAATCTATTGGCAGCGGCACTGTCCTCAACGTTCATCAACTTCCTGGGAACTATTATGACGCATGAAGCCGGCCATTGCATTGGCTTCCGTCATTCTGATTTTTCAGCCGTTCGTTAAGTTGTGGTGGTTCACCGGTAAATGAAGCGCTTCCACAGTTGGCGCTATCTTGATTCCCGGCACGCCATCCCGGATGATGATTCCGTTCATGGATGCTGTCCTGCATGGGTTCGGCCAAATCGTCCATTTACTGATTTTGACAAGGCAGCTTCTAGACTTTGTTATTGATATCAATTACTTAACTTTCGATATTTCCTCAATAAAACGTTCTATCTGCTTCATTCCCATTAAAAAAGTTCGACTTGATGTCGTGTGGTTCTACCCAGTGAGAATTTTGGCCAGTTTTTATAGACTGGCCATTTTTATTTCCTTGATAACACTTATCAAACTTTCGCGTGATATTCCAAGTGTCTCAGTTCGTTTTTTAAAAATTTATTCAGTGAATAACACTTTCTTAAAGTTAGCTTTTCATCAGCTTGTTTGTTCCCTTGTCGTAAATCAACAAAGTAAATACCTGTCTTAAGATTTTTGCCAGCCGAAGATGATATTGATAGCTACGATTCCCCTGGTACCAAACAATTATCAAGGTCCCATACGCTACGTCGTGCCAAAGTGAAATCTGCGGGCAGATCGAAATCCCACAGCGCACACCTGCTGCGATTATTTGCCATTGATTTGGTGCTACAGCAAAAATTTCTTCCGCTTATACCACTGGATGTCCGGGTACCAGCATTGCTAACGCAATTATCAAGGCTTTGAAAAAGTTATCAAAACCAGCTATTGATCATGAACAGTCTTCTTTAACGTTACTGAATAAATAAACCAATACAATCCTTATTTCTTAACTATTGATAGTTGTCCGAAGTGAGACTCATTTACTTTAGATTCCTGCAATTATTTTTAAGTACACCAACACATCCTTTGGCATCAATCTTACGATTCTACCGTGGAAATATTTTTCCGTACTGACGTGAGATTGAAATTGTCGCGGGCTTTCACATTTATAGGCTCCTTTCTTTTTTATCCGGTAACCTTGTTGACAAAACTGTGTTCTTACCGGTTAATCAACTTCTATTTCATCTTCGTGCAGCCAGAGCATGCAGAGATCTTACATTTCAATCCCAGACATAAGGTCAACTTCCACTTACACAGTTGTCAGCATTCCGTATAATCTTATCCTTACCTGGCGGCTGGTGGCACGGAAGATTCCGCATTATATAATGACGATAAGTATAGCGCTGTTTTTAATCTCCCTTTTCCTTTTTGTTTCTTCGATGAGTGTTTATACAAAGGCGGTCGATCAGTTCCAATGGCCTTGTGACTTTTGATACGACTTATACCAATTGCTTTTTGGCAGCATATTTTACTTTCGATGCAATTCCTCATGGTGGTTTCATTGGTTGTTCCGCAGATGATTATCCCCGTGCAAGCATCATGGCTGCGTATTCTGATCTTGACGCCCGGCCCGGACCTTGGACCCAACTTTTTCAAGCCCGCCTGATAGAAAAATACAGTGGAGAGTAGAGGGAACAGCCCCGTGCCGGGAGATTTGTAGTCAGCTATTATCCACATCGGCGCTTTTCAGAACGACAACTTGCGGCCAGAACCTGATTCGGCAGCAGCTTTCCAGATCGTAATGTATGAGTCCACAAGGTCTCATTGATATCTTTTTCCAGAAATAAGAGTTGCGACGGTGTAAGCCCGGGCGGCAACAATACGATATTGGGAGTACAAAATTTTGCGCGTACCCAGGCTGTTCGCGCCCGGCAAAAATGCAGCTGTATGGACTGCTTCAGCATGAAGGATACCGCTTTGTACCGTCGGGTGGTTCTTCGAGGTTTGTAAGTTCTGAATTATTAACGATGAATCTTTCCCATGTCGCTTTGCCAATTCATCCACTTCCACACCGGGTCTCTTTAGATCATTACCTTCCCTAATATTTGTTCATCTGCTTCAACTCAATATATCGTCAGAACTATTTTTTCCGCCTGCGATAATCCGGCTGTACAACTTACCGCCATGGATACAATTACTGTTAACCTAACAGGCAACTCAATCCTACAGCTACTACCACGAACACCGCTTGCGGACCACCTTCAGGCACTATAACTGTTAATATGTGCCTGCCGGTGCCACGCCACCTTTAGTTATGTGCTGGACGGCGGAACTCCTACTGTCAGTCCGTCGTTTACCACACATTTAGCCAATGTTGCCCAGGGTCCGCATACTGTCACGGAGTAACCGATGGGAGAATGCGCTGTACCGCTTCTGTTAATACAACGGTCAATCAAACCAATACGCTTAATGCTACTATATCCTCAACAGCCACTACATGTACTGCAAGTAATGGAACCATCACCGTAACATCTGTTAATGGTACTGCTCCTTACACTTTTTCATTGGATGGTGGTTCACCAGAGGCTGGCTCCGGCGCCTCATACATTTAATCAATGTTGCGGCGGGTCCCCACAATATAATTGTTACCGATGCTTTTAATTGCGTAATTAATATTCCCGCAACCGTGGCGGCAAATCCAGTCTTAACTACTACAGTAAATAAAACGGATGTATTATGTAATGATGGTGATCAACCGGCATTATGTACCGTAACTCAGCCAACTACCGGCACAGCCCCTTATCAATATTCATTGGATGGAATAACATTTCAGCCCGGCAATATGTTTAATGGCCTTGTTGCCGGTACATATACCTGTTTTTATCGTGACAGTAATGGATGCCAGGGCTCACAACCTGTTACTATAACGCAACCCACTCAACTAACGGCCTCATCATCGGCGCCTCCGGTTGCAGCAGTGGGTGGAACAGCAGCTGTAACATGTTAACAGCAGCGGGTGGCACAGCACCCTATGCAGGAACAGGAACATTTACAAGAAAATGCCGGTGCGTTCACATTCACAGTCACTGATGCCCAATGGATGCACGGCAACAACTTCCCAATGACTATTGACCCGGAGCCCCGGATTGCAATGCTTGGTCTTTCCACTGTTGTGACTCAATGTAGTTTGTAATGGTGGAAGCAATGGTGCTATTGCGATCTTGCGGTAACAGGAGCAACCGGGGCGGTAACATATAGCTGGTCCAATGCAGCAACTACAGAAGATATCAGCGGATTAACGGCGGGGACATACACAGTAACGGTAACGGATGCATCTGGCTGTACCGCTACAGCGAGCAGCAACATAACCCACTCAACTAACAACTTCATCATCGGCGCCTCCGATTACAACAGTGGGTGCTGAACAACAACTGCAGCGGGTGGCACAGCACCCTATACTGGAACAGGAACATTTACAAGAAGTGCCGGTACATTCACGTTCACAGTCACTGATGCCAATGGATGCACGGCTACAACTTCAATAACATTGACGGAGCCGGGTTGCAATCTTGGTCTTTCCACTGTTGTAACTAATGTAGGTTGTAATGGTGGAAGCAATGGCTATTGATCTTGGTAACAGGAGCAACCGGGGCGGTAACATATAGCTGGTCCAATGCAGCAACTACAGAAGATATCAGCGGATTAATTGCTGGGACTTACACCGTCACTGTAACGGATGCATCTGGTTGGCGGCGACGGCAATGCAACTTCTGCTTGCAAGCCCACTCAACTAACACGGCTTCATCATCGGCGCCTCCGATTGCAACAGTGGGTGGAACAACAACTGTAACAGTAACAGCAGCGGGTGGCACAGCACCTATACAGGAACAGGAACATTTACAAGAAATGCCGGTGCGTTCACATTCACAGTCACTGATGCCAATGGATGCACGGCTACAACTTCAATAACATTGACAGGAGCCGGATTGCAATCTTGGTCTTTCCACTGTTGTAACCAATGTAGGTTGTAATGGTGGAAGCAATGGTACTATTGATCTTACGGTAACAGGAGCAACCGGGGCAGTAATGTAAGCTGGTCCAATGCAGCAACTACGAAGATATCAGCCGATTAACTGCGAGGACTTACACCGTCACTGTAACGGATGCATCTGGTTACAGCTACCGCCAATGCAACTATAACGCAACCCGACTCAACTAACAGCTTCATCATCGGCACCTCCGATTGCAACAGTGGGTGGAACAACAACTGTAACAGTTACAGCAGCGGGGAGTACAGCACCCTATACAGGAACGGGGAACATTTACAAGAAATGCCGGTGACATTCACGTTCACAGTCACTGATGCCAATGGATGCTCGGCAACAACTTCAATAACATTGACCGACCCGGCCTGCAATCTTGGCCTTTCCACTGTTGTAATAATGTAGGTTGTAATGGTGGAAGCAATGGTGCCATTGATCTTACAGTCAAAGCAACCGGGGCAGTAAGATAAGCTGGTCCAATGCAGCAACTACAGAAGATATTAGTGGATTAACTGCAGGGACGCTACACATGTAGCGCTGTAACGGATGCATCTGGTTGTACAGCTACAGCAACAGCAACGGTGGGCGATGAAGTAGCAATCACCCATTGTCAGAGGGACTTGATACTACGATTT